>Ga0316230_1000060_pt1 | contig 177981 bp, 157 predicted proteins | sample TBH18025metaG_FD_206004 | JGI IMG/M metagenome (GOLD analysis project Ga0316230, IMG submission 206004) | Freshwater microbial communities from Trout Bog Lake, Wisconsin, USA - TBH18025 | ecosystem: Environmental > Aquatic > Freshwater > Lake > Hypolimnion/Profundal zone | place: USA... | reverse complement strand
ACATCCAGCCGGTGACGCCCACCGAGAACATCGTCGCGATGTACGAAACGGCCTGGGCGGAGGGGTGGTACTAGAGCACGACCGCGCGGGGCTCGATGGCCCCGACGCAACCTAGTCAGGGAAATTCAGCGGGGCCAGATCGTGTGTGCAGGCCGTGGAATTCCCCGGCACACCGATCGCATTCGAAGGCCGCGGCATGGGCTGCGCCTGATGAGTCACATCATCCGCTGGGATGAGTGAGATTGAATGCCCAGAAGACTCCCCGCGACACTGCGGGCACGTCTCGCTCACTTGATGGCTCTTCATTCTGGACCCATTTCAATCACTGCACCTCGAAGTAGTGATCGGGGCTGATGACCATTCGAAGCCCCACTGCGCTGCCTGCCGCGATTCACGCGGAGGAGGCAGGTTCATTTATCGGCGGCTCATCAAAACGAACTCTGCATGGCCCACTCTAGGGAAACATAACGTACAGTCTCTGTTAAGAGACTGGATGATAGATATATGCCGAACTCAGTAAATTAATTGCATTTTAATGGGTAATATACCCTAATCGCGCCCAATAATTTTAGCCAAGGCGCCGATCAACCGATCATAGATCAATGGTGATGAGAGACCCGATATCCCTGTGCATGGCACGCTCATCCGGCGCGATGGTTGACCTCATAGGATTGGTTTGTGGTGCCATGGTGGACGGGAAAGTTCGCGGCGATGTCGCCCGACTGGACCGGCGAGGACCTTCATGGTGGACACGATTGCTGATGGTGGCGGGCCTTTGGGCCAGCATTGGTCGCGCGCAGGTGGTGGACAACTGGAGCAGTGCGTCCTCAAGCCTGTGGGGCGCCTCGGGCAACTGGAGCTCGGGTGTTCCCGCGAGCACCAGCATCGCCACCTTCAACAACAGCGCGTCGCTCCCGACCTCGCTGAACCTGCTGGCGTCATCGTCCGCGTACTCGCTCGTTTTCAACAGCACTGGCGGCGCCCAGGCCTACACCTTTGACACGGCGGGCAACGCCAACGCCGACACGCTGACTCTCACTGCGGGCATCACCAACTCGGACGCTGCGGCCTTCACGTTCTACAACACGACGACCCTTGCCGGCTCGCAGTCCTGGACCGACAACGGCGGCGCCATGATCTTCTATGGCAACGTAAACCTCGGGTCGGCCTCGACCGGCAACACGCTCACCATTGCGGGCAGCGGCCCGGTGAATGTGAGTAGCGTGATTGCCAACGGCGGCACCGCGGCCGGCAACCTGGCCTATGCGGGCACGGGGACGCTGACGCTGACCGGGGCCAACACCTACACCGGCACGACCACCGTCAGCTCCGGCACGCTCAACATCCAGAATGCCGGCGCGCTGGGCACCGCCGCGAACACGGCCAGCACCACGATCGCCAATGGCGCCGTCCTCCAGATCCAGGGCAACATCACCACGACCAATGCCGGCACCCTCATCCTCAACGGCAACGGCACGGGGGCCGGTGCGCTGCAGAACATCAGTGCGAACAACACCTGGAACAGCGCCATTACCCTGGGCTCCAACGCCACCGTCGCCAATGCCACCGCCGGCAACGTGCTCTACCTCGGCAATTCCGGGGGCGGCAGCCTCTTTTCGCTCGGCAGCAACACCCTGACGATCGACGGAGCGGGCGACACCTTCATCAACTCGAGCCTGGGCGTTGCCGGTGACACCGGCGGGCTGGTCAAGAACGGCACCGGCATCCTCACGCTCTGGGGCTACAACTCCTACTACACCGGGGCCACGGTCGTGAATGCCGGCTTTCTCGAACTGGTCATCGGGCCGATGAACACCGGGGCCTACGGGATCAACGGCCCGCTCACCATCGGCACCGGTTCGCTCACCAACACCGCCACGGTCGATATCTGGTCGACGTCCCACTGGTACCAGCCGCAGCTGACGGGCGCCAGTTACCCCAACCAGCTCTCGCCCAGCACGGCGGTCACCCTGAATGCCGGCGGCACCCTGAACGTGGGCGCCTCCACCACCGCGGGCTCGTTTATCATGAACGGCGGCGTGGCGAACATCACCAGCGGCCAGACGGTGACCCTCAGCAACGGCGTCACCACGAATGCCAACAGCGCCCACCAGACCTCCCAGATCCTCGGCGGCACGCTCTCCCTGGTCTCGCCCACCACCACCTTCAACGTGGCCCAGGACAGCTCGCTCGCGAGCGACCTCACCATCTCGAGCGTGATCCTGGGCGGTGCGGTCACGAAGACGGGCGCGGGCACGCTGACCCTGTCCGGCGCCAACGGCTACACCGGCACCACGACGCTTTCCGCCGGCACAATCCTGGCGAACAACAACACCGCGCTCGGCACCGGCGGCGTGACGATCGCCAGCGGCACGCTGGGCTCGATCGCCGGCAGCACGCTCGCCAACGCGATCACGCTCCAGGGCAACGCCACCTTGTCGGGCCTCACGACCACCGGGGCGCTCACGCAGAGCGGCGGCAGCTACAACCTCACGCTCGCCAACGCGACCCAGTCCGGCGCCGTGAAGCTTTCCGCCAACAACACGGGCTATACCCTGACCACCCAGGTGGACGGTGGCACCTCCACGATCTCGGGGGTGATTGCCAACGGCGGCACCGGCGCCGGCGGCCTGACCAAGACCGGCGTGGGCACGCTGGTGCTCGGCGGGGTCAATACCTACACGGGCGCGACCACGGTGAACGGCGGCACCGTCCAGCTGGGCGTGAACAACGCGATCGGCTCCTCGTCCGCCGTCGCCCTCAACAACAGCACGCTCAACCTCAACGGCTTTTCCGACTACATCGGCAACCTCTCGTTCAACAACGGCACGATTATGTGTCATTGTGAATCGCAACGGCTCAGGGCAGGTTAAGCTTACGCTCTACGAGGACCTGAAGCACTTGGAGAAACTTAAACGCATAAAAGAGCACTGCCGCAATTTGCGGCGCGACCGTTATCTGGTCCTTGCGGCCTGCTTGGCTTTGCTGGATGGGAACGAAGACCTCGCTACGATTCGCAACAGCGTCGGCATGGCCTCACATAAGGCTTCGACCGTTCGACGCATTGTCAGCCAGGCCAGAAATGTTATCTCGATGAGCTAAGGCTGCTCCATTTTGGAGCAAAGCGCTCCATGGCGCATTTCGTTCTTAACTTCCTCGAGCCAGCTATCTAGCTGGTGAAGCACTTGATGATGTGAATCGTAATTTGGGGCGAACGAACAGTTCGAACCAGTGGTTTGCGCTCACGTCATCGGGCCCTGCCACGGTATTCAACCCCGAACGGATACGTCCTAATGACCATGCACTGCGCAACGAATGGCATTTCAATCATGAGAACTTTCACCCGCATGTTGGGTTAACCCCGCTTGGAGAAAACAAGGATGGTGGCGGGTTTCAAACGGTGGAAGAGTCGGTTGGAGGCGATGCATTCCGGGAGAATGCGAAGCAGGCGATGCTGAGACTCCCGCTGAACTACATGTTTCGGACGTATTCCCAGGGGCATGACTGGGGGTTCCTGAAAATCGTCCAACCGGACTGCTCGCCAGTTGAGATCCGGGTTAGCTTTCCCAACGATATCGTATGGCAAAGAGTAGTTTTGACCGGGCGCGCCGATATCACCGTGGGGCAAGGCACAGCTCGTGTAGACAACCGGCCTCCGGTGCAGAACACGATACCTCCAATCGCTGTAGACATTACCGTCGTCGATATCGCTGACCAAAGCCAATCCTATGAGCCGCCACTGCCGGGTGCGACGATCACGCTCAGGTATGACTCCAACGGCCAAATCTACAACGCGGTCACGGATGGAAACGGAGAGGCTCGATTCGAAGTTCCATGGCCTGGACTGGCGACCGTGACGGTCCAAAAGACGGGTTTCCGGCCGTATCAATGGAGGGCCAATCTGATCGTTCGATACACTGAACGGCAGCGCATCCGGCTGCTGGAGATTAAACCCGCCAAGCATCGTTAAGCGTTACGCAACGATACACCGGCGGCGTTCGAGTTGGCCCTTTGTGGCCTCCTCCTAAACCCCAGACTTGTGAAGCAAATCTGCACTAGCATCTGACATAATGAAGACCTCAAAAATCATCCACATCGCAATCCTGCTGACTGCTATGGCTCTATTGTCATCGAAAGCATCGGCCGATTCAGCAATCAGTACTTGGTATCATCAAAAAATCACCGTCTGGCTGGCGGACTTCGACAAGGACGGTTATGAAAGCAATCTACGTGAGGTTGGTAGTGGCGAGCGGGTCGTCGTGCCTTCTTCGGTCATCGCAAATTTCAGGGGCGACATGCCGCGAGGCCAGTATCCTGCCGTCGGCCTTCTCATTCGTTGCACCCCAACTGTGAAGCTAAAGAACGGCGACGAGACCGATGGTACTTACAAATGTCAGATCGAGGATGGAATTGTCGCATCCTACAGTCTGAATCCTGACAACGGGGGTATCAGCATGGATTTTCGATTCGGAATCTATCCTTAGTCGATAAACCGGCATCTCCCGCGCTGCCCAAACCTGTCAACTTGGGTAGCTAGGCAGGACGAGGGAAGTGTTTGGAAACGAGTATCACCTCATAGGTGGCCGGGTTCCGGGTGGAAGAGATTGGACTAGAATTGCATTAGGCGCTTAGCGATCCTGATCGCGCGTGGAAGGCTTGGATCTAGGGGCCACATGCCCCCTGATCAGTCGCCGCGCGGGTGTCTGGGCGTGATGGGCGCGGCCAGCTCATTGAGCCGGGCGCGAAACGCCTCGACGATTTCGGCAATCCAGGCGTTTTCAAACCGCTTACGGGCCGCGAGCGCATAGTAGCGCTCAACCAGTCCCGGCACCCGCTGCATGAATTGCAGCCGGCGCGACTGGAGGTCGCGCTCGATCACGATCTTGGAGACCAGGGCGAGCCCCTGCCCGGACAGGGCGAGCAGGCGCAGGAGCGCCATGTCGTCCACTTCCGCGCGGATCTCCGGCTCGATGCCCGCCTTGGCCATCAGCAGGTCGAAATCCAGGCGCACATGGCTCTGGTGGCTCGGCAGGAAGAGCGGCTGCCCCTGCAATAGCTGGGGGAAGCGCGGCCGCGACAACCGCGGCCGCCGGCTGCTCACGAGGTACATCGGCACCTCGCCCAGCAGGTGGTTGAAGACATTCACCTCCTGGTCGGCGCGCAGCGGGAGGTTCGACAGCACCAGGTCCAGGTGGTGCTCCTGCAACTGGCGCGCCAACGCGTCGAGCGCCCCTGACACGACCACCAGCTTGGTCCGCGTGTCCGCCAGCAGCGGCTGGATGAAGTCGAACTGCAGGTTCTTGGAGAGGGGGCCCACCGCCCCGAGCCGCAGCACCCGCTGCGCCGCCGGACCCGACTGGCGGAACCGGCTCAACAGCTCCCGGCCGGTCTCAAAGATGGTCTCCGCGTGCTGGAGCGCCACCCGGCCGGCGGCGGTCAGGTGCAGTTCGCGCCCGCGCCGGTCAAACAGCGGCTGCCCCAGCCAGTCCTCCAGCTCCCGCAGCTGCTCGCTCAGGGTGGATTGCGAGACCTTCAGCGCCGCCGCCGCCCGGGTCATGCTGCCATGGCGGGCGATCATCCAAAAATGGCGCAGGTGGTGGTAGTTCAGCCATTCGGGCGTCGCCAGGGGCGCGTTCATCAAATCGGTATTACCGATGATAAGGATAGAAACAATCTGTTTTTAAGAAACAAGGCCTTCCGTTATGCTGGCCGGGATGAGCCCACGCTTCACTTCCCGCCGGCCGATGCCCGCCACCGCCACCCCGCCGCAGCGGGACCCCCGCCGGCCGGGGCCGCACCGGGTCAAGGGCGGGCTTCAGGTGACCCTCCCGCAGGGATAACCCCATGCAACTCGACCTCTACCACGCCCTGTCGGCCAATCTCCTTTCCCCCGCGGTCCTGTTCTTCGCGCTGGGCCTGGCGGCGGCCCTCCTGCGCAGCGAGCTGAAGTTCCCCGAGGCCCTCTACGTCACGCTGACGATCTACCTCCTGACGGCCCTCGGGTTCAAGGGCGGGGTCGCCATCAGCGAGGCGGGAGTCGGGACGGTCCTGCTGTCCGCGCTGGCGGCCATGGGGCTCGGCGCCGTGATCCCGCTCTGGTCCTATCCGCTGCTGCGCTATGTCGGGCGCCTCCGGCCGGTCGACGCCGCGGCCATCGCCGCGCACTACGGCTCCGTCAGCGCGGTGACCTTCATCACGGCGACCAACTACCTGAAGGGCATCAGCGTGCCGTACGAGCCCTACGCCACGGCCTTCCTCGCCGTGATGGAGTCGCCCGCCATCGTCGTCGGGATCCTGCTCGGCAAGATGTCGCTCGGCCAGCAGCCGGCGATCTTCCGCGGCTCGCTCGGCAAGGTGCTCCACGAGGCCGTGCTGGGCCGCAGCGTCTTCCTGCTGGTCGGCGCGCTCCTGGTCGGCGCCCTGTGCGGCAAGGCGGGCATGGACAAGGTCGAGCCGTTCTTCGTGACGCCGTTTCAGGGCGTGCTCGCCCTGTTCCTGCTGGAGATGGGCCTGGTGGCCGGCCACCGGTTGCAGGATCTGAGGAAAGTGGGCCCCTTCCTCGTCGGCTTTGCCCTGCTGCTGCCGCTGGTCCACGGCGCCCTGGGCGTGCTCCTGGGTCAGGCCGCCGGGCTGAGCGTGGGCGGCGCGACCCTGCTGGGTGTCCTCGCCGCGAGCGCCTCCTACATCGCCGCCCCCGCCGCCATGCGGCTGTCCCTGCCCGAGGCCAACCCCGCGCTCTACCTCACGCCGTCCCTCGCGGTCACCTTCCCGTTCAACATCAGCCTGGGGATTCCGCTCTTCTACACCTTCGCCCACTACCTGCGCCAGTAGCATGCAAACCCACCCCCTGAAGCTCGTCACCATCATCTGCGAGGCCCTGGCGGCCCCCCACCTCCAGCGGCTGCTCGCCGAGCAGGGCGCGCAGGGCTACACCCTGTTCACGGTCGAGGGCGATGGCCGCCAGGGGCGGCGCACCGGGGAGACGCGGGAGCTCGCGAACATCCAGGTGGAGGTGATTGTATCGCCCGGGGTCGCCGAGCAGCTGCTCGCGCGGCTGGCGCAGGACTTCTTTCCCAAATTCGCGATGGTGGCGTACGAGACGGAGATCCGCGTGCTGCGGCAGGACAAGTTCGCCCCATGACGCCGGCAACCGACCTCTCCCTGCGCCAGCTGCTCGCCGTCCACGGCGCCAGTGCCCGGCTGGGGATCCTGGGCGGGGGCCAGCTGGCCCGCCTGACCGGGATGGCCGCCCTGTCCCTGGGCTGCGAGGTGCGGTATTTCGAGCGCACCGCGGTTTGTCCCGCGGCCTGGTCGGCGCCGGGACTCGTCGTGGCCGACTGGGCCGATCACGAGGCGCTGGCAGGGTTCGCCGCGGAGGTTGATGTGATCACCCTCGAGAATGAATTCATCGACGCCGCCACGCTGCTCTGGCTGGAGGAGTGCGGCCACCAGGTCTTTCCCACGGCCGCGAGTGTGGCCCGGATCCAGGACAAGCTCATCCAGAAGCAGTCGCTCGTCTCGGCCGGCCTGCCGGTGGCCGCGTTTCGCGCCGTTGGCTCGATGGAGGAGGTCCACGCGGCGGCCCGCGACCTGGGCTGGCCCCTCGTCCTCAAGACGCGCCGCGACGGCTATGACGGCAAGGGCAACTTTACCCTGGCCGGGCCGGAGCGCGTGGCCGAGGGGTGGGGCAGGCTCGGCGGCCGGGGCCTGTACGTGGAGGCCTGCTGGCCCATCGCCCGCGAGCTCGCGGTGATCGTCACCCGCGGGCGCGATGGCGCCATGGTGACCTATCCCGTGGTCGAAACCGTGCAGCGCGACCACATCTGCCACGTGGTGGAGGCGCCCGCGGCGATTTCCCCCGAGCTGGCCGCCCGCGCCACCGCGCTCGCCCGCCAGGCCGTCGCGGTGTTTGGCGGGTGCGGCAGCTTTGGGGTGGAGCTCTTTCTCTCCGCCGCGGGGGAACTCGCCATCAACGAGCTCGCCCCCCGCGTCCACAATTCCGGTCACTACACGCTCGACGCCTGCGCCTGCTCGCAATTCGAGAACCATGTGCGGGCCGTGCTCGGATGGCCGCTGGGGTCCACGCGGATGACCTCGCCCGCCGCGGTGATGCTGAACCTGCTGGGCGCGGGCGAGGGCGCCGGCAAGCCGCACGGGCTCAGCCAGGCCCTGCGCGTTCCCGACGTCCGTGTCCACCTCTACGGCAAGGCGACGAGCAGCCCCGGACGCAAGATGGGCCATGTCACGGCGGTCGGCGACACCGTCGCGGCCGCCCGCGCCGCCGCCGCGCGGGCCGCGAGGGAGATTCACTTCGGCGACAACACATGAACAAACCATCAAACCCGCTGGTCGGAATCATCATGGGCAGTGACTCGGACTGGCCGACCATGGAGGCGGCCCTCCTGGCCTGCCGCGAATTTCGCGTTCCCTGCGAGGTGCGCGTCGTCTCCGCGCACCGCACCCCGGAGGACATGGTGCGCTACGCGAAGGGCGCCCACCGGCGGGGACTGCGCGTGATCATCGCCGGGGCCGGCGGCGCCGCGCATCTGCCGGGCATGGTGGCGAGCCTGACGCCGCTGCCGGTGATCGGCGTACCCGTCGAGAGCAAGTGCCTGAAGGGGCTCGATTCGCTGCTCTCGATCGTGCAGATGCCCGGGGGCATTCCCGTCGCCACCGTCGCCATCAACGGGGCGCGCAACGCCGCGCTGCTCGCGATCGCCATCATCGGCTCGAGCGAGGCCCGGCTGCAGGCCAAGTTGATCCGGTTCCGGCGGGGACTGGCCGCGGAGTCCCGTCGCCGCAGCCGCAAATTGCAGGCCCTGGCAGGGGCCCGTGGGCCGCGCTGAAGGTCTCAGCGCCGGGCAACTCGCCGGGCGCGGTGCGTCCGCTGGGTCCGGCCAGCCGCGTCCGCGATCGGGGGCAGCCCTCCGATCGCACGGATCAACCGCTCAAGCATTCAGCCGTGCAAACGACTCCACGGGGTGCGTGAACAGGTGCTTTGCCTGGGCGACGTGGATCTCCTCGGCGCCCGCATTCAGCCCCGCCATGGCCTCGCGCACGAACTCCTCCAGCGGCATCCCGACCGCCCGCCCCTGGGGGCCCATGTAGTCGTGGAGCTCGGTCGAGACCGCCGGTGGCGACAGCTCGATCACGCGGACCGCGGTCTTCCGCAGCTGATGGCGGAGCGACAGGGTGAAGGACCGGAGCGCGGCCTTGGTCGCGCAGTAGACGGGCATCACGGCGTAGGGCACATAGGCCAGGCCGCTCGTGACGTTCACGATCCGGGCGCTCGGCTGGGCGAGCAGGTGGGGCAGGAACGCGGCCGTGCCGGACATGAGCGCCCGCAGGTTCGTGTCCAGCTCAAGGTCGCAGAAGTCGAGCGGGACGGGCCGGGTGAGGTCGTGCTGCCGCTGGACCCCGGCATTGTTGATGAGGCAGTCCACGGGCCCGAACCGGGCGGGCACCTCCTCGGCGGCGCGGGCGAGCGCCGCCCGGTCGGTGAGGTCGAGGGGGTAGGCCTGGATCCCCGGGTTGGCCCCGCAGACGGCCGCCAGGGCTTCCCGGCGCCGTCCGGCGATGATCACCCGGGTGCCTTGGCGGGCGAGCGCCACGGCCAGCCCAAGGCCAATGCCGGAGCCCCCGCCGGTGATCAGGCATCGCTGGCTGGGAAAGGTCATGGCGGCAGGCTAGCTGCCGAGGCGCGCACCACAAGCCCCGGACGGACGGGCCGGAGGGCCGCGGGCCATTCCGGGGCCCGACGCGGGCGTGAAAAGGCTCACCGCGAAACCCACTTCACACTTTTTCCCCTCAAAATTGTGAACTCTCCAGAAACGACGAAGCCACTTAGTTTCCTAAGTGGCTTTCGTTAAATGGTCGGGGCGGTCAGATTCGAACTGACGACCTCTACGTCCCGAACGTAGCGCTCTACCAGGCTAAGCTACGCCCCGATTGCATTTTCTCGACCGGATGCGGCCGAAAGGAAGGCGGAGAAAAGGCCGTGCACCGTGACACTGCAAACAAATTATCTGTCCAAAAAAAAGCCCGCGTCATGGGACGCGGGCGTTAAGTCAAAACTGGCTGGTCTGTAAATCAGGACGAGGGCGGGGGTGGGGCGACCACGTTCACCCGGGTGAGTGAGCTTTCCGCCGCCTTGCGGGCGATGATCTCGACGGTGCGCTGGATTTCGAGCTCCGCCGTGCGGCGGTCGATCTTACCCCGCTCCACCTGCTTCGCGAGGTCGAAGGCCTCGCGGTTCAGCTTTTCCTTGGCGGCACGGAGTGCGCTCAGCTCGATTTCCATCTCGGCCGCCTGTTTGGCGCTGGCTTCGGCCTGCGCGTTGTACTTGTCCGTGGCATCCTGAATTTTCTTACCTTCCGCCTCCCACTTCGCGACCTTCTCGGCCTCCTTCTTGGCTTCATCCGCCGCACGGTCAGCGGCACGCTTTTCCGCATCCGCGCGGGCCTTGGCCTCGATTTCCGCCTTGTGGGTATCGTCGGCGAGCTTGAGCGCCGCGGCCTTGGCGGCGGCCTCCTTCTCACGCAGGTCGATTTTGTTGGCCTCGGCGTAATACAGGGCGAGGAAGATCGCCAGCATGGTGCTGACGGAAATGACGTACATCCACTTTTTCATGGGAAGGTAAAGTTCGCGGGTTAGGAGTTCTTCTTGGCGGCCTCGGCCGCAGCGGCGGCAGCGGCGGCGCGGGAGGCGGCATCAGCGGTGGAAATCTTATCGAGGACGAGCTTCAGGCTTTTGACATTCTCATCCGCTTCGCGGACGTAGATGCGCAGGAAGGCGAGTTCGTCGGCCGACTTCTTCTTGTCCTCCTCAAGCTTCGTAATGGCTTCTTTCTCGGTCTTGATGTCGCGTTCAAGCCGCTCGACCTGCTTGGCGAACTTGTCCTGGTCGCGGTAGGCCTTCTCCTTCGCATCGACGGCCGCCTGGCGGGCATCATGGTCGGCCTTGTCCTTGGCCTCCTTTATAGCGCGCTCGGCCTTGCGATGCTCCTGGGCAATGTTGGCTTCCTTGATGGCCTGCTCGTTGTCCTTGGCCTGCTTGAGCAGCTTGGCATCCTTCTCCTGCTTGATCGCCAGGGTCTTGGCGGCCTCCTTGGCCTCATAGCCGGAGCTGAAGTTCCAATAGATGGCGCCGAAAATGATCAGGCCGGCGACCGGGCCGAGAAAGTATACGAGGCTTTTCTTCATGGTAATAAGGGGATCAGGTGAAATTACTGGGTGCGGATGCCGGCCTTGAGTTGGTCACGTTCCTTGATGGCATCCTCGATGGCCTGCTTCAGACCGGGAAGGTGGGCGTCGCTAGAACCGGAAAGCTCAATCGCCTTGTTCACGGCGACCAAGGCTTCATCGAAGCGGCGCAGTTCAAATCCGATGTAAGCCAGATAATTGTAAACGGCGCCGGGACGGTCCAAATGGCCCTTGGCGACGGCCTTGTTCAGGTTGAGAAACGCCTCCTCGGGCTTGTCGAGCGAGTAGTAGATCTGGGCAATCTGGAAGTCGAGCTGGCCGGAGTGGGGGAACTGGAGATCAGCTTCCTTCAGGGCGTCGATGGCCTGATATGGTTTGTCCACCTGCTGATAGGAGGAGGCCAGCAGCTCCCAGTTGGACAGGGTTGATTCGATCGAGCCGTTTTTCAGGCCGGCGTAAAGGAGCTCCGTGGCTTTCCCGAACTGGCCGATGTTGGCGTAGAGGCCGACCAGATTGAAATTATCCTTCGGTCCCTTGGCGAAGCCCAGGGCCTGGGCGCGCTCGGTGGTGATGATGGCCCGGATGTTGTACTGCCGGGCCTTTTCTTCGTCCTTGTCCAGGGCCAGGTTCAGGTAAGTGGGCAGCAGCTGGGCCCAATATTCCTTCTTGGTGGGGTATTGCTTGACCAGTTGCTCAAGGATTTCCGCGGCCCTGACGTAGTTCCCTTCCTGCTGATAGGAAGCGAGGAGCAGGATGTAGAATGTGTCCTTGGGACGAGCGGTGGACAGCAGCCCATTCTCGATCTCGGCGCGCGCCTGCTTCATCAGCGCGCTGTCAATCTTGTTGGGATTGACGGTGGCCTGGTTGTAGAGGATCGAGGCGTAAAGCAGGGCCGCTTCCTGGCGTTGTGAGTCCGGAGCCGACTTGCCGACGTTGCTATCGATCCAGCGCTTGATGTAAGCGGAGCACTTGTTGAAATATTGCTGCTGCAGGGCAGGTGACTTGGTCGCCACCGCCTCCTGATAGTAAAGCTGGACCAAATAGTAGATCTTGTCCGCCACTTCCTTCTCATCGAGGTAGCCGTAGGCATCGGACAGACGCACGGCCGTCTCCATCGGCCCGATCGCGTTGGCATACTCATTCATCTGCATGTAGATGTTGGCCTTGATTCCAGCAATGATCGCGAAGTCATAACTGGTGGCCGGTACGGAAGCCTGGATCTCGCCGAGCAGGGCCAGCGCGCCGTTCCAATCCTTGGCATCGGTCAGGGGCTTGAGTTTCTCAAGATCCTGCGAGGTCTTTTCCGCCAACTGGGGCGGCTCGGCACTGCGGCCAGCGGGCGCCGCAACCAAGGCGAGGGCGAGGAGCAGGGTCAGACGACCCGGCAGGGAGAAAACTTTGGAGAAAAAGTCGGTCACGGTGAAATTAATCCTCGTTCAAGGTAAAGACGATGGGCACCTGCATGTGCGTGTTGACCGAGCGGCCACCCCGCTTGCCGGGGCGGAACTTCCATTTGCTCACTGCCTGGACCGCGGCGGACTCGAATTCATGCTGGGTGGAGCGGGCCGAGTAGGCATTGCGCACATCGCCGTTCGTATCGACGATGAAGTCGACCACGACCTCGCCGGCGATGCCTGAGCGGCGCATTTCAAAGGGGTATTGGGGCTGGGCACGGAATTTTGCCACCGGGATCTGGTCGAGCTTGGAGATATCGAACACCTCAATGCCCTTGCCCAGGCCATGGCCGGCGCCCGTGGGAATGACGATGGCGCCGGCGTTGGGCTTCAGATTGTCGGGCGGCGGCGGCTGGACCGGCTGGACAAAGGAGTCCATCTGCACGATCTGCGGCACATCGGTCTGCATCGGCGGGGCGAACTCAAGCGGCGTCTCGGGCGCATCGTCGGTCTCGACCTTTTCCGGCTCATCCGGTTCCAGCTTGGGCATCTCGATCTTGATGACGGGGTCTTCCTCCACGTGCTTGGCCTTGGCCGGGCCGGCCTTGAGGCTCTCGCTCAACCAGACGGCACCGCCGTGCAAGGCGAGGGAAACGATAAGACCGATGATTAAATCGCGACGCATGATAGGTGGGCGCTGGGAGGCTTATCTGCCAGTGGGACGGGTACGGCCGGTCTCGACGGAGACCTGCTGGATGCCGGCTTTCCGGACTTCATCCAGGGCATAGACCGTCGTGCCGAATTTGGCGCGGTCGTCACCCGCGATGAGCACGCGGGGCTGGGCGACACGGGTTTTCAAGTTGGCCAGCCGGGGGGCGATTTCGCTGACTTGGATCAGCTCCTTGTTCCAGTAGCACGTGCCCTGATCGGAGATCTGCAGGGTGACCATGTCCGGGTCCGGCGGGGCCGGATTATTATTGGGAATCGGGAGATTCACCGGCACGGACGCGATGCGATTCAGGGAAAGCGTGAACAGCACGAACGTCGCGAGCAGGAAAAAGATGACGTCGATCAGCGGGATGATCTCGATGCGCGCCTTCTTTTTGCCGTCGTCGGCTTTGGAACTGGAACCGGCCATGATTTTTTAAGTTAGCGGAAGTGGAAGGGTGCGCGGACCGGAGCGGCTTATTTGCCGGCCGGCTTCACATGTGTTTCGATGAAGACCTTGCTGGCGCCGGACTTGCGGATTTCGTCGATGGCATAGCCAAAAACGGCGGAGAAAGGGGCGTTCTCATCGCCGTTCACCAGGATGCGGCCATCCGGGTTCTGGGTGCGGTAGGACCGGAGGCGGTTGATGAATTCATCGAGCGCGACCGGATCCTTGTTCCAAGCCAGGGTTCCCTCCTGCGTCACGCTGATGGTGACGGTATCCGCGGGGTCGCGGGCCTCGCCCGTCTCCGAATCGGGGATCTTGATTCCCGGCAGGCCGTTGGACTTGTTCAGCGAAAGCGTGAACAGCACGAACGTCGCGAGCAGGAAAAAGATGACGTCGATCAGCGGGATGATCTCGATGCGCGCCTTCTTTTTACCGCCAGTATTGCCGCCGGATGATCCTGCCATGATAAGGTTGGGCTAGAGGGAAAACGAGGCTGCCGGGATTTTCTTAGGAGGAATCAGCGGCTGAACGGCGCATTCGTCTCGGACTTCTTGATGATGAGTTCGAGGGCGTTGGAAGCGTCAGCCACCTCGTGCTTGGCCTCCTCGATGCGGGCGTTGAGAATGTTGTAGGGTAGGAGGGCCGTGATGGCGATGGTGAGACCGGCCGCGGTGGCGATCAGCGCCTCGGCCACGCCACCCGTGATCTGGCCGGTCGCGGCACCGATGTCGCCCGTCATGCTGCCGAAGGTGCGCATCATGCCGGTGACCGTGCCGAGAAGGCCGAGCATCGGGGCCGCCGTGATGACGGTGTCGAGCGTGGCCACACCCTGCTGGTAACGGGCGAGTTCCTGGCTCGAAGCGCGGATGAAGGCGTTCGAGAGTGAGTATTCCTTGTTGGTAAGGCTGTAGACCAGGATGCGGGCGATGAAGTCCTTGCTCTTCTTGCCGATCTCGACCGCGCCCTCGATGTCGCGACGCTCGACGTGCTCCAGCATCTTCTCGACGACCTCCGGCTCCCGGGTGGCGTTTTCCCGCACGAGGAAGAGCAGGCGCTCGACGACGACGGTGAGACCGACAAAGGACAGCAGAAGGATCGGCCACATGATTTGACGGCCTTTCATGAACAGTTCCATGAGGGTGCTGTCGCCGAGGAGAAACGCGAGGGGGAGGCTTTGATGGATCATAGGAGGAAAAGGGTTGGAGAAGTCAGTCGGGGATGATGATTAGGTTGGTTGAGTGGATGAAAAGTGAGAAAGACTCGAATCAGGCCTGCTGCGATGGCACGCAGAGCAGGGAAGAGGCGCGATCTAATTCATTAGTGCCGGCCTGTAGCAAGACCCGGGCCGAATTTAATGCGTGGCTGACTTGTACCGTCAATTTCTGAATAATAACTGGGAAATTCAGCATGTCGCCGAGGGGAAATTCAGAGGAGAAATAACCGGGAGAATGCGAACTAGGTGATATCGAAACTGGCCTGTCAACTTCCTTTGTCGCACCGGCGATCGGGCCTGATTCGAGCCCGCGGCAGCCGGCCCGGGAGAGGCCGGGAACGGCCGATCGTAAAAATCGGAACGGTCGCGACGGGCGCTTGGGCCGGCTCCGCCGGCCGGCGAAATGTCCGCATATCCGGAGCGCGGCATGCCGGTGATCGGGGGAAGTGGGGCCACGCGGATTCGAATGATCGGCCGGGCAGTGCTCCGGAACGACATCACACCTAGATTATCTAGAGGACTGAAGGCAACCATGAAATCAACCCGGCGGTTTTGCGGCATCAAGGCAGTGGGAGCGGTGCCTGGCGGGACGCGCGGGTCGGGCGGGGATCGGCCAAGGCCTGCGGGGCGTGGTTACGGCCAGCCTGATGGGGTGCCGGGCCCTCCTGGGCTGGGCAAGAAGTGCCCAATCCTCGGCAACCGCTGCGCAGCGTTGGACAGTGAGCGGGACTACCATGCCGAGCCATGAAAACGATCCTTGTCCCGGTTGACCTCTCGGCGGCCACCGCCCCGGTGTGTGGAACGGCCTGTGCCTTGGCGAAACAGGTTCATGCCCGTTTGATGCTCCTGCATGTCGTGCTGCCGCCCTTTGTGGCGCTCAACGATTACTATGCCTTCGATGCCGGCATGGTGGCGGAAGGCATGGCCGCAGCCGAGCGGACCGCGTCACGCAAGCTCAGCGCCCTGGCCCGGCGCTGTGCCCGAAAAGGCGTCGTTGTCCGGACCGTGCAACGGACCGATTCCACAGTCGCCGCGATTCTTGCGCAGGCGGCCCTGACGAAGCCCGCGTATATCGTGATGGGTTCGCACGGCCACGGTGCGGTGTTCGAGCTGATCGCCGGCAGTACGACGAGTGGCGTGCTGCGCAAGGCACCTTGTCCCGTGCTGGTGGTCCCGATTACACGCAGCTGATTCCAAACGGTGCTTTCATGGAAGTCATCAAGGCCATTTACCAACGCCGGGCCACGCGGCATTTCTCTGACGCCGAGGTGTCGAAGGGCGTGGCCCATGATCTGGTGCGGGCCGCGGCGCAGGCCCCGAGTGCTCTCAACCAGCAACCGTGGGCCTTTGGCATCTTCCACGGGCGCGAGCGCCTGCGGGCCTTTTCGACCCGGGCCAAAGACCATCTCCTGGCCACCTCCGAGCCGCTATTTGGCCTGGACCCGCGGATCGACCAGTATTGCGACGAACACTATAACATCTACCATGAGGCGGACACGCTCATCGTGATCTTCGCCAAGCCGGGCCGGTATTCCCCGCTGGAGGACTGTTTCCTGGCGGCGGAGAACCTGATGCTCGCGGCCTTCGGCCTGGGGCTGGGCAGCTGTCCGGTGGGATTCGCCCGTTCATGGTTCAACCTCCCGGAGATCAAGGCCGAGTTGGGAATTCCCGAGCACTACGCCGTAGCCCTGCCCATTGTCGTTGGTTATCCGGCGTTCCCCCCGCCAGCGGTGGAGAAGCACGAGCCCGAGGTCGCCTGCTGGCAATGGGACGAGTGATCCTTCCGGGATTTCCTTCTCGTGATCGCCACGCCTTGTCCAAGGCGCGCCGGTTAAACCCGGCGTCATTCTGGGCAGAAAGGCGGGTCGTCCACCTTGCCGGGCAAGGCAGCGTGGACGACTTGAATGGCAGGTAAAGGAACCTTGAACCCGGTTCGTGCCGAACGGCCCGGATTCACTCCCAGATGTCAGGGCTGGGCGCTAGCGGTCGGGTGGCGGTCGGCGAAGAACTCCCGGGCCTTTGCCAAGAGCTGGCCCTCGGTCAGGTGATGTTCATCGACCGCCCGTGACCCGATGACCCGCCGATCGATTTCCGGGTGGTGGCGCCGGAGCCAAGCGGTGAACTGTTCCATCTCGCTGGCGGAACCCTTGCCGCTGCCGAAGATCAGGATACTCCCGGCGGCCTTCAGGGCCTGGGCGACAGGCTCAAAGAAGCTGTTCGGATCCGGCTTTTCCTGTCCACGCGTGAAATCCTTGGAATTGTGCGCATGGCGAAAGTAGTCGTCCGGCGCGTGGGGCATGATCTGCAGTGGAACCTCCCCGCGGAGTTCCGAGCGGAAGATCCGTGCTTCCCGGTGGTCGATCACGACCAGCCAGTGGGTTTCGCCCGCCGGGCTTTCCGGCAGGGGCGTTTCCGAGCGTTCGAGAAAGCGGCGTAATTCCAAGAGCTCGGACGCCTCGGCGACATCCTTGGTGCGGGGCGGGCGCAGAATGAGAATCTGGCCGTTACGGGTGACCTTCAGGTTGCCATTCGGCTCCTCGACGATCTCGCCGAGATGGCTGAACAGGGACTGCACCTCGCGCCAAGCCAAGTTGTGCGCGAGTGGATGGCGGAAAATGGCTTCGTAGGTGCGCCGGTGGGGGCCGCGGAGTGAGGTCGGTGGTGTCATGGGGGGAATTCGGGTTACTTGAGGAACGAACTGCCGACGCATGCTACCCGACCAAGCTGCCCGCCGCTCGGCACATCTTGCCCTTTACGTCGCATCGCTTGCCCCGGCACGGGCGGCCAGGGCGCCAGCAGGGCGGAACGCCGGCCGCATCCCCCAGCTGACGAGCGCGAGCGTGATGAGCGAATTGGCCGGCATCAGGATGGCGGCCATGAGCGGATTCATGCGCCCGGCCACGGCGAGTCCCACGGCGAGAACATTATACGCGACCGAGAAGCAGAGGATGATTCGCTGGCTCCGGCGGCGCACCAGACTCACGGCGAAAAGGGCGCGGAGGCCCGCGATGCCGCGCCCGAGATAATAAAAATCCGCCTTCTGGGCGAGATGGCCGCGGTGAATGACCGGTGTGCCGCGGCAGAGCGCCTGGTCGAAGGCCAGACTGTCATTGGCGCCATCGCCCAGCATCAGGGTCCGGTCGGCCCCATGCTGTTCGAGCCAGGCCGCCTTCTCGCGCGGAGTCAGATCGCCATGGGCATGGGAGGGAGGCAGGCCCAGTTCGGCGGCCAGGGCGGCGACTTTCGGACGATGGTCGCCGCTGAGAATGTAGGTGGCGTAACCGAGCCGGCCGAGCTCGGCCAGCTCGGCGCGGGCATCCGGCCGGGCGGCGTCGGCAAACTGAAAATCCGCCAGCACCCCGCCATCGCGGGTGAACCAAGTGCCTCCGGCCGGCCGGCCTGGGTCGGCGGTGGCCCCGGCCCAGGCCGGCCGACCCAGGCGCCAGCGATGGCCAGCCGCATCGAGCGCCACGCCTTGACCGATGACTTCCTGCACGTCGCCTTCGAGTGCCGCACCCAGCCCGCGGCCGAGCAGGGTTTCGAGCAGGCATTGGCTGACCGGGTGGGGGTTATCCCGCACGAGGGTGAGAAGGACGGCCTGGGCGACGGGGTCCAGCCGCAGCAGGGACTCGGGGTTTCGCAGCACGGGATTCTCGAGGGTGAGCGTCCCGGTTTTGTCAAAGGCCAGCTGCCGGACGCCGGCGAGCCGGGCCCACAGGTCCCCGGTGCGGACGAACACCCCGCGCCGGCGGAGGGCGACGGTCGCCATCTCATCGGTCAGCGGGTAGGCCAGGCCAATCGCGCAGGGACAGGAAACCACGAGAACGGCGGTGACCACCGATCCGGTGCGGAGGGCATCGCCCGTGGCCAGCCACCAGACGACGCCCGCGACCGCCGCCACGCCAAGAATGCCGATGAGGTACCCGCGGATGATGTTTTCCAAGACCGCCGACCGGGGGCCGGTCTGTTCCACCGGCGCGAGCAACTGGGCCAGCAGCGACTCGCGCCAGGGTTGCAGCGCCACGAGGCGCGCCTCGGAGCGGCTGACATTCACGGCGCCGGAGGGCACCCGCTGTCCCGCCCGGAACAGGCGCGGGTCGGCCTCCCCATTGATGGAGGCGAGGGAGAATGCGGCCTCGGCCGACTCGAGCCGGGAATCGACTGCGGCCGCCTGGCCTGACGGGCAAAAATAGACCAGGCCCGGGACCAGTTCCTCGGGTCGTACCGTCCCGCCGTCCGCGAGCCGCACCCGCGGCGGCTTCGGCTGCTGGCTGAGCAGGCGCCGCTGGTTGCGCTCGACGGCCGCGACCTGCGCCCAGCGCCCCGTAAGCATCAGCAGGATGAAGCCGGAGACAAAGTCGAAATAGACGAACTGTTCGCGGCCGGCGCTCCATCCATAAAGCGAACCCAAATAGGCTCCGGAAATTCCCAGCGCGATGGGCAGGTCGATGTGGACCGCGCCGACGCGGAGGGCGTGCAGGGCGCGGTTGAGGAAGTAACTCCCCCCGACGAGCAGGCTCAGCGTGCCGAAGACCAGCGACAGCGTCCCAAAGAGCCGGGCATACGCGAAGGTCCGCTCCATCCCGAAGTAAACCGGGAGCGTGAACAGCATGGTGTTCATGGCGAACGCCGTGCAGAGCCCGACCCGGCGCACGAGCGCGCGGGACTCCGGCTCGGCGGCGGCCTCCCCGGCCGGGCCGGCCAGATAGCCGAAGGCCTGCAGTTTGCGCGCGAAGTCCACGGCGGAGAATTTCCCGGGTATCCAGCGCAGTCGCATCTGGCCGAGCTGGGCGCTGGCCTCGATGTCCCGCGCACCGGGCTGCTGCGCGAAGATCCGCTCGATCAGCCAGACGCATCCCGCGCAAGAGATGCCCTGGACATCGAGCGTGAGGTCCGGCGTCCCTCCCGCTGCCTCCGCCGCCTGCTGCGCGGCCGCGAGCCACGAAAAATCGCGGGACTCAAACACCGCCGTGTCCGCTGGCGCCGTGATCTCGTCCTTGATCTGGTAATAATCCTCGAGCCCATGCTCATGGACGAGCCGGAACACGTACGCGCAGCCGGAACAGCAGAACCCCGTCGCCTGCAGCCGCGGCTCAGTCAGCGGAACTCCGCAATGCCTGCACGCGTGGCGGCCGGGCGCGGGCGGGGGCGGGGCGGGAAGGGTGGCAGCGGTGCTCATGTCAGAAGCACAGGAGGGTGGCGGGATCCGGACCGGGCAGGCCCAGCGTGCCCCGCAACCGCCAGCTCAGGACGAGCGCAACGGCGAGGGCGAGCACGAGCCGGGTCCGGCCCAGCCAGAACGGGGACAGCTGCGACCGGATCCAATGGGCCTGGGATTGGGCCAGCCAGAGCAGCGGGACGGTGCCGAGGCCGAAGGCCAGCATGAACTCGACGCCGCGCAGCGCTGATCCGGAAAGGAGGGCGAGCGTCAGGAGAAAATACAGCGGGCCGCACGGCAGCAGGGGAGTGGCGAGGCCGAGCGCGGCGGCGGCCTGCACGCGGGGACGGCCGCGGACCCAGGTGCCCAGCCGCAGCGAAAAACGGCCCAGCAGGGCGGGCTTGGGCAAGAACCGGTCCCAGCGCAGCGCCATCGCGACAAAATAAAGGACCAGCACCCAAGGCAGCCAGCGCAGGGCGGAACCGGTGATCCACATGAGCGGCATCCGGCCCAGGCCTCCGGCCACGGCCCCGAGCAGCGCGTAGGCTGTCAGGCGCGTCAGGTGGTACACCGTGCTCACCGCCTGCGGATCGGACCGGTCGCCGCGCCCGGGCATCAGGGCACAGGCGAGCGGTCCGCACATGCCGGCGCAATGCAGGCTGGTGATGAGGCCCGCGAGGAACGCGGTGGCGGGCGAGTTGACGGCGGCGAGTTCCATGTCAGCGGCGTGGCGATGTCGCCAGGGGAACTTCCTCTACGGGATGCCTGGCGGCGATGATGAACCACGCGGTCCAAGCGGCCACCTGCAGCAGGCAGACGGCCACGAAGACCAGCCAGAGGCGGCTCCGGGGGGGAGGAGGGGCTTCAGGGCTTGGTGCCATGGGATGGGGAGGATTCCTGCTCTTCTTCGCGCAGCAACCTTACATCCGGCCCAAGAAACTCAATTTCCCGGTCAAGGTGGAAAGTCCCGGCCAAATCGCCGACGCGCACCGTCAGGACGAACGGTCCGCTGAAATCCGCCCGCGGCTGCTGCAGCACGAGCGGCTGCACGATCTCGCCGAGGGCCGGCACCTCGACGGGTGCGCGGAGCCCCGTCTGGCTCAGGTCGGCGGGCGCATGCACGAGCTGGAGCACAAAGCGGACGGGGAAATTCCGCTTGTTCACGAGGCGGACGAGGAACTGGTTGCGGATGGACTCGGCCGAGACCACGTAGGGCGTGCCGGTGATGCGCGTGACGCCGAGGCTTGCCGGCCGGACGGTCGAGAGCGCCCAGCCGGCGACGCTGGCGCCGATCAACAGCAGGACTCCGTAGAGGGCGGTGCGCGGGCGCAGCCAGCGGGTCGCCCGGTTGGCGAAGCCCACCTGCGAGTCGTAGCGGATGAGGCCGCGCGGCCGGTGCAGCCGGGTCATGACATCGTCGCAGGCGTCGATGCAGGCGGTGCAGCCCACGCATTCCAGCTGGAGGCCCTGCCGGATGTCGATGCCGGTCGGGCACACCTGCACGCAGCGGTTGCACGCCACGCAGTCGCCGGCGCCCGCGGTGCCAATTTTGCCCCGCGGCTCCCCGCGCGCAGTGTCGTAGCCGATGACCAGCGAGTGATCATCAATCAGCGCGGACTGGAGCCGGCCATACGGGCAGATGACGATGCAGAGCTGCTCACGAAACCACGCAAAGTTGAAGTAAAGCACGCCGCTGAACACCGCCATGAAGGCGAAGGCGCTCCAATGCTCCACGGGAGCGGCGCGCATCATGGACCAGACCTCGGGCAGCGAGACAAAATACGCGAGGAACAGGTGGGCGATGAGCGCGGACGCCAGGATATAGAGCCCATGCTTCAGGGTGCGGCGCAGGAGTTTGCCGCCGGAGAGCGGAGCCGCGTCGAGGACCCGGCGCTGGATGGCGTCGCCGTCGGTCCACCGTTCGATGCGGCGGAAGACATGGTCCAGGAAGACGGTGTGCGGGCACGCCCAGCCGCACCAGATCCGGCCGAAGAGTGCCGTCACGAAGAACAGGGTGAAACCGAGTCCCGTGATGACGAAGAAGAGGAGCCAGAGATCCTGGGCCGCGAGCGTCAGACCAAACAGGTGGAACCGGCGCTCCGCCACGTCGAGGAACACCGCGGGATAGCCGCCGATCCGGATCCACGGCAGCGACAGATAAAAGGCGATCAGCAGCAGGGCCGAGCCACGCCTGGCCAGAGTGAAGCGTCCGTGGGTGTCGGCGGGAAAAAGGAAGGGGCGGGATCCGTCCTCACGGATCGTGGTGACGGAGTCGCGGGTGGGCAGCGGTGCGGCCATACTTCATTGCGGAGCGCGCGGCACCCAGACGTCCTGCACCTCGATGGGCTCACCCTCGTGGTGATAACTCAGGATATAGGCGACGACTTCGGTGATCTTCCGCGGCCCGAGCACGGGTCCCCAGGTGGGCATGCCCTTGACGAGCACGCCATTGGTGACCGTCGCATAGATTTGAGTGGGACGGCCGCCGTGGATCCAGAGATGGTCCACGAGGTTGGGTCCGATGGCTCCCGTCAGCTTTTCCGTGTGGCAGCTGGCGCAGGTCGTGTTGAAGGTGGCGCGGCCGGCCTCCACGAAAATCGGGTTCCGGCTCATCTTCCACAGGCTCGCGTCGTCGAGCGTCGGCGTTGCGGCCAGGCGGGCGGCCTCGATGACCGCCAGCTGCTGCTGCACGGCGGCGGTGTTCGACAGCCCCAGATGGGCGCGCTCGTAGTAGAACCAGTAGCCGGCCCAGAAGACGATGGCGCCGTAGAGCGTCATCAGCCACCAGTTGGGCAGCCGCTTGTCGTATTCCTGGATGCCGTCAAAGGAGTGCGGCCGGAGCGGATCCTGGCCGGGCGGCGTGGTTGGGTCAGGCGTGGGGGTCATGGTGGGGGAGAGTGGAGTCCGGCGCGAAGGGCAGCTGGGCGAATTTCTCAATCTGGGCCCGGGGCATGCGCACGGCCCGCCAAGTGATGGAGACAAAAACCGTCGCGGCCGTCACAAAAGCGGTGATGACGTAGAGGGTGGATGAATCTTCGAGGATAAGGCGTTTGAACATGGGAGTGATCAGGGAGTGGGGTTGGTCTTGGGCGGGACGGGCACGGACTTGCCCAGCGTCTGGAGATACGCAATCAGGGCCACGACCTCCTTCTCCGGGGCGATGTAGGCGCCGGCGGCCCGAAGATCCTTGGCGATGCCCTTGGCCTGGTCATCGACCTGGTCGAAGATCTGCTGGGCGCTGAGCGGCCCATAGGGCACGCCGAGCATGCGCTGCACCTTGATCTTGGAGGGCAGGACGGAGACATCGAGGTCATTGGCCAGCAGCCACGGATAGGTGGGCATGTTGGAGCCGGGCGAAATCGCCCGCGGATTCTCCAGATGGCGGAGATGCCAGATGTTCGGATATTTGCCGCCCACGCGGGCCAGATCGGGGCCGTTGCGCTTCGAGCCCCATTGGAACGGATGATCGTAGATCGATTCTCCGAGCCGCGAGTAGTCCCCGTAGCGCAGGATGTCGGGCACGAGCGTGCGGATCATCTGGGAGTGGCAGAGGTAGCAGCCCTCGCGGACGTAGAGGTCGCGGCCCGCGAGTTCGAGCGGGGTGTAGGGCACTTGGATGCGGTCCTCGACGTTCTGGGCCTGCTGGACGATCATCGTCGGGATGATCTGGATCAGGCCGCCGGCGACCACGGCGAAGAAGGTCAGCAGGGTGAAGGGCAGAGCGTTGAGGAGGAGCTTCTCATACCAGCCCGTCCAAGCCCCGCCGCGGGAGGGCAGGAGCGCGACGCAGGCGATGAGGCAGGCCACCGCGCCGGCAAGGCCGGCGGTGCTCACCAGGTCGCTGCCGAGCATCCACATGGTCGCAAAGCCGACCGCGAGCACGGCGAACACGGTCGGGGCGCCGAAGAAGGTGGCCCCCAGGCTGAGCCGGGAGCCGGCGGGGGCCGGCGCCTCCTCGTAGACTTCGATGGTGCCGTTGACGGGCTGTGCCCCGCGGACGGTGCGATAGAAGTTGTAGGCCAGCACGACCCAGCCGGCCAGATAGAGGCCGCCGCCGATCACGCGCATGAGCATCATCGGCCGGATGGTGTTCAGGGTATCGAGGAAGTTGGGATAGGCGAGGACGGTGCCGTGCTCGGTGGTCGCATTGAGCATCAGCCCCTGGGTGATGCCGCTGGTCCACATGGCCGCGACGTAGAGCAGGATGCCGACGGTCCCGATCCAGAAATGCAGGTTGGCGAGCGCGGTGGAATACAGGGGCTTGTTCCAGAGCCGCGGCAGCAGCCAGTAGATCATGCCGGCGGCCATGAAGCCGTTCCAGCCCAGCGTGCCGGCATGCACGTGGCCGATGATCCAGTCGGTGTAGTGGGCGAGGGCGTTGACCGACTTGATCGAGAGGAGCGGTCCCTCGAAGGTGGCCATGCCATAGAACGTGACGGCGGCGGCGAAGAACTTCAGCACAGGATCCGTCCGCAGCTTGTGCCAGGCACCGCGGAGCGTGAGGAGGCCGTTGAGCATGCCGCCCCACGACGGGGCCCAGAGCATAAGCGAGAAGGTCATGCCGAGATTCTGCAGCCAGCCGGGCAGGGCGGTGTTCAGCAGGTGGTGCGGGCCGGCCCAGATGTAGACGAAGACCAGGGACCAGAAATGCACGACCGACAGCCGGTAGCTGTACACCGGCCGCTCCGCCGCCTTCGGCAGGAAGTAGTACATGATGCCCAGGATCGGTGTGGTGAGGAAGAACGCCACGGCGTTGTGGCCGTACCACCATTGCACGAGCGCGTCCTGCACGCCGCTGAAAACCGGATAGCTGTGCAGCAAGCCGGTCGGGATCGAGAGGTGGTTGACGATGTAGAGCATCGCCACCGTCACGATCGTCGCGATGTAGAACCAGAGCGCGACGTACAGCGCGGGTTCGCGGCGGCGGGCCAGCGTCCAGAAGAAATTCACCGCGAACACGACCCAGATCAGCACCACGGCGATGTTGATCGGCCAGATGAGCTCCGCGTATTCCTTGCCGCGGGTGTAGCCGAGGGGGAGGGTGATGGCTGCGGCGACGATGATCAGCTGCCAGCCCCAGAAATGCAGGCTGGAGAGGAAGTCGCTCGCGAGCCGGGCCTTCACCAGCCGCTGGGTGGAATAATACACCCCGGCGAACATCATGTTGCCCACAAAGGCAAAGATGACGGCGTTGGTGTGCAGCGGCCGAATGCGGCCCCAGGTCAGCCAGGGCGTGGCGAAGTTCAGCTGCCAGAAGTTCAGCTGGGCCGCAATGAGGACGCCCACCAGCATTCCCACCAGGCCCCAGATGACGGTGGCGAGGAGGAACTGGCGGACGACGCGGTCGTTATATTCGATCGTGATTTTTTTGTCGGGCATGGGAGGGGTGGATCAGTGGGTCTCGGCGTCTGATTGCTTGAGGCAGCCGTTGCACGGCGCACGAAGGCCGGAGCGGCAGCCGCAGGTTTCGGCGGCAGGGTCGTGGAAATGCTCGGGCGGAAGGGGTGTGCCCACGATGCGGGGGGTTTCCCGGCCCAAGGGGAGCAGCGATTCGCGTTCGGCATTGCTGAACCGGCGCGACTGCTCGCGCACGAAGAAGACGATGAACGTAAACACCAGGCAGAGGCTGCCCGTGATCATGAGCGGAATGACCGGCAGGGTGAGCTCGTTCATGCCCGGCCCTCCCCGGGACGAACGGTGCCGCCATCCTCATGCCGACCGCGGACGGCATGGCCGTGCACGTGGCCGTGGCGGTGCTTCACCAGTTCCTTGGCGGCAAACCAGTTGTCCAATTCGACGCCTTCCAGGCAGCCGCCATCAATCCACAGGTGATACGCTTGCTTTTGAATTTCCGCCTCGGTGGGTTCGGTGGGGGAGAAGGGCGGGGGCGTTTTCATGGTGGTGTCCGGGTTTGAGCTTCCGGAACATGCTAGCAGTTGCCCGACGGAGTGACTCCGCGGGTCTTGGCTGGGGCTGCGCATATTTTGCTGAATTGGCGGGTTCGGCGCGCAAAAGATGCGTTGCGCGCGAAGGACGATGGCCTGCCGTTCCCCTGCCTCAGGCGCGGGCAAAATGCCGGGTGAAATCGGTGCCGGCCGGAGCCCTCGTGCATGAAAGCCGGGTGCCAGGATCCGGGGCGGTTGTGATCCGAGCCCGCGCCATGGGTCGCATCAGTGGGTGCAGGGAGTCCATGTTGCCGCCATCAACTTCCTGATCCGGACCGCACCCTGGGGACCATCCGCACGAGCCAAAGATGGCTGCCCGACTAGGAGTCGAACCTAGACAAAACGAGTCAGAGTCGTTTGTGCTACCATTACACAATCGGGCAGTGAAAATTACGAAACGCGAGGCCGCCGGCGGGAGGAAATCCCACGGGAATGGAGCCGGCGATGGGATTCGAACCCGCAACCGCCTGTTTACAAAACAGGTGCTCTACCGTTGAGCTACGCCGGCGCGAAAGAGTCGCGGATCTGCGAGGAAGTTGACTGGGAAATAACGAGGAAGTGGTGGCTCCCCGGGGACTCGAACCCCGAACCAATTGATTAAGAGTCAACTGCTCTACCATTGAGCTAGGAAGCCAAAAGCGAAGGGTGAAAAACTCATGAAGCCCCAGTTGAAGTCAACTGTGATTTCCGTCGGACGCGCCGGGAGGAATTTCAGCCGGCGCGAGCCGGGTGCCTGATGCGATTGCTCCGGGCCCGTTTCATTCCAATCCGGCCCGCCGGGCTTGTTTTGTTGAGTCCGGCCGGATGGAGTGAACCGCCAATTATTCCATGAGGACTCTTATTCGTTTTTTAATCCTGATCGCGCTGGGTTTGTCCGCCGCCGGCCGGGCGCAATCCCTGCCGGTCACGGTCATGCCCGTCACCGCCAGGCACGGTATGGTCGTGGCGGGACACCCGCAGGCGGCCGAGGCGGGCCGCCAAGTGCTCCAAGCCGGCGGCAACGCCATCGACGCGGCGATCGCGACCTCGCTCGCGTTGGGGGTGGCCGAACCGTACGCCTCGGGCCTGGGCGGCAAGCTGATGCTGCTTTATTATGAATCCGCCACCCGGAGGACCTATGTGATCGATGCGATGGATGCCGCCGCGGGTTCGCTGGATGTTCCGGCCTATGTCAAACGCCCGGCGGAACAGCATGCCTACGGTTATGGTGCGGTTTGCGTGCCCGGGCTGGCGGCCGGGTTGTGGATGGCGCATGGCCGCTGGGGCAGCCGGCCCTGGGCCGAGGACGTGCAGCCGGCGATAGCGTTGGCGCTCGCGGGGTTTGAGGTCCTGCCGAAGTCGCGTGATTTCTTCGAGGAGCAGGCAAAGAAACTCCGCCGCGGCGACGCGGAGATCGCGCGGCTCTACCTGCCGCAGGGGCGGCTTCCGGATGCCGGCACGTTGCTGCCGAACCCGGACCTGGCGCACACGCTGACCCTGCTGGCCCAAAAGGGCCGCGACGGCTTCTATCGCGGCCCGGTCGCGGCCGCCATCGCGGCCGCCATGAAAAAGGGCGGGGGAGTGGTCACGGCCGATGATCTGGCGACCTATGAAGCACGGCTGACCGACCCGGTGGGCATCGCATTTCGCGGCGATCGGATCATGAGCGCCCCGCCGCCGGCGAATGGCGCGGCGATGTTTTTGGCCGCGTTGAAGGTGCTCGAGGATGATTCGTTTGACGCCGGCCCCTTGCGCTCGGCCAGGAATCTTGACCGGCTGGGCCGCGTCTGGCGCCTAGTGGAACCGCAAGCTTACCGGTTGATCGCGGATGCGCCGGAATCACGGGGCTATTTTGAAAAAATGATCGCCCCCGATTCGATCCGCGCCCTCCGCGCCCAGGCCGGGGCCTTGCCGGTTGCGATGATGCAGGCGCCGTCACCGGACCAGAGTGCGCTGGCAGCCACCACGCACTTCATCGTCGTGGATGGGCACGGCAACATCGTCTGCGCGACCCAGTCGCTCAGCGTGCATTTCGGCGCGGGCGTGGTGCCTCCGGGCACGGGCGTGGTGCTGAATGATTCGATGAGTAACTTTGAGTTCAGTGACCCAAAGCATCTCAACTATGTCGCGGCCGGCCGCCGGCCGCGCAGCACGATTTCACCGACCATCGTGTTCCGCCAGGGCCAGCCGGTCCTTGCGTTGGGTATCCCGGGGGCGGCGCGCATTCCCACTTCGACCCTGCAGGTTCTGCTCGATCACCTCGTGCTGGGGCGTCCGTTGGCGGAGGCAATCGGGGACACCCGGTTTCATTTTGTGATCCCGTGGAAGCCGGGTGAGGTGGAGACCTTCGAGGCGGAGCAGTCGTTGCCAGCCGCCCAAGCCGCTGGCCTGCGCGCTCTTGGCTGGAAAGTCGTGCTACCGGAAGCCGCGGGCCGGGGCCGGCTTTTCAGCGGCGTCAATGCCGTGGAATTCAATCCCGACGGCACGTTGACCGGTTACGCGGATCCCCGCCGGACCAATGCGGCCGCCGGATATTAGCCGGAAAGCGTCGCGCCGGCCGGGTGCGGAGTCGGCGGCCATGATCCTGCAGGGCAAAAGGGGGGCCACCGGGTTAAGTTTACCCTTTACAGCCGGGGCCGGCTTCTGTGTTTTCAACCTTTCCTCCATGCAAAAGACCAAAAAGTCCGTTGCCAAGCGCTTCAAGATCACCGCCAGGGGCAAGTTGTTGCACCGTTCGCCGGGTACCCGGCATATGGCCAGCACCAAGTCCTCGAAGCAGAAACGCCGTCTGGGCAAGGCCAAGGTTCTCTCACAGACCCATACGCCTCCGCTCCTTCGCTGTCTGCCTCACGGCCTCTAATCCAACCGAGCGCCCAATCCTAACTTCGCCCGGCGGGTGAATTTTTAAGCCGACCCGCCGGCGACCAACCTACAAAGGAACCCACCCAACATGGCTCGTGCAACCAACTCCCCCGCGTCGCGCAAGCGCCGCAAGAAAGTGCTGAAATACGCCAAGGGCTATTTCGGCAACAAATCCAAGCTCTTCCGCTACGCGAAAGAAGCCGTCCAGCACGCGTGGCAGTATGCCTACATCGCGCGCAAGAAAAAGAAATCCGACCGCCGCGGTCTCTGGATCGTGCGTCTGAACGCCGCCTGCCGCGCCGCCGGCATCAGCTACAGCCGCTTCATCGAGGGCCTCAAGGCCGCGAAGATCGAGCTCGACCGGAAAATCCTGTCGGACATCGCGATTCGCGACGAGGTGGCCTTTAATGCCCTGGTCAAGCAAGCCCAGGACGCGTTGAAGGCCAAGGCCGCCACGAAGGCCTGAGCCCTGACTACCGCGCGCCGGGCCCGGCTCGCCTCCCTGTCTCTCCGGAGGACGGGCCTCACCCGAGGTTCCGTCCTCTTTCATTTTCAGACCCAGACTTTCCTCGTTCTTCTTTATCTTTCTCTTTCTCTCCTCCGGGCTCGCCTTGAGAATGAGGAAAGAGAAAGAGTAAGAGAACGATCCCCGCCCAAACCGTCATGCAAGCCACCCTGACCGCGCTCGTTGCCAAGGCCCAGTCCGATCTCGCCACGCTGAAATCGCGCCCCGAATTCGAGGCGGCCAAGGCGCGGCTCGTCGGGCCCAACGGCGAGCTTACCGTCCTCATGAAACAAATGGGCGCGGTGCCGAAGGAGCAGCGCCCGGCGATGGGCAAGCTCATCAACGAGACCAAGACCCGCCTCCAGGAACTGCTCGACGGCGCCCTGCGCACGATCGAGGCCGGCGAACTCCAGGCCCAGCTGGGCCCCGCAATCGACCCGACTCTGCCGTCGCCGGACGCCGGGCCCGGCACCTATCACCCGCTCACCCTGGTCCGTGAGGAAATGTGCCGCATCCTGCGCAAGGTCGGCTTCACCGTCGCCGATGGGCCCGAGGTGGAGACCGAGTATTATTGCTTCGATGCGCTGAACACCCCGCCCGATCACCCGGCGCGCGACGCCCAGGACACGTTTTACTTTCCGGAGACCGCGCATTTCGGGAATGTGTCCAAGCGTACGCCCGGGGAAAGATATCTCCTCCGCACGCACACGTCGTCGGTGCAGATCCGCACCATGCTGCAGGGCGCCCCGCCCATCCGCATCGTCTCGCCGGGCCGCACCTACCGCCGCGACACCACGGATGCCACGCATTCGGCGAACTTTCACCAGCTCGAGTGCCTGTATGTGGACAAGAACGTCACCGTGCGCGACCTCAAGGCGCTTCTCGACTACATCTTCGCCTCGCTGCTCGGCAAGGAGACGAAGACCCGCTTCCGGCCGCACTATTTCGGATATACCGAGCCGAGCTTTGAGGTTGATCTGAGCGCGAAGCATCTGCCGAAGGTGAAGAAGGAATGGATCGAGATCGGCGGCTGCGGCATGGTCGACCCCGTGGTCTTCGCCGGTGTCGGCTATGACCCGGAAGTGTGGAGTGGCTACGCCTTCGGCATGGGACTCGAGCGCCTCGCGATGCTCCTCTACGGCATCGATGACATCCGCTATTTTTATCAAAACGACCTGCGCTTCCTGAAACAATTCGCGTAATCGATCCCGGCGCCTCCGCGCTTTCATATTTTTTCCGCCCGTGAAAATTTCCCTCAACTGGCTCCGTGACTACGTCGCCCTCGACGCTTCGGCCGACGAGATCTCCCGCGCCATCACGTTTCTCGGCTTCGAGGTCGAGCAGGTCATCCGCACCGGCGCGCCGGTGCTGAACCATGTCGTCGTGGGCGAGGTGCGCGTGCGCGACAAGCATCCGAATGCCGACAAGCTCTCCGTCTGCCAGGTCGACCTCGGTCCGGCCGGCGGCCTCAAGACCATTGTCTGCGGCGCGCAGAATTACCAAGTCGGTGACCGCGTGCCGGTCGCGCTGCCCGGCGCCGTGCTGCCCGGGGACTTTGTCATCAAGCTGTCCAAGATCCGCGGCCAGTCCTCCGACGGCATGATGTGCTCGGCCAAGGAACTCGGCGTGGCCGAGGATGCCAGCGGCCTCCTCATCCTTGCCGGCCGCCCGGCCCCGGGCACGCCCATCAACGAGGTGCTGCCGCCGGGCGACACCGTGTTCGACGTCGAGATCACGCCGAATCGCCCGGACTGCCTGTCGCATCTCGGCCTCGCCCGCGAGCTGGCGGCGTGGTTCAAGCTGGAGCTGGTTTATCCGCAGGAAAAATTCCGGGGTGAAATCACCGGCGCACCGCATCCCGAACTGCTGCGCGGGGTCTCCGTGCTCGCGCCCGAGGATTGCCCGCTTTATTCGGCCCATGTCATCCGGGGCGTGAAAATCGGGCCGAGCCCGGAGTGGCTCCAGCGGCGGCTGTCCGCCGTGGGTCTGCGCCCCATCAACAATGTCGTCGACGCCGGCAACTATGTGATGCTGGAAACCGGCCAGCCGCTGCATGCGTTCGACGCGCGCAAGCTCGGCGGCGGCCAGATCGTGGTGCGCCGCGCGATCGATGGCGAAAAACTGGTCACCCTGGACGGCAAGGAGCGCGTGCTCACCAGCCGGATGCTGGTCATCGCCGACGCGGAGAAGCCGGTCGTGATCGCGGGCATCATGGGCGGGGAAAACTCGGGCGTGGACGCTGCTACCACCGACCTCGTGCTCGAGTGCGCCATCTTCAAGCGCCAGACCATCCGCTGGACGTCGCGGCGCCTCGGCCTCACGTCCGATTCGTGCTACCGTTATGAACGCGGTGTGGACCCGCATGCCGCGCTGGAAGCCGCCTACCGCGCGATCGACCTAATTCTTGAGACAGCGGGCGGCAGTGTGGTGGGGCCCGCCTGCCAGGTGGGAGGGGATGTGCCGTGGAAACGCGAGATTGTCGTAACGCCCGGCTACATCAGCGAACGGCTCGGCTTCGACATCCCGGCCGCCGAGATGCGCAGTGCGCTGGAGTCGCTGGAATTGAACATTGTGCGCGAGGAGCCCACCGCGTCGCGGGGCCCGGCGTGGACCGTCGCGATTCCCAGCTGGCGCGATGACCTCGACCGGCCGATCGACCTGGTCGAGGAAGTGCTGCGGCTGCATGGCACGGACAAGATTCCGGCCGCGGTGGTGTCGTCGCCCGGGCTCATCGGCGACGACGACCCGCTCGTGCTCTTCAACCGGCGGGCGACCGACTATCTCGTCGGCCATGATTTTCATGAATGCGTGAACTATACGCTCCGCTCGGCCAAGGAGCTCTCCACCTGGGTCTCGCAGACCGCGGCGGTCGAACTCGCCCTGGCCAACCCCTTCGTGGACGACCAGTCGCACCTGCGGCCCACGCTCACCATGGGCCTGCTCGAATCGCTCAAGCTCAACCAGTCTCGCGGAGTCGCGGCATCGTGTCTGTGCGAAACGGGCCGGGTCTTCATCGAACGCAACGGGCAGAATTTCGAGTGTGCCGCCGTCGGTTTCATCATTGCCGAGTCAGTGGCCGAACGCTCCTGGCTGAAGCGTGAGCCGGCCGATTTCTACACGGTGAAGAAGCACGTCACGGCCCTGGCAGCGGCGGCGGGGATTGACCTCGCCCGCCAGCCGCTCGTGCCGGTTTTCGGCCCGTATTATGGCTGGCAGGAGGGCCAGTCGGCCGCGGCCGGCGAGATGGCCCATGGCTGGACCGCCCGCTTTGGCCTGCTCAATCTGGCCATGGTCAAGTCGCTGGGCATCGCGGGGAAGGTTTACGCCGGCATCTTCGCGATTCTGCCGGAAAAGATCACGGCCGAGACAGCCCGCCGCCGGTATGCCGACTTCAGCCTGCTGCCGGCGGCGCTGCGGGATCTGGCGCTGGTGGTGGACGCCGGGGTGCATGCGGACGAGGTCAGAAAATCCCTGGCGAAGATCACCCGCGGCGCTCTGGGCAGCGCTTTCACGCTGGAGAGCGTGGAGGCCTTCGACGTTTACCAGGGCAAGGGTCTGCCGGAAGGGAAGAAGAGCTTGGCCTTCTCCCTCGTTTTCCGTTCCGCCGACCATACGCTGACTGACGAGGAAGTGAACGCCGTCTTCCAGAAAGTCCAGGAAGAGGTCGCCAAGTCCACGACCTGGCAGATCCGGAAATGACCATGTCGTCCGCGCCCGATCTCAACATCGACCATGTGGCGAAACTCGCCCGGCTGGCCCTCACGGCGGAGGAAAAGGCGAAGTTTTCGCAGCAGCTGGGTGACGTGCTGCATCACATCGAGCAGCTCGGCAAGGTCGACGTGACAGGCATCGAGCCGACGGCCCACGCGTTTCCGATCATCAATGTCTGGGCCGAAGACGTTGCCCGGGCCGGCCTGACCGTCGAAGCCGCCCTGCGGAATGCGCCCGCCCAGCGGGACAACATGATTGTCGTGCCGAAGGTCGTGGAGTGACCCTGCCATGGCCGACGCACTGTTTTTCAAGCCCATCGCCGAACTCGGAGCCCTGCTTGAGACCAAGACCGTTTCGTCGGTCGAGCTGACGCAGGGCGTCATCGCCCGTACCATGGCGGTCGACGGACGCGTGCGGGCCTTCAATTCCTACGACGAAGCCGATGCCCTCGCCCAAGCCGCCGCCTCGGATGCCCGCCGGGCCGCCGGGCAGGCGAGGGGGCCGCTGGAAGGGATCCCGGTCGGATTGAAGGATGTGATTTCCGTCGCCGGGCAACCGTTGACGGCATCGAGCAAGATGCTCGCGAACTTTGTTTCACCCTACGATGCCACGGTCACCGCCAAGCTGAAGGGCGCGGGGGCGGTCATCTGGGGGCGTTTGAACTGCGATGAGTTCGCGATGGGTTCTTCGACGGAAAACTCCGCTTTCGGGCCGACCGCGAACCCGTGGGACCTTACCCGCGTGCCGGGGGGCTCGTCGGGTGGCAGCTCGGCCGCGCTCGCGGCCGGCGAAGCCATTGCCACACTCGGCTCCGACACCGGGGGTTCGATCCGCCAGCCGGCAGCGCTGTGCGGGGTCGTCGGTCTCAAGCCGACCTACGGCCTCGTCTCGCGTTATGGGCTCATCGCCTTCGCCTCATCGCTCGACCAGATCGGCCCGTTGACCCGGACGGTCGAGGATGCGGCGATCATGCTCGGGGCGATCGCCGGCCACGATCCCCTGGACTCAACGTCATTCAAGGCGGACGTCCCGGATTACCGCGTGGAAGTGAAGCGCCGGCAGGGACCGTGGCGGCTGGGGATTCCGAAGGAATATTTCGGTGCCGGGCTGGATCCGGAGGTCAGCGCGGCGGTGGAGCGGGCGATCGCCTTTTACCGGACGCAAGGTTGCGAGATCAGGGAGGTCTCGCTGCCCCACACGCAGTACTGCCTCGACACATATTACATTATCGCGACCGCGGAGGCCTCCTCGAACCTCGCGCGGTATGATGGCATCCGTTACGGCCATCGTGCCAAGGACGCCAAGGATGCGGTGGACATCTATTTCAAGTCGCGCGCTGAAGGGTTTGGACCCGAGGTGAAACGCCGGATTATCTTGGGGACCTACGTGCTCTCGAGCGGCTACTACGACGCCTTTTACCTTCGGGCACAGCAAGTCCGGACCCTGATCCGGCAGGATTTTCTCAACGCCTATCGCGAGGTCGATGCGCTGCTCACGCCGACCTCGCCGGTGCCCGCCTTCAAGCTGGGGGAAAAGTCCGATCCGCTCGCGCTTTACCTCTGTGACATTTACACGATTGGAGTGAATCTGGCGGGCTTGCCGGCGCTGAGCGTGCCGTGCGGGTTTACGGCGGGCGGCCTGCCGGTCGGGCTGCAGCTGATCGGCCAGCCGTTTGCCGAGGCCAACCTGCTCGCGATGGCCCGCGTCTATGAACAGGCGCACGACTGGCGCCTTAAGCATCCTGTGCTGCCATGAATTACGAAGCGGTCATCGGCCTTGAGGTCCACATCCAGATCAAGACCCATTCCAAGGTCTTCACGCGGGTGGCTGCGGGCTATGGCCAGCCGGCAAACACGCTGACGGATCCGGTGGTGCTGGCGCTGCCCGGCACCCTGCCCGTGATGAACAAGGCCGCCCTTGACGCGATCATCAAGGCGGGTCTGCTGCTGGGCTGCGAGATCGCTCCGGTCTGCAAATGGGATCGGAAAAATTACTTCTATCCCGACTCGCCGAAGAACTACCAGATCTCGCAGTACGACCAGCCGATCTGCCTTGGCGGCAGCGTCGAGATCGAGCTGCCCGGCGTGGCGCGCAACGTGATGGGTGAGCATAAACGGATCCCGCTGACCCGTATCCATCTGGAGGAAGACGTGGGCAAGCTGAACCATTTCGCGACGGAGTCGCTCGTGGACTACAACCGGGCCGGCACGCCGCTGATGGAGATCGTGTCCGATCCGGCCCTGCACTCCGCCGACGAGGCGTTTGCGTACCTCACGTCGCTCCGGGCGACGATGATTTACGGGAGCATCTCGGACTGCGACATGGAGAAAGGCCAGCTGCGCTGCGATGCCAACATCTCGATCCGGCCGGTAGGCGAAACGAGGCTCGGGACGAAAGTCGAACTGAAGAACCTCAACTCCATCTCATTTGTGCGCGACGGCATCGCGCATGAGATCAAGCGGCAGGTCGCCGTCCTCGAGCGCGGCGGCACGCTGGCCCAGGAGACGCGGGACTACGACGGCCAGACCGGGACATCGCAGTCGCTGCGTTCCAAGGAAATGGCGCACGACTACCGTTACTTTCCCGATCCCGACCTCATGCCGGTCAAGGTGGACGAAGCATGGAAGGAGAAGCTCCGCGCCGAGTGTCCCGAGCTGCCGTTCCCCAAACAACGGCGCTTCGTGGAAGGCTACCAGCTACCCTACACGCTGACATCCGTGCTGGTCTGGGACCGGGCGCTGGCGGATTTCTTTGAGCAAGCCGTGAAACTGGCCGGCCAGGGCAAGGCCCAGGCTGTTGGCAACTGGATCGTCAATGACCTGCTCCGGGAACTGGGCGCATCCAAGCGGGAGTTCACGGAGTTGAAAGTTAGCCCGGAGCACATCGCCGCCCTCGTGCAGTTGGTAGATACCGGCAGCGTGCTGACGAATGCCGCGAGGGAAATCTTCGTCGAGATGTTTGCCACCGGTGAACTTCCCGGGGTCATCGCCGACCGTCGCGGCCTGCGGGCGGCACCGACCGATGCCGACGAATTAGAGCAGTGGTGCCGCGACGCCATCGCCGCCAATGCCAAGGCGGTAGCGGAGTTCAAGGCCGGCAAGGACAGCGCGATCAATGCGTTCAAGGGGCCCGTGATGAAAGCCGCCAAGGGCAAGGGTGATCCCAAACGGGTCGATGCCATGCTCCGGCACTTGCTTGCGGCAACGTGAAGGAGGGCAGCCCAGGCCTGCCCCTTTGGTCGATTGCGCGAGGGGAGTTGCGTCCGCGAAGGGTCGGACCTAGGTTGAGGCTCCATGAAAGACACGAATCGCGGAAGCAGCTCAGTTACGCGGCGCGAAGCACTCAAGACCTTGGGTGCGGGGGCCGCTTTGATGGGTTTGGGGATGGTATCCACCCGGGCATTGGCCGCTGACAGCCCGGCGGGGCCGGTCCCGTCAACGCCGACCTCTCCTTCCCAGCCGTTTGTCCTGCCCAAGCTGGGCTATGCCTTCGCTGCCCTTGAGCCGCACATTGATGCGCGCACGATGGAAATCCATTACACCAAGCATCATCAGGCCTATGTGACCAACGCCAACAAGGCGCTGGCCGATTATCCCGACCTGCAGAAGCTCACCGCCGGGGAAATCCTGAAATCGCTCGGTGCAATGCCGGAAAAAATCCGGACGACCCTGCGCAACAATGTTGGTGGTCATGCCAATCACTCGTTCTTCTGGCAGGTGATCGGTCCGAACGCGGGTGGCGCCCCGAGCGGAAGCCTCGCGACCGCCCTCACGGCTACTTTCGGTTCGGTCGACAAATTCAAAGCGCAATTCTCCGAGGCGGCGACGAAACGTTTTGGGAGCGGCTGGGCTTGGCTCAGCGTCAAGGGCGGGGTGTTGACCGTGAGTTCAACTGCGAACCAGGACTCGCCGCTCAGCGACGGAGCCGCACCGGTGCTGGGTCTCGACGTCTGGGAACACGCATACTATCTTCATTACCAAAACCGCCGGGCCGATTATATCGCGGCCTTCTGGAACGTGCTCAACTGGACTCAGGCCGAGGCAAACTACTCAGCGGCCCTCAAAGCGTAAGGCCCCGGCTTTCGCTTCGAGCCGGATCAGGAATCCGCGGACCGATCAGGTTCGCTGATTTTGCCTGACTGGGGAGCGATCACTTGACTCGGCGGAGGTGCGAACGGGTGTGGCGGCCGGTGTGGCGGCACGCTCGGCGGTCGGCGTCTTGCCGAAGAATTCGACCATATGCGTGACTTCGGTGTAGCCCTTGGCCTTCAAGACGTCCTCGATCTGCATGACGCACCGGCGAACCTCGGCAGTGGTCTCTGCGTCGATTTCCTCGACCCGATTGGTGTCCTTACAGACGAAATGGTAACTCTTGTTCTCGCCCAAATTGATATGATAAAGGCTGGTACCGTTGTGATAGAACGAGCGCCGGACCAGGCCGATTTTCTCAAACGCCGCCAAACAGCGGTAAACCGTCACGAGATCACAGGAACCTAGGGTAAGATCCCCGTGGATCTGCTCAATGCTCGTCGGCTGGCCGCGCTTGACGAGCGCGGTGAGGATGGCGATGCGCGGTTGCGTGATGCGAAGGCGCGCCCGTTTCAGGTGCGAGCACGCGAGAGTGATGGGCGACTGGACTCCACCGCTGGACTTGCCGCTAACCAAGGGGTGATTAGTTTGGGTTGAAGCGATCATTGGGCTGCAAATTGTGACACACACTCCGGACTGGCGAGGGAATTTAACCTATCCCTTGGTACAGGTATACCCTAGATCGTTCCCCGGTGGGTTGCGGGTTGCGCGCTTCCCCCGCGTGTGCTTAATGCTCCCCTTACGAACCATGCAAGACCCGGACTTTGCCGAGATCGTCGGACTCATCTGCAAGGAGGACCCCCGCTTTGATCGCCGGGCCTATGACTTCATCCGCTTGGGTCTCGATCATGCCGTCAAGGAGCTGAAGAAAAAGGATGCCACGCGCGCCGGGCGCTCGCGGCACGTCTCCGGGCCGGAACTGCTTGAAGGCCTTAAGGTTTACGCACTGGATCAATTCGGTCCGCTCGCCAAGACCGTACTTAATTCTTGGGGCATTAAGCGGTGCTCCGACTTTGGCGATATTGTTTTCAATCTGATCGAGTACAATGTCTTCAGCAAAACCGACAATGACCGCCGCGAGGATTTTTCCGATCTCTACACCTTTGACGACGCCTTCGTGAAACCCTTCCTGCCGTCCAAGGCCCGCAAGGGTCCTTCGAGTGCCGAGGCTGTCGGGTCCGTCTAGAACCGAGGCCGTCGCCCCGCCACTTTCATGCCCAACGCCTATTCCGCCACGGCGGATCTTCGTCTCCTCGATCCATTCTGGCGTGAATCGGTCGACCGCACGGTCCTGCCGAATGGCCTCACGCTTATCCTGAAGCCGGATCGCTCCGCCGCGCTGGCGTCGGTGCAGGTCTGGGTGAAGACCGGCAGCATCCATGAGGGCGGCCTGCTCGGTGCCGGGCTCTCGCATTACCTGGAACACATGCTGTTCAAGGGCACGGCCCGGCGCGCCGGCCGCGAGATCTCCGCGACGGTCCAGGCCCACGGCGGCTATATCAACGCCTATACGACGTTTGACCGCACCGTCTATTACATTGACCTGCCGAGCGAGCACACGGCCGTGGCGATCGATCTCCTCGCGGATGCCGTGCTGCAGTCCACGCTACCCCCGGACGAAACGGCCAAGGAGAAGGACGTCATCCTGCGTGAGATCGCGATGACCAAGGACGACCCGGACAACCGGCTGTGGGATTCGCTTTTCTCGACCGCGTTCCGGGAGCATCCCTACCGGCAGCCCATCATCGGCCATCGGGAGGTGTTTTCCGCCGTTACCCACGGGGACCTGGTGGGCTATTACCGTGCGCGCTATGTGCCGAACAACCTCGTGGTGGTCATCGTGGGCGACATCGATGTGGCGGCCACGCGGGCGGAGGTTGAGCGGCATTTCGGGCCCGCTCCCCGCGGCCGCCTTGCGCCGGTGCTGGTGCCGGCGGAGCCGTTGCAGCTCGCCGCCCGTTCCGAGCACCGGTTTGAGGAAGTGGAGATCACCCGGGCGGCGCTGGCCTGGCCGATTCCGGGGCTCACGCATGACGACGCGCCGGTGCTCGACCTGCTCGCGATGGTGCTGGGCAGCGGGGACAGCTCGGTGCTCTGGCAGGAAATTCGGGAAAAGACCGGCCTGGTGCACACGATCGACGCCTCATGCTGGAATCCAGGCACCAGCGGATTGTTCTGCATTTCGTTCACGACGGATGCCGCCAAGCGCACCGATGCGACTGCGGCGGTGGAGCGGGCCATCGCCCGCTGCATAGCCCGGGGCTTCACCACCGCCCAGCTCAAGAAGGCGCTCAGGCAGCTGGTCGTGGGTGAGATCAACACCCGCAAGACCATGAGCGGCCAGGCCTCGCGCCTCGGTGCGGCCGAAGTCGTGGTCGGAGAACTCGATTTCAGCCGGACCTATTTCGAGCGCCTGCGCACCATCACGCCGGCCGAGCTGCGCCGGGTGCTGCGCGCCTACCTCCTGCCTTCGCGGCAGACTTCGATATCCCTGAATCCGAAGGAAGCTGCCCGGGGTGGCACGCCGCAAGCCGTCCCGCTGGCGACGGTCCCCGATTTTCAGGAATTCCGGCTGCCCAATGGCGCCCGCCTGCTGCTGCAGCCTGATCACCGGCTGCCGAACCTGCACCTGCGCCTGGCCATGCAGGGCGGCCCGCTGTTTGAGGAACCGGACCGGCGCGGTGCGACGGCCCTGCTGGCCACCATGCTCACCAAGGACACGCGCCACCACAGCTCGGCCGAGGTGGCGCAGTTTGTCGAGGAGGTCGGCGGGTCGTTCTATCCGTTTTCCGGCAACAACTCGCTGGGCCTGGCGGTGGAAGTCCTGCCGCCTGACGCCGCGCGCGCGCTGGCGGTCCTGGAGGAGGCGATCTGCACGCCGGCCTTCAAGCCGGCGACGTTTGCGCTCGAGCGGGACACGCAGGTGGCTGCGCTGCAGCAGGACGCCGATGACGTCGTGACCTGGGCCCGCAAGCGGGTGCGGGAGCGGTTTTTCGGGACACATCCGCTGGCGTTCGACGCCACCGGCAATGAAGCCGGCGTCAAGGCCCTCGGGCCGGCCGACCTCGCCGCGCTGCACCGCCGGCTGCGCGTCGGCTCCAATGTGGTGCTCGCGGTGGCGGGTGATTTCGACCCGCGCAAGCTGGCCCCCAAGCTGAAGGCTTTCCTCTCCAAGTTGCCGCGCGGCCCGGTGCCGGTGGCGACCGCCCGTTTCACCGGCCCGGCCGAGACGGGTGAATTTGTGGAAAAGCAGCCCCGCGAGCAGGCGGTGGTGCTGCAGGCGTTCCCGGGCCCGCGGGCCAACGCGGATGACTTCTATGTGGGCGAAGTGGCCGACGAGCTCTTCAGCGGCATGGCGTCGCGCCTGTTCGAGCGCGTGCGGGAGGAGAAGGGGCTGGCTTATTTCATCCGCTCTGGACGCATCACCGGATTGGACGCGGGCATGTTCCATTTCTTCGCGGGCACCCAGCCGGGCCGCGAGGCCGAGGTGCTGGCGGAGATCGAGGCGGAGATTGCGCGGGTCCAGCGCGGCGGGGTGGAGGCGGAGGAACTCGCGCGCTGCCAGGCCCGGCTGAAGGCGGCGCGCCGGCAAGGGATGCAGACGAACTCGGCCCGCGCCATGCAGGCCGCGATCAACGTGCTGCAGGGCCAGCCCGTGAACGACTGGCGGAACCACGATGCGCGCATCGAAGCCGTGGGCATCGCCGACCTCGCCCGGTTCGCTCAGCGCTATTTCCAGCGATCACTGCGCACGCAGCTGGTCGTGAGGCCGTGAGTGCGCCGGCCGGACTTTTCCCGGACGGACCCTACCGTTTTCACCTTACCCTGCGGCGCGGGGATCCCCGGGATTTTTTCCGGCCGCAGGATCCGTCGGGCGGCCTGCTGCGGGAGCGGGCGGGATGGCTCGCGGAAAATCCGCAACGCCATGCCGCGCTGCTGCCCGGGGGCGAGCCCCTGCTGGCCGAGGCGGCGGAGCTTGGGGAGAGGGATTGGGGCCTGCCACGGGTGAGGTCCGTGCGCGAGCTGGGCGCGGCGTGGGAGCCGGACGTGCTGCTCCTTTCCCCTGATGCGGCCGGAGCCTTCCGGCTGCGCGGCGGAGCACTGTGCTTTCCGACCGGCTGGGCGCTCGGGGAAAAGCTCGGCCACCCGCTGGATTTCATCCATGGCGCGGTGCCGGGGCTAAACGCGGCGCTGGGCGCGCCCATCCACCAGTTTCTCTCTCGCCTGAGACCGGGGCCGGTGTTCCACCGCGACAACTGGGGCATTGTGGCGACGGCGGAACTCAATCTACACCCGGCGCGGAAGCTGCCGGAGCCTGCGCTGCCGCTTGCGCCCGACCGCCTGTGGTTGAGGATCGAATACCAAGCGCTGCTCGCGCTGCCGCGCACCCGCGGCGTGCTTTTTGGCATTCGGATCGCCCTGCACCGGCTCGATGCCATGGCGAGCGATGCAGCCGCAAAGGCGGATTTGCGCCAGGCGCTGGCGTCTATGTCGCCGGAAATGGCCGCGTACAAGAAACTCGCTGGCATCAGAGTGAAATTAATCGAATTTCTGGAAGAGAAAACTGGATTTTGATTTCGACGCGCGGCAGTTTTTCGCGCGTATGAAAAAACCAACCCCCCAGTTAGTCGCAGTGTTCAGTCTGTTCACCCTCGTTTGCGCCCTGGCCGTTCCGGCCGTGTGCGCGGATGAGAAGTCCGAGGCCGCCGCCGCGCGGAAAGCCCAGCGCGAGGCGGAGACGCTGAAGAAGTACGATGCCAACCAGGACGGCAAACTCGATGACACCGAGAAGGCCGCGAAGAAGGCCGACAAGGAGAAGGCCAAAGCCGAGCGGGAGGCGAAGAAGAAGGAGCGGGCCGAGAAGAAGGCCGCGGATGACCAGAAGTGAGGGCCGGTTCACCTGAACCGCCCCACGGGCCCCGGCGGAAACGCCGGGGCCTTTTTCATGCCCCGGCTTTGGGCGCGTCGGCCGCGCCGCCGTTCCATTTCAGCTTGGTGCGCACCACGGCGAAATGGGAGTAGTCCGGGCGCTGGGCGAGTGACAGCTTGAGCTTGGAGATGGAAATCTCGACCGGCGTGCCGATGCCGACTTTCAGGTTGCGCTGGCCGTCGAGCGCCACGAGCAGGCGCGACTGGTCCGTGCGGTTGAAAACGCGCAGGCGGACCTCCTCCCGGAAGATAATGGAGCGGTTGCTCAGCGTGTGCGGGCAGATTGGGGTCATCGCGATGACGCCGGCCGCGGGATGCACCAGCGGGCCGCCGGCGGACAGGTTGTAGGCCGTCGAGCCGGTCGGGGTGGAGAAGATCAGGCCGTCGCAATAGTAGTCCGTCACCAGCTCGCCATCGGCCACGACCTCGAGGCGCACCAGACGCGAATTGACCTCGTCCTTGATCAGGACGTCGTTGAGCGCGAGGTCGTGCACGCCGGGGCCGGTCGAGCAGTCGAGCATCGAACGGTGGGCGATCTTGTAGGCGCCATGCAGCAGGTCGCCGAAATGGGCACGGGCCTCGTCGGCCGAGAAGGTGGTGAGAAACCCGAGGCTGCCGCGGTTCACCCCGATGATGGGAACCTGCTCGCTGACGGCCTCGCGGGCGACGCCGAGGAGCGTGCCGTCGCCGCCAATGACGCAACAGGCATCGACCCCGCGGAGGAAGCCCCGCGCCACGGGGAACTGCGCCGTCTGCCTGAGCTTCACGCCGGACTGCTTCGCGACGGTCATGAGGGTGCGCGCCAGTTCGAGGGCGCCGGACTTGTCCTCGTTCACGACGAAAGCGAGTTTGCGGATGGGCTTCATTCAACTCCACCCTACACAAAGCGATGGACGGGGAAAACCTTATTTAAACGCGGAGAACGCGGAGGGCGCGCGACCGATCCGGTCACCACCAAAAATGCCAAAGACGCGAAATCCCGACGCTGAATTGATCTTCGGGGTGCGGAGGGGGAGGGAAACACTCTTTCCGACTAAAATCGGGTTCCGCATTTCCGCTTTCCGCGCTGCCCCAGTCCAAGGGTTGAGCTTCGTGATCTTTGCGCCTTTGGCGGTCAAATTTTCTTCAATCCGAGTAGGAACTCGCGGTTGCCGTCCGCTCCGGTAATCGGCGAGTCCATGCTGCCGAGGAGTTTCGCGCCGGGAAGTCCGCTTAGCGCGAAGTCGCGCACGCTGGCGAGCGCGGCTTCCTGCACCGCCCGGTCACGAATGACGCCCCGGCCCTTGTCCACCTCGGTCTTGCCGGCCTCAAATTGCGGCTTCACGAGGGCGATGAGCGTGCCTCCGGCGCGGAGGCAGGGCCAGATGGCGGGCAGGACGGCTTTCAGGGAGATGAACGACAGATCCATGACAATCACGTCGAACTCGCCGCGCGGCAAATCGGAGGATTTGAGGTGGCGGGCATTGACCTTCTCCAGATTGGTCACGCGGGGATCGGCGCGCAGCTTGGCGTGAAGCTGGGCGCGGCCGACATCGACGCAGACCACATCCGCCGCACCCGCCTGCAGGGAGCAATCAGTGAAGCCGCCCGTGGATGCGCCTACGTCGAGCACGTGGGCGCCCGCCAGGTCGAGGGCGAAATGGGCGAGGGCACCGGCGAGCTTCTCCCCGCCCCGGCTAACGAAGCGCGGCGGCTGTTCGACGGTCAGCTCGAAGTCGGCGGGGAAATCCTTGCCGGGTTTGTCGAGGCGCTCCGTGCCGTGCTTCACGCGCCCGGCCATGATGAGGCCCTTGGCCTGGGCCCGGGTCGCGGCGAGGCCGCGCACGACCAGCAGCTCATCGAGGCGGAGTTTGGCTGGCATGATTCAGGGGGTGGAACGCATTGGCCCTAACGCGGTGGCCGGGCTGAGACTCGATCAAGCGCGTTAGGGACAACGCGCTCCGCCATTCCGAATTTCAACCGCCCTCTCACATCGCCACGCCGATGGCGTTGAGGAAGGCGCGGGCAAGGATGGCGTGGCCGATGTTGTTGGGGTGCACGCGGTCCCAGGCGATGGCGTTGGCGTGCATGTGGTGCAGTGCGGCGTTGAACGCGGCCTGGGTGTCGATGAAGAGCGCCTTGTGCTTGGCGGCGGTCTTTTTGACGATGGCGCCGTACTCGTCCATGCGGGCGCGCATGGCGTCGGCGGGGTTGGGCTCGATGTAGAACGGCGACATGAGCACGAGGCCCTTCACCTTGGATTTGGTCTGGGCGACGAGTTCGTCGAGCGTCCTGGCGTAGACCTCGGGTGAGACGTGGATCTCGGTCTGGCGCGGGAGGTCGAATTGCCGCCAGACGTCGTTGACGCCGATCATCACGACGAGCCAGTCAGGCTTCAGGGCGATCACATCGGTCTGCCAGCGGGCCTTGAGGTCGAGCACGGTGTGGCCCGAGGTGCCCATGTTGACGATGCGAACGGCGGACTCCGGGTGGATGGCGTACAACAACCCCTCGACGAGCGAGACATAGCCCTTGCCGAGGGCGCCGAAGAGGCCCTCGCCCACAGGGCGGGCGCGTTCGCAGTCCGTGATCGAGTCGCCGATGAAGACGAGTTTGCTGTGCGGGGCGATTTTCATCGGGGCGGATGTTTAACCAGGAAAAACACGAATGACACGAAAATCATCCTTCGAAATTTATCGCGGAAGCGCGGAGGAGCGGAAAAGCGGAATCTGAATCCTGATCAGGAATGATTGCTTCCCAAGGTCCGCTCATTCGCGTTTCCGCGATACGGTTTGGGGTTGGCGAAGACTGTTGTCCAATTAGACATAGTTCACCCCTCCTCAATCATGCGCTTTCCTAAACGTTTTGCCCTCGTTGCCCTGATCATCTGCGCCGCAGTTTCAGTGCTGCGTGCGGCCGATGCGAATTATACCATCGCCGTGATCCCGATGGGGACGACGCATGAGTATTGGAAACTGATCCACGAGGGCGCGCTCAAGGCGCAGGCCGAGTTCAAGTCGCAGGGCGTGACGGTGGACATCATTTGGAAGGGGCCGCTGCGGGAGGACGACCGGGACCAGCAGGTGCAGGTCGTGGAAAACTTCATCGGCCGGCGGGTGAGCGGCATGGTGCTGGCGCCGCTGGACCACCGCGCGCTCGTCGCCCCCGTGGAACAAGCGGTCGCGGCCGGCATCCCGGTCGCGATTGTGGACTCGGGATTGGATTCGAAGGCACCGGTAAGCTACATCGCGACCGACAATCATGCCGGCGGCCAGCTGGCGGCGCGGCGGATCGGCGAGCTCTTGAAAGGCAAGGGCAACGTGATCCTGCTCCGCGTGCAGGTGGGCTCGGGCAGCTGCGAGGCGCGGGAGGCGGGTTTCCTGGAGGAACTCGCGACGAAGTTCCCGGGGATCAAGGTGATCTCATCCAACCAGCACGGCGGCGCGACACGTGACACCGCAATGGCGGCGTCGCAGAACCTGCTCAATCGCTTTGGCACCCAGGTGAATGGCATCTTCGCGCCAAATGAGTCGACGCTCGCCGGCATGCTGCTCGCGCTGGAGAACGCGGGGCTCAGCGGCGGGAAGGTGCAGCTGGTCGGTTTCGCCAATAGCCCGTCCTTCGCCGCGGCGCTGAAACGCAACGATCTCCACGGACTCATCCTGCAGGACCCGGTGAAGATGGGTTATCTTGGCGTGAAGACCATCGTCGAGGTCCTGCGCGGAGAAAAAGTGCCCGCCGTGGTGGATACAGGCGTTTATCTCGCAACGGCCGAGAATCTCACAGATCTGAAAATTGCCTCGCTGCTCAGGCCGCCACGGTAAGATTCTATTCCTAGCTTACTCAGGTTTGGAGCGGAATAGGCTCAAGACGCCGGCCACGATTAGAGTAAGCGCCGTAGTGCCGAATATGACAGTGACCGTCACCTTGGTAGCGATAGGTGAAATATGAAACATCCGGGCGCAAATGAGAAAACTGCCAATGGCCAGAGCGCATGCGAGCAGCACGGGCGCGATGGATGCAATTATCTTAGTCATCGGCCCGCACTCCCTCAGTTCGACACCAGAGGGAACAGCTCCTGGTTCAGCTTCGCTCCGGGCTTGAGCTTCAGCGGGTCGGTGGTCTGGTGGGCGGACGGGAAATAGGTCGTGCCGTCGGGCATGTAGATGATCGCGATCGCCTCGCGCAGGCCGTCGGAGCGGTTCGGGCCGGCGTAGTGGAAGGTCATGCCGTTGTGCACGGTGACGGAGCCGGCCTTGAGCTCGCAGGTGACGGGCTTGATACCTTTGGTCTGTGGGGCAACGGTGTAGAGATCCTGGGGATCGCCGAGGTTCACCGGCTCAATGTCCAGCATCCGGTGCGTACCGGGGATGAACGACATGCAGCCGTTGTGGATCGTGGCGTCACGCAGGGCAACCCAGATGGTCAACTGGTGCATCTTCTGCTCGTGCGGCCAGTAGGGCGTATCCTGGTGCCACGGGGTTTTCGCACCGGTATGAGGCTCCTTGAAGAGCGCGTGGTCATGCCAGATGCGGACGCTGGTGCCGCTCAGTTTCTCGGCAATTTTCGCGAGCCGGCGGGAGAGGACGAAGGGTTTCACCTTCGGATAGCGGTGCCAGAGGTTCACGCACTGGATGAAGATCTGCTCATAGCTGCCTTTGACCCGGTTGGGATCGAGGTCCTTGGTATCCTCCTTCACGGCGGCCTCCACCGCATCGCGGAAAGCGACGAGGTCTTCGCCGGTGAAGACATCGTTCAGTTGGATGTAGCCGTCACGCTGGTAGGCGGTGACCTGCTGAATCGAGAGGGGATATTCGTCGGTCATGGATAAAGGGGGCTACCTGAACGAACCCAATGCGGGCGTTTGGTCAAAGTTTTTGTCGGGCCGGCGACCAGCAGGTGGTGCGGCCACCGATTTCGGCGCGGGCGAGGGGCGTCCGGGTGCGCGGGTCGCGTCCGCCGGCCGCCCAGCGGTGCCAGAACAGCCAGGTCTTGGGAATGTGGGCATTGAGATCGGGCGGGAGATAGTTGCCACGACCCGCGATGGTATCGAGGGCGAGCCGGCAGACATGGCCGCACTCGCGCCAGAGGGTCTTCACTTCGGCGGGTTGAAGTGAACCGGCGAGGCGCTTGGGGTGAATGGCGGCCCGCCAGAGGATCTCGTCGGCCATCCAGTTGCCGATCCCGGGGAAACGCTCTTGCATGAGCAACACCGCCTTGATCGGGGCGCGGGCGCGGCGTTTCAGGAAGGCGCCGACGGCATCGACGGTGAATGCGGGGGAAAGAATGGGCGGGGCGATCTTGGTCCACCACGCCGGCGGGGCGGCGCCGTGATGGAATTGGACCCGGCCAAACATCCGCGGATCAGAAAATACCAACTGGTGCTTCGCGGTGGTGAGCACCAGGTGGTCGTGCTTGGCCGGCGTGTAGTCGACGGGCTTGGCCGTGAGGTCACCACTCATGCCGAGATGCACGCCGATCCAGGCTCCGCCGCTGAAACGGAAGAGCATCTGCTTCGCCTGGGCCTCGGACGAGAGGAGTCTTGCGCCGGTGAGGGCGCGCGTGATTGCGGCCGGATTGGCCCCGCGGAAAATCTTCGCGGCCGGGTGCAACTCCACGGACCTGATGCGCTGGCCGGTGGCGGCCTGCGCCCAGCGCTTGCGGAAAAATTCAACCTCGGCGAACTCGGGCATAAGGCCTACTGGATGCCAACAAGGCCTTTGACGGACTCGAAGAGTTTCTGGGAATCGTAACCCACGCCGTCCTTGAAGACGATCTCGGCCTTGCGGAGGTCGGAGATGTTCTTTGACGGGTCGCCGTTGACGACGATCAGGTCGGCGGCCTTGCCGGCCTCGAGGCTGCCGGTCTGGGTGTCGATCTTGAGCAGCTTGGCGCCATTGTGCGTCGCCACCTCGATGGCTTCGAGGGGCGTCAGCCCGGCCTCGACGAGGAGCTCGATGGCGCGCCAGTTCCCATAGCCCGCGAGACAGCCGCCATAACCCGTGGGATCGGTGCCGGCCACCAGCAGGCCGCCGGCGTGGAAGAACCTGGCCTCGAGCTGCATGTTACGGGCAAAGGCCTCCCGCGAGGTCTTGCTGTTCTGGATGTTGATGGCAGCCCAGCGGGTGAGGTAGCTCTCCCGCAGCGGGGGCGCGAGGGTGTCGAGCTCGGCCTTGCCGGCGACGCGGCGGCCGGGGGTGAAGGTCTCGAAGATGGCGAGCGTGGAGGTGAGCGTGACATGCCGGCTGATCAGCAGCAAGATGAGCCCGTTGATTTCTGGGTTGTCGGGCTGGAGGGCCTCGAGGGAGCGATAGTTGTTGAGCGCATTGGAAGGATCGCCCGGCCTGCGGCCGGGGATCAGGTCGGACATGGCCATGAAACCGTGTTCGAGATTGTCGATGCCGAGCCCGGCGGCCTCGCGATAGCTGACCTTGCCGATGTGGCCGGTGACCTGAAGCCCGCGCGCGTGGGCGGCAGCGACCGTGGCGGCCATGATGTCGGCCGGCAGATTGATGTAGACCTTGATCGAGGTGAATCCCTCGTCGGCCCAGTAGTTGACCATGCGGGTCGCGGCGGCGGGGCTGGCCACCGCGTGCAGCTGGGCAATGCCCGTGCCGGCGCCGTCAAAGTAGGGTGCGGTGAGATGGAGTTTCGGGCCGAAGGAGAGGCCGCTCTCGATCCGGGCCTTCACCTCAAGGTCGGTGTAGGGCTCCATGCTGCCGGTGGTGCGGGCGGAGGTGACGCCCGCCGCGAGGTAGAGCCGCGGGAAGGAGTATTCCATTTCGTTCACATGAAACGGACCGCCGGCGAGGGACGAATAGAAGAGATGTTCGTGCACCATGACGAGCCCGGGCAGCACTGATTTGCCGGTGAGGTCGCGCACCGTGGCGCCATCGGGGATCTTGGTGTCCGCGCCGATGGACTCGATCTTGCCATAGCGCAGAACAACCGTCTGGTTTTCGAAGGGCGCATGGCCGAGTCCATCGATCACGCGGGCGTGAGTGAGCACGACGACCGGTGCCCGTACGGCGACGATGGGATCAGGCGCGGGCTGGGCCTCGACGCGGGTGGCGCCCAAGGCGAGGAGGAAGGCGAGGCGCGAGATTCTCATGGGGTTCAGGTCAGCGTGGCGGCGAACTCGGCGAAAGACGCATGGACGGGAATGCGGTGGGCGGCGATCTCGGGCAAGGTGGAGGGATCGATTTTCCCCGTGCGAACGGCGGCGGCATTGATCCGGGCGGCGAGGGCCGAGCCGAGGTCGGCGGCGGAGTCGCCGACCATCCAGCATTGCGCGGGGTCGAGGCGGTGCTGCTCGATCTTCTCCAGGATAAAGCGCGGGGACGGCTTGCGGTAGACCGCCGGCTGGCCCGGCGCCTCGGGCGCGATGCAGACACCGGCGAAGAGCGGCGAACCGAGGCCGAGCAGTTCCTCCATGCGGGCGTTGACGCGGAGCGTGTCGTCGAGCGTGTGGTAACCGCGGCCGATGCCGGACTGGTTGGTGAAGAGGAACAGTTTATAGCCGAGCGCGCGAGCGCGCTGGAGACCGGCGGCGGCGCCCGGGATGAGCTCCACGCCGGCGGGATCGGCCAGGTAGACTTTGTCGATGATCAGCGTCCCGTCGCGGTCGAGGAACAGCGCCTTGCTCATGACTCGTGGGCGACGTAGGCCGTGAGCTCGGCGGGTGTGACGGTGGCGGTGCCGATCTTGCCGACGACCACGCCGGCGGCGGCGTTGGAAAAATGGGCGGCATCCTCGAGCCCGGCGCCGGCGGTGAGCGCAAGGACGAGGGCGGCGAGCGAGGTGTCACCCGCGCCGGAGACGTCGAAGACCTCCCGCGCGGCGGTGGGGATGATCTTCTTCACTTTGCCGCCCTCACTGAGCAACATGCCGTCTTCGCCCAGCGTGATGACCAGGTGCCTGGTCCGGTAGAGCTGGTGCAGCTTGGCGCACACCTCAGCGTGGGGAAAGGGGGTGTGGGGCAGGATCCGGATACCCGCCAGCTGCAGGGCTTCACGCTTGTTGGGCGTGATGAGGTCGAGGCCCTTGAATGTGAGGTGGCGGCGGGGCTTGGGGTCGAGCGCGATGAACTTGCCGGCGGCGCGGGTGAGTCGGGCCACGCGTGCGATGACCTCGTTGTTCAGGATTCCCTTGGCGTAGTCCGAGATGATGACGGCGTCGCAGGCGGCGATCGGCTCCGCCAGCAGCGCCTCCGCCTGGTCCGGCGTGATGTGGTAGTCTTTCGGCGGAGACTCGCGGTCGATGCGGCAGACCTGGTGCCGGTCCACCATCACGCGGGTCTTCACGATGGTCTGGCCGGTGCCGCGGGTGGTAAGGGTCAGGATTTTTTTATCCTCCAGCTTCTTGCGCAGGACGGCCCCCATTTCGTCCGGACCAAAGTATCCCGCCACGGCGCATTTCGCCCCGAGGGCGACGAGATTCAGGGCGACATTGCCGGCGCCGCCCGCGGTGGTGGTCTCGCGATCAACGTTGACGACGGGGACGGGCGCCTCCGGGGAAAGGCGCGTGGCATTGCCCCAGATGTAGCGGTCGAGCATCACGTCGCCGACGACGAGGATGCGCAGCTTCGCGATTTTCCGGAGCAGACCGGGGAGGCCTTTTAACTGAGTTCCCATTCGTAGTGGTAGTTGGAAAGCATCTTCACGCCGCGGTCGGTGACCTGCACGACGTCCTCGATCCGGCAGCCGCCCAGGCCGGGGTAGTAGAGGCCGGGCTCCACCGTCACGACGGCGCCCCGCTTGAGGAGCATGGAGACGGTGGGGCTCATCCGCGGCATCTCGTGGACGGCAAGGCCGAGGCCGTGACCGGTGCCGTGGAAATACCCGACCGAGCCGTTCTTCGTGTGCTTCGTATTGTAGCCGGCTTCAACAAAGGTGGCGGCGACCTTTTGGTGCACCGTCTGGCCATCCACGCCGGAGCGGATCATCCTGATCGCGGCAAGCTGGGCGGCGCGGACCGTGGTAACGAGCCGGCGCTGGGCTTCGCTGGCGCGACCGCGGAGGAAGGTGCGGGTCATGTCGCCGTAGTAGCCGGTTGCCGTGACGCTCGGGAAGATGTCGAGGATGATGAGCTCGCTGGGATGGAGCGGGCCGGTGCCGCGGTTGTGCGGATCGCAGGCCTGGTCGCCGCCGGCGACGATGGTGTGGAGGGAGGAGCCGCCCTCGCGGAGAATGGCGCTCTCGATGGCGTACTTCAGGACCTCGGACGTGAGCGGCCGGCCGGCGTAGCGGAGGGAGCGGCCTTTCGGGCGCGACGCGCGCAGGATGGCCTCGGCGGCGGCGAATCCGACGGCGCTGAGGCGGTTGCCCGCGCGGATGGCGGCGGCCTCGGCGTCGGACTTGATCTCGCGCTCGGGAAACATCGGCCCGCCGGCGGGTTCGACCTTCACCCCGAGGGCGCGCAGCCGGAGGAAGAGGGCGACGGGGAAATCGTCGGGCACGCGGAATCCGCGCACCCGGTAGGCCCGGGCGAGCTCGGCAATGATCTCGGCGGGGCCGGCCTTGCGCCGGGGCCAGCGGGCGGCGGCCCGGGCCTGCCAGTCGGCGAGCGGAAGGACGGCGTCGAAGGTGCGGGCCTTCTTCACGCGGCCCAGCTCAAGCGCATTTTGGACGCACAGCCGCTTCTTACCCAGGCCGAAGCTGATGAACGGGTCCGGCACGCCGACCCGGCTGAAGTAGAGCTGGTCGGAGCTAGTGGCGGTGTCGGCGTAGAGCAGAGGGGAAAGCGGGGAGGAAGCCACGGCGGAGAGAGAGGTTGAATCGAACGGTGGCCGTGATTAGCCAACGAGTCTGTGAAAAACGCAAATCCGGTTTCGTGGCACAGCCTGCTTCTCCTGACCGTCCTCCTCGCTGCTGCCGCCTGCGGAAAATCCGCCGCGGAGAAACCCCCGAGCGTACCACCCACCCCGGCGTCGCCCGCGGTCACCCACTACGGCTATGAGGTGATCGCGACCTGGCCGCACGACCCGCGGGCGTTTACCCAGGGGCTGGTTTTCCGCAACGGGGAGCTGGTGGAGAGCACCGGACTGTACGGCCAATCGACCTTGCGGGAGGTGGAGGTGAAGACCGGCCGGGTCCTGAAGCAGGTCCCGGTACCGTCGCAGTATTTTGCGGAGGGCCTCGCCGTGATCGGCGACCAAGCCTACCAGCTCACGTGGCGGAACGGAAAGGGGTTCGTCTATGATGCCGACACCTTTCGGCTGGAGCGGGAGTTCGCCTATGAGGGCGAGGGCTGGGGACTGGCCACCGACGGACGCTGGTTGATCCTGAGCGACGGCACTAACCGCATCCGCTTCCTCGACCCGGCGACCTTCCGGGTCGTGCGCACCATCGAGGTGATGGAGAACGGCCGGCCCGTCAACCGGCTGAACGAACTGGAATGGGTCAACGGAGAGATTTTCTCGAACGTGTGGCAGACGGACGAGATTGTGCGGATCGACCCGGCGACAGGCCAGGTGCGCGGGGTGATCGATTTTTCGGGCCTGCTGGCACCGCTGGACCGCGGCCCGGAGTCAGACGTGCTCAATGGAATCGCTTACGACGCGGCGAGCGACCGCCTCTTCATCACGGGCAAACGCTGGCCGAAGATCTACGAGGTGCGCCTGAAGGTCCGGCCCTGACGGGACCCGGACGACGGGGTTTGCAGGTACAAGCCTACTCTTTCGGGATCTCGTTGTTCGTGCGCAGCATCAGGACGGGCGTCTTGGTCTTCACCCAGAGATCGGCGTCCTTGAAGTGCTTGGCGGGGACGTTTTCGAACGCCTCGCCGATGGTCTTGACCGGCAGCAGGCGGCCTTTTTTCGACGCATTGAAATCATAGACGCCCCGCAGGACGCGGTCGGGCGTGGTGACCACGCTCTCATTCTCCGGAATCTGCAGCACCCAGCCGACGAAGTCGCCCTTGGGGAGCCGTTCTTCGGGATCCGAGACGACGATGACCCACTGTTTCTTGACCGCCGGCGGCTTTTCTTCGCCGGTGTCAGGCTGCACGGCGATGTTCATCTCCTCGATCACCCGGCGGAGGACGGTGGGGTCGATCTGGTTCTTCTTTAAAATCTCTGCGACTTTGCTGACGTCGATTTTCGGCATGGTGTTTTCCGTTTAGGGGACCACGAATGGACACGAATGAAGGGGAATGTAAAGGCGGCGCATGGCTGAGGAATACTTCGATGTGGTGAATGAGCGCGACGAGCCGGTCGGCCGAGCGTTGCGGGCCGAGGTCCATGCCCGCGGGCTGCGGCACCGGGCGGTGCTTGTCTTTGCCTTCAACGCGGCCAGGCAGATTTTCCTGCAGAAGCGAGCACTGAGCAAGGACGTGTCTCCGGGGCTGTGGACGGTCTCCTGTTCGGGGCACGTGGACGCGGGGGAGGACTACGATGCCGCGGCCAAGCGCGAACTGGGCGAGGAACTCGGACTGTGGCAGGCCGCCCCGCCGGTGCGCTGGTTCCGGGTTGAAGCCTGCGTCGAGACGGATTGGGAGTTTTCCTGGATTTATCGGATTAACGCCGAAGGGCCGTTTGTCCTGCAGCCGCATGAAATTGAAACCGGACAGTGGATCGACCGGACCGAACTCGAGCGCTGGTTGTTGCTACGTCCCCAGGAATTTTGTCCGGGGTTTCGCTGGATCTGGACGATGGCGAAGGAAAAGTAAGGCGGGTCTCTAAACCGTCGCGGAAGGAAGGTGGAGCGGCCAATCCCCAAGACGCGGGATTGAAAGGCGATCCAACCAGCGCGTTAGGGACAACGCGCTCCACCTCGGAAGGCGGGGTCGGCGACCCCGCCCTACAACAACTTGCAGTCGGAAGATCCGCCCTACCTTTGCTCCGTCGCCGGGCGATCCATTGCCGGGTTTTGCGAGCCGGGCTCGTAAAAGGACGGCCCGTTGCCGGTCACCCGCCGGCCTGTGATTTTCCCGGGGCCGGTATTTTCGCTGAGGCGTTTGATCTCCTCGAACTGCTTGGTCGAGATCAGGCGGCGGGGAACGCGCTTCTCGGCCTCGTAGATGAGCCGCTCGCGGTCGTCGTCGTCGGGGGTGTAGGGGATCCAGGACGAATGATGGCCCTGGTGCTTGGTCCATTCGATGTTGCCCCCGTGCACGACCGCGCTGACCTGGAATTTCTTTCCGTCCGCGTCCTTGTTCCACCAGCCGAACTCGATGCTCATGGCGCCAGTAAGACGGATGGTGACGGCAACCCGCAAGGCGGGACTCCGGTTAAGCGGGCAGGGCGGATTATCCTAATCCGCCGCCTTTGGCTCCGAGGGACTTGAAGCGGCGCGTTAGGGATAACGCGCCCTACCGGCGCTGCCGCGCCAACCGCCCGCTCACGCTCGTGGCTACTGAAGCGGCAACTCGGCCATGGTCTGACCGGGATGAAACTCATGCCGACGTTGGTCGATGGCGCGCAGGATCAGGCGGTCGGGGTGCACATCAGCCATCCAGCCGCCCAGCGGCGGGCCGAATGCGCCGGTGTTGATGACCGTGATGCCGTTGGGCATCCGCCAGAAGCCCGGCCGGTGGATATGGCCGATAATGGCAAATTCAGCCCGCGGGCGGTATTGCCGGGACAGCGTGGCGGCAAGGCCGGGGGCGCGACGCCACGCATTCAGCACCCGCAGGATGCGCAGGGGAGGCCACACCGTGTCGGAAAGGAGGCCCACGGCGTATTTCAGGCCGTTGCGCTCGGATTGGTGGCGTTGCGGGATGGACCCGGCGACCCGGCGGTAGACCTCCAAGCGGGGATCAAGCTGCTCACGCGCCACCGGGCCAAGCTTGGCCAGTTCGAGGGCGATCCGCTCGCGGATGACCGGTGCATCCTGGCCCCAGGGCACGAGGTCATCGAAGATGATATCGCCATGGGTGACGAAAATGCGGCCGCCGGCGAGGTCGAGGGTGTGGCGGGTGGAAATGTCGGGGTCGTGGTTTCCGGTGAGAAAGGTCGTGGGCGGTGCCGAGCGGGCGAAGAATTCCAGCGTTTCGGCGCGCAGCGCGGCGGTCACTGCGGGAGTGGGGCTGGGCCGGGTGTCGATGGTGTCGCCGTTGAGCACCAGCGAGGAGGCGCCGGCGAACAGCGGCGTCAGCGCCGGGAGCGCCCGGATGCGGCTCGCCCGGTCGCCATAGTGCAGGTCGGAGAGGATGCGGATGACGTCGGTGGACACCTTTTGAATAGCGGATTTCGGAGGGCGGAGAGCGGATTGGCAAGGAGTGAGACACGGGCAGCCGTGTCTCCTTTTGAGAATTCAATGTGGGGCGGGTGCCCTCACCCGCCATGGCTCCAGTGAGGTGAGGGCACTCCGCCCACAGTGGATTTCCGGACTGCAGCCAGAGGAGGCTCCGGTTTCGGCGCTTGCCACTTGGAGGCGCGGCGCGTGGATTCGCCGCATGGCGCTTTACGGTTCACTCAACACGGTCCGCGCGCAGACGGCGCGGATGGAAATCCTTGCCCCGGCCTTTGCCTACCTGGACGAGCTGTTCCGGCCGGGATCGGCGGCGGACCTGCGTTTGCGCGGCAGCGCGGCGGGCGAGACGCAACGGATCGAACTGAGCGGCGGGGCCTTTGCGCTCGAGCAGGTCTACCCGGCCAAGGTAAGGGCGGACGGCTTCTTCGAGTCGCACCGCCGGTATATCGACGTGCAGGTGGTGTTTGAGGGCGAGGAAGTGATGGAGCTGGCCGATGTTTCCCGCCTGACGATCCGACAGGATTACAAGGCCGAGCGCGATCTGATCGTCTACTCGGACTGCACGGATGCCTCGCTGCTGCGCGTGAAGGCGGGCGAAGTGGCGGTATTCTTCCCGGCGGACGGCCATATGCCGGGGCTGCGGGTGAGATCGGAGGCGACGCTGGTGCGCAAGACCGTCGTAAAAGTGCCCGTGCCAGCCTGAAGCTGGGGCGCGGATGAATTACCGTCATCATTTTCACGCCGGGAATTTCGCCGACGTGATGAAGCACGCCCTGCTGGTGCGGCTCGTGGCCGGCCTGCAGCGGAAGGAAAAGGGGTTTCTGTACCTCGACACGCACGCCGGGCGCGGCAGTTACGACCTCACGGTGGCGTCGCAAGGCGACACCCTGGCGCGCCAGCCGGAGCATCCCCTCGGCATCGGACGACTCTGGGAACGGCCGGAACTGCCGGAAGGCGTGGCGGAGTATGTGGCGCTGGTAAAGCGCTTTGACCGCGAACGGGGCAATCCGGGCGGGGCGCCGCGATTTTATCCCGGGTCGCCCTGGCTGGCGCGGCTGCTGGCCCGGCCGCAGGACCGGCTGGTGTTCTGCGAAAAACAGCCGGGGGAGAGCGAGCTGCTTGATCTCGGGTTCGGCCGCGAGCCGCGGGTGAAGGTGCTCACGATGGATGGTTATGCCGCGCCGCGGGCCCTGCTCCCGCCGCCCGAGCGGCGGGCGTTGATCCTGATCGACCCGCCGTTCGAGGCACAGGATGAGTTTGCGCGGATTGCGGTTGCCGTGGGCGAAGGATTGCGGCGACTGCCAGGCGCGGTGCTGGCGATCTGGTATCCGCTGACCGAGCGGGCGAGAGTGGAGGCGTTTTTTGGCGAACTCCTGGCCCTGAAGCTGCCACCGACGCTCGAACTGGAACTTACCGTGGCGGGAGAGCAGTCGCCCGTGAAAATGAAAGGCTGCGGGGTGGTTGTGATCAATCCGCCCTGGCAGTTCGACGGGGAGGCGCGACAGATGCTGGAATGGCTCGCCGAAGCGCTTGCGCAGGAACCGGGTGGTCGGGCCAAAGCCCGCTGGCTGGTGCCGGAATAGGGTGCTCGCGGATGCCGGACGGCCTGACCGTCCGGAAGGATTTAACCGACGCCGGCTGCCGCACCCGCGCGAGCCAACTCAGCGGCTGGCCTGATTTCCCGAGCGGGAATCGACGGCAAAGAGCTCGGCAGCCGACGGGACGACCACGACCAGCGGCGGAGCCTTAAAGGTCGGCCGGTTCCACACAACATCCTCGCGCCTGATCACCCGGACGATGGCCGGGATCTCGCGCGCGGGCGGTGCTTGGAACTCTGGGTTGGGCAGATTCATGTCGGGGTGCTACTTGACCATTACATCGGAACAAGGTGCCAAGAATTTTAGGAAAAACGCACCGACTTGGAAAATCCCGCTGATCGGCGCGGTTGGGCGCGTCCCCGTACCCGTGCGGCGGCGGTCCCTGGGGTGCCGGCGGCAATGCCGCAGAAGGCGGAATCGGCGAAGGCAGGCCCCGAGGACGGGCTGCGCCTGCGGCGCGCCGGTTCAGGCGACGCGACGGGCAGGCAGGCTTTCCCCGACCGGAAGGCGCTTGGGCAGGACGACAGTGAGCACGCCCTGGTGGATCTCGGCGTGCAGCGCGGAGTAATCCACGCCGTGGCCAAGCCGGAGGCGGAGCTGGTAGTCGCGCTGGGCGCTCTCGAGGTGGAGGGCCTGCCAGTTGACGCGGACAAAATGAACCTTGCGGGCGGTGACGATCAGGTCGGGGCCGCGGGTCTCGATTTCCACGCCGGACGCTTCCACGCCCGGAACGTAGACCGTGAGCTTCACCGCGTCCGCGTGCTCGCGGCAGTCGTAGCTCGGTTTGCGGAGCTCGGCCGAGGGGGACGAGGCATCTGCACTGCGCGGGCGACGGGCCGGACGGAGGGGATGGATGATGGTGGTCATGGGAAAAATGGAGGATGAACCTCGGGGCTGGTGGGCCGCCGGGCTTCAGGATTTTCTAAACGTGGTCCGTTAAACGGAGGTTTAGGCCTGGAAGCCCGAGCCGGTCTGGTGTTTGCCCCAATTAAGGACGACCGGTCGCATCTGGGCGCGGCAAAGAGCAACGCAGGCCTTCGTAATCGAAGTGCCGGCGGAGCCGCGGAGATGTTTTTGCTGAACGGTCATTGGAACGCTGGGAGACCATGCATACTGCAGAACCCGTGCCAAGAATTTATTTTGTCATCACGTCGAGATTGCGTGACGCCCGGCCGGCGGCAGGCTCGTGGCGATGAATGACGCCACCACCACGACGGCCGAACTCAAGGCCCGCCTGCTCGCCTTCGTCCGCGAGCGGGACTGGGAGCAGTTTCACGCGCCGAAAAACCTCAGCATGGCCCTCGCCGCCGAGGCGGGAGAGTTGATGGAGCATTTCCTGTGGGCGACGCCGGAGCAGTCGGTGGCGATCGCCCGGGACCCGGTAAAGCGGGCGAAGATCGCCGAGGAACTCGCCGACGTGGTGATCTACGCGCTGGAGTTTGCCAACGCCACGGGGATGGACGTCGCCGCGGCGATTGAGGCGAAGATGGCGGCCAATGCGGAAAAATACCCCGTCGAGAAGGCGCGCGGCCGCTCGGAAAAATATACGGAGCTCTGAGCGGGAACCGGGCGGAAGCGCAAAACCAGTTTGTCACCCGATGGGTGACATCCCCGTAGGCGGGGTCGCCGCTCAAAGCTTACCGCCTGTCGCCGACCGCCCGCGGCGCCTTGCCCTCAACCTTGGCCGCCGAAGCTCACGTAGTCGTCGAGATCGAGCAGATCGGAGAAGGACCGCACGTCGGTGCGCTTCGGAGCGAGTTTTTTCACCGTTGCCGCGATCCATTCGTGGCCTTCCACGCCGCCGGGCCCGTGCAGTTCGACCCAGGCGGACCACGCGGCGACTTCGCTGGCCGAGCGTTTCGTCTGCCGGTTCACCCAGGCGAGCACCTGCGTGTCGGACTTAGCCGCCCTGATGGCGGCAAGCATTTTCCGGTGGTTGATGCCGGTGAAGGAAAAGAAATGGTGGTCGAGCGGACAGTTGTAGTGGTAGTCGCCGGCCTTGCCGCGCAGTTCGGCGCGGGCCTTGTCAATCAGGCGGGGCAGGTGAGCGTAGCCGCCGAGGCGGACGCGGACGCTGCGGGGAGGATGTTCCGTGAGGTCAGGTTGGTTCAGTTTGAGCATGGGAAAGGGGATACCATCGCACGGGACCCCCGGAACGGGAAGTCGCAAGTGGAGATTGGCAGAATCAGAACGTATCGCCCTTCCAGCCCCACATGCCGCGATTGACGTCGATGAACTTCACATAGACGCGCTCCTTGGAGATGCCGAGGTGCTCATCAATGAGGGTGCAAAGGGCCTGGCTGAGCTTCCGGGTCTTGCGGCCGGGCAGGCCGACGCTCTTGAGTTCAAGGAAGGCCACGGGATCGTCGCTGCCTGCGAACAGCATGGTGGTATTGTCCTGCAGCGCGACCATCACCAGTTCCTCGGGCTTATCAAGTTCGCGCGCGACGAGGGAGGAGGCGTTGCGCAGGATGGTCTGCCGGGACTTTTTCCCGACCGGCAGGTTGGTTTGGATTTTGAGATAGGGCATGGCGGGTGGGGTTGTCAGACTGGCCGCGGGAATGAACTGACCTCGCAAGGCTGGGACGGTTCACCAGGGACTGCAATCTCATGACGCGCAGCGCGGGGATCCGGTCTGCTTCTGAAATCCTGGCCGCCAGAGACGGGCACTGTCCAGTCAGCCAGATTCGGCGGCAAACTTCGCGAGAATCTCTGCCGGAGTCACACCCTGGGCCCGCAGCGTGCGCAGGCTCAGGGCGTCGTGGCGCTTGGCGAGCCGCTGACCGCTGGCGTCGTTCATCAGCGGGCAGTGATAGAAGGCTGGCACGGTGGCGTGCAGCGCGCGGTAGATCAGCAGCTGGCGGAACGTGCTCTTGATGAGATCGGCGCCGCGGACGACTTCGGTGATGCCCATCGCGGCATCGTCCACCGCGCATGCGAGTTGGTAACTGGGGACATCGTCCTTCCGCCATACGAGGAAGTCGCCGAAGTCTCGCCCCGCCACCGCGCGCTGCTCGCCAAAGTGCCCGTCGGTGAAAGTGATGGCCTCGCCGTCTGGGACGCGAAGCCGCCAGTTGACGCCGACCTTCTCGCCGAGGGGCGGCGGCGGGGCGCCGGCACGGGGGCGGAATTCCCGGGGATAGACGGGCTCGTCGTCGGTGCCGGCGCCCTCGTGCGGGGCGCCGATCGCCTCGAGTACGTCGCGCCGGGAGTGCGTGCACGGAAAGACCAGCCCGGCGGCATGCAGCTGCTCGAGCGCGTCGCGGTACAACGGGCGGCGGGCGCTCTGGCTGTAAGGCGCGCAGGGCCCGCCGACATCGGGGCCCTCCTGCCAGGCGAAGCCGAGCCAGCGCAGGTCCTCGAGCATGGCGTCGGCGAAATCCAGCCGGAAGCGCACGGCGTCGAGGTCTTCGTTGCGCAGCACGAGCACGCCGCCGGCGGCCCGGGCGCGTTCCGCGGCCACCCAGAACGTGCGGGCATGGCCGAGATGCAGGTGGCCCGTGGGCGAGGGCGCGAGGCGGCCGCGGTAGCTGGTAGACGGGTGAACCACGAGTGCACCCGAATGAACACGAATCGCCCGGGCGATACAGCGCTTTCTCTGCTTTTATTCGTGTCAATTCGTGTTCATTCGTGGTTCACCAAGGCCATGCCGAAACTGCTTTGTGTGTACTGTTCCTCCAGCGACCGCCTCGACCCGAAATACGCGGCCGCCGCCGCGGAGCTGGGGCGGGACATGGTCGCCCGGGGCTGGGGCCTCGTCTACGGCGGCGGCAAGACCGGCCTGATGGGGGCGGTGGCGCGCGCCGTGAAGGACAGCGGCGGCCACGTGGTCGGGGTCATTCCGGAATTCATGAAGGCGCGCGAGCTGGCCTACGACGAGGCGGACGAACTGGTGACGGTCGTCACCATGCGCGAGCGCAAGCTGCTGATGGAGACGCGGGCCGACGCCTTCGTGACCCTGCCAGGCGGATTCGGCACGCTGGAGGAAATCATGGAGATCCTCACGCTGCGCCAGCTCGACGTGGTGAAGAAGCCCTGCGTGTTCCTCAACCAGGAGGGATTCTACGATGACCTGCTGCGGCTGTTCGAGCGGATGCTGAAGGAGAAATTTTTCAAACCCTCCAACATGGACCTGTTCCGCGTGGCGGCGACCGTGCCGGAGATCTTCACCCAGATCGAGGCGGCCGCGGGCGTGCGGGCGGAGCCGAAATGGTTCGAAACGCGCTAGGACGCTGAATTCCTGCAGGAGGTAACCGAGGTAACACAGTATTGGTACCCGTTAGGCCTCTCTTTTCCCTCGGTTATCTCCTGTAAAATGTTCGTGGTTGTGGATCAGGATTTCAGCATGCACCGCAACCAAGTCCTTCAACTGCTGCAGGCCCACGCCGTCCGGCCGCTCGATCCACATGAGGCGGAGATGACGGCGGAGACGATCCGCTTTGTCGAAGCCCACGCCGATTGCCTGCGGCGGACCCAGCTCAGCGGACACCTGACGGGCTCGGCCTGGGTCGTGGATGCGGGGCGCACGCGGACGCTGCTGACGCACCACCGCAAGCTCGACAAGTGGCTGCAGCTCGGCGGCCACGCCGACGGCGATCCGGACCTGCTGGCGGTGGCCCTGCGCGAGGCCCGGGAGGAAAGCGGGCTGACGCGGCTGCGCGCAGTGATCCCGGGGATTTTCGACCTCGACCGGCACTGGATTCCCCAGCGGAAAACCGAACCGGCCCACTGGCACTACGACCTGCGCTTCATGATTGAAGCGGACCCGGGAGAGCCGTTGGTCGTGACCAGCGAGTCGAAGGATCTCGCTTGGGTGAAAGTCGCAGAGGTGATCACGCTAAACCCTGAGGAATCAATGGCCCGGATGGTGCGGAAGACGAACTGGGCGGGCGCCGTTACCAGCTGATCTCCGCGGCTACCATGCCTGTTTTGTGGAGAGGAACTTGCCCCACGATCCTGCCTTCTGGGTCGATGATCGCTGTCGGGCCCAAGCCGATGCAGCCGTCACGCTGGCCGGTGACATCGGCCGATATTAGCCAAAGCCCCGTCTCCATCGCCCGCTGACGGCGAACTTCGTTATGACGGTCTTTCCAGAGTTCAGCCGCCGTGTACGGCAGCATGTTATTGGCCGGGCAAAGAATCGCGCGGGCGCCTTGCCGGGCGACAGCGATGGCGGCTTCAGTGAAGTTGGTGTCGTAGCAAATATTGATGCCAAATCTAAACCCCTCGGCTTCGGAAACAGGATAGGCATGGCCGGGCTGGAACAGCCTTTCGGCAGCGAGCAAATGCGTCTTGCGATAGGCCCCAATCAATCGGCCACGACCTATGGAGACGGCGGTGTTATGGAGCCGGCCCTCGGACACTTCGATCAAACCGATCACCAGAGTTGGTGTGATGTCGGATAATCGTTCGAGCACCGCGGCGAATTCAGGTGAGCACAAATCGAGAGCATGCCGGCGGGCGACAGTTTCCTCGAGCAGATATCCCTGCAGGAAGCATTCTGGAAAGCAGAGCAGGTTCACTCCGCCGGGCGCAGCCTGGGCCGCACAGTGTTCGATCCAGTGCAATGCCGCATCGAGATCCTCGCGAATGTCCGGGGTCTGACACGCGGCGACTTTAATGGAACCCGACATGGCGCTTTACCGCCACAACCCGACCACATCATCCTTCCGCACCCAGCCGGTCTGGCCGTTGTCGAAGGACAGGCGCACCCATGTGCCGTTGAGGAAAGTCTTGTCCACGATGGCGACGCTGCCGGCGGAGAGCGTCGTGCTTTTCTGGGTGATGTCGGCTTCGGTGGGAATGGAGCGCAGGACGCTGCCGCGCCAGAGGATGACAGCGCGGTGGTCGGCAGTCTGGCCATAGGCTTGCAGGGCGACGACGGCCGCGGCGGCGAGCACGACACTCGCGCCCAGCAGCAACACGGCGCACCAACTGCGCAAGGCGGATGCCCGGCCATAGGCTCCGTAGAGTAGGAGACCGAGCGAGAGGGCGGCCCCCGCCGCAGCGGCGAGCAGCCACCGTTGCCATGCACCCGGCGAGGCCCGCTCCGCGAGCGACTGCAGCGGGCCCGGCCGGGGAAACGCCGCGAGCGGGGCGGGCAGGAAGCCGGATTTCTCGCCGGCGAGGGCGAATTGCCAGCGGATCGACTCATTGTCCGGGGCCTGGACCAGCGCGGCGCTGGCGTGGGCCAGGGCCAGGTCCCAGCGGTCCTGCTGCGCCAGGGCGAGCGAGAGGTTGTGCCGGGCGACCGGGTTGGCCGGATCCTGGGCGACGGCGGCCGTCCAGGCCTTTTCCGCGGCAGGAAAATCCCCGCGGCGATAAGCGGCAAGGCCATCCTCCGAGCGAAGGGACGTCGTGAGCATTGCCGCCGCCACGAACACGAGGAAGGGAGCGAGGTTGCGCGGCCGCAGCGCGGCCAGCGGGGAAAAGCCGGGCACGCGGCGGGCGGCCAGGGCGGCCTCCGCCCGGGTAATCCAGTCGGTCGGCAGGCCGGTGTCGGCGCGGTAGAGGGCGCGATCCGACTCGGCCCAGAGCTGGCTCCAGCCGGCGTCGCCGAACGCGGCCGGCGGTGGTGCGGCGTGGAGGATTTCCCAGAGGATGGCGGAGTCGTGCTGCCAGGCGAGGAGCAGCGCGGGACGGTCCGCGGCGGTGGCGGTGCGGAGCTTCGTGAGCGTCGCGGCGAGCCGGGCATGGGCGTCGCGGCGATTGCGCCGGGGGTCGGTTTGGCGCGCGCGCCGCACGGCGAGTCCGCCCCAGAAAAGGAGCAGCAAGGCAAACGGCGCGGCCAGCAGCGTCAGGAGCTGGTCGCCGGGCCAAGGCACGGGCGCATGATCGCTGCCGGGTAGGGCGTCGCGCGGAATGCCCTCGGGCGGGACCGTGGGTGGCGTGTCGGCACGCGGGGTTGCCGCGACGGCCGGTGCGGCGGGAGGCGCCTCGGGCGCGCCCACCTGGAATCGTGGGGCGGAGCCGGCCGGCGCGGCGGCAGGAGTGATGCTGACGGTGGTGCCGGCCGTGGTGAGCGTCCGGTACGCCCCGGCCTTGGGGTCGAAATAGACGAACGTGACCGGCTTGAGCGCGTAGTCGCCGGTGCGGGTCGGGACGAGCACGACGTCCTCAGTGAGGGTGACATCGAAGAGTTTTCCCTCGGCCGGAACGCGCTTGGCCTGGGGCTGGACGACCTGGAAGTCCTTGGACACCTCGCGCTGCGGCAGCCCGGCGAGATCGGGCCAGTTGCCCGTGCCGCTGAGCTCGAGGGTCCAGGTGATGGGCTCGCCGACGGCGGCGCTGGTGGGCACGACCTTCGAGACCAGTTTGAACTGCCCGACCGCGCCAGTGAAGCCGGGCGGCGGGGTGGGCAACGAGCGCACGTTGAGCTCGACGCGCTTGGAATTCACCGCGAGCTGTTCGACGCGTTGCTGCTGGAAGAAGCCGAGACCGACGACCCCGGTCACGATGTTGGCGAGTTGGGTGGTCGGATTGAGTGTGACGCTGCCGGTGCTCCGGGCGTAGGCGCGCGTCCGGTAGATGACGTTGATGCGGGCCTCGCCGTTCAGGGTAGTTTCGGCGCCTTCGGGCCGCGACCAGTCTTCGGTGACGAGCGGGGACGAGTTCCAGTCAATCCCGCTGGCGGGCTGGCTGAAACTGCGCCGGGCGGCGTCCAGCACGTAGGTCAACGGGAAGACTTCCCCGGCCCAGACGGTACCGGAGCCGGGGACGAGCCGGGCGTTGACCATCTCGTCCGAGACCACCCGGGGCGCGCCGCCGGTGTAGGAAGCGACCGGCTTGGGGCCCTTGTTGGTCTGAACGGTGAACGCCGGAATCTGCAGCGTGGCTCCGGCCCGGCGGGATCGTGCGCTATAGGTGAGGATGGTCGAACGGGCGAACGCCCCGTTGATGTAGCTGGCCTGGGTGGAATTGCCGGTCAGGGTCAGCGTGGTGTCGGCCATGACCGGCAACTGGGGATCACCTTCGGGAGAGCAGCTCTCGAACACCAGCTGGACCTCGGCCGGGTCGTCGGGCGAACCCTCCCAGTGCACGGACTGGGCGCGGGCGGTCAGGGCGAGGAAGGGCAGAAAAAAGAGAGCGAGGAGTCGGCGCATGACGGTCACCAGTTTTTGCCGTTAGTCTTGGGCGGATTTTTTTGGTTGGGATCCATCAGTTGGAAGAGTTGGGCGGGAGAGTCCTGGTTCCGGAGCTGATCCAGCTTCTGGAGCTGTTGGACGAGCTGGGGGTCGGCCGGAAGCGTGTCGGCATCCTTTTTCTCGGGCGTGCCGCCGACCTTCTGCATCCCGGCGGGCGTGATCCGGCGGTGGTCCGACTCCTGCATGCTGCCGAAGGCCGAAGCGGGCTTCTTCCCGCCGTCAGGCTTGGACGTCCGGTTGTCCGGCGTATCCTGCGGCTGGGATTGCGAAGGGGAGTCCTGGGATTGCTGCGACGGGGAAGATTGCTGCTTCGGCCGGCCTGACCTGGGTTGATCCGGCTCTTGCTGATTTTGCTGCTGCTGGTTCTGGTCCGAGGAGTCCTGCTTTGGCTGATTCTGCTGATCCGGCTGATTCTGATTCCGTTGATCCTGCTGCGGTTTTTTTTGGTTGTCCTCGGACGTCTTGAGCAGGGCTGCGAGATCCTCCCGCAGTTTGGGCCAGTCGGCGGTCCTGGGGTCCAGCGCCGAACCCAGTTCGGTCGCGGCCAAGGCATCGCGCACCGGGCCGGCCGGCACGGGCCGCGACTCGGTCTGAATATGCTGACCCCACGTGACGGTCTCGCGGGCCAGCTCGGCCCAATCCCGGGCCGATTGCCCGTCCTGGGTGGAGAGGCGGGAGACGATTTTCGCGAGAGGGGCGGGCGCATCCGCCGGTTCGGCGGCCGCCGCCAAGACGGATTGAGGAAACCGGAAACCGGAGAGGGCGATCAGCACTGCGAGCGTAGCGGCGGTGGCTAGCTTGGCGGATTTCGGGTCGGGGGAGGCAGCCTTCGAACCCGGGCTCGCGGATTCTGGGCTTTCCGAGTCGAATTTCCCGCGCAGCTGGAGTTCACGCGGCCGGGGGTGAACCGGGAATTCGTAGCAGAAACTCACCAGGAGGCACCAGAGGCCGAAGGCGAGCGGCCACTGGAACCGTTCGGCCAGCCGGACCGAGGTCTTGTCGAGAAACCTGCCCTTCTGACCGGCCTCGACCGTGGTGCGAAGCACGCCGGCAAGGTCGATCCAGCTGCTGGCATCGCGGTATGTGCCGTGGGTGGCCTCGGCGAGATCCTGCAGGGTGCCGCTTTCCAGCTTGGACAGGACCACGGCGCCGCGCTCGTCCTTCATGAAAGAACCGGCCCCGTCGGGGATCATGGCGCCGGCGGCCGTGCCCACGCCCAGGCCGATGACGCGGATGCCCTTTTTCCGCAATTCCGGAACCCCGGGTTTCCAATCATCATCGGTGGCCTCGCCATCGCTGAGCACGATGAGGAAGCGGTCGGCCGCGTTGGAGGTGCCGAAGGCGGTTACGGCGGTATCGATCAACGCCCGGTAGTTGGTGCCGCCCTCGGGAAGAAAGTCGGGGTTCAGCGCGGGCAGGAATTCCCGGAGGATCTCATAGTCCGAGCTGAGCGGGCTCTGCAGGAACGCGGTGCCGGAAAAGGTGATGAGCCCGACCCGCTCGCCGGCGAGTTTTTCCAGCAACGACTGGGTCAGCAGCTTGGCGCGCTCGAGGCGCGACGGTTTCACGTCCTGCGAAAGCATCGAGCGGGAGAGGTCGATCGCGATGATGATTTCGCGGGACTGGTCGAACACCGGCTCCTCCAGCCGGCCGTACTGCGGCCGGGCCAGCGCGATGATCGCGAAGCTGAGGCCCAGGAACAGCCAGGGGCGCCACCGGAGGGTCGGGGCCGGCTTCCGCACCAGCGTGAGGTCGTGAGTCCCCGCCTCGGCTTGCAGGATCTTCGGGTGGACCGCGGCGGCGGCGCGGCGGCGGCGCAGGAGCTCGGCGGCGAGCAGGGCGGCCGGAGCGAGCAGCAGCCAGAGCAGCTGGGGCCACGCGAAAGTCATGCGGCGGCCTCCCGCTGCCAGAGCGGCCGGGCGAAGAGCGCGGCGAGCAGAAGCGCCGCGAGCCCGGGCGCGGCAGTCCAGTAGAAGAGCTCCGTCGTGGTGAGGTAGCTCCGGGCCTGGAACTCGATCTTCTGGGCGCGATCGATGGCCTTGAACGCCGATTCGGCCGTGCCGACATCGGCGGCCCGGAAGAAATGCCCCCCGGTCGCATCGGAAATCCGCCGCAGGGCGTCCTCGTCGAGGTCGGCCATGACATGGATGTAACCGATCTTGTTGCCCTGGCCGTCAAACCGGGGAATCCGCACCATGCCTTCGGTGCCGGCGCCAATGGTGTAGACCGGGACGCCGCGGCTTTTGGCGATCTCGGTGGCTTGCTCCGGGCTGAGCGTGCCGCGGTTGTTGGCGCCGTCGGTCAGGAGCACGATAAAGGCGCCGGAGCGTTTGCCGCCGGTCTCGCGCTTGGCCTGCTCCAACCGGGTGAGGGCGATCCCCAGGCCGTCGCCGATGGCGGTGCCGTCCTCGATCATGCCGATGTTCAGCCGCTCGGTCTGCCGGGAGAGCCAGTCATGGTCGAAGGTGAGCGGTGCGAGCGTGTAAGCCCGGCCGGAGAAAACCACGATGCCGATGCGATCGTTGGGGCGGTCATTGATGAAGGCCTGGATGATCGGCTTGATGGCCTGCAGCCGGTTGATCGGCTCGCCGTTCCGCTCGTAATCCTCGGCCGCCATCGAGCCGGAGAGGTCGACCGCCAGCATGATATCGTAGCCCTGCGAGCGGACTTCGCGCTTGTCCTCGACACGCTGCGGGCGGGCGAGGCCCACGACCAGCAGGACCAGCCCGACCAGGGCCAGCGCCACCGGCCAGCGGGAAACGGACGCGAGGGACGGGCGGTGCCAGGCGGCGGCGAACGGCACCAGCAGCACGGGCACACGGCGGCGTCCGCGCACCCAGACCAGGAGCGGCAGGGCCAGCAGGGCGAGCAGCCAGAGCGGATCCTTGAGGACGTAGCCGTTGAGGCCGCCCGTGGCGGCCAAGGGCCAGGGGCCAGGGGCCAAGTGACAAGCAAAAGCGGCGGGGGCGATCATCTCGGTTCTTGTTGTCTGGTCCTGGTTGCTTGCCGCTAATGACTCAGCGTCCGGCGCGTTGAATCATCCGGGCATGGAAGAACCTCACCAAGGCATCGAGGCGGTTCTGGCCGGTGTCGACCACGAGCTGGCTGAGCCGGTCGGGGAACAGCGCCTGCCACGCGGCCTCGCGCCGGGCGACCCAGGCGGCATGCGCGGCGCGCTCGGCGGCGCTGCCATCGATCGTGACGAGCTGGCCGGCGGCAGGATCATAGGCGGCGAACGTTTCCTGCGCGGGCAGGTCGCGCTCCCACGGGTCGTCGACGCGGAAGCCCATGGTCTGGTAGCGGCGCTGGAGCACGGCCCAGCCCTCGGGCTCGGCCCGGGGCGGAAAATCTCCGAGCCAGAGCAGCACGCTGTGCTTCGGCGCGGCCCGCGCGAGGAACCGCCACGGAATTTCCGCCGCGCCGGCCGTGGGGGCGGGGGCGGGGCGCCCGAGCAGCGTGGCGGCGGCGTGGAGGATCGCGCCGCGGCCGCGGACGGGTTCCCGGACGAGATTGCCACCGGGGGCGGCGTGGACAAAGCCGACGCGGTCGCGGTTGACGGCGCCGAGGAGCATGACGAGGCCGGCCAGCTCGAGCAGGGCCTCGCGTTTCGATTGCGCACCGGATCCGAAATGCAGGGAGGGCGAATCCTCGAAGACGAGGAGCAGCGTTACCTCGCGCTCCTCGACGAACTTCTTCCGGTAGGCCTCGCCTAGGCGGGCGGTGACGTTCCAGTCGATGTCGCGGACATCGTCGCCGAATTCGTATTTCACGACTTGGTCAAACTCCATGCCGCGGCCGCGGAAGGTGGAGCGGTATTCGCCGCTCAGGACATTCTCGACGGCATGGCGCACGCGCCACTCGAGCTGGCGGAGGAGAGCCAGGGGATTTTGCGGGGCGGTCGTGGTCGTCTCAGCGGGCATGGGAGAATCTTTCCTCTTTCTCTTACTCCTTATCTTCCCCTCGTGTTGTGGGGGGTCTGCCCGATGCGCGGAGGAGAAAGATCAAGATAAAGAGGAGAGAGATCAGGTCGTAGCGGGCACCGGGGTTTGGGTGACGACCTGGGCGATGATCTTGTCCGGGGTGACCTCCTCGGCCTCGGCCTCGTAGGTGAGGCCGATGCGGTGGCGCATGACATCGGGCGCGAGCTCCTGGACGAGGGCGGGGGAAACGTAATCCTGGCCGCGGAGCCAGGCCAGGGCGCGGCCGGACTGGTAGAGGGCGAGGGAGGCGCGGGGCGAGGCGCCGAAGTTCAGGTAGCGCTTGGCGCCCGGGCCGCCCTCGGTAAGGGCGCGCGTGCCGCGGACCAGGGCGAGAATGTAGCCCTGCACCGCGGGGGAGACATGGATGGCGTCGACGGCGGTGCGGAGCTCCAGGAGTTCCTCGCCACTGGAGGCGGGGGAGAGCGCGGGCTGCTGCGTCACCTGGCCCCAGCGCTGCATCATGGTGGATTCCTCCTCGGCGGTCGGGTAGTCGACGATGAGCTTGAAGAGAAAGCGGTCGGTCTGGGCCTCGGGCAGCGGATAGGTACCCTCCTGTTCGACGGGATTTTGCGTCGCCATGACAAAAAACGGTTTGGGCAGGGGATGTGTCTGTCCGCCGATCGTGACTTGGCGTTCCTGCATCGCCTCGAGGAGCGCGCTCTGGACCTTGGCGGGGGCGCGGTTGATTTCGTCGGCGAGCACAAGGTTGGCGAAGATTGGGCCGCGGTGGGCGGAGAATTCGCCGGTCTTCGGCTGGAAGATCATGGTGCCGACGACATCGCTGGGAAGGAGGTCGGGGGTGAACTGGATGCGCTCGAACTGGACGCCGAGGGCGGTGCCGAGGGATTTGACGAGGAGCGTTTTGGCGAGACCGGGCATGCCCTCGAGGAGGACATGCCCATTGGCGAGGAGGGCGACGAGGAGGCGCTCGATGGCGGCATCCTGCCCGATGACCGCCTTGCCGATTTCCGTGCGAAGTTTTTCTGACCAGACGGGACCGTTAATCATGGGAAAAGTGAGGGGAGGAGATGGGGCTAATTCGACTGCGGGGCCGGGGAGAAGTTTCCATCAGGAAAAAGCCGCCCCGATGCCATTGCCACCCCAAATCGGCCTGTGGCGGATACCCGGGGATCATGCCCGATGACGGTCCGGGCATCGGGCCGGTGTATGGCGCTCGCCGGCCAGGAAAAATCAGCCGGGCAGCGGACTCGCGGCAGATTGGGTCGCGCGAGAAATTCGTGCCCCAGTGGCCAGGTGGCGGGCGAATTCGGGCCGGTCAGATTTTGTCCTGGATGAACGGGCGGCTAATACTCTCCGGCCCCGTGGGTTGCGGCACGGTCTACGCTTCACCTCCCGTTGCTGGTCAGACCCGGCGCAGGGTGCGACGGACTCAGGCCGGCAGTCTTATCCAAACCGCCTTGCCCAACGATTATGTCCCAGCCAACTCCTGGATTTGTCACCGTTGATTCCGCCCTGCTCGAGGAACTTCAGACCTTGGTCGGCTATGGCCAGGTGATTTCCACCGAGGAGGAGGTCGAGACGCTGTCGAAAGACTGCTACTGGTATTCGCCGGTCTTGAAGTCGCGTTTGGAAACGCGGAACGCCTCCGCTGTGGTGAAGGTGGGTTCGGTGCAGGAACTCAAGCGGGTCCTGGCGCTGGCCTACCACCATGAGTTGCCGGTCACCGTCCGGGGCGGTGCCACGGGCAACTACGGGCAATGCATCCCCCTGTGCGGTGGGCTGGTCATTGATATTACCGGACTGGATCAAATACTCAGGATTGAGGACGGCGTGGTGACAACGGAACCCGGTGTGCGGGTTATTAACTTGGAGCGGGCGGTGCGGGCAGTGGGCTGGGAAATGCGCTGCCTGCCGTCCACGTGGGTAAAGTCCACGATCGGGGGATTCATTTCCGGAGGCAGCGCCGGCATCGGGTCAATCACCTGGGGAGGCCTGCGGGAGCCCGGCACCATCAAGCGGCTCAAACTGCTCACCATGGAAGCCGAGCCGCGGGAGATCGTCCTCGAGGAGGCCGAGACCCTGCGGGCGTTCCACGCCTACGGCACAAATGGGGTGATCATCGAGTTGCAGCTCCGCCTCGCCCCGGCCCGCCGCTGGGACCAGATCGTCATCACGGGCCCGCGCTGGGAGGACGTCACCGCCTTTGCCCCGAGCGTGGCTTATGACGATGCGATCCCGAAGCGCCTGATGTCGCTCCTCGAGGCGAGCTTCGGCGCCAGCTTCAAGCCGCTGCGGAAGTGGCTGCCGGACGGGCATGCCTTCATCTGGCTGGAGGTGGATCAATCGTTCACGGAGGCGGTCGTGGGCGAGGCCCGGCTGAAGGGGCTCAACGTTCCCCTCGTGATTCGTCACCACGAGCCTAAGCGGCAGCCGATGCTCATGGAGTACGGGTGGAATCATAGCACGCTCTGGATGCTCAAGAGCCACCCCGGACACACCTACCTCCAGCTGGGCATGGGGCCGAATTTCGCGGAGCAGGCGGCGCAACTTCAGGCGCGGTTTCCCGGCCAGATCCACCTCCATTTCGAATTTGTGCGCGGCCACCGGCCGACCGGCGAATTTGGCCTGGTGATTCCCGTGCTCATTCCCGTGGTGGAATTCGTGAGCGAGGATCACCTGCGTGAGGTCATCGCCTATGCCGCCGAACTGGGCATCTCCAGCAGCAACCCGCACACCTGCTACATCGAGGAAGGCGGACGGGGCAACGGGTCCGCCGAACAGGTTTCGCTTAAGCGGGAGGCCGATCCCAAGGGACTGCTCAATCCCGGCAAGATGAAGGGCTTTCCGGTCGCACCCGCCCTGGCCTCCAGCCTGCCCCGATTCCTGTACGGCTGATCCGGCCGGGTGCGGCAGGACTTGGATTGCGCTTGGGAGTACCGGCTGCTCGCATCGGGCCGCCTGAATCGCGGCGTTCCGTGCCGCGTGCACCCGCCGATTCCATGAACCAAGCCGTTGATGCCAGATTGGCCGCCCTGGGATTTAACCGCCGGGAAGTGGTGGAGAGCTTTGTCCGCGGCTCGGGGCCGGGTGGCCAGAAAATCAACAAGTCAACCCCTATTCCACCCATGAATTTGCAGCCTAAATTCTCTAACTCAATGACTCGGAATTTGGAGGGCTTTCATTCCGAAGGTATGGCCCTAGACCGGCGCTATGAATGAGAAAATTGAATCCCTTTTGAAGGTTCTTGGAACCCAGATTTCAGATGTTGATGAACGATTCATTCGTGGATCGGGTCCGGGTGGTCAGAAAATAAACAAAACCTCGTCTTCTGTCTGGCTGCGACACCGGCCGACGGGGATCGAGGTGCGCTGCCAGCGGGAGCGATCGCAGGCGGCAAACCGTGAAATTGCCTGGGCGGAGCTGTGCGCGAAGCTGGAAGCGCGGCAGCGGGCGGCCGCAACGGCGCGAAAGGGAGAGCAGGAAAAGAACCGCCGCCGTCACCGCCAGAAAAGCCGCGGACAAAAAGTCAGGATGATCGAGTCGAAGAAGCACCGGGCAGGCGTCAAGTCGCAGCGCGGGCGGGTGGGGATGGATTGAGATGCGACCAAGAATCGTTCCGCTTCGCGCATCCATCATGAGGAAGTGCAACCCATCTCCGCGGCTGAAGCCGGGCGCGGTTCGCTGAACCCTCGGACTCCGGCGCCAAAATGAAAACCACCCAGCTCCTGAGATTCTCCGGTTCGGTGAAGCGGGATCCGGCCATCGAGTCCTGGATGAAGCGGCAGCCGGGTGAATTGGGCGCGATCGCCCGGCATTGGTTTGAGGTCATGCGCAACCCTGGGGACGATGTGCGCGAATTGTTGCACGACGGTCATCCCACGGCGTGCATTGGCGACGCGGGCTTTGGCTACGTGAATGCCTTCAAGGCTCACGTGAATGTCGGATTTTTTCGCGGGGCCGAGCTGGCCGATCCGGAAGGCCTGCTGCAAGGCACCGGCAAATTCATGCGCCATGTGAAGCTCAGACCCGGCGACGACGTCGATGCCCCGGCTCTGACGAAACTCATCGATGCAGCCTGCCTGGACATGCGGAAGCGCGTGCGGATGGAGTTGCGATCAGTGGACTGAGAACCGGCCGATAAGGTTCCGGGCGACAGTCCTGCCCTTAGCCGCGATCACCCAAGATACGGAAGCTGGTCAGAATTTGCCCTCAGCGCCATCTAGCAGCGGGCGTAATCCAGGGCAGCGGGCAGGCTCAATAGCGAGGCGCTGAGCCCGTTCCGGAGCGCGTTCGGGTCGGCGGTGGGCTTGAGTCCTCGCCTCGATCCGCGGCTGGAAGGAAGATCCCGACGGCGGCGGCATCCCCATGAACTCCAAGGAACGCGTGCTCATGACGCTGGCCGGCCGGCAGGCGGACCGGGTGCCCGTCGAGTACGGCGCCAACGAAGGCATTGACCGACGGCTGAAGGCGCATTTCGGCCTGGCGCCCACGGACGACGAAGGCCTGCTGCGCGCGCTGGGCGTCGACTTCCGCAGCGTCCAGGCGCCGTACCGCGGGCCCAAGCTGCACGCCGACATTCCGGAGCGCGGCATCCTGACCGACCTCTGGGGCATCCGCCGCGTCTGGATCGAGCATGCCTCGGGCGGGTATTGGGACTTCTGCGATTTTCCGCTGCGGGAGGCAACGGAGGAGGAGATCGCGGCGTGGCCGCTGCCGTCGCCGGATGACTTTGACTATGCCGTGGTGCGCGAGGCCTGCCGGCGGCACGGGGCGTTCGCCGTCTACACCGGGCACCCGGGCCTGCCGGATGTGATCAATTCGAACGGCATGCTCCGGACGATGGAGCAGACCCTGGTTGACCTGCTGACGGACGATCCGGCAGGGATGCTGCTGACGCGGCGGCGGCTCGACGTGATGTTCGAGGTCCTGCGCCGAACGCTGGAGGCGGCGCGCGGTGGCATCGACTTCGTGTGGATGGGGGAGGACCTCGGCACGCAGATCGGACCCACGCTGAGCCTGGACCTTTACCGCCGGCAGCTGAGGCCGCTGCACCAGCGGTTTATCGACCTGGCCAAGTCCTTCGACCTGCCGGTGATGATCCACTCCTGTGGATCGAGCAGCTGGGCGTTCGAGGACTTCATCGCGATGGGGATCAAGGCGGTCGACACCCTGCAGCCCGAGGCGAAGCACATGGCCCCGGCGGAGCTGAAGGCGCGCTTCGGCGGACGCCTGGCCTTTCACGGCTGCATCAGCACGGCAGGCCCGGTGGCCTCCGGCACGGTGGAAGAAACGGCGGACTATTGCCGGCGTACCCTCGAGATCATGATGCCGGGCGGCGGTTACTGTTTCGCGCCGACCCACCAGCTCCAGGACAACTCCCCGACTGAAAACGTCGTGGCCATGTATGAGACCGCGCGAAAGCACGGATGCTACGCGTGAGCAAACGCGGCGGCGCGAAGGCCGAAGCAAAGCCACTTTCCGGCGGATCCAAGGCCCAAGCCTTCGTGCACCACGGCTCCGTGGCGGAAGTGGCACCGGTTTGGTGCGGCCGGATCGCGCCCGGCGAATCCTGCTCAAACTGCCATTAGAGCAGTTCCACGGCAGCGCCGACGCGAAGGGTGCCGGACTTGGTTTCGTGGATCAGGTTCTGGCCGAAATTGACGTCGGTCGGGTCCCCGGGGTCGCGGCGGTAGGTGGCGAGCGTGCGCAACGGCTCCTTGCCGCGCTCGGCAGTGAGTTGGTCGGTGGTTGTGACCACACAGCGGGCGCATGGACCGGCGGCGCGGAAGGTGATGCCGCCGGCCTGAAAACGGGTCCAGGTGTCCTCGGCGAAGGCGTCGATCCCGGTCACCACGATATTCGGACGGAAACGATTCATGGGCAGCGGGACGGCGAGGCGGGCGTTGAGGTCCGCGAGCGAGGCTTCGCTGATCACGAGAAAAGGATAGCCGTCGGCGAAGTTAACGATGTCGCCGGGCCGCGCCTTGCCGGGTTTCAGGATCGGCCGCGTGAAGCTTTCACCGATGCGCACGAGGCGGGAGGGCCCGCGAAGGAAATCGGAGAGCCAGGCGGCGACGTCCGCGCCGCAATCCTCGGCGAGCAGGCCGTCGCTTTTCCAGACACGGACAGGGACGATTTCAGCCGGGGTGGAGGCCACCAATGGCACCGTGCAGGAGCTGCCTTGGTCCGTGCGGAGGATCAGCTCGCGGGCAGTGAGGGCGGTCTCGATCAGCGCCATGCGGGGCAGGGTGCGTTGGGTGAGAAACTGACCCTGCTCATCGACGACCATGAAGCGGCGGTCCCCCACGAAACCGAGGGGGTCGATTTCGGCAGAAGGCACCGCCAGGCCGCGCAGCGATTTTACCGGATAGAGAAATAGGCCGCTGACGTGCATGGCTCAGGCGGAGGGGTCGCGCCGGCGATAGGTGGCGAGGTAGCGCTTCTGGCCTGTGCCGGTGGCGAAGGCGTCAGGGGCGATGCCGTCGAGGCCGTAACAAACCCGCAGCCGGTCGCCGACGTGCCGGTAGATCGCCGGGATGGTCCGTCCGGCATTGGCGCCCTCGACCCCGGTGAGGTGCATCGCTTGGTGACCGCCGCTGGAACCCAGCATCACCGTGCCGCGATCCGACACTTCACCGGCGAACCGGATGGTGTAGGTTCCGCCGGAGAGCTCGACCTCGATTTTCTCCGCGACAAACGCGGGCATTTCCTCTCCCGCCAGCTCGGCCCTCACGATCTGCCAGATGCCGTCAAGTTTGCCCGGATGATCCATGGCGCCGTCAGCTGCGCTTGGTGATCTCGCGCGGGGCGATTTCGAGCGGGGCGGGCGCGGGCAGCTCCTTGGCGCCCTTGGCGCCGAGCTCGGCGAGCTTGCGCGCGCCGGGGAGCAGGGCGCCCTCGTACGAGCCAACGGCCCGGTTGTAATGGGCCAGTGTGGCCTTGAGGCCGGAGCCGACGTTTTCGAGATGCTCGGCAAAGGTGGCGACACGATCGTGCAGCTCGCGGCCGAGCGAGGCGATGACCTCGGCGTTCTTCGATACGGCCTCCTGCCTCCAGCCGTACGCGGCCGCCTTGAGCAGGGCGATGAGGGAGGCTGGGGTGGTGAGCAGGATTTTGCGGGCGATGGCGCGATCGATCAGGGTCGGGTCGGATTGCAGCGCGCCGGACAGAAACTGGTCGCCCGGCAGGAACAGCACGACGAACTCGGGCGAAGGCTGGAATTGCTCCCAGTAGTTTTTCGCGCCCAGGGCGTCGATGTGGCCGCGGACCTTGGCGGCATGCTCGGCGAGCTTGGCGGCGCGGGTGGCCTCGTCGGGCGCGCTGGCGGCCTCGCGGTAGGCGTCGAGCGGCGCCTTGGCGTCGATGACGATCTGCTGCCCGCCGGGCAGGCGGACCACGAGGTCGGCGCGCAGGCCGCCCGCGGACTCCTGCTCGGTGAAGTCGCAGTAGCCGGCCATGCCGGACATTTCCACGACCCGCCGCAGCTGCAGTTCCCCCCAGGTGCCGGCCGTGGTGGTGGAACGCAGGGCGGTCGAGAGCTTGGCCGCCTCGCCCTGAAGCTGAACCTGCGCGGTATTGAGCGAACGGAGCTGCTCCGTGAGCGAGCCGTAGGCTTCCTTGCGGGCGTTTTCGAGGGCGGCGATCTTGGTGTCGACCTGCTGGAGCGATTCTTTCAGCGGCTTGACCAGGGCATCGATGGCCTGCTGGCGCTTGTCGAGGTCACCGGTGGATTGCTGCTGGAGCTTGGCAAAGGATTCGCGGGCGAGTTCGAGAAAGGACGTGTTGTTGCGGCTGAGCGCGTCGGCGGAAAGGGCCTTGAATTCGTGCGAGAGGCGGACCTGCGCGTCGCGCTCCGCCGTCAATTGCGTGTTGAGCTGGGTGTTCAGCGTCGAAAGCCGGCCGGCTTCCGTCCGGAGCGAATTCACCTCGGCGGTGAGGCGGGCGTTTTCGGCCTCGGCGGCGCGCAGGCGCTCGGTCACCGCGGCTCGCCGGCCACTCAGGATGAGCCAGACAAAGGCACCGGCCAGGGCGGCGGCGGAGAGGGCGATGAGTGTAAAAACCACGTAAAGGATAGTTTGGGGCCGACGTCTGCAAATCAATGCCGGACGCGTTCCTTGACACAAGTTGGCCCGCTCTGCAAACACGCGTCATGCTCCACGTGAGTTATTTACCCCGGAAAAGGGCGAACCCCGCGCTGCTGACCGCCGTATGCTAACCACCTCTCCTGCCGTGGGTGAAAAGCCCCTAGTGTTGGTGGTGGATGACGAGTATGGCCCGCGTGAGTCCATCGCGTTCACGCTGGCCTCGGAGTTTGCCGTCGACACGGCCGAGCGCGCGGCCGAGGCCCTGGCCAAGCTGAAGGCGAAGGAGTACCATTTGGTGGTGCTGGACATCCGGATGCCCGAGATGGACGGCATCCGGGCGCTGGAGGAGCTGCGCAAAATCGACCCGCACGTATCGGTGATCATGCTCACGGGCTACGGCACGCTGAACACGGCGCAGCAGGCGATGGTGGCGGGGGCGAACCAGTACCTGCGCAAGCCGCCGGACATCGCCGAACTGGTCGAGTCGGCGCGCAAGCAGGCCGAGGCTACGCGGGTGCGCCGGCGGCAGGCCCGGATCAACCAGGAGGCCCATGACCTGAATGCCGCGCTGAAGCAGGAGATCGACCAGAAGGAGCCGCAGATCTGGCAGGGGCGGGCCTCGGTGGAATTGGTGCACGACCTGAACAACCCGCTGACGGTGGTCATCGGCTACGCCACATTGCTGCTCGAGGAGGCCCGGGCGGTCGCGGCGCTGGATGCCGAGCGCGGGCGCCGGCTCCTGGATTATGCGAGCGTGGTGGAAAGGGCGGCGGAGTACTGCCACCACCTCTCGGAGAACTGGCGCCTCGCGTCGAAGCAGACCGCCGAGTTCGCCCTGCTTGACCTGGTGGGCGTCGCCCGCGACGTGCAGCAGGTGGTGTTCTTCAGCACGGTGGCGATCCAGTTTTCCGGATTGGGCGAGGCGCAGATCCGGGGCTCGAAATTCGAGCTGATGCGGGTCTTCCAGAACGTCTTCAAGAACTCCCTCGAGGCGGGGTCGGACCGGATCGCCGTGACGGTGGCGCGCGCGGGCAACCGGTTCGAGATGACGATCACGGACAACGGCGCCGGCATGGACGCCGAGGGCGTGCGGCGGGCGCTGAAGGGCGGATTTAGCAGCAAGAAAAACGGCACGGGGCTCGGCTTGAGCATCTGTCGCCACCTGCTCGGCGCGCACGGCGCCACGATGAATCTCGAATCGACGCCGGGCAAGGGCTCCGTCGTGCGGCTCGTTTTCCCCGTGGCGGCATGACCGCGACATGAAACGCCGCCGCGTTAAAATCACCGGTCTCGGATTTGTCACCCCCGCCGGGATCGGCCAGGAAGCCTTCTGGCGGGGCATCCTGGAGCCGGTGAGCCGCGTGACGGCGGCGAAGAAGTTTCCCGATGAAGCGGGGCCGTTCGTGGCGGCGGAGGTAAAGGGGTTTCATCTCGAGGACCACGCGAAGGGCGCGAACGCCAAGCGGATGCCGCGGCATACCCAGTTTGCGCTGGCGGCCGCGGCGCTGGCGGCGGCCGATGCCGGCCTGACGCTGCCGAAACTCCGGGGCCGGGGGGCGCTCATCATGATCGGCGCGACGCTGATGGACTTCGGCGTGATCAACAAGGGGGTGGACATCATCGTGCGCAAGGGACCGAACAACGCCCTGCCGACTTCGGTGGCGACGGCGCTGGTCAGCGCCATCGGTGCGACGGTGAGCGAGGCGATCGGTGGCACCACCCGCACGATGTCACTGCAGAGCGCGTGCTGCTCCGGGTTGGATGCGATCGGCCGGGCGGCGGACATGATTGCGAACGGCGAGGCCGAGATTGCGGTCTGCGGGGGCGCGGAGGCGCCGCTCTATTTTCATCCGATGCTGGAGTTGAAGCTGGCCGGGCTCGCGCCGGGCAACCCGGACCACGCGGAACGGCAGTGCCGTCCCTTCGACCTGTGGCGCACCACGGGCGTGATCGGCGAGGGCGCCTGCGTGATGATCCTCGAATCGGAGGAGAGCGAACGTCCCGGTTACGCCTGTGTGAGCGGCTATGGTTACGCCTCGGACCCGTCGGCCGCGCCCTGCTTCGGCATGATGGAATCGATGCGGCTGGCCCTGGCCAACTCGGGCCTGCGCCCGGGACAGATCGAGTGCATCAGCGCCTGGGGACCGGGCCACAAGGTGCTCGATGCCGCGGAGGCGCATATGCTCGGGGAGTTTTTCGGGCCGGACCTGCCGGCCATTCCCGCGGTTTCCCTCAAGGGGGCGGTGGGCAATCCGCTGGGGGCCGCCGGGGCCATCCAGGTGGGTTGCGCGGCGCTGGGCATCCGCCACGGGGCCGTTCCGCCCACCGTGAATTGGGAGCATGCGGATCCGGCATGCCGGCTGAATCTCAGTGCCAAGCCCCGGTTCATTGCGCACAACAATGCGCTGATCAACGCCCACGGGCTTTCGGGGACAAACGCATGCCTGATTCTCACCCGATAACCCTCTATCCGGCCCTGCTGGCGGCGATCACCGCGGTCGTCGTGGGCTTTGCGGCGATCTGGTCCAATCCGCACCGTCCGATCAACCGGGGTTTTTTCAGCGCCTCAATGCACGTGGCCCTGTGGCTCGGCTGCCTTTACCTGGCCGTGACCAGCGCCAACGGGCTGTTCTGGCTCCGCATGACCTCGGCGGTGGGCGCGCTGGTGGTGCTGCAGCTATGGATGGTGAAGGAGACGGTAATCGGGCAGGGCGAGTCGTTTGGCGCGATGGTCTGGCGCAGCCGCGGGTGGACCGTGCCGACGGCGCTGATTGCATTCATCTGCTTCACCGACTGGTTCATCCCGGGCCGGACGACCCACAGCGCCGCAGAACAGCAGGTCTACGGGCTGGGCTATTACGTTTTCATCGTCGGGCTGGTCGTCCTGTACGGCCTGCTCTCCCGGCAGACCCTGCTGCAGATGCGCGCGCAGCAGGGCGTGGCGCGCCTTGAACTGCAGGTCCTGATGCTGGGCGGAACGGCCACGGCCTCGGCGGTCGTGCTGCTGATGGCCATGCGCGCCCTGCTGGCGCTGCCGGTCCTGATCCGGCTGCAGCCGGTGGTGATCCTGGCGTTCTACACGGCGACCGTCGTTGCCATCACCACGCACCGCATCTTTGACGCGCGGCAGATCATGAAGGTGGGCCTGCAGAAGTTCACGCTCATCGGGCTGGTGGCGGCCATGGCGTACCTGGCGGACCTCCTTTTCCAGTTTTTCCTGCCCGAGCCGTTTGCCCTGATCGCAACCACGGCGCTGGCGCTCTGGTTCGCCTCGCTGCTCAACGCCTGGCTGAACCGGGTGTTCCAGTTTTATCCCCAGGACACGGCTGTCCGGCAGGCGGCCTATGCGGTGGCGCGGCGGGAAGTGCGGGTCGACAGCCTGGAGCAGGCCTTCCTCAGCGTCCTGAAGGGCTGGGGCCAGACCGACCATGGCATTGTCCTTTCCGGCGGCGTGGGCCCGCTGCGCGGCGGCGGGGTGGAGTTGCTGGAGGACAGCCCGATCCTGAAGACCCTGCGGCTGATCCGCTGGGCGACACCGGAGCGGCTGGCCCGCGAAAAGCCCACGCCGGAAAGGGCGGAACTGGGCCGGTTCCTGACCGAGCACGGTCTGGGCGTGGTGGTGATCGGCGAGGGGCCGACGCTCACCGTGCTGGTCGGGGTCGGCGTTGCGGCGTCGCGGCAGCCGTTCACCTATCCGCAGGTGACGCAGCTCATGGAGCTCGCGTCCATCATCGAAAACGCCCTGGAGCGCGCGCATTTCTCGGTCAAGGCCCAGCGCGCCGAGCAGCTCGCGACGGTCGGCCTGCTGGGTGCGAGCCTGGCCCATGAGATCCGCAACCCGCTGGTCTCGATCAAGGCGTTCGTGCAGCTCCTGCCGCAGCATTACCAGGATGCCACGTTCCGCGAAAAGTTCTTCCGCCTGATCGGCGACGAGGTCATGCGCATCGACCGGCTGACCGAGCAGCTGCTCGACCTCGCCTCGCCCCGGGTCTACTCGGCGCAGGTGATCGAGCTGCATCCGGTGCTGCGCTCGAGCCTGGAGCTGGTCGCCGCGAAGGCGATGGACAAGCGCATCCCGTTCCTCACGGACTTCCAGGCGGCGCCCGATCTGGTGTACACCGACGCCTCGGCGGCGAAGCAGGTGCTGCTCAACCTCTGTTTCAACGCCATCCAGGCCGTGGAGGCGCACCCGGGCGAGCGCTGGGTGCGGATTTCCACGCGCAACGTGGGCAACGGGGTGGAAGTGCTGCTCGAGGACAGCGGCCCGGGCATCGCGCCCGAGATCCGGCCCCGGCTGTTCCAGCCTTTTCAATCCACGAAATCCTCCGGCTTTGGGCTTGGACTCGCCATCTGCAGCGACATTCTCGCGGGCCTCGACGCGACCATCACGGTTGATCCGGCCCTGCCTGGTCGCGGCGCGACCTTCCGCATCGTCTTTCCATGCCAAGCCTAGTCATCCTCGCGACCGCCGACGCCGTCCTGGCCGACGCATGGGAGCGCCAGCTGCCGCCGGGCCGCTCCGCGCTCCGGCTGACCCCGCAAAGCTTCCCCTCGGGCACCTCTCCCGGCTTTGCCGCCGTGGTGGTGCTGGACGCGGCGACCGAGTCGGCCCTGCCGCCCTCGCTCGCGAAAAGCCCGACCATCTATGTCGGCGAACCGCGCAGCCTGCCCTACGAGCAGGCCCGCATGACGGGCCGCGCGCGGATCTATCTTTCGTATGAGGAGAGCACCACGCGGTTGCGCGAGCTCCTGCCGCTGGTGGAGGAAGTGGCGGAGAAGCAGTCGATGGTCGAGCTGCTGACGGAGAAGGCCCGCCGCACCGAGCCCGCGCGCCTGCCGGCCCGGGCCTCCGCCGCGGGCGATGCGACCGAGCTGTGGGATTTTCTGGAGGGCGCCGTGGAGAACCTGGACACGCGGGACCGACTGATCGCCGAGTTCCGCCGGGCCTCGCGCCAGCTGCTGCGGGCGTCGCACGCGGTGTTTTTCCTGCGCGAAGCCGACGGCTTCCGGGCGGACCGGGGCACGTCGTTTTTCTCCGCGGATGATCCGCTGGTGGGCCTGCTCGAGAATCATCCGGCGGTGATTGACGGCGCGATCTGGGAGGGCCCGGCGGATCCCGTGGCGGAGCTCGCGGTGCGCAACCGGCTCGCGCTGTGGGGCGCCCGGCTGCTGGTGCCGATCCACGACAACGGCCGCCTCCTCGGCCTGATCGCGCTGGGCGTGCGGGATGACGGAGAACCCTACGAGGAAGCCGACCGCACGCGGGCGGTGTTCTTCGCCCGCCTGCTGCGGCATTTTCTCGCCAAGTCCGCCCAACTGGGCCGGCTGCACCAGCTGGCCGAGCAGACGCGCCTGGGCGCCAAATATCTGCCCAGCACGCTGGTGCTGGCGCCCGACGAAAGCGCGCCGCGCCACGTGCCGCTGGTGGTGCGCGACCTGATCGGCCAGGCGCGGCGTTCGCGCGAGGTCGTCCGCGCGGTGCCGGCGGCCGGTCAGCCCTTCCGGGCCAGCGCGGGCCTCGTCGCCGAGACCGGCGGGGTCTGGGCGTTCTGGGAGGAGGCCAGCGGGGAGGTCCATGACGCTGCGGCGCGCCAGCGGGCCAACCGCCGCAATCTGCTGCGGGAACTGGCGCTGACCCTCAGCCACGAGCTGGGCAACGCGCTCGTCTCGCTCGCGACCTTCCGCCAGAGCACGCCCGAGCAGCCGCTCTCGGCGCCGCTGCTGGAGACGGTCAAGAGCGACATCGCAAAGCTCGAGACCCTGAACAAGCACGTGGGACTGATGCATGCCCTGCACGAGTCCGACGTGGCCCCGACGGATGTGCGCGAACTCGCCCAGGGCATCGGTCATTCGCTCGGCGTAAGGGTGGAGGTCGGCCCCGACCCCGTGATCCTGTCCGTGAGCCGGAAACTGCTCGATTTCGCGCTGCGCTCGCTCATCGCCACCATCACCGAGAATCGCGGCGAACTCGGGACGCGCGAGCTGTCGCTGCAGGTGCGCTCGACCGGCACCGGTGCGGATCTCACCGCGCTGTTTTCCATCAAGGGCCGTCAGCTTGAACTCGAGGGCATCCTGCCCGAGCCGGTCGAGGGCGCGGTGCCGAACCAGGGCCGCCTAGGCGTGTTTCTGGCCAGGGAAATCCTCCGCCTGCACCATGGCGAGATTCACGCGGGACCGGGCATGGAGGGCACGGAGATTCTCCTCTCCCTGCGCAAATGGTGACCCTGCTGGACTCGCTGCGGCTGTGGATGAAGGACCAGGCGGATGTCCGCGTGGCCGCCGTGTTTGGCTCGCATGCGCGTTCCCTGTCCGGCGAGGGGCAGCCGGCGGATCCGTGGTCGGACGTCGACCTGCAGATTGTGACGACCCGGCCGGACCGGTACCGGTCCCGGGCGTGGACCGCGCAGCTGCAGGGCCAGGCCTTGCACGCTTATGCCGTGCGGCCGGTGTTTGGCGGAGTCCAGAAAGTCACGGCGCTGTTTTCCGGCGGTGAAGCGGATTTTGTCATCATCCCGTACCGCCGGCTCTGGCTGGGCCGGCTGGCCTTCAATCTCGGCCTGCACCGGCGCGTGCCGGGCATTCAGCGCGGGCTGGGCGAGTTTGCCCTCGTGATGAGCTTCGGGCAGAAGGTCCTGAAGGGCGGTCCAGGCTGGCAGCGTTTCTACACCCGGGCCGTGAAGGAAATCCCGCTGGCCCATCTCACCGATGAGGAGGCCAGTGCGCTCGGCGAGGGCGCGTATGTGGATGCGACCTCAATCCTCGGCAAACTGGCCCGCGGCGAATACGTGGCCGTGCAGCGCTGGCTGCACCGCTCGCTGATCGAGACGAATTTCCGGATCATGCACGAGCTGCGGGTGCGAAAGGGGGTGGTTTCATATCCCGACGGCCGCCGCGTGGAATCGCTGCTGAGTCCCGAGGAACTCGCCGCGGTGCGGTTCGAGGTGGGCCTGGACGAGGCCTCGTTGCGCGCCGCCATCTTCACGGCCACCGCGGCGACGCGGCGGCTGGTGGCGGAGCTGACCGGCCGGACACCGACCTGGCCGGAGCTGAAGTAGGAAAGACCACGGAAACGCGGAGGGCGGAAGTACGGAAATCAGCCGATTCGCTCAGCGCTTACACTCCTCCGTGTCTTCGTGATCAGCCTTCACGCCTGGGACTGGAACAGCTCGGCGATCACGTCCTCGAGGGGGACGTCCTCGATCGTGATGTCGGCGACTGGGCCGGTGCTGAGGATTTCCTGGGAGACGGCGACCACCTTGTCTCCAGGCACCCGGAGGGTGAACTTGCCATCGTCGGCGCGCGTGGTAGTGCCATGGGTGGACTGCCAGGTGTCGGGGAAGGCCCCGGCCAGCGCACCCTCGGCGAGGGCGGGCAGGAAGGTGATGATCTTCTTGCGCGCGCCGCCGGCGTTTTCGAGCCGGGCAAGGGCGCCGTCGTAGATCTTGGAACCCTGGTGGATCACAATCACCCGCTCGCAGAGCTCCTTGATGTCGGCCATGTAGTGGCTGGTGAGCAGAATGGTGACGCGGTGGCGGCGGTTGTAGTCGCGCAGGAACTGGCGGACGGCCCGCTGCGAGACGACGTCGAGGCCGATGGTCGGCTCGTCGAGGAAGAGCACGCGCGGCCGGTGGATAAGCGCGGCGATGAGCTCCATCTTCATGCGCTCGCCGAGCGAGAGCTCGCGGACCATCACGTTGAGCTTCTTGCCCACATCGAGCAGGGTGACGAGTTCGTCGAGTGACGCCTGGTACTGGTCCGCGGGCAGACCATAGATGGCGCGGAGGAGATTGAAGGACTCGATGGCGGGCAGGTCCCACCAGAGCTGGTTCTTCTGGCCGAGCACGAGGGCGAAGATGCGCCGGTAGGCGTTTTCGCGCTTGGTGGGATCGAAGCCGGCGACGCGTGCGGAGCCGCTGGTCGGGTAGATCAGGCCCGAGAGCATCTTCAGCGTAGTGGTCTTGCCCGCGCCGTTGGGCCCGAGGAAACCGACGAACTCACCCTCGGCGATATCGAAGGTGATGTCCTTGGCTGCGGCGGTTTCCTCAAACTCGCGCTTGAAGAGCCCCTGCACGCCGCCCCAGAAGCCGGGTTGCTTCTTGTAGGTGCGGAAGACGCGGGTAAGGTTTCGGACTTCGATCATCGGACGGAAAGTAGCGGGTAGTGGGTAGCGGGTAGCGAGTAGAAATTCATCCGGTTGCACATCGAGCCTTGAACTTCCAACCTCGAACCCACGCCGAAGCCAGCCTCCTCACGCCTGCTGCTCGTACGCGTCAAGCTGGACCTCGAAGTTGGGTGTTCGATGTTGAAAGTTCGACGTTCAGCTCGGATTTCCCGGAACCGTGGTCTCGTCCAAGGCGCGGAGAAATGCGGCCCGATCGGTGAAGTCGGGCAGCACATGCGAGGTGCCGAGCGTCCGCAGCCGGTTGGCATGCGCGCCCTGGCCGATGCCGACCAGGGGCCAGCGGATTTCGCGGCAGGCCTTCACGTCCCAGGTGCCATCACCAATGTAGACGATGCGCTCGAAGGCGATGCCGCCGTGCCGGGCCGAAGCACGGGCGAGAGAGGCGCGCATGATCTCGGTGCGGACGTGGGAGGCCTCGCAGAATGCGGCGGGCAGCGACTCGAACGGGATGCGTGCAGTCGTGAGCTTGTGCCGGGCGGTGGCCTCCCAATCGCCCGAGGCGATGGCAACGGCATAGCCGGCCGCTTGCAGGGCCTCGACGCAGGCGGCGGCGCCCGGGATCTCGCCGGTGCCCCGCCCATGGCGGGCGTGCAGTTCGTCCATCAGCTCGATCATGCGCTGCTGCACGGCGCGCGACTCGGCGGCGGTGGGCGCATGGCCGCGGGCCGTCCGCACGATCTGCTCCAGGCAGTAGGATGAGCTGGCGTGCACGTAGGACTCCCAGTCGGTGACCACGGACGTCAGGCCGAGGGCCTGCTCGATGGCGAGGACGTAGCAGTTGGCGTCGAGGGCAAAGCTGTCGGTCAGCGTGCCGTCCATGTCGAACATGACGAGATTCATGCTTGGCCGAGCTTGGTATAATCCAGGACCGTGTGGCTGATGTGGCCGGCGGCGAGGGCCGCGCGGTCCGTCAGCGGGGAGTCGGGCGACAGGTCCTCGCCATGGCGGAAAATGAGACGGTGGGTGCCATCGTCACCGGCCGGGCTGAACAGGCGGGGCACAACGACCTGCGCGGGCACGGTGCGCTGGACCGCAGGATGTCCGTGATGCGGGTAGGGAAAGTTCACATTGTGCACGACGAAGCGGCGGGCCGCGGTGGAGGCGACGAGGGCGGGGACCAACTGGGCGGCACGGGCGGCCGAAGTGACGACCGAGGCCAGAAGATCCTGGTCGGGCTGGTCGTTCTGCGCCTTCAGGCGGTCGTAGGTTTCCACCGTGAGGTCCTGGGAGAACGCGACGGCGGGCAGGCCGTGGAGCGCGCCTTCCCACGCGCCGGCGATGGTACCGCTGGCGATGATGAAGCCGAGGCTGGCATTGAGGCCGACGTTGATGCCGGAAACGACCGCCTCGGGGCGGGTGCCGGGCGGGAGCAGGTGATCGAGGGCGATGTTGACGGCATCGCTGGGGGTGCCGTCGACGATCCAGGTGGGGCAGCCCAGACCGCGGTCGCCGGTCGCGGCATGGACGGGACGGTTGCGCGACTTGGCGGCGCCGACCCAGCTTTGCTCATGCTTGGGGGCGACGACGTAAAGATCGTGGCCGGCCTGCCGCAAAGCGTGCACGAGCTCGTGGAGAAAGACGCTGTTGATGCCGTCGTCGTTGGTGATGAGAAGCCTCATGGAGGCTTCTAGCTGTAGGCGTTAAGCGGCAGGCTGTAAGCCTAAAGTGCGGCGCGTCCGGGCTTCTGTCATCGCTCCCCGTTTGTCACCTAATGGGTGACAAACGGGGAAGCGGGTCAGAGGACCCACACGGACCCTCCGAAGGTGGTGGTGAATTGACCCGGCCCTGGATTGACCCTGCCGCCACACGCACAAAAAAGCCGCGACCCTGAGGTCGCGGCTGGAGGGGAAAAGGCGGGGTTGCGACCCGCCGTGCGATCAGGCCTGGGCCGGCGCGGCCGGGGCGGCTTCGCCGCCGGCGGGCTGCTGGGTTTCCAGGTCCTTCATCGCGGCCTTGCGCGAGAGGCGGACCTTGCCGGAACGCTCGTCAATGCCGATGCACTTCACGGTGATGGACTCGCCCATCTTGACGACGTCCTCCGTGCGGCGCACGCGGAAGTCGGCGAGCTCGCTGATGTGGCAGAGGCCTTCCTTGCCAGGCAGGCACTCGACGAAGCAGCCGAACTCCTTGATGCCGGTCACGCGGCCGGTGTAGATCTTGCCCATCTCGATCTGGGCGCCACCGCCGCCACCGCCGGCGCCGCCGCCGCAGAGGCCGTCGATTTCCTGGATCGCGCGGGCCATGGCCTCGGCGTTGTTCGAATAGACGAACACCTTGCCGGAGTCGTCCTCGGCGATGTCAATCTGCGCGCCGGTCGTCTCGGTGATGCGGCGGATGGTCTTGCCGCCGGGCCCGATGAGGAGGCCGATCTTCTCGGGATCAATCTGGATCGTCTGGATGCGGGGCGCGTACTTGGAGAGATCGGCGCGGGGCGCGGGCAGCGAGGCGAGCATCGAGCGGAGAATCTCGATGCGGGCGTCGCGGGCCTGGAAGATCGCGGCCTTCGCGATCTCGAAGGGCAGACCGTTGATCTTCAAGTCGAGCTGGAAGCCCGTGATACCCTTGGTCGTGCCGGCCACCTTGAAGTCCATGTCACCGAAGTGGTCTTCCTCACCGAGAATGTCGGTGATCGTGGTCCACTTCGTGATGGAGCCGTCGGCCGCCATCTCGGTCATGAGACCGCAGGAGATGCCGGCGACCGGGGCGATGATCGGGACGCCGGCGTCCATGAGGGCGAGACAGCCGCCGCAGATCGAGGCCATCGAGGTCGAGCCGTTGGAGGCCATGATCTCGGAAACGACGCGGATGGAGTAGGGGAACACGTCCTCGGCGGGGAGCACCGGCACGAGCGAGCGCTCGGCGAGGGCACCGTGACCGATTTCGCGGCGGCCGGGGCCGATGAAACGGCCGGCTTCACCGACGGAGAACGGCGGGAAGTTATAGTGGAGGATGAAGCTCTTCGACGTGGCGCCGCCGGTGAGGCCGTCCATGTCCTGGGCTTCCTTCGTCGGCCCGAGGGTGACGATGGCGATGTTCTGGGTGTCGCCGCGCTGGAACATGGCGGAACCGTGCACGCGGGGAAGGACGCCGACCTTGGAGCTGAGGGGGCGGATCGTCTTGGCGTCGCGGTGGTCCGAGCGGATGCCCTTGGCGAGCACGGTGGCGCGGTAGGCCTTGTACTGGAGGTCCTCGAACACGACGTTGAGGTCGACATCGGTGAACTTGCCCTCGCCGAGTTCGGCGAGGAGGGCGGCCTTGGCCTCCTCCTTGAGGAGCTTCACGTTGGCGGAGCGGACGTTTTTCTCGAAGCCGAAGATGGCGGCGGAAACGCGCTCAGCGGGGACGACGCGCTCAATGATGGCGCGGGCCTCGGGGGTGGCGCCAACGAGCTTGAAGGTGGCCTTGGGTTTGCCGGCGAGGGAGACGAGCTCCTTGATCGCGGTGATGATGGGCTGGATCGCCTGGTGGCCGAAGGCGAGGGCCTCGACGAACTTCTCCTCGGAGATCTGGTCGGCGGAACCCTCGATCATGAGCATGTCCTTGGAATTGCCGACGTAGATGAGGTCGAGCGACGACGAGAACATCTGCTCGATGGTCGGGTTGGCGACGAACTGGTCGTCGATCAAGGCGACGCGGACGCAGCCGATGGGCCCGTTCCAGGGAATGTCGGAGATGGCGAGGGCGGCGCTGGCGCCGTTGACCATGGCGATGTCGGAATCGTGGACGAGGTCGGCCGACATGAGCTGGCCGATGATCTGGACCTCATTGAGGAAACCCTCGGGGAAGAGGGGACGGCAGGGGCGGTCGCAGAGGCGGGAGATCAGGATCTCGCGCTCGGAGGGGCGACCCTCGCGCTTGAAGTAACCGCCGGGAAAGCGGCCGGCCGCGGCATACTTGTCGCGGTAGTCGCAGGTGAGCGGGAAGAAGTCCTGGCCGGGGCGCATGGTCTGCGCGACGCAGGCGGTGACGAAGACGTTGGTCTCGCCGACGTTGACGTTGACGGCGCCGCCAGCGAGCTGGGCGATAGAGCCGGTCGAGAACGTGAGGCCGAGGCCGGGGACGGTAACATTATGTTTCTGATTCATTTTCGGACTGAGTTTCGGATTACGGATGGGTGTCGGCGGATAGGACGGATCGGGCCAGAGACACGAGACTGGCGACGACCCGGGGCTTCCCGGGAGGGAAGCGGCGGCGGCCGGTGGGCCGCCGCGGTGGATTTCACGAACCCACTCAATCTGCTCGTTTGAGACCCGAGAGATTTCCGTTTGCCGCCGTCGGGCGGAGCCGCGAAGCGGCAAACGGAAATGTCCCGGTCCTGAGGCGAGTGTCGGTAAAGACAACGGGCGACCCGCGGATCGGGTCGCCCGTGCGATCAAGGTGGTTACTTGCGGAGGTTCAGCTTCTGCAGGAGTTCGCTGTACTTCGGCAGGTCGTGCTTCTTGAGGTAATCAAGGAGCTTGCGGCGGCGGCTGGCCATCTGGAGGAGCCCGCGGCGCGAGTGGAAGTCCTTGCGGTGCGTGCGCAGATGCTCGGTCAGATGATTGATCCGGGCGGTCAGCAGCGCGACCTGGACTTCGGACGAACCGGTGTCCTTCTCGTGAGTTTTGTATTCTGCGATGATTTCGGGTTTAACGACTGTTGGCATGGTTTTGGTCTGAGGGTTACACGACTGTAGGGAACCCTCGCGGGCTCCGTAACACCCGCCCCGCCCCGACAAGTCGGGGTTGAGCCGGCGTCACCGTTCCAATCCGGCGGAGTGCCGGACCAGTCATGGTGGGAATCCGCAACCGACGGATTTCCACTAACGCAAGGGGCCAGAATCCAAAACCCGCCCCGGCGGCGCAAGCGTATTTTCTGAGGGAGTTGCGATTTGCGGAGGACGGCTTGGAGGTTCGATTTACGAGGGACGATTGGCGGACGCAAGCGGTGTTAAGGAAGCTCATTGATCCATAAGGAGTTGATTTCGAGGAAGCCGCTCATTTGCGGCCCTGCTCCAGGCGCTGACGAAGCATCCCCGGCTGTGCCTCAAAATCGCAAATCGTGCCTTGTCCCCCGTAAATTAGGTCAGCCGGCCCGGATATTCAACGACTTGAGGGCTTCGCAGCCGGGCAGTTGGCGAAGGCGCAGGAGGATTTCCTCCCGGTGGTGAAAAATCTCGTTCCGAACGACGGCGTGGGCGGCGATGACGACCAGACGCTTGCCCTCGACCCGGACGGCATGCGAGTAGGCGGCGTTGGCGGCGCCGACCAGCTCGATCCAGCGGTCGCGGATGGTCTGCTCGACGGAGGGCCGGCCGACCTGGTGCTTGACCATCAACTGCTCAATCAGCCCGGCCAGCGGCTGGGTCGCGCGTTTGACCTGGCGGCGCGGCTCGCGGAACGGCACGCCCCGGAGTTCGCCGATCAATTCCTCGGCGGTCTTGCTGAAATGATAGCGGTCCTGGTCAGCCACGGGAATCAAGCCTGGGCCGGTTTGGGCACGAAAAGGCACGAAGGATTCGGGGCTGCGGAATATCCCCATTGCGCCCATCGGCGCGCGGAAGAGACAATTCGGAGCCCCGAAATTTTTTGTGCCTTTGCGTGGCCAGAATCTGGATTGGATCGGCCATCACGTCTTGGGATCCCGTCGGTTTTCGAGTTCGTAAAGCCGGCTGTAGCGCACGAAGGCGCCGAAGGCCGTGGCCCAGGCGATGTAGAAGCCGGGAAACCCGTCGAGAAATCCACGTTTCAGCACATAGGCGCGGAAGAAGCGCCAGAAGGGACGAAAGATCGCGGCGAAGAGGGAGAAGCGCCCGCCTTTTTCCTGCTGCTGGCGCACGAAGAGGTCGGCGAACGGATTGATCTTCGCCACATGGCTCGCGAGCGTCGGGAACGAGTAGTGGTGCAGGTCGCCCGTCAGCGTGGCGACCGGGCCGTCGGCTTCGACCTTCTCGTGGACAATGGCGTCGCCGCCCCAGCGGGCGCGGGAACGTTGGAGCAGCCGCAGGCTCAGGTCGGGGTACCAGTCGCCGTGGGTGATCCAGCGGTCGATGAACCAGACCTTCCGGGGAAAACGCGCACCCGCAAACCGGTCATGATCCGGGAGGGCGAAAAAGGCGGCGAGCGCAGCGCGCAGGGCGGGAGAAACCTCCTCGTCGGCGTCGAGCGAGAGCACCCACGGCTGCGCGGCAAGCGCGAGGGCGGCGTTCTTGGTGTCGCGGTAGCCCTGCCAGGCCAGGCGGTGCACGGTGGCGCCGAGACCTTGGGCGACGGCGGCGCTGTCGTCCGTCGTGTCGTTCAGCGCGACGATGACCTCCGCCACCCAGCCCCGCACGCTGGCGAGGCAGCGCGGCAGCGTGCGGGCCTCGTTTTTGGCGACGATGACGACGGAGAGCGGAAGGGGAGAAACCACGAATGAACACTAATGAACACTAATCAGGAGCGAGGAAGCCGAAATGTGGAGCGGAGGCTGGCGGGCTCGGGCTCATCCCGGAGCTGTGTTCGATTCTTGTCATTCTGAGCGGAGCGACTAATCCAGGGCGATTCCGCAGAGGGCTTCGGATTGTATCCAAGGGGATTCTTCGGTCCGCTCAGACTGACAATCCCAGGACTAAATCTTCCCGGCGAGCGAGCGCGGGATCTGGTAGAGGTAGCCGCAGGATCGCCAGGCGCGGACGAGGGCCTTATTGGCGGCGCCGGGACGGAACAGGACTAAGTTCGCCATGCCAAGCAGGGCGAAGGCGGGGGCCTTGAGGGCGTTGCCGGCCAGCCGGCTCAGCAGGTAGCCGGTGGACGAACGGCCTTCGTCACGATCGTCGCGCACGCGGCCGACCACGCGCGAGCGGGCGGAATCGAAGGCGTGTTTCCGCACGTAGCGGAAGGTGGTCCGCGAGCCCGGCATCTGGTGCAGAGCGCGCGCGGCGGGTGCGAACCAGACCTCGTAACCGCCGTGAAGCAAGCGCTTGATGGCGAGGTTTTCATCGCCACCGAATACGACGCCGCCTTTGCGGCCCAGCTCGGCATCAAAGTAGCCGAGCTCGGGAAAGGTTTTCCGCAGAAAGGCTAGGCTCGCGCTCATCGGCACCTGGCCGGGGCGGAGCGGGCCGGCGTCAGGACGCAGCGCCTGGGGCCCGTGGAAGCCGGCGACCCAGGGGGGGCAGCCGTCGGGGAAAACCGGGATGACCTCGCCGCCGACGGCTCCGATGCGGCGCGCGGGATTTTCCTGGAAGGGCCGCACGATCTCGCGGACCCAGTCGGATTCGATGAGGATGTCGTCATCGCCGAAGATGATGATATCGCCGCGCGCCTCGCGGATGGCGCGGTTGCGGGCGTGGTTGGCGCCCTGCTGGGTTTCCAGCACGTAACGCGGCGGCAGCGGGGCGCCGGCGAAACTCGCGACGATGGCCGGGGTGTCGTCGGGCGAGTTGTTGTCGATGATGAGGAGTTCGAGCAGGTGCGGCGGATAATCCTGCCGCACGAGGCCCTCAAGCGTCTGGCGCAGCAAGGCGGCGCGCCGGTAAGTGGGAATCGCGACGGTGACGGTCAGGGTCGGCTCGGTCTGGCTCATGCGGCGAGTAAAGTAGAGGAAGCTAGAAAGAATTAACCACGAAGGGCACCAAGATCACGAAGGGAAAACAAAGGCTTGGTCTTCGTGTTCTTCGCGCCCTTCGTGGTTAAACATGGATCGCCAGTTTCGCCCGGAGGGAGTCAAACACGAGGTTCACGTCGAGTTTGCGGACGCAGTAGCTGCGGTAGGAGTCGTTTTTCACGCAGGGTGTGGGCGCCTCGGACCCAAGGCAGGCGCAGGGCAGGCCGGTTTGCAGGACGGCATGCCGGTCGCCGAGCGGGTGCCAGATGGCGGCGTTCTGCGAGCCGAAGAGGGCCACGACGGGCGTGCCGACGGCGGCGGCAATGTGCATCGGGCCGCTGTCATGGCAGAGGAAAAGATCGAATTGCGCGAGCAGCGCGGCGAACTGGCCGACGGTCAGGCGCTGTTCGAGGGCAACAAGGTGGGTCTTGGCGTGCGCGCGGATTTGTTTCACGAGCGCGGTTTCCCCGGGGCCCGAGACGACGAAAACCTGCACGCCGAGCTGCTCCTGCAACCGGTCGCAGACCTCCGCAAAGCGTTCGGCGGGCCAGAGGCGGAAGGGGCTGCGACTGCCCGGGTGCAGGAGAATCCGCCGGAACTGCGGATTGCGGATGGCGGACTTGGTGAGCCCGACCAGCGGCGCGACCGCCGCATCATCGGCGGGACGGGGGACGAGACGCACTTCGCGCGAGGTGACGGGGACCGAGAGCGCCGAGAGCAGCGTGAGGTAGGTCTCGGTGATGTGGTGCGACACGTAGAAGTCAGCTGCGACCGCGGCGTGCCCGGTGTAGACCCAGCGGTGGCGGAAGGGGTTGGTTTCCCGGTCGAACGTGACGCGGACCGCGGCGCCCGTGAGGCGGGTGACAAGGGCGGTCTTGTCGGTGTTGTCGAAATCCAGCACGTGGGTGAAGTGGGCGCGGCGCAAGACGGCGAAGAAGCCGGGCCAGCCCGTGGTGGCGCGCGGGAAAGTGAGTGCGGCCGTGACGTCGGGATTCAGCGCCAGCACGCCGGCGTAGGCGGGCTCCGTCAGGACCGTGAGGCGGGCGTCGGGCCAGTGGAGGCGCAGGTTCCGGAGCACGCTGCCGAGCAGCACGATGTCACCGAGGTAACGCCGGCGGATCAGGAGGACGTTGGGCGCGGCGTCAGCCATGCGGTCAGGCGGCGCCGTGCTGGCGGTCGTAGAGCGACCTGTAGAGGGGGCTCGCGGCGTAAAGCTCGGCATGGGTGCCGGTGGCGGCGATCTTGCCGTGGTCGAACACCAGGATCATCGAGGCATCGCGGATGGTGCTGAAGCGATGGGCGATGATCAGCACGGTCTTGCCCGCGACGAGTTTCCTGAGGGCCTCCTGGATCAGCTGCTCGCTCTGCGAATCCAGCGCCGACGTGGCCTCGTCGAGGATGAGGATGGGGGCGTTGCGCAGGAAGGCCCGGGCCAGGGCGACCCGCTGCTTTTGTCCGCCGGACAGGAGGGAGCCGCGTTCACCGACCACGGTGTCGTAGCCCTGGGGCAAAGTGCGGATGAAGTCGTCGGCGTGGGCATCGACCGCCGCGGCCACGACTTCCTCACGCGTGGCGCCCGCCCGCCCGAGGAGCAGGTTCTGGTAAATCGTGTCGTTGAAGAGCACGGGGTCCTGGGACACGACCGCAATGTTGCGGCGGAGATCGGCGAGCCGGAGCGAGCGCACGTCGTGTCCGTCGACCGTCACCTGGCCGCCGGTGGCCTCGTAGAACCGCGGCACAAGGTTGGCAAAGGTGGTCTTGCCCGCGCCGCTGGGGCCGACGAGCGCGCAGACCGTGCCGGCGGGAATCGACGCCGTGACGCCGCGCAGGACCGGCTCGCCGGGGTGGTAGGCGAAGTCCACCTGCGCAAAGGCGATGTCCCCGCGCAACCGGCCGGTCACGGAAACGGGATTGGCCGGATCGGTGATGGCGACGGGTTCGTGGAGCACCTCCTCGATGCGCGTAAGCGACGCGGCGCCCCGGGTGAACTGGCCGTGCAGGGCGCCGAGCTTCTTGACCGGCTCGTAGCAGGCGAAGAGCGCGGTCAGGATGGAGAGAAAGACGGCCAGGGAGATGCCGGCGCGGTACGCGTAGAAGACGGAGAAAGCGATGCCGAGCGAGGCGATGACTTCGATTGAGGGCGAGAGCACCTGGGAGTATTTCACCACCTTCATCTGCACCCGGAACAGCCGGCGGGTTGTCAGCTGGAAAACCTCGACTTCCTTGTCCTCAAGGCCAAAGGCCCGGACCTCCCGGGCGGCCATGAGGTTCTGGTTCGCGAGGTCCGAGATGTCACCGAGCAGCCGCTGGTTCTCGGCCGCTCGCTTCAGGAGCTTCTTGCCAACGTAGCGAACCGGCAGCACGCACGCCGGGACGATGGCCAGCGAGCCGAGGAACATGAGCACGCCCTCGTGCGCGAGGGCGATCCAGGCGAGGAAGCTGATCGCACCGACCAAGGTAAGCGGCTGGATGACCAGGTCGCTCGCGCTGCTGGTGATGGTTTGCTGCACCACCTGGGTGTCGGAGGTGAGGCGGGAGATCAGGTCACCGGTCCGGTTTTTCCCGAAATAGCTGAGGGGCAGGTGCTGGAGCTTGCGGTAGAGCTCGACGCGGATCGCCTCGAGCACGCCGATGCCGCAGCGGCTCATGAAGTAATTGTTCAGGAATGCGCCCAGCGCACGGATGAGAAAGATGAGGGGAATCAGGAGGGCATAGCCCAGGACCTCCTGGGTCGGCAGGGTGCGCGGGCCGGCGGTGAAGATCCGCGGAAAGATCGTGTACATTGCGAACGGCAGGCCCCGACCGAAGACCAGGCCGCTGATGGCGCCGCAGATCAGGGCGAATACCAAGTAGGCGCGATGGCCGCGCAGGTATTTCAGGTAGGGCAGGAAGCGTTTCATGGGCGGCGGCTTAGAGCACCCTGGGGGCGGGCGGTTCCAGCTTCAATCCTTCGATGCCCGCACGTCCAGGGCGTCGCGGAGGCCGTCGCCGAGGAAATTCAGCGAGAACAGCGTCAGAGAGAACACGCTGCCGGGAAACACGAGCAGCCACCAGAACTCCTCCATCTTCTCGGCGCCGTCCTTGATCAGTGCGCCCCACGAGCTCATGGGCGGCTGCACGCCGAGGCCGAGAAAGCTCAGGAACGCCTCGAGCAGCATCACTGCCGGCACGGTGAGGGTGGAGTAGACGATGATGGGGCCGAGGATGTTGGGGATGATATGGCGGAAAATGATGCGCCGCCGGCCATAGCCCAGCGAGCGCGCGGCCTCGATGAATTCCATGCGCTTGATCGAGAGCACCTGGCCGCGGACAATCCGGGCCATCGTCAACCACTCCACCGCGCCAATGGCGGCGAAGAGCAGGAGCATGTTGCCGAAGCCCTGGAGACCCTCGAGATGCACGGTGTTGCGGAGCCAGGCGTCGAGGTTCTCGGACGGCTCCTTCATGAAGACCATGAGGAGGATGACGAAGATCGTGAAGGGCAGCGCATACATGATGTCCACGATGCGCATCATCACGGTGTCCGTCTTGCCACCAAGGAACCCGGCGACGGCGCCGTAGGTCACGCCGATGGTGAGCGCGACGACGGTGGCGACGAGGCCAACCATGATGGAGATGCGGCCGCCGTAGAGGATGCGTGCGAGGAGATCGCGGCCGAGGGTGTCGGTGCCAAGCCAGTGGGCGCGGCCCGGACCCACGGCGCCGAGGTCGAGGTTCTGGTCCTGATAGGTCTGGGAAAACCAGGGCCCGCAGACGCACAGCACGGTGAGCACGAGGAGCAGCAGGCCGCCGGCGACGGCGAGCCGGTTCTTGCGTAGCCGGGCCCAGGCATCGTGCCACGGCGACGAACCCTGCTCGAGCTGGTCGGGCGTGACCTCGGCGGACGGGAGACTGGAGGGGGAGAGGGAAGGCATGAGAGGCGCTAGGCGGTAAGCTTTAAGCGCTAGGCGGCATGGCGTTTGGGAAGGATGAGGAGCTGACAGTTCAAAGCCTAGGGCTTATCGCCTATTCAAACTTCAGCTTTGGGTTGAGCCACACCTGGACGACGTCCACGACGAGGTTCAGGCCGATGATGAGCGCGGCGTAGAGGATGACGGTGCCGAGGACGAGGGTGTAATCGCGGTTGAAGGCGCTGTTGACGAACTCGCGGCCGAGCCCGGGAATCTGGAAAATGGTCTCGATCACGAACGAGCCGGTGAGGATTCCGGCAATGGCGGGACCCAGGAAGGAGACGACCGGCAGGAGGCCGCCGCGGAGGGCATGGCGGAAGATGACGCGGGCCTCGGAGGCGCCCTTGGCGCGGGCGGTGCGGATGTAGTCCTGGTTGAGGACCTCAAGCATGCCGCCGCGGGTGAGGCGGGCGATGTAGGCGGCGTAGACACAGCCCAGGGTCAGGCAGGGCAGTGCCCGGTCGATCGGGGTGTACCAGCCGGAGGCGTTGAACCAGCCGAAGTGGATGGCGAAGGTCAGCACAAGCAGCGGTCCGAGGACGAAGGTGGGCACGCAGATGCCGATCATCGCGGCGGAGGAGCAGACATAGTCGATCCAGGTGTTGCGCTTGATGGCGGCGAGGATCCCGAGGGTGAGGCCGAGCGCGAGGGCGACCGCAAGCGAGATGAAGCCGAGTTCCAGCGAGACGGGGAGCTTGTCGCCGATGATCTCGTTGACGGTGCGGTTGGGATACTTGAACGACGGGCCGAGGTCGCCGTGGAGAAGGCTGACGAGGTAGTCGAGGTACTGGCGGTAGAGGGGCTTGTTCAGGCCATAGTGCGCCTCGAGATTGCGCAGGATTTCGGGGGTGACGGCTTTTTCCGCGGTAAAAGGTCCGCCGGGCACGAAGCGGATCATGAAAAACGTCGCCGTGATGATGATCAGGAGGACCGGGATCGTCTCCAGCAGGCGGCGGGCGATGAAGCGAAGCACGGGGGGAACGTAAGAAGGAAGAAGGCGGAAGGAAGAACGAAAACACGGGCGGCCCGGGAGATTGGCCGGCCGGACCTGTCCGCCCGCCGCTCTCTCCGGCACCGAACCGCGGCGAGGGCGACGCGGCTCCAACCCGGAACCGGGATTCGGCCCGGATTCACGGAACGACGTCCGCGTATTTCCACGAAAAATTGTCGAGGGGTGTGGTGACGAAGCCCCTGACCCGGGGGCTGACCAGCCGGGCGCGGGTGTAGTAGAAGATCGGCAGCACCGGCATCTCATCGACGAGGATCTTTTCCATCCGCTGGTAGATCGCAAAGCGGTCGGCATTGTTCGCCGCTGACAGGGCGGAATGCAGCAGCCGGTCGTACTCGGGGTTGCCCCAGTTGGTGTCGTTGTTGCCATTGCCGGTCTCCCAGAGGTCGAAGAAGACGTGCGGGTCGATGTAGTCGGCAATCCAGCCGGCGCGCTCAAACTGGAAATTGTGGGAGTGCTGGGCGTCAATGTAGACCTTCCACTCCTCGTTGGTGAGGGTGATGTCCACGCCCAGGTTCTTGCGCCACATCTGCTGGAGGGCCTCGGCGATGGTCTTGTGCTTCTCGAGGGTGTTGTAGAGCAGTTCGACCCGGGGGAACCCCCGGCCGTCGGGATAGCCCGCCGCGGCAAGCAGCCGGCGCGCCTCACCGACATCAGCCTTGAAGGCATGCTCGCTCCGGTACCCGAGCAGGTTCGGCGGAACGAAGCTGTAGGCGGGTTCCTCGTCGGCCAGGGTGACATACTTCACGAGGCTTTCGCGGTCGATGGCCAGGGCGAGGGCGCGGCGCACGCGGACATCGTCGAACGGTTGGCGGAGCACATTGAAGCGGTAAAAGTAGATGCCGTCGTAGGGATCGACGCGGACCGATTCCGGGTGCTCGCGGCGATAGACGGCGAGCTTGGTGAGCGGGACCTCGTTGGTGATGTCGAGCTGGCCGGTGCGGAACATGCGTTCCTCGGTGTCGGCGAGCTCCACGGGATAAAAATCAATCTCGTCGATCTTGACCCGGGCGCGATCCCAGTAGGTGGGCGAGCGTTCGGCGACGATGACCTGGTTGGGTTTCCATTCCTTGAGCACGTAAGGACCGTTGCCGACGTAGTTTTCCGGGCGCGTCCAAGCCGTGCTCCGGCGGTCGAGCCCGCCGAATTTTCGCACCGTCGGAATGTGTACCGGATACCAGGCATAGTGGTTCATCGCGTGCAGGAGAAAGGGAGCCGGCTGCCGGAGCGTGATGACCAGCGTGCGCGGGTCGGGCGCCTGGAAGCCGGTCTGCGCGAAGTCCCGGATTTTTCCGTCGTAGTAGTCCTTGGCGCCCCGCACATGATTGAAGAGCATGTAGGCATATTCGCTGCCAATGGCCGGGTTCAGCTCGCGCTGGTAAGATTGCACGAAGTCCTGCGCGGTGACCGGGTCACCGTTGGACCATTTGGCATCGGACCGCAGGTGAAAGGTGTAGGTCAGGCCGTCGGGCGTGATTTCCCAGCGCTCGGCGACGCCCGGAATGACGTTCATCCGGGGATCCTCGCTGACCAGTCCTTCCGCGAAGGTGGTGATGAGCCGGTTTTCGGGGGTGCCGGTGACGATCTGGGGATCGAGGTCCTGGGGCTCGGCGCCGTTGCCGTAGCGCAGTACTTTGCGCGGGACCGGGCTGGAGCCGGCGGTGGCGACGGATTCCTGTTTCGAGCAGCCGGCGAAGAGCAGCGCGGCGGTCAGGAGGACCAGGCAGGGACGTTTCAGCATGCTACCCGACACGAGAGCAAGTCGTGGGCCGGGCGCAAGCGACTTGGCGGGTTACCTGGCCGGTCCGAGCCAGAGTTGGCGCCAGTCGATGATGCGAAGGCGGTTGTTCAGCCAGCCATGGACGGACGGATCGAGCAGGAAGCCCTGGTTGGCGTGATAGAGCGGCGCATAGGGCACTTCGCGCGCGAGCAGGGCACTCATGGCGTCAAAGGCGGCGTGCCGCCTTGCCGGCACGAGGGTGGCGTCCGCGGCGGCAAAGGCGGCGTCGTAGTCGCGGTTGCTCCACGCCGAGTCATTGTTTGGGTCGCCACTCGTGGCGAGTTCGAGCGGATCTCGCGGGTCGTCGATGCCGTAGCCCCAGCTGTCGAGCAGGAGCATGAATTGCTTCTCGCGCAGGGTGCTGAGGTAGACCTTGAACTCGCACGGCTGCACCGAAACGTGCACGTTGAGATTCCGGACCCACATGTCCTGCAACGCCGACGCGAGCAGCAGCGTGACGCCGGCGTTGCCATTCAGCGTGAACTCCACCGTAGGCAGGCCGGCGCCGCCGGGAAAACCCGCCTCGGCGAGCAGGCGGCGGGCTTCGACGGGATCGAAGTTAACCCCTGCCGGGGCGGTGTAACCTCCCGTGCCGGGGCGGACGAACGTGTCGGCCGGTGTGGCGAGCCGGCCGAGCGTGGCCTTGACCAACTGCTCGCGGCTGACCGCGAGCGAGAACGCGCGGCGCACGCGCGGGTCGGTGAAGGGCGCGCGTTTGACGTTGAAGGTCAGGAAGGACGTCCGGAGGTCGGGCGCGATCTGCAACTCCTCCGGATGGTCGCGTTCGTACACGGCGACCTTGGACTGGGGCAGGCGATAGGTGAGGTGGATCTGTCCGGCGCGAAAGGCGCGCTCCTCGGAGCTGTCGTCGTCCATCGGGTAAAACCGGATTTCCTTCAGCCGCACATGGCCGGCGTCCCAATACAGCGGTTTGCGCACGACGCGGATGACGGCATTGGGCCGCCACTCGGCGAGGAGGAACGGGCCGTTGCCGACCAGTGCGCCGGGCCGGGTCCACGTCCCGCCGCGCTGGTGCCAGCCACCCGCGGCCTCGACGGAACGGCGGTTCAGCGGATAGAGCGGACCGTTCTGGGCAAGGATGCTCAGCCAGTACGGGGCGGGATGGCCCAGGATGGTGATGAACGTATGCGCGTCCGGCGCGCGGACGCCGACGGAGTTGGGGTCCTTGGAGCGGCCCTCGAGAAAATCCTGCGCGCCGACGATCGGGAACGCCTGGTTGGCCTGTTCACAGCCAAGCGAGGGTTCAAGCACCCGCAGGAACGAGTCGCGGAAATCCTGGGCGGTGATCGGGTCGCCGTTGGACCACCTGGCATCGGCCCGCAGGTGAAACGTGTACGTGAGGCCGTCGGGCGAGATTTCCCAGCGTTCGGCCACGCCGGGCAGGATCGTCTCGCCGTCCTGGGCATGGGAGACCAGGCCCTCGAAGAGCGAGCTCAGGATCGTGCTGGTCGTGCCGGAGTTGTTGGTGTGAGGGTCGAGGTCCGCCGGCTCGTCCCGGTTGCCGAAGTGCAGGATCTGGTCGCGCGTACCCGACTCTACGGCGGTTTCGTGCCGGGCGCAGCCGGCGAGGACCGCGATCAGGGCTAGGGCGGGGAGCAGGATGGGGAAGCGGAGGCGCGGCAGCATCGCGGAGAACGTGCCGTTCATCAGCAGGCAACAGGCCAACGCCGGTGGCGCCGGCCTATTGCTTCGCCGCCGCCATCATGGCGTCGCGCCGGGCCTTGAATTCGTTGCCGGGCCGCCACTCGGGCCAGGTATCGGCGTCGGCCACGCGGCGGATCAGCTGGACGAGAAACTCCGCGTCCTGGGCGCCGCCGGCGAAGGTCCAGTCCGGCTGGACCTCGTCGGTGACCTTGTGGTAATTCTTGAGGTCGAACTCTGCCTCGAATTTCAGGCCCCAACCCGCGGGACGGTCGATGTAATCCACGCCGCGCTTCGGGTAAAAGGACGGGACGCCGACCTTCGCAAATTCGAAGTGGTCGCTGCGGTAATAGCTGCCCTTTTCCGGCGTGGGATCGGGAATGATGTACCGGCCCTGGCCCTTCGCGACCTCGGTCGCGAGGTCGTCGATGGTGGACGCGCCCAGGCCGATGATTTTGACGTCCCGCGTCGGACCGTAGTAATTCGCGCCGTCGGTGTTGAGGTTGGCGAGGGTCTTCGCGAGCGGGTAAAGCGGGTTGTGCGCATAGTAACGCGAGCCGAGCAGGCCCTTTTCCTCGGCGGTGACCGAGAGGAAGAGCAGGGTGCGCTTCGGACGCTGGGCCGCGGGCGCCGTGGCCAACGCCTGCGCCACTTCCAGCAGCATGGCGACGCCGGAGGCGTTGTCGTCGGCGCCATTGTAGATCTGGTCGCCGGCCAGGGCCGGGTTGCGGCCGAGATGATCCCAGTGCGCGGTGTAGACCACGTATTCATTCCGGAGCTTGGGGTCGGAGCCGGTCAGCCGGCCGATGACATTCTTCGAGTCCACGTTGCGCAGCGTGCTGTCGATGGTGAACGACGCCTTGGCGCCGAGGGCGACCGGGCGGAAATCACGGCTGACGGCGGCGCGCTTGAGCGCGGCGAAATCCCGGCCGCCCGCGGCGAAGAGCCGCCGGGCGGCGTCGAGGGTGAGCCAGCCCTCCATCGCGACGTGGCCGGCGTTGCCGTCCGGCGTGCGCAGCTCGAAATTCTCCCGGCTGCGGCTCGCGGTGATCACGGCAAAGGGATAGCCGGCGGGACCGGTCTCATGGACGACGAGGCAGGCGGCGGCGCCCTTGGCGGCAGCGATCTCATACTTGTACATCCAGCGGCCGTAATAGGTCATGGCCTTGCCGCCGAAAACCTTCGGATCGAGCTCGCCGGTCTTCGGGTCGACGACCGGCGGATCGTTGACGAGCATGACCAGGGTCTTGCCGCGCACATCGACGCCCTTGTAGTCGTCCCAGTTGTATTCGGGCGCGACGACGCCGTAACCGACAAACACCACGTCGCTGTCCTTGACCTCGAGGTGGGTCACCACACGACTGGTGGGGCCGACGAAATCGTTGATCGGAGTCATCGGCAGCTGCCGGCTGCCGATGGTGAAGGTGAGGCTGGGTTTGGACGTGATGCCCACGAGCGGCACGTTCTGGACGTAGGTGCCGTCGGGGTTGCCGGGCTCGAGGCCCATTTTTTTGAACTCGCCCGCGAGGTAGGCGACGGTCTTGGCCTCGCCGGGCGAGCCGGGGGCGCGGCCTTCGAACTCATCCGAGGCGAGCACCTTGGCCCGGGCGAGCATGCGGGCGGGGGAGATACCGTCGGTCGCGGGGGGGGCGGGGGTCTGGCCGTGGGCGAGGAGGGCGGAGCCGGCGAGGAGGCCCGCGAGGAGGCGGATTTTATTCATCGAGGTAAACATCGTGGTAAAAGCGTGTCCAAAACGCGTCCTGGTGCCAGCCTTGAACATTGGCGCGCATGAGCCAGTTGGTCGTGTTGAAGTACAGCGGGGCAAGGGGGCACTGTTCCAGCAGGCGCGCCTCGGCGTCGTGCAGGCGGGCGGCCTGCTCGGCGGCTTCCGGCGCACGCGCCGCGGCGGCCAGCAGTTCGTCATAGCGCGCGTCGCTCCAATGGGGGTAATTGCCGGGCGCGCCGGTGGTGAAGTCCCCGAGCAGGTTGAGGGGGTCGGGCACGTCCGGGATGGCGGTGATGAACCCGATGTCGTAGAGTCCGGCGCGCAGCGCGGCCACGTGGACCTTGGCCTCACGGGTGAGCAGCTTCACGTCGATGCCGAGCTCCTTCTTCCACATTTCCTGGATGGCTTCCAACACCGGCGGACCGACGGGCCACCCGGACAGCTCCAGGCGGGGAAAGCCCCGGCCCCGGGGAAACCCGGCCTCGGCCAGGAGCGCGCGCGCGGCGGCGGCGTCCTCCTCAATGCCGCCGGGCAGCCGGCCTTCGCGATCGCCGGGCCCGCGCAGGACGGGCGGCACGAGCCGGAAGGCCGGCTCCTGACCGGCGCGTACGACCTTTTCGGCCAGGCGACCGCGGTCGAGGGCGAGTGAGAGGGCGCGGCGCACGCGCAGGTCGTTGAGCGGTGGCCGGGCGGTGTTGAAGGCGAGGTAGCGCGTTTCGGCGAGCGGGGCGCGGTGGGCCTCGTCCGGCCGCTCGGTCCAGTAGGTCTCGAGCTTGCTGAAGGGAATCGCCATCGTGAGGTCGAGCTGGCCGGCGCGGAAGGCGCGTTCCTCGGTGTCGCCGCTGTCGAAGGCGATGAACTGGATCTCGTCGAGGTGGATGCGGGCGGCGGCATGGTACGCGGGATTTTTCCGGACGACGATGCGCTGCTGCGGCCGCCACTCTTCGAGGGTGAAGGCGCCGTTGCCCACGAAATTACCGGGGCGCGTCCAGTGGCGGCCGAGCGCGGCGACGACGACGGGATTCACGGGAATCCAGGGACCGCTGGCGACGTAGTGAAGAAACTGCGGCATCGGGCGCTCGAGGGTCACGACCAGGGTCAGCGGGCTCGGCGCCCGGAACCCCACGGTGGCGAAGTCCTGCAGCGCGCCGGTGGCAAACGCCCGGGCGTTCCGGACCATGAAGAACAACGGGGCCTTGGGCGCCGCGGTGGCGGGCGTGAGCACGCGGCGGTAGGACGTCACAAAATCATCCGCGGTCACGGGCGCGCCGTTGGACCACTGGGCGCTGCTGCGGAGATGGAAGGTGTAGGTGAGCCCGTCGGGGGAGATTTCCCACGTCTCGGCGGCGGCGGGCAGGGGCGGGGCATTGTCGGGCGCGGGCGTGACGAGGCCCTCGCTGAGGGCGCGGATGATAAACAGCTCATCGGGCAGGGAGGCGGTGGCCGGGTCGAGATCCGCGGGCTCGTTGCGCTGGCTGATGCGGAGGATGTGCTGCGACGGCGGCAGGGCGGAGGCCGCGGGTTCCTGCCGGGAGCAGCCGGCGAGCAAGGCGAGCGCGGCCAAGGTGGAGCGGCTTGCCCTCAAGCCGCTGGTTTGAAACGTCTGCGCAATCCAGCGCGTTGAGGGCAACACGCTCCACCTTTCCGAAAGGCGGGGTCGGCGACCCCGCCCCACATCGACCGAGGGCTCACTCTTCCAGCCACACATGTTTGTAGGGATGATGGTCGAGGAGCGTGGGCAGCCAGCCCTTCACGGACGGCTGGCAGAGGAAAACGTGGGTGTTATAGTAGAGTGGGATGACCGGGGCGGCGGCGAGCATCAGGGCCTCGGCCCGGGCCAGCTGGCGGGCGCGGTCGGCGGGATCGGCGGTGCGGGCCGCCGCGAAGAGCCGGTCGTCATAATCCGGGCTGGCCCAGCCGGTGTGATTGTTGCCGCTGTCGCTGCGCCAGGGGTCGAGAAACGTGGCGGGATCCAGGTAGTCGCCCACCCAGTCGGAGAGCAGGATCTGGTAGTGTCCCGCGCGGCGCTCGTCCAGGACCACCTTGAACTCCTGGCTTGCGAGCCGCACCTCCAGGCCGAGCTCGCGCCGCCACATTTCCTGCAGGGCCTCGGCAATGACGCGGTGGTTTTCGGAATGATTATAGAGCAGCTCGATGGCCGGCAGGCCCCGGCCGCCGGGGAAACCGGCCTCGGCGAGGAGGCGGCGGGCGGCGTTGAAATCGGTCGCCAGCCCGGCGGGCGGAGTGTAGCCAGGCAACCCCGGGGGCGTGATCGCGGTGGCGGGCAGCTGGCCGCCGTGGAGGATTTTCCCGATGAGGGTGCCGCGATCCACGGCCTGTGCGAGCGCGCGGCGCACCCGGTCGTCGTCGAACGGCGGGCGCCGGGTGTTGAGCCGGAGGAAATAGGAATCGAGATAGGGATCGGTGCGCAGGAACTGCGGCGCCTCGCGCCGGTAGGCCTCCACCTTGCCGAAGGGCAGCACGTAGGTGAGGTGGAGCTGACCGGAACGGAACGCGCGTTCCTCGGTGTCGATACTGTCGATCGGGTAGAAATAAACCGCCTGCAGCCGCACGTGCGCCGCATCCCAGTAGCTCGGGGACTTCTCCACGATGAGGCGCTGGTTCGGCTCCCAGGATTTCAGGACGAACGGCCCGTTGCCGACGAGCTGGCCGGCGCGGGTCCACGGATTGCCGCGCTCGGCCGGTGGGCCCAGGGCGGTGATCACGGACACCGGGACCGGCAGCCAGGCCGGATTGGACAGCAGCGAAAGGAAGTACGGAGCCGGGTGCTCCAGTGTGACGCGCAGCGTGCGGGTGTCGGCGGCCGTGACGCCGACCTGGCTGAAGTCCGGCACCAGGCCGCGGTGGAATGCCTCGGCGCCCTGGATGAGGTGGAGCAGGTCGGCGTTGGGTGCACCGAGCGACGGGGTGAGGATCCGCCGCCAGGACGCGACGAAATCGCCGGCGGTGACGGGGCGGCCGTCGGACCAGCGGGCGTCGGCCCGCAGGTGAAACGTGTAGGTCAGCCGGTCCGAGGATATTTCCCAGCTCTCCGCCACGCCGGGCACCGGATGCAGGTCGGCGGGGTCCTCGGCGACGAGGCCCTCGAACAGCGCGGAGTCGATGTCCCCCTCCGCGATGTTGGTGGCGAGCTGCGGGTCGAGGTCGCCGACGTCGGAGCCGATGCCGCGGTGGAGGATCTGTGCGCGGTTGCCGCTTTGCACGGCGGTCTCGCGCCGGAGGCAGCCGGGCAGGCCGAGCAGGGCGGCGCCGAGGGCCGGGGTGGCGAAGGCGAGCTGGAGGAAACGGCGCCTCGTCATGGCCGTCACTTCTTCGCGAGCAGCACCACCGCGTGGGCGGCAATGGCGACGCCGCGCCCCAGGTCGCCCACGCCCTCGTTGGTCGTGGCCTTGAGGCCGATTTCATCCGCGAGCAGCCCGGTGGACTGCGCGAGCGCGGCTTTCATGGCCGTCAGGTGGGGAAAAATCCTCGGCCTTTCGGCGATGACAGTGAGGTCCGCGTTGACGAGGTCGTAGCCGAGCTTGGTGACCTCCGCGACCACGCGCTGCAGCAGCTTCTGCGAGTTGACGTCCTTGAACGCCGGATCGGTGTTCGGAAAAAATATGCCGATGTCCGGCAGGCCGGCGGCCCCGAGGATCGCATCGCAGAGGGCGTGGGTGACGCAGTCGGCATCGGAGTGGCCGTCGAGGCCGTAGTCGGTGTCGAATTTCACGCCGCCGAGTACCAGGGGCCGCCCGGGCGCGAGGCGGTGGATGTCGTAGCCGTGGCCGATGCGGAAAGTAGGCATGATAAGCTGTAAGCTTTAAGCCGTAAGCTCTAAGCTGGAGAGCAGAAACCCGAGGTACGCGAGGTCGGCGGGCGTGGTGAGCTTGGGGTTGGGATGGGGATTTTCCAGCAGGGCGATCGGATGGCCGAGTTTCTCGACGGCGGCGGCATCGTCGGTGACGTGCAGGCGGCGGGCGGCAACGCGGGCGTAGGCGTGCACGATGAGATCGCGGGAGAAAACCTGCGGCGTCTCCATCGCCCACAGCCGGGAGCGGTCCAGCGTGCGCAGGCGGGCGTTGTCGCTGTGCTGCTTGATGGTATCAGTCACGCGATGGGCGAGGACGACCGCCCCCTCGCGGCGGACGATCTTGTGCAGCGCGACGAGCTGCTCGGGCCGGACGAGCGGGCGCGCGCAGTCATGGATGAAGACATGGGCGATGTCGCCGGGCAGGGCCGCGAGGGCGTGCATCACCGAGTCCTGCCGTTCGCGCCCGCCCTGCACGAGGGCGGAGGGTGTGGGCGCATAGGCCATGAGCTCGGTCATCTGGCGGGGGTCGCGGTAGACGACGACGTAGTAGTCGGCGATGCTGCTGGCCATGAACGCGGCCACGGAATGAGCGAACACCGGCCGGCCCGCGAGGGGCGCGAGCACCTTGTCGGCGACGGTGCCGTTCATGCGCGCACCGCTGCCGGCGGCGAGGAGGATGACGGCGGTGCGGCTCATCGGGCGGGAGAAGGGAGCATGGAGAAAGGAGCAGGGAGGGCCGAAGACTAACCGGCGGAAATCTCGGCGAGGATGGCGCGGGCGGCGGCGGCGGGGTCGGGGGCCTGGAAGATCGGGCGGCCGACCACGAGGTAGCTGGCGCCGGCGCGGGCGGCCTCCGCGGGGGTCAGGATGCGCGTCTGGTCGTCGGCCTTCGCCTCGCGCGGGCGGATGCCGGGCGTGACGAGCGTGACGTCGGCGGGCAGGGCGGCCCGCAGCGGGGCGATTTCCAGCGGCGAGCAGACGAGACCGCGCAAACCGGAGTCGATGGCAAGCCGGCCAAGGCGGAGCACCTGCTTTTCCGGGGAATCCGGCACGCCGGTTTCGGCGAGTCCCGCGGCGCCGGTGGAAGTCAGGACGGTGACGCCGAGCAACCGGAGACCGGGTGCGTGCTGCTGCTGAGCCCTGGCGGCCCACTGCATCATCTCGCGGCCGCCGCCGGCATGCAGCGTGAGCATCTGGATCGGAAGCTTCGAGACCGACTCGACGGACTTGGCGACAGTGTTGGGAATGTCGTGGAGCTTGAGGTCGAGGAAGACCTTGAAGCCGAGCCCGGCGATCTCGCGCACGCAGTCGGGACCGCAGGCGGTGAACATCTCGAGGCCGATCTTCACCCAGCGGACGGTGCCTTGGAGCTGTTTGAGCGTGGGCGTGACCTTACGGGGTGAAGGAGCGTCGAGGACCAGGATGAGATCGCAGGGCATGATGGTGGAAAAAGGCTGACGCCCCGGCCCGGCCATCGCCAATGTTTTCTTCACGCGCCGTGAATTCCGTCGAACTGTTCAGTCCCGCCAAACTCAACCTGCTCCTCGCCGTCACCGGCCGGCGGGCGGATGGCTTTCACGACCTCGTGTCGGTCGTGGCGCCGGTGGAGTTCGGCGACCGGCTGAAGCTCGAGGCGGCGGCGGAGTTTTCGCTGGGCTGTGACGATCCGGACGTGCCGGCCGACGGGACGAACCTCGTGCTGAAGGCGGCGCAGGCGTTTCGCGCGGCGACCGGTTGGACGGGCGGGGCGCGGTTCACCCTGGCGAAGTGCATCCCGATGGGGGCGGGGCTGGGCGGGGGCAGCAGCAATGCGGCGATGGCGCTGGCGGGACTGAACCGGCTGGCGGGCGGGCCGCTGACGGCGGAGAGACTGGCGCGGGTGGCAGCGGAGGTGGGGTCGGATTGCGCGCTGTTCCTGGCGGGCGGGCCGGTGGTGATGCGCGGGCGGGGCGAGCAGGTGACGGCGTTGCCGGCCGCGGTGACGACGCGGTTACGCGGGCGCCGGGTGCTGATTCTTAAGCCGGCGTTCGCCGTTGCGACGCCCTGGGCGTATGCCCGGCTCGCGGCGCGGGCGCCCGGCGGCTACCTGGCGGCGGGGGAGGCCGAGGCGCGGGTGGAGGCGTTTGTCCGCGCGGTGGAAGCCGGCGCGGCCTGGGAGGACTCGCTGTTCAATTCGCTGGAAGGGCCGGCCTTCGCCAAATTCACCGCCCTGCCGGTGCTGCTTCGCCAGCTCCGGGCGCGATTCGGGCTCGCGCCGCGGATGAGCGGCAGCGGCAGCGCGTGCTTCGCCCTGCTGCCGGACGGGGCACCGGTGGCGGAGATCGGGGCGGCGGTGCGGGAGGCGTGGGGTGCGACGGCGCTCGTGGTGGAGACGCGGCTGGAGTGATCGGCTGAGCTTCCTGATTTTCTGATCCGGAACCGCGCCAGGTGGGCCGGCACGTCCCGTGCCGGCATGGGTTCGTGTCCCAAGACGGGTGGTGCAGCTGCGGGTAAGTGATCGCGCAGAATGCGGGCACGGGACGTGCCCGCCCACGTTCGGTTCCTCAAACTGAGGCGCCCGAGCAAATCCGCATTGACGCGTTGCGGGCGGGGCGCGTTATCGTCCGGCGCCGCCTGCAACGCCCCTTGCCGGCGGCACCCGGTATTTTCATGGACGCACCCAAAAAAAGCGAAGTCACCGTGCAAGGCATCTCCGCCTCGCAGGGCATCGCCTATGGGCAGATTTTCGTCTTCATCCAGAGTGACGTCGAGGTGCCGAACTACCAGGTTGACCCGGACAAGCGTATCGCGGAGGTCGGCCGCTTCGAGAAGGCGCTGGTCACGACCCGGCAGCAGATCACCAAGATAAAGGGCGAGGTGGAGAAGAACCTCGGCCCGGAGGAGGCGCTCATTTTCGACGCGCACCTGCTCGTGCTGGAGGACCAGGCGCTGATCGGCGAGACGATCCGGGAGTTCGAGACGACGGGTCGCAACATCGAGACGTGCTTCAACCAGATCTCGACGCGCTACATTCAGGCCTTCTCCGAGATCGACGACGAGTATCTGCGCGAGCGCGCCGGTGACATCCGCGACGTCGCCCAGCGCGTGCTGCAGAACCTGCTGGGCCAGGCGGAAAACAGCCTGAGCCGGCTCGCGGACAAGCGCATCATCGTTGCCAACGACGTGTCTCCCTCTGACTCCGCCAGCATCGACCGCTCGGCGGCGCTGGCGCTGGTCACGGACTCGGGCAGCCGGACGAGCCATGCGGTGATCATGGCGCGCTCGATGAAGGTGCCGGCGGTTGTGGGCGTGCGCGACCTGACGACCCGGGTGAAGAACGGCGACTGGGCGCTGGTGGATGGCTACGAGGGGCTGGTCATCGTCAATCCGACCGAGGCCACGCTGTTCCGCTACGGCAAGATCCAGGAGCAGAAGAAGACCCTCGAGTCGCGGCTGCTCAAGGCGAACAGCCAGCCGTCGGTCACGCTCGACGGCGTGGCGGTGCCGCTGATGGCGAACATCGAGCGGGTCGAGGAGCTGGGCGCGGTGAAGGAGTACCAGGCCGAGGGCATCGGGTTGTACCGGACCGAGTATTTATTCCTCAACTCCGCCCGGATCCCGACCGAGCAGGAGCAGTTCCTCGCCTACAAGACGGTGGCCGAGGCGCTGGCGCCGCATCCGGTCATCATCCGCTCGCTGGACCTCGGCGGCGACAAGCCGATGGCGGCCAGCCCGCACCTGTTTCCCAAGGAGGACAACCCGTTCATGGGCTTCCGCGCGATCCGGTTCTGCCTCGCGCATCCCGAGATTTTCAAGGACCAGCTGCGTGCCATCCTGCTGGCCAGCGCACACGGGAAGGTGCGGCTGATGTACCCGATGATCAGCGGCTCGGAGGAACTGGGCCAGGCCAACGCCGTGCTGGCCGAGTGCAAGACCGAGCTGAAGGCGCGAGGCCAGGCGTTCGACGACACCATGGAGGTCGGCGCGATGATCGAGATCCCCAGCGCGGCCACGACGGCCGACATCCTGGCCAAGGATTGCGCGTTTTTCAGCGTCGGGACCAATGACCTCATCCAGTACCTGCTCGCGGTGGACCGCGTGAACGACCGCATTGCGCATTTGTACGAGCCCACGCACCCGGCGGTGATCCGCACGCTGAAGCACATCGTGGACGAGGCGCACCAGCGGAAGGTGCCGGTGAGCGTGTGCGGCGAAATGGCGGGCGACCCGGTGTTCGCGCCGCTGCTGCTCGGCCTGGGCGTGGACAGCCTGAGCATGTCGCCGGCCTGGGTGCCGACCGTGAAGTACGTGGTGCGCGCGATGACCATGGCGGACGCCCGGGCGCTGGCCGCCGAGGCGCTCACGATGAGTTCGCCGAAGGAAATCTACGCCAAGTGCAATGCCTTCTACCGGACGCGGATGGGCATCGAATAAAGCCGGCCGCTGGCGGGTAACTGGGGATTGAAGTTCGGATACCGCAGCAGGTTCGGCCTCAGATTTCGGGTTTTGAGCTTCGAACTTCCCCGCCGCGGCCCTTCGATCTTTCAGCGCGGCCTAGGCCGCGCTGGCCGGCCACATCTGAGGGAACTGCGGGCCGCGGAATTTTTCGCCCGGCAGCGGGTGGTCGGGGTAGCGCTTCATCATCCAGTCGTTCATGTGCTCCTGGCCGGGCCGGTAGGTGCACTCGCCGGACATCACGTGCGACACGATCGCACGGCGGCGGGTCGGCGAGAAGTTGCGGTCGCTGCCGTGGAGCAGCAGCCCGTGATGGAACGACACCGAGCCCTTCGGGATGATGACGGGCACTTCGCGGGTCTTGAAGCCGGCGGGGAGATTCGGCTTTTGCACGTCGTCGCCCGTGATCCCCACAGGGAGTTTCCAGATGCCGAGCTTGTGCGTGCCCTCGAGAAAAACCATCGGGCCGGATTCCGGCAGCACATCATCGAGCGCGATCCAGCACGTCACGGTCCGGCACTCGGCAATCATCTGCCAGTAGGCCCAGTCCTGGTGATAGGTGACGACGCGGCCGCCGTGGGGCGGCTTGTCGAGCAGCTGGTCATGCCACATCCGGATCGTCGGCGCGCCGATGAGCTGCGCGGCAATATGGCCGATGCGCGGGCTCAGGACGGTGCGGGCGAGCGTGGTGTCGGCCTTCCACGTGTTGTCGATCTTGATGAGGTCGACGGGCTCCCGGCGCAGTGTGGTGACATCGGGCGGCGAGCCCTTGTCGAACTGGCCGGCGATGACCCGGTCGGCGGCGGCGTTGATGGCCGCGACCTCGGCGTCGGAGAAGACCCGTGGGTGAATATGGTAGCCGCGCTGGTCGAAGAGCGCAATTTCCTCAGCGGTGAGGGTGGTGGAGGCAGGCATGGGGTGCGGGATGGTATAAAGCGGATGCTGGAAACCGGAGAGCGGGTTAGAGCCGGGGTCAGCCGGGGGGATGGGATCGGGGGATGAATATTTCCGGAGCGAGGCGTTCTGCAACTCAGGAAAATACTCGGGCAGCGAACCACCGATTTTTTTACCACGGATTGCACGGATGAGGAAACCACACGTGGGGACCAAGGCATTTGACCACGAATGAACCCGATTCACACTCATCCGGATTGGCGCGGATGAGCAAGACTAGCGGTTCAGGTTTGGAGGGTTTTATCCGGATCGAATCGGTGAAATCCGTGGCTAAAAAGATCAGAGGGGCATCGCGTCTTTGTTTGAGCGGAACCCGTGGCTTTTCGGAGGTACGATAGGAGCATGCACCATGATAACCGGCCGATGCGCTTGCCAGTGGCACGATAGTGGCTCCCCTGAACCCCATGAGCACGCCCAACCCCGATTCGGCGGATTTTGATGTGACGGTGCGGGTGGGCTGCAACCTGGTCTACGAAGTGACGGGATCGGCGACGCTCCTGCTGAATGTGAAGCCACGGCCGGACCGGCGGCATGCGGTGGTCGAGGAGCAGCTCGCGCTCGGGCAGGACCTGCGGGTGGATCAATTTGACGACAGCCATGGCAACCGCGTCTACCGGCTGGCGCTGCCGGCGGGGCGGCACGAGATCCGGCACGATGCGGTGGTCCGGGTGTATTCGCAGCCGGACAACCACGACCTGATGAACACCATGCCGCTGCCGCCGGATGCCCTGCCGCCGGGGGTGCTGCGCTACACGCTGCCGAGCCGGTACTGCGATTCGGACAAGCTGGGCAAATTTGCCTGGGACAAGTTCGGCCAGGTCGAGCATGGCTGGCCGCGCGTGCAGGCGATCAGCCAGTGGGTGCACGACAACATCGAGTACCGCTACGGGTCGGGTCAGGCGGATCTCTCCGCGTGGGATGTGCTGCAGCGCGGCCACGGGGTGTGCCGCGACTTTGCCCATCTGGCGGTGGCGCTGAACCGCACCTTCAACCTGCCGGCACGCTACGTGACGGGCCACCTGCCGGACATCGGCTGCCCGGACCCGGAGAATCACATGGATTTCCACGCGTACGGGGAAGTGTACCTGGGCGGAAACTGGTTCACGACGGATGCGCGCTTCCACGCGCCGCGCATCGGCCGGATCAAGGTCTCGTGCGGACAGGACGCGGTGGACGGGGCGTTTTCGACGATCTACGGCGGCGCGAACCTCGCGTGGTTCGAAGTATGGGCATATCAGGTTGCGCGCGGAACAGTGGCCGTGGGCGACCCGCTCGATTTCACCCAGCGGATCGACAATCAGTGGACGGTGCAGACGGACGCGCGGCCATGAGGTGACTGCGAAGGATGGAAACGCGAAGGCGCGAAGCGGCGAAAGCCGGAGGCAAGCCCTGAACACGGTGACGGATCCGGAACCCAGCAAAAGGAGGCCAACTCAAGGACGAGATTTTGGGTCCTTTAGCTCGCACGCCTGGCCTTCGACTGTCCCGGGCGTATCCCCGCAGAGTTCGCAGCGCTGTCCCCGGCGCGAGTAATAGACCCGGGTCACAATGAAGATGGCCGTGCTGATCGCGGCCCAGAGCGCGCTCTCGGACACAACCTGACGCAGGGGGCGATCCTTCAGCAAGCCGACCACGAGCAATAAGAGAAACACGCCGGAAAATACGGCCAGGAAACGCTTGATCCAAAACGAGAGCGGCATGGGAGGAGATTGCTGAGTGGGAGAGGGATAATGGCGCAACGCCAACTTTATGATCCATTCACGAACCCGTGGAGTACGTATCCTGTCAAGAGTCGAGAACCTGTCCCAGAGGCTGCCTCCGCTTATCTGCGCCCTCGCACTGTCCAGTGTTCACACATGACCCCGTCGGATTGCCCCAAGACCTACCGCTCAGGAATCCGGACCTACTTCAAGCGCCGCGACCGCTTCACTTTTGCCGCAATTCAGACCCGAAACTATTCTCATTCTTCATCTCTAACAAGTCCCAGCGATTGCCGTAGAGATCCTCGAAGACCGCAACGGTGCCATAAGCTTCCTCGCGCGGCGACTCGACGAACCGCACGCCACGCTCCGAGAACACGCGGTAATCACGCCAGAAATCGTCTGTGTGCAGAAATAGAAAAACGCGCCCACCAGCTTGGAGCCCGACGGAATTCCGCTCTGCTTCATTCTTCGCTTTGGCCAACAACAGCCCGCAGTCTAGAACACTAGCGGGCGTCACCACCACCCACCGCTTCCCTTCCGCGAGCGTGTCATCCCGCAAAATCCGAAATCCAAGCACGCGGGTGTAGTAGGCAATAGCCTCGTCGTAGTCCCTTACCAAAACCGAAACGCATCCGATTTTCTGCTTCATGCTTTGCCCAGCAGTACATTCACCTCAACTGAGTTGAGCTTTGCATGATTTAGGCCGGTGGAGGCAGCTCAGCGCTAACTGTTTGGAAATCAACTCCTGACTTTGCTGGGTTGCGCTTTAGTCGGCTGATTTTCGTCCGGTTAAAGCTCAACCCGCCTTGAGTCATTTTCCGGGCTTCAGGCCGCTCGCAAGCAGGGTTTCAAAGTGGGGTTCGGTCGTTTCCTTGGCGACGGCGGTGACTTCCACTTTGGTGAAGCCGGCTTTTTTGAGGAAGGCATGCAGGGCGCTTTCCTTGAAGCCCAGCCAGACGTCGGCGTAGAGCTCGCGGGCTTTTTCGAAGGTGTGCTCGTTGAGGTCGAGGATCAGGATCTGGCCGCCGGGCTTCAGGATGCGGAAGGCCTCGTCGACGGCAGCCTGCGGGTGCTGCGCGTGATGCAGCGCCTGACTCAGGATTGCGAGGTCCACGGACTTGTCGGGCAGCGGGACCTGCTCGATGTCGCCCTGCTTGTAGACGAGGTTGGCCAGGCCGTTTTTCTGCGCGAGTTCGGTGCCGACCTCGACCATCTTGGCGGAGTTGTCGATGCACCAGACCTGCTTGGCGCGGTGGGCGAGCAGCTGCGACACGAGACCCTCGCCGGCGCCGAGGTCGGCGATGGTGATGGCGGGGGTCAGGCGGAGGGCGAGGTGGCCGAGCGCTTCCCACGAGCGGCCGGGGCAATAGTTTTTGCCGAGGCGGCCGGCGATGAGGTTGAAGTACTGCTCCTGAGTGCGGCGGCGCTTTTGGAGGATGCGGTCGAGGTTGTCGCGGTCGTCGGCCAGCGCGGGCAAGTCGGCGACGGAGTCGGTCGCGGCGCGGAGCAGCGTGAGGTGCTTGGGCGGGAGGCTGGAGCGGAGCGAATAGAAGGCCTTCTTGCCCTCGCGGCGGTCGCTGACGAGGCCGGCCTGGCGGAGGAGGGCGAGCTGGGAGGAAATGCGCGACTGGCCCATGCCGAGGATCTCCTGGAGCTCGGCGACGGAGAGTTCCTCGCGCATCACGAGGGCGAGCAGACGCAGCCGGGTGGGGTCAGAGAGGATTTTGAGGATGTCCCAGGAGGCGTTCACAGGCAGAGCGGAGGAAGGAGAAGGGAGAAAGGAGAAAGGGGAAAGACGAAACGCGAGAGGTGGGGTTTTTGTCGCGGAAGCGCGGAGGGACCGAAGCGAGGAAGCGGAGGGACTGGGGTAGGCCGGGCCCGCTGGGCCCGCCGGCTTCACCTCGGACGGCGTGCCCGGCGGTCGCGCCCTGCCTTTCGGGCGAAAAAAAGCCGCGCCCCGGAGGGCGCGGCTTGAGAGAGAGGCGGGTGATCAGGCCTGGTCGGCGTAGCGGGCGATGCTGACGATCGCGTAGTTTTCCTCGGAGGTGCCGGTCTTCACCTTGACGGTGTCGCCGGTCTTCTTGCCGAGGAGGGCGGCGCCCAGCGCCGTCTTGTAGGAGATGATGTTCTGGTCCGGGTCGCCGTCCCAGGCGCCGAGGATGGTGTACCGGACGACCTTGCCGTTCTCGCCCTTGATCTCGACGATCGTGCCGGCGCTGACCTGCTCGGTGGAGGCTTCCTTGAAGTCGGTGACGCGGGCGCGGCCGAGATCCTTCTCGAGGTTGGTCTTCTGGGCCATGAGGACCTGCTGGTCCTGCTTGGCCATCTTGTACTCGGAGTTTTCCTTGAGGTCGCCATGCTCGCGGGCGGTGGCGATGGCCTTGGAGTTCTCGGGAATCTTCTTGGAAACGATGGTCTCGTACTCCTCGCGCTTGCGCTCGAAGCTGGCCTTGGAAACGAGCAGCTGCTCCTCCTTGCCCTCGGCGTCGGCGGCGACGAGCGACTGGATCTTGGGGAAGATCTTGATGAAGCGGGCGAGCAGCGACTTCTTGGTGAGCTCCTCGAAGCCCTGGTTCAGCATCAGGGTGTTCGCGAGGTCGCGCGCGGTCTCCGGGTCGGCGGTGGAGAGGAGATCGGCGATGAGGTCGGTATCCTCGCTGAGGATGTCGGCGAGGGGAATGCGCCGGGCGCTGGAGGCCTGGAGGGCCTCGTAGTCGATGGCGAAAAACACGGCGCCAAGGAGGCGGGGCGTGATGAGGTCGTTGAGGAGCTTCGCGAATTTCTTCGAGTGGCGGTTCTTGACGATCCAGAGGAGGACCGGGGCGCGGAGGTTCTGCTCGGTCTGCCAGCGCTTGAGGGCGGCGGCGAGCTCGTCGGCGTGGCCGTTCTCGACGAGGAAGTTGATGCACTCGGTCGTGAACTTGCCCTGGGAGGTCTTGAGCAGCGTGAAGACGATGTCGCGGCACTCGATGGGGTGCGTCTCCTTCACGAGGTCGAGGAACTGGCCTTGGAAATGGACGGGGATCTTCTCCGCGATGGCCGGGAGGTCGCGGACGGTGGCGATCAGGGCGGCCTGGGAGGGCTCGAAGACTTCCTCGGAACCGGCGAGCTTGGCGAGGTCGTCGCGGACGGAAGCGCCGTAGAGGCGCTCGGAAGCGTCAATCTGGTTGCTGTCCTTCACGGCGTCGGCGACGGCCTTGAGGATGGCGACGAGGTCGGTCTTGATCTCCTTCTTGGCGACGGTGGCGACGAGCTCCTCGGCCAGCGCGATGCGGCGGCGGGCGGAACGCGTGGAGTTGAACTGCTCGAGGATCTCGTCCTCGGCGGACACGGGGGTCTCGCGGAGCACGAAGAGCTCGGTCTTCTTCTCGGGGGTGGAGATGCGCGGGTCCTTGGCGACGGCCTTCTTGGCGGCGGCCCACCATTTCTTGTACTTATCCTCGCCGACGACCTGAGTGAGGGTGATCTCGAGGTCGATGGCGCTGGTGGCGTGATTGGGGTAGGCCTCGAGGGCCTCGGCGATGAGCTGGGCGGGATTCTCGGCGATGAGCTCGGCGATCTTTTTCGGCTCGGTTTCCTTGCGGACCAGCAGGTGCTTGGCCGGGAGGATGTCCATGGTGTTCAGGCAGAACGCCGGATCCATGGGGTGGCCCTTCTTACCCTTGAAATCGATGATGAGGCGCTGGCTGGACTCGTCGTAGGACTTGATCTGGCCGAAACCCCAGCTGCGGTGAATGCAGTAAGCGCCCGGTTCCATGGCCTCCAATTTGGCTTTGGCCGCCTTGAGGGACGGATTTTTGGCAATGAGCGCGGAGAGGGCTTCGGAATTCATAGTTGCGAAAGTGATGTCCTGAACGGGAGAGTTGAGCGGATAATGACTAACCTTGTCAAACAGTGTGTCGAAAGCCCCTCCCATGAGTAATAACGAGTCCACGGGGACTTCCGGAGCGTGGCCTGCGGCCATCACCCTGCTGGCCCGCTGGCTGGACCGCCGGGAGCGGATTGACGAACTGATCGACAGCCTGCCACCCGGCCTGAGCGGGCCGGAGCGGGCGCGCTGCCAGCACCTCGTGTTCGGCGTGGTGCGGCATTTTGGACGCCTGGACGCGGCCCTGGGCCGGCTGATCGCGCATCCGCCGCGGTTCCCGACGCGGGCGGTGCTGCTGATGGCGGGTTATGAACTGATCGAGGCCGCCGGCAGGCCGGAGGCGGACGGGCTGGTGGCGAAGATCGTCCACCACGCGGTGGAGCAGACCAAGGCGGTCGCGAGCAAGTCGGAGGCGGGGTTGGTCAACGCGGTGGTCCGCAAGCTGGCCGGGGTGCTGGCCGCGCCGCCGCCGCCCAAGGTCGCGCCGGCGGAGGTGCTGGGGGAATATTTCTCGCATCCGGACTGGCTGGTGCGGCGGTGGCTGGTGGATTTCGGGGCGGAGGGCACGCGCAAGCTGCTCGAATGGAACCAGCAGCCGGCGACGGTTTATGCCCGCTGGCGGGGGGCCGAGGGTGAGGCGCCGCCGGATTTCCTGAAGGCCACGCCCTGGGCGGGTTTCTATGAAGTGCCTTCCGGGCGCTGGTCGCATGTCGAGCCCCTGCTCAAGAGCGGAAAGATTTACCTGCAGGATCCCGGCACGCGGCTTTCGGTTGAACTGCTCGCGCCGCAGCCCGGCGAGACGGTGCTTGACGCGTGCGCGGCGCCCGGCGGCAAGAGCCTGCTGATCGCGGACACCATGAGAACCCCTTCGACAGACTCAGGGCAGGCGGGAAAAATCGTGGCGATGGACCTGCCCGGTCCGCGCATTGCGCGGCTGAAAGAGAATCTGTCCCGCGCCCATGGCGTCGAGGTGGCGCTGGTGCAGGCCGACCTGCTGGAGAATCCCGCGGTGATCCTGCACGAGCACAAGCTGCCGGACACCTTCAGCGCGGTGCTGATTGACGTGCCGTGCTCCAACACGGGCGTGATGCGGCACCGCGCCGACGTGAAGTGGCGGCTGGATCCGCGCGACATCGACAAGCACGCGCGGCAGCAGCTCGCGCTGCTCCACGCGGCGGCGCGGCTGGTCGCGCCGGGCGGACGGCTGGTCTACTCGACGTGCAGCATTGATCCCGAGGAGAACGAGCGGGTCATCAAGGCGTTTTTCGACAGCCGGGCGGGCGGGCCGTTCAAGCTCGAGACCAAGGCGGTGAGCCTGCCGTGGGTGACGGGGCACGACGGCGCGGCGGCGTTCCTGCTGAGGAAGAGCTAGCGTTCCGCACGGCGCATTCTGCGGTCAGCGGGCGAAGAGCGCCGGGAGTGCCGTCAACTCCGGTGCGCGGCGAGCGCGCAACCTAAGGAACGAGGTCGAAGACATTGATGCGCTGCGAGGTTTCCTTCGCCCCGTTGAGGAAGGTGAATTCGATTGAGGTCGCGGTGGCTACGAGCAGTTCGTACCGGCGGATGTCCCACCGGGCGACCGGCTCACCGTTGAGGCGGGTGACAAGGTCGCCGGGCTGGACGCCGGCGGCCGCGGCGGGCGAACCGGGCACCACGCTGGCCACGCGCCAGTAGGCGGGCGTCTTGGTGAAGCTCAGCCCGGCGCTGCGTCGCGGCTCGGGTGGGATGGGCGCGGTGGAGTCGCGCTGGAAGGTCACGCGGCTGTGCTCCTGGTCGAAGGTGACGGTGAAATCCTTGAGGATGCCGCCGCCGAGCGAGGAGAGGTCGTCGGTGAGATCGACAACGGGCCGGACCAGGGCGTGGTTGCCGATCATTAGGGTGGAGGCCAGCCGGCCGATGCGCTGCTCGCGGTCGCCGGTGAGGGTGCCAACCATGGCGCCGGGCCGCGGGGCCACGGCAAAGTCGGCCTGCAGGCCGGCGGGGTTGAGGCTGAGGGCGGCGTCGCTGCCCGAGTCAACGAGGGTGGCGAAAGTTTGCTCGCCGAGGCGAACGGGGATGATGGGGGTCTTGCGGTCGTTGTTGAAGGCGATGGTGGCGCCGGGCGGCGGGGTGGCGTCGCGATCCTGGAGGAGCACGCGGGCATGGGGATAGTCGAGGGTCAGGAGCGTCTCGCGGAAGAGGGGAAACCCGAGGATGCCGTCGATCCTGACGCCGAGGTGGGCCGAGAGCGCGGTGAAGTCATAGACGAGGGCCTGGACATCCTCGAAGCGGGCACCGTCGAGCTGGAGCCGGCTTAGCAGGGTGGCGGTGAGCAAGGCGGTGTCGCCCTCGGCCGACTTGACGCGGACGAGCGGGGTGTCGGGGGGGAAGGGGTTCTTCCCGCCATAACGCGCGGCGAGCTCGGGTGAGACGAGGGTGACGGATGCGCCGGTATCGATCAGGAAGTGATAGGGGCCGTGCTTGTCCCACTTGGCCTCGATGATGAGATAATTGGAAACAGTGATGGCGCTGAGCGTGACTACCGGGGAATCGAGCCTGGTGCGGCCGGGATGCGGGGGCTCGCGGCGGAAGCTGAAGCAGCCGGCGAGCAGCGCGAGCAGCGCCGCGGCACCCAGCCAGCGGAGGACCCGCGGGCGGGGAAAGGCGTCGTCGGTCGTGGAGTCGGCGGCGGAGGACACAGTGAAGCGGGAACCCAAAACTGTTCACCTGCAGACGCCAAGGCGCAAACGGAAGTTCCGTGCAATCGTGACGGAGGGCGGCAGGAAAGGCGGGAGGCGGACGGCACGAGGCAACGGGTCGGAAAAGCAGAGTGCATGGCCGGCAATGTACTTGCTTCGGAGATGCGGCGCCGTCGCCGCGTTCCGCGTCCTGCCGTGGCGAGGGCGCCGCGGCTCCAACTCATGTACCACGACGCATTGGCCTCGCCACTCGTACCACGTGCAACGGCCGCTCAGCCGAGCAATTCGCGGAGCTTTTGCTCGAGGTCGCCGCGGGAAAAGGGCTTTTGCATGAAACGGAGCGGGCCGACGCCGGCCAGCCGAGCCACGCGGGAACTCTCGCTGTAGCCGCTGATGAGGAGGACGCGGACATCCGGCGTGATGGCGCGCAGCGCGGCCAGGGTCTCCTCGCCGCTGAGGAGGGGCATGGTGAGATCGAGCAGCACGAAAGTGAAGCCCGCGGGTTTGAGCGCGAACTCGGCGATGCCCTCGGCGCCATCCCGGGCGGCTACGACGGTGAATCCAAACGTGCGCAGCAGGTCGCACGCCGCCTCCCGCACGGGCGCCTCGTCGTCGATGACGAGCACGCTGCCGGAGTAATGACGGGGCGCGGCCGGGACGGGGGCGGCCACCGGCAGGGGACGCGTACTGGGCGGGAGGATAAGGGTGAACGTTGAGCCGCGTCCCGGTTGGCTGGAGACATGCAGCGCGCCCTGATGGCCGCGGGCGATGCCGCGCACGGCGGCCAGGCCCAGACCGCGGCCGGCGAATTTGGTGGTGAAGAACGGGTCGAAGATCCGCGCGATGACCTCGGGGGTCATGCCGCAGCCGTTGTCCCGCACCTCGATGAAGACAAAGTTGCCGGGTTCCAGGGTCTCGCCGTCGTTCGCGGCGACCAGAAAATCCCGGCCGAAGGCGCGGACGCCCGTGGTGACGTGGATGTCGCCGAGGCGCTCGCCCATGGCGTCGGCGGCATTGATGACGAGGTTCATCACGATCTGGCGGAGCTGGGTGGCGTCGGCCAGGGCGACGCTGGGTTGCGGACTGAGATTGAGGTGGAGGCGGGCGCGGCTGGCCAGCGAGCCGTGCAGCAGCGGCAGGGTGTCCTGCACCAGCCGGCCTAGGTCCACGGGCTCGATGAGGAAGCTGCTGCGGCCCGCATAGGAAAGCATCTGCTGGCACAGTTCGGCGGCGCGGGCCGAGGCGAGCTCGATCTTGTGGAGGTGCGAGATCACGTCGGAATCGGCGCTGAGCTTCAGGCGGGCGAGGCTGGCGTTGCCGAGGATGCCGGTGAGGATGTTGTTGAAGTCGTGGGCGATGCCGCCGGCGAGCAGGCCGAGGCTCTCGAGCTTCTGGCTCTCGAGCAGCCGGCGCTCCATGGCGAGCTTGTCCTGCTCGGCCTGTTTGCGCGCGGTGATGTCGATGGCCAGGCCCTCGAGAAACAAGGGACGGCCGTCCTCGGCATAGACGCCGCGGCAGCGGGAGAGCAGCCACTTGCCGGTGCCATCCCGTGCCGCCAGCCGGTACTCGACCTCGACATCGCGGCGGTCCCGCAGGCCGGCTCGGGTCGCCGTCCGGACCCGCGCGACATCGTCGGGATGGATCAGGTCGCGAAAGTGGACCGTGCCCGAAACGAATTCGGCGGCCGGGTAGCCGGTCAGCGCCTCGACCCCGACGCTCATATAGATGACTTTCAGCTGGTCGTCGTACTGGCAGCGGTAGGCCATGCCGGGCAGCGAATGCAGGAGGCTGCTCAGCTGGCGGCGGCTTTCACTGAGTTCGGCCGTGCGCTCCGCGACCTGGCGTTCGATGACCGCGTTGCGATGCCCCAGGGTCAGCACGAGCCCGACGATCAGGCTGGTGAGCAGCAGCACGCCGATGGCGCGGCCCCAGGGAAAGAGCGTGAGCTGCCCATTGAACCACCCCGGATAGGGTCGGTAGATGATCTTCCACTGCCGGCCGCCGATGGCGAGGGGGAGGTCGATCGCGTGCCCCGGCCGGACAAACTCCTCCACCGTGGGGGTCGGCACGCGGCTGGCCTGCGGGTCATTGGGCCGGTAAAAAAGAATCCGGCGGTCCGGGTTGGGTTCGGTTTCATCGACGAACAGCAGGTCGAGGATGCTGCTGCGGCCCCACGTCTGGCCACGGATTGCCTCCAGCACATCCGGGACGCGGAACACGAGCTGGACGAAACCAAGGAACTGCTCCGGCCCCGTCCCGGGGCCGGGCGCCGGGCGGTATACGGGCCAGATCATGATGAAGCCGAATTGGCCGGCCTTTTCCTGCACGAGCCTCACCTGCCCGGAGAGCACCATCTGGTGCGACTGGCGCGCCCGCTCCAGGGCGTCGCGCGTGGACCCGGTTTTCAGGTCGTAGCCCGGCACATGCTCGTTTCCTGCCAGCGGATAAACGTAAGCGATGGGGTAGTATTCCGGGCGGACGGAAGCGCGGACGAAGTGTCCGGTGGCATCCAATTCCGTGAACCCGCCGGAACCGGCGCCGGGCTTGAGCCCGATGGCGGCCTCCAGGGCCGGCCGGTCGACCCCCGGCACGACGGGGATCCACTCGAAGGCCTGCACCCCGGGGGTGCGCTCCGCGAGGTGGTGTGCCATGCGCATGAACTCGGCGCGCGTGACGCCTCCCTCCAGGGTGAAGGCGCTGCGCAGGCCGTACAGTGTGTCCTCATAGAGCCGGAGCAGGTCCTCGATGCGGGCATGGACAAAGGTGGCCCGGCGGTAGACTGAGTCCTCCGCCCGGTCCACGTCCTTTTGGCGCAAATCCCGAAACGCCAGCACGCAGGCGACGATGCCGGTCAGGGCGATGGCCAGGGCGGCGGCGCGCGAAGCCGAAAAAAAAGAAGGGCGGCGGATGCTGGCCATGACGGGGTACCGGCCGACCATGCGGGGTTTCGCCGGCGGGGCAATGGTTTCCAGCCGGCCGACCCGGGCCGGCCGGGCGTGGGCGGCACCCCGAACCTCGCGGGCCGGGTGCTCCGGCCATGTGACTCAGAACTTGTAGGGCAGCGGAAACCGCGACGTGAGGGCGATCACGCGGGTTTTCACGGCGGCGAGGGTGGTCGCCTCCTCCGGCTGGCCGATGGCAACGAGCACGGCGTCGATGCAGCTGGCGATCTCCTCCATGTCGCGCTCGACGAAACCGCGGGTGGTGACGGCGGGGGTGCCGAGACGGATGCCGGAAGCCTGGAAAGGGGAGCGCGTCTCGAACGGCACGGTGTTCTTGTTGCAGGTGATGTTGGCGCGATCGAGCGTCTCCTGCGCGACCTTGGCGGTGAGGGCCGGGAGCTTCGGGCGCAGGTCCACGAGCATGAGGTGGTTGTCGGTGCCGCCGGAAACGATCTTGTAGCCGCGCGCGGCCATGGCGGCGGCGAGGGCGCGGGCGTTTTTCACGATCTGCTCGGAGTAGCCCCTGAATCCGGGCTTGAGGCACTCGGCGAAGCACACGGCCTTCGCGGCGATGACGTGCATGAGCGGGCCGCCCTGGGTGCCGGGGAACACCGCGGAATCGAGGGCCTTGGCGTGGGCGGCGCGGCAAAGGATGAGGCCGCCGCGCGGGCCGCGCAGGGTCTTGTGCGTGGTGGTCGTGACGAAATCGGCGTGCGGCACCGGCGAAGGATGCACGCCGGAGGCGACGAGGCCGGCGATGTGGGCGATGTCGGCGAAGAGCAGCGCGCCGACGCTGCGGGCGATCTCGCCCATGCGGGCGAAGTCGATCGTGCGGGAGTAGGCGCTGGCGCCGACGGTGATCATTTTCGGCTGCTCGCGGCGGGCGACGGCGGCGAGTTCATCGTAGTCGATGAGGCCGTTGTCCTCGCGCACGCCGTACTGGCAGAAATTGTAGAGCTTGCCGGAGAAATTGGCGGGATTGCCGTGGGTGAGATGACCGCCGTGGCTGAGGTTCATGCCGAGGAGCTTGTCCCCGGGCTGGAGCACGGAGGCATAGACGGCGGTGTTGGCTTGCGCGCCGGAGTGCGGCTGGACGTTCGCATGGTCGGCGCCGAAGAGCTGCTTCGCGCGCTCGATGGCGAGGGTCTCGACCTTGTCGACCTGCTCGCAGCCGCCGTACCAGCGCTTGCCCGGGTAGCCCTCGGCATACTTGTTGGTCAGCACGCTGCCCTGGGCCTCGAGGACGGCGGGGTAGGTGAAGTTCTCCGAGGCGATGAGCTCGATGTGGCTCTGCTGGCGGGCGAGTTCCGCGGCGATGGCGGCGTAAATCTCGGGGTCGAGGGTCTGGAGGGGGGCGGCGTTGAGCATGTTCGATTTTGGATTCCCGGGTTTCGATTGAAAGGCAGGATGAAAGAGCACGGCCCCCTTCGAAAATCGAGGATCGAAAATCGAAAGCTACGCGCGCGCCGAGGCCAGGCGTGTCTTAAGGAATTCCAGCAGCGAGGGGATGGCCTCGACCATCTCGTCGCGGGCGGCCTCGTAGGCCTTCAGCGGACCGCCGTAGGGATCGCCGATCTCCTTGTCGCCGCGCTGGGGCATGAATTCGCGGAAGAGGAAGAGGTTGCGGGGCGGGGTTTCGGCCTGCAGCTGGATCATGACGCGGTGCGACTCGGTCATGCACAGCACGGCGACCGCTTCCTCCAGCATGGTGTCGGTGAGCGGCCGGCTGACATGGCGGGCGATGTCGATGCCGGCCTTCTTCAGGGCGATGACGGAATTTTCCGAAACCCGTTCGCCGTCGCGGGCCGCGACCCCGGCGGAGATCACCCGGATCGAACGCAGCGGCTCGGGCTGGGCAGAGAGGGCATGCTGCAGCAGGCCGGCGCCCATCGGACTCCGGCAGATGTTGGCCGTGCAGACAACGAGGACGGTGGCGGACGCGGGCATCGCTTAGGGTTTAAAGGGCACGGTTCGGGATGAAAGGCAAAATCGGAGTAAAGGCCGAGTCGAACCCAGGCGATTTTACAGGAGGCAACGGAGGGAACGGAGAGGGGGATTCGCCGGAGGGCGCCGTGGCGGCGTTTCCGGCGCAGTCCATCAGGATTGGATTCTCCACTTCCTCCGTGACCTTCTGTAAAGCGGTGCGCTCAGATTTTCCTCAGGGCGAGCAGGGCCCGATGGAGGTGCACGGCCCGCTGGAGGGTGGTGTCGATGAGCGGGGCCGGCGGAGCGGGCGGGTTGACGGCCGGCTGGCCGGAGTCATCCGGGCCGGTTTCATCATCATCGGAACCCGCGGAGGGTGCGGCGTGTTCCTGCGCGATTTCGGCCTCATCATGACGGGGCTTGCCGGGATTGTCGGTCAGGAGGGTTGCGACCGGCGTGCCATGCTCGAGCGCATCGTAGGCGGCGCGCTCGGTGACGGCGGAGACGCGGAGCGTCACGTCGGGGACGAACTTTGACGAGGCCGCGCCCAGGGTGAGGAGACCCGGCATGGGATCGGCGGTCTCGAGGAACTCCAGGACCGCGGGGGCAGTGCCGCCGTTGACGAGGACAAAAACGGGGGTGCGGGCCGTGGCGCGGAATTTCAGCCACGCCCCGAGCGTGGTGACGCCGTCCAAGGTGCTGCGCGCATAGCGCAGGTCGAGCACCAGTGCGCCGGGCCGGGCCGGGGCGGGTGGAAGATCGGCCGGAAGCGAGTGCGCGCGGACATAGGCGAGGCCCTGGCCGAGATCGCGCTCTATCCGGGCGGGCTCCGTGGCCGGAGCCAGCAGGGGCAGGGCGAGGCCGAGGAGGAGGGCGAAAAAGTTTTTCATCGACGGTTCAGCTGGCGCGCGCCGATGTCGCGGCGGAAATATTTGGACGAACAGCGGATGGCATCGCACGCGGCGTAGGCGGCGGCGGCGGCGGCCGGCAAAGTGGCGGCGAGGGCGGTCACCCCCAGCACGCGCCCGCCGTTGGTCACGACCTGCCCCGTGGAATTAATGGCTGTGCCGGCGTGATAAACGGTGACCCCTGCCGGAAGCGCGGACGGGACCGTGATGACGTCGCCCTTGGGGTAGGCGTCGGGATAGCCCCGGGCGGCGATCACCACGCAAAGCGCGTGGACGGGTTTGACGGCGAGCTTCACACCCGCGAGCTCGCCGCAGGTGGCGGCCCAGAGCAAGGCGAGCAGATCGGTGTCAAGGCGCGGCACGACGACCTGTGTCTCGGGGTCGCCGAAACGGGTGTTGTACTCGATTACGCTTGGGCCGGAGGCCGTCAGCATGATGCCGATGAACAGCGTGCCGCAAAACGCGATGCCCTCGGCGGCGATGGCGGCGACGGATGGGCGGACAATCTCGCGGTCGATGCGGTCAAGGAGCGCGGGGGTGACGACCTCGGCGGGCGAGTAGGTGCCCATGCCGCCGGTGTTGGGGCCGACGTCGCCGTCGCCGATCCGCTTGTGGTCCTGGGAGGTCGGCAGAATGACGTAGTCGCGGCCCGACACGACGACCAGGATGGAGGTTTCCTCGCCGACCAGGCAGTCCTCGATGAGGATCTGGCTGCCCGCCGCGCCAAATTTATTGCCGGCGAGCATGTCGCGGACGGCGGCCTCGGCCTCGGCCATTGTCTGCGCGACGATCACGCCCTTCCCGGCGGCGAGCCCGTCGGCCTTGATGACGATCGGCACCGGACGGGTGCGCAGGTAACCAAGGGCCGGCGCGACCTCGGTGAAAAACCCGGCGGCCGCGGTCGGGATGTTATATTTGAGGAGCAGGCGTTTGGTGAAGGTCTTGGACGCCTCGAGCCGCGCCCCGTCGGCCTTGGGCCCGTAGACGGGAATCCCGGCGGCGATCAGCCGGTCGGCGAGGCCGAGGGACAGCGGGATCTCGGGGCCAACCACGACAAAGTCCACGTGTTCGCGCCGGGCCAGCTCCACGAGGCCGGCGACATCCTCCACGGAGACTGGGAAACAGGGGGCATCCGGGGCGATGCCGGCGTTGCCCGGGGCGCAGATCACGCGGGGATGCGCCGGCGAGGTGAGGAGCGTGCGGACGAGGGTGTGCTCACGGCCGCCGGAGCCGACGACGAGGATGGAGCGGGGAAGAGGCATGGAAAGTGTTAGGTCTTACGGATGACGATTTCGGCGGCGGCATCAAACGGCCGGCGCCGGCCGCATAAAACCCAAAACGTAAGACATGACACGCGAAGTGGCCCTCAGAGCACCTGCAATTTCTTGCGGTAGAAGGCCACGACCTCGTCGGGATCGTCGGTGAAGAGGATGTAGTCGCCGATCCAGGCGGGCGCGCGCTTGGTGCGGATCATCTCGCGGACCTGGCGGCGGAGATCGCCCCAGAACTTGGCGTTGAAGAACACGTAGGGCACGCGCGGGCGGATGCCGAGCTTGAGGTTGCACATCTCGATGCCGATTTCCTCAAGCGTGCCGACACCGCCGACGTTGAAGATGCAGAAATCCGCGGCCTCGAACCACTTTTGCCGGAAGTGGCGGGAGCTTTCCTGGAAGGTGTTGAAGAAATCCACGCCGAGTTCCGGCGGCTGGGCCTCGAGTTCGAGGAAGCACGCGCCGGTGAGCGCGCCCTTGTCCCGGGCCTGGTCGGTCGCGAGCCGCATGACGCCGCCGCCGCCGCCGGTCAGGACGCCGACATTGGGGCCGATGAAGCCCGTGAGCTGCTCGACGAGGCGGGTGATGCGCTCGGTGTCGGACTGCTCGATCCCCACGGCTGAGCCGTAAAAGGCGAGGATGGTGGTCTCCTGGAACTTGCGGGCGTTCTCCTCGCGCACGAAGAAACCGTGCTCCTTCCGGTAGGTGTGGGTGTAGAGGTCCTTGGTGACCTCGTCGTACCAGTAGATCTGGATGCCGATGGCGTCGAAGGTATCGAGCCGGGCATGGGCGTTGCTGGAGAGGAAATAGCCGTGGGTGCGCGACGCCTTGCGGAAAACGAGGCGCTTCAGCTTCACGTCGCCGATGCGGGTGATCAGCTCGATGTGCTCCAGGAGGTCGGGGAAGTAGTCGATGATGAGCGTGTCGGCGTCGGCCGGGGCGTTGTCGAGCGCCTGGATCATGGTGCGGCTGCCGATGGGGCAGGCGTCGCCGGCGAGGAATTTCTTGAGGTCCTCGTTGGCGCGGACGAACACGCTGCGGTTTTCCATGGTGCCGCTCTGGCCGCGGACGACGATCTTGGTCTTGGGCCGGGCGGCGGCGTTGTCGAGCGGCGGGCTATGGTCGAGGCACTTGTAGAGTTGGCTCGCGGTGGAGAGGAGGCGCTGGCGTTTCTTCGCGAGGGTCTTGGCCTCGGGATCGGTGAACGGCGGGGCGCGGAAGATATCCACGGACACCATGGGGTTCACGACGGGCTGGTCGCCGGTGTTGTAGATCTCCAGCATGACATTGGTGCCGAAGGTCTTGATGGGATCGAGCAGGATGGCGCTGGTATGGAGGCCGAAGTTGCCCTCGCCCTGGTTGAGCACGACATAGTGCTCCTTCAGGTACATGGAGCAGCTGGTCAGGATGCCGGAGCGAGGCGGGATGGTGAGCGGGGAGGCGTCATGCCGGAGCTGGGCCTTGTCCAGGAAGGTGCGGCCGGCGTTGCCGCTGACGATGTGCTCGAAGTTGAGGCGCTGAAGCTTGGTCGAGAGCGTATAGCTGACCTGGTGGGGCGTGAGAAAGACCCGGCCGCGCGAGTCGATGCTGATGGTGTTGGGGAGCTTGAGGTGGTTGCCCTTGATGGCGGCCCAGATCTCCTCGCTGGACAGCTTGGCGGCGGCGGGAGCGTAGAACAGCCGGCCGACCGGCGCCCCGGGCCGGAGGAGCTTCTTCCAGTAGGGGGAGTTGGGGAAGCTCAGGTCATAGATGAAGGCATCGGCCGTGAGCTGGATCTGGTTACCCGCCAGCACCGGCTTGCCGTGGATCAGCATCTCGATGCCGATGCGCGCGAGGGAGCTGCGCTCGGTGAAATGCAGGTCGCCCAGGTGTTCCTTGAGGAAATCGAGTTCCGCGGGGTGGCGCGGCCAGAAGGCGAGGGTGAGCGCGACCGTGCGGTCGTCCTTGCTCTTCACCGTCAGGATCTGGCCATCCAGGCTGGTCCAAAATTGGTCTGAATTCATGGGGAAAGGGGCCGATTCATGACGGGCGCGGCCGGGGGACACAAGCGGGGAGTAATTGTTTGCCTTTCCCGTCGCCGGCTGGCACATCAAAAACTTTACGGCACAAAGATCCGCCGTCCGTTTCCATATCGTCCCACTACACCACCTGCATGAAACTCCATTCCATCCTCGTCACTTCCCTGCTCGCGCTCGGCACGGCCGCCGCGGTCCGCGCCCAGGAAGTCAAGTTTCCCGCCAAAACGGCGGAGGCCCCCGCCGCCGAGTCCCCGGCCGCGGCCCAGCCCGCGACTCCGGCGGCGGCTCCGGCGCCCACCTTCACGGACACCCAGGTCCTCGAGACCATCGGCTGGTTCATGGGCAAGAACAGCCAGGCCGACACCTTTGAATTCACCAAGGATCAGATTGACGCCGTGACGCGCGGATTCGCGATTGCGCTGGCGGGCAAGGAATCGCCGGTCGACCTGAAGCAAATCGGGCCGCAGGTCGAGGCCTTCGTGCACGTGAAGCAGGAGGCCTTTCTGGCCAAGCTCAAGCAGAAGGGCATGATGGAGTCCCTCGCGTTTCTCACGGAGATCAAAAAGAAGGCCGGCGTGATCACGACGCCCAGCGGCCTCTGCTATGAAATCATCAAGCCCGGCGAAGGTCCGGCGCCGAAGCCGACCGACACCATCAAGGCCCACTACACCGGCGCCCTGATCAACGGCACGGTGTTCGACAGTTCCGTCCAGCGCGGACAGCCGGTCGAGTTTCCCCTGGACCAGGTCATCCCCGGCTGGACCGAGGGCCTGCAGAAGATTTCCAAGGGCGGCAAGATCAAGCTCTACGTGCCGCCGCAGCTGGCCTACGGCGACGACGGCCGTGCCGGCATTCCCCCGGCGTCCACGCTGGTGTTCGAGATCGAGATCCTCGACATCAAGCCGACCCCGGCTGCGCCCGCCGTGACCGCTCCTGCCGCGAAGTAAGCGCGCTTGGGTTCAGGCCAGCCTGACGGCCCCCGGTTTTTGCCGGGGGCTTTTTTCTGCCCGCGCCGGGCGGTCACCCGGCGACAGCCTTCAGGTCGGCGGTGAACGCCGCGAGATCCTGCTCCGTGGTGTCCCAGGCGCACATCAGCCGGTAGCCATTTTCGCCGATGAAACGGTAGAAGTGCCAGCCCCGGGCCTCCAGCGCGGCGAAGACCGCGGGGGGCATTTCAACGAATACGCCGTTGACCTCAGGCTCAACGATGAGACGCAAGCCGGGCACGGCCCGTACGGCTTTGGCGAGCTTCCGTGCCATGGCGTTGGCGTGGGCGCCGTGGCGCAACCAGGCGCCGTCGGCGAGCATCGCTTCCCATTGCGCGGCGGCGAAGCGCATCTTGGAGGCCAGCTGGCCGCCCTGCTTGACGCGGTACTCGAATTCCCGCGCGAGGGGACGGTTGAAGAATAGCACGGCCTCGGTCGTGTGCATGCCGTTCTTCGTGCCGCCAAAACAGAGGACGTCGACCCCGGCGCGCCAGGTGAAGTCGGCCGGGGCGAGGCCGCGGCCGCCCAGCGCCGCCGAGGCGTTGGCAAAGCGGGCGCCGTCCATATGCACAGCCAGGCCCTGCGCGTGCGCCAGGGTGGCGAGCGCCCGGATTTCATCCGGTGTATAGACGGTGCCCCATTCGGTGGACTGCGTGAGGGAAAGCGCCCCGGGTTTCGGATAATGCACGCCGTGCCCGCGGTGGAGGGCGGACTGCACCGCGGCGGGCTCGAGTTTGCCGCGGGGGCCCGCAAGGGCGATGACCTTGGAGCCGCCGGTGAAAAATTCCGGCGCGCCACACTCATCGGTATCCACGTGCGAGTAGTCGTGGCAGACGATGCTGTGATGGCTGCGGCAGAGGGCGGCGAGGGCGAGGGCGTTGGCGGCGGTGCCGTTGAATACGAAGAAGACGTCGCAGTCGGCCTCGAAGACCTCACGGAAGCGCTCCCGGGCCCGCGCCGTGACGGCGTCGTCCCCGTAGCTCGGCACGCGGCCGGCATTGGCCCCGGCGAGGGCGGCCCAGGCCTCGGGGCAGATGCCGGCGGTGTTGTCGCTGGCGAACGTGAAGTTGGCGCGAAGGGACATCGTGATTTTGGTGTTTGGCAACGCGGGGGCAGGGGCGTTTCGTGACAGCGCACGCGATGAAAGCATCAGACGTCAACCTCTACCTCGTCGGTTTCATGGGCACGGGCAAAAGCACCGTGGGCCGGGCGGTCGCGCAGCGGCTGGGCTTCCACGCGCTGGACAGCGATCACGAGATCGAGCGGCTGACCGGGCGGAGCATCGCGGACATCTTTGCGAACGAAGGCGAGGCGGCGTTTCGCGGGCACGAGCGGGATTTCATACTGGGCGGGCACCCCGCGGAGCGGACGCTTGTCGCCTGCGGCGGCGGACTCGTAGTGCAGCCGGGCATGCTCGAGCTGCTGCGGGCGCGCGGGGTGATCATCTGCCTGCACGCGTCGATCGAGACGATCCTGGACCGCACGGCCCGTCACCGTCACCGTCCGCTGTTGAACGTCGAGGACCCCGAGGCGCGGATCCGTTCGCTCTACGCCGAGCGGGAGGCGATCTATAAACGCGCCGGCACGGTGATCCTCACCGATTCACGGCCGCTCAATGACATCGTGGCGCACGTGATCCGCAGCTGGCGGCGGGAGGCGGAGGATTTCGCCCGCGCCCGGTCCGGAGCGCCGTGACCATGGACCCGCGCCGGGAGGAATTGCGCCGGAAGCTGGCGGCGCTGGGGTTCGATGACGTGCGCTTTGCCGTGGCGGCCCCCCTGCGCCGCGAGGGACTGCAGGCGTGGCTGGCGGCCGGCCTGCAGGGTGAGATGCAGTGGATGGAGCGCACGGCAGAGAAGCGGCTTCAACCGGATCTCGTATTGGCCGGGGCGCGCAGCGTCATCATGCTGGGCGTAAACTATTGGCCGGGAAAATTGCCGGCGGGCGGGGCGACCTGGGCGCGGTATGCACTGCACGAGGATTACCACGACACGATCAAACCCGCGCTGGCCGCGGCCGGGCGTGCGCTGGAGGAGATCTACGGGGCGGGAGCCGGGGATTACCGGTATTACGTCGACACGGGCCCGGTGCTGGAGCGGAGCTGGGCGGCGCAGTCGGGGCTGGGCTTCGTGGGAAAGAATTCGATGCTGATCTCGCGGCGCCACGGCAACTGGCTGTTGCTTGCGTCGATCCTGACCCGGGTGGAACTGGCGCCGGATGAGCCCGTGCGCAAAAAGAGCGGCGATGCAACGATCGGCCTGCTGTGCGGCAAGTGCACGCGCTGTCTCGACGCGTGCCCGACGAGGGCGTTTCCGCGGCCGGGGGTGGTGGATGCGCGCCGCTGCGTTTCCTACCAGACGATCGAGAACAAGGGCGTGATTCCGCGGGACCTGCGGCCGGGCATCGGAGCGCGGGTCTACGGCTGCGATGTGTGCCTGGAGGTCTGCCCGTGGAACCGGTTTGCGCAGGCCGGCCGGCGGATGCTGCTGACGGCGCGGCACGAGCTGGCGCAGCTGACGCTGGCCGAACTGCTGGCACTGACCCCCGAGCGGTTTGCCGAAGTGTTCCGGCGCACGCCGATCAAGCGGGTAAAGCTCGCGGGACTGCTGCGCAACGCGTGCATCGTGGCGGGCAATGCGGGCGACCGTTCATTGCTGCCGCAGCTCGTGCGGCTTGCCGGGCATGAATTGTCCCTGGTGCGCGTGCATGCCGTGTGGGCGGTACGCCGGCTGGGCGGCGGACACTTGCTTGGAGCGGCCCGCGCGGCGGAGGCCGATCCGGCGGTGCTGGAGGAATATTCGGCGGAGGTGGAAGTCACCGCGTCCGAAGTCCACGAGCCCAACGGCGGGGCTTAATCCGGAAATCAGCCCGGCCCCGGCGGCCGGCGTTTCGCGTCGAATTCCGTGCCCGGACCTTTGGGGTCCGTCCCGTCCGTCACCGAAAGACCTCGTGCATCCGCGCGACGAAGGCCGCGGGTGGACGGGTGGGTCGGCCGGTGAGGTCGCAGAAGGCGTGGGCGCTGTGGCCGGTGGCCAGCAGTTCCTCGCCACGCCGCACCTCGTAGGCGATCCGGATGCGCAGCAGCGGTTTCTCCGTGATGGTGGCGACTACGGTCAACGTGTCATCGTAGAGGGCGGGCCGGACATATTTGGCGCCGACCTCAAGGACCGGGATGCGGTAACCGTCGGCCTCGAGCTGGCGGTAAGGGAAGCCCTGTTCGCGGAGCAACTGGGTGCGGGCGACCTCGAACCAGGGCAGGTAATTGGCGTGGTAGACGATGCCCATCATGTCGGTCTCGGCGTAGCGCACGGTGACCTGGGCGCGGGCCTGGATCATGCGCCGTCCTCCGCTTCGCGGTGGCCAAAGAGGGCCTCGGCGGACTGCTTCCAGCAGTTGCGCCCGGCCCATTCGCGCCCGGCGTCGCCCATGCTCCGGCGGAGCTCCTCGTCGTGGATCAGCCGCTCGAAGGCGGCGGCAAGCTGGGCGGGGCGGTGGGCGGGCACCAGCAGCCCGGTGATGCCATCCCTCACGGCCTCGGCCACGCCGCCGACATTGTGGGCGACGACCGGCAGGCCGTGGGCGGCGGCCTCGAGGTAAACCAGGCCGAAGCCCTCGACACTGTGGTCAAGGTTCACGCTGGTCATGGCGAAAATGTCGGCGCGGTCATAGATCTCGGCGAGTTCATCGTCGGGCAGGTTGCCCAGGAAATTCACGGTGAGGTCGGACTCGGCGGCGGCGGCCCGGAGCGTGGCCCCGTAGCGGCCTTTGCTCTGGCCGCCCACGATCCAGTATTCGAGCCGGGCGCGGACCTCCGGCGCCAGCGCCTGGAGGGCGCGCAGCGTGAGCAGCTGGCCCTTGCGCGGATGCAGGCGCCCGACCGTGAGCACGATGATCTTGCCCGCCGGGCGGGCGGGCTTCGGCGGCACGACGACAAAGTCGGTGCGGAGCGCCCCGGGCGTGAGGAAGATCTTCTCGGCCGCCTCCGGAAACGAGGCCAGCAGCAGCTCCTGGGTATAATTGGTCAGCGTGCTGACCCGCGTGGCGTGGCGGATGAGGCGGCCGGCGAGCCAGCGGCGCAGGGGGCTGCGGGAAAACTTCAGGATCTCGGAGCCATGGAAGGTGAGCACCAGGCGCTGCGGACGGAACGCCTGGAAGAACTGGAGCGCCATCATTGTCATCATCGGTCCCGGCTCGGGCAGGTACACGATGGCGTGGCGGAGCTGGCGGCGGGCGCGGACCAGCTGCCAGGCGAGGCGCAGCTGGCACAGGAGGTCATGCGAGCCCCGGAGCGGCAGGCGGCGCAGGCGGAAGGGCCAGGTCTTTTCGACTTGGGGCGGGGCGGACTGGGCCCAGACCTCGACGTCGTAGCCGAGCCCGACGGTGGCCTTGGCGATTTCCTTGGTGAAGGTGGCGATGCCGCCCCGCACCGGATAAAACTCAAGGGTGATGAGAAAGACCGGCCCGGCGGCGGAAGTGGGGGAGGAAGGGACGCTCATGCGCGGGCGAAAAAGGTGATGGGTTTGGAAGGGCGGACTGGCAAGCGCGGTACGCGAAACCCCGGCAACTAAAGCGGGGAACCTTTGGCAGGGTTTGGCAACTATTGCGCCGAAGGTCCGTCCCAAAAAATGGGTTTACTTTGCTAGGCCCTGTAACATACAGAGACCAAACATGCCAGAAGCCGCTCCATCCCACTTGGGCAGTAACAAACCGTTTGTCCTTCCAGCCAAGCCGTTTGCGCCAGAGGATGAAGCCTCCCTGATCGAGGCCCTGAAGCGGTGCTCCCCTTCGACCTTCGAGGCGGCGGTACAATTTCGCAAGACCGGCAATCCCGAGCATCTTCCGGCCGTCGTGATCGGGGTGATCGAGCGGTTTGTCGAACCCGACCTGCGGACCAAGCTCAAGGACGCGGACGACGATCTGCGGCTGATCGAGGACCTCGGCATCGATTCGCTGACGATGATGGAAATCGTGATCCTCGTTGAGGACGTGCTGCAGATGTCGATCAACAACGACGAGCTGCGGAACCTGCGCACGGTGGGTGACGTGAAGACCTTTATCGACTGCAAGGTGCGCGGACTGGAACTGCCCAAGCCGACCAAGTTCCTGCCGATCGAGCACATTGCCGCGGTCATGCCGATCCAGCCGCCGTTCCTGTTTCTCAACGAGGCCTCGGTCAGTTCCAACGGGGCCAACGGCAAGTACAAGATCACCGGCCAGGAATTTTTCCTGCAGGGCCATTTCAAGGACAATCCGGTCATGCCGGCCTCGATCATGCTCGAGGCGCTTGGCCAGCTGGCGGTGCTGTTCCTGCTGGAGGGGGCGGCGACGGAACCGGGCAAGGTCATCAGCCCGAACACGATTTTTTTCACCGGCTGCGAGGGGGTGCGCGCCCATCGCGTGTGCCGGCCCGGCGATATTCTCACCCTTTCGATCAAGCCCAAGCGCATGAAGATGCCGCTGGCGACGTTCGAGGGCGCCATCCGCGTCGGGCAGGAAAAGGCCGCGATCGCCGAGGAAATCACGATGACCTTTGGCTTCGCCGAGGCCAGCAGCCAGCCGGTCTTGCCGGCGGACGCCGCGACGAAGGTCAACGGCGCGAACGGCGCCCACGCACCGAGCCCGCTCCGCGCGGCCGTGAATGCGTGAACGGCGCCGGCTGCTGCCGGCGTGGCGACTGCTGATGTTCGGAGGCCGGTGGCCCTTGCACCCGGTCTTCTGCCCCGGCCTCGCAGCCGGGCGGTCGGCCCTTGGTTCAGCCTGCGGTCCTGATCCTTGGTATTCCGATCTCTGCAATCACAAGTGGCGCGTTGACCGCCGCGCCTGAACTGCCTTCATCTTGGGTCACATTTTTTTCCGGCGCGAACGCCCGGCCTGTCCGTGGGTCCATCGTCGCCGTTTCGTCTCAATTCCCAGCATGCCCAGAGTTTTCATCACCGGCCTCGGATTCATCACCAGCATCGGCAATGACGCCGCCCGCGTCACCCAGAGCCTCCGTGAGCTGCGCCATGGCTTCGAACTTTACCCGCCATTCCAGGATCCCGCGATTCCGGTCAAGATCGCCGCGCCCGTGCGCGAGTTTGTCATGGGCTCCACCGACTGTGAGGACTGGACGTTTCCCGCGCCGTACGTGATCAAGCGGCAAATCCTCCGCGGCATGGCACCGCACGGGGTGTACGCGTGGTGCGCCATGCAGCAGGCGATCGCGGATGCGAAACTTTCCGACGCGGAGGTCTCGAACGCCCAGACCGGCCTGTATGCGGCCTCGGGTGGATCGCCCTACCTGATGGGCCACATGCTGCAGCGGATGCACACCCATGGGGTGATGCGCTGCTCGCCGCTCGGCATTGTCGCCTCCATCTCCGGCACCGTGCAGTTCAACTTGGTCGCCCATTTCAAGATCAAGGGTTCCTCCTGCGGCTTTGCCTCCGCCTGCGCCTCCTCGTCGCACGCGCTGGGCTTCGCCTATGACGACCTCGTGCTCGGCCGCCAGAAGCGCATGTTCGTCGTCGGGGCCGAGGATGGCAATGTGGACGCCATCCTGCCGTTTGCCGGCATGCGGGCGCTCTCGCTGCAAACCGACCCGAACCTGGCCTCGCGTCCCTTCGACACGGCGCGTGACGGTTTTGTGGGTACGGGAGGCGGTGTGGTGCTTGTGCTGGAGACGGAGGATGAAGTGGCGCGGCGTGGCGTGAAACCCTACTGCGAGGTGCTGGGCTGGGGCCAGTCCTCGGATGGCCACAACGTCGCGATTTCCCACCCGGAGGGCCACGGGTTGAGGGCCGCGATGGAGAACGCCCTGCGCAGCACCGGCACCGCGCCCGAGGCCGTGGATTATGTCAACGCCCACGCCACCTCAACGCCCATCGGCGACGCCTCCGAGGCCCGCGCGCTGAAGGCCATCTTCACGACCCCGGCGGCGCGTCCGGCCATCAGCAGCACCAAGTCCCTGACGGGCCACGGCCTCTCGCTGGCCGGGGCGATGGAGAGCGGATTCTGTGCGCTGGCGATCCGGGACGGCTTCATGCCGGGATCGGCGCATATCACCAAACTCGACCCCGAGTGCGAGGGCCTGAACATCATTCGTTCCACGCTGCCGGCGCGGCCCGCGGTCGTCCTCAACAACGTCAGCGGCTTTGGCGGGGCCAACGTTTCCCTCGTCTTCAAACAAGCCAGCTAACGTGACTGTCACCCGCGTCTCCGATCTTTACCGCACCGCGCTTGTCACGGGCGCGAGCACCGGCTTGGGCCGGGCCTTTGCCGAGATGTTGCTGGCGGACGGTGTGCGGGTGTGGGGCACGGCCCGCGATACCGCGCGACTGGCGCCGCTGGCGGCCCGGCCCGCGTTCACGGCCGTGGCCCTCGACCTGCGTGACGGGGCTCAGGCGGTCGCCGTGTTTCATGAGACGGAAAAAGCGGCGGGCGGATTCGACCTCGTCATCAACAACGCGGGCTACGGGGTATTCGGCGATTTTGCCGCCACGGATTTCAGTGTCTGGCAGGAGCAGCTTGAGGTGATGCTGGTCAACACGGCGCGTCTCTCCCACGCGGCGCTTCGCAGCCTGCTGGCCCGGCCGGCGGAAGGCCGGCGCGGCGCCCTGGTCAACATCTCGTCGCTGGCCGCGGAGTTTCCGCTGCCATTCCAGAGCGCGTATAACATGACGAAGGCCGGCCTCACGGCGCTCAACGAAAGCCTCATGATGGAGGTCGCCGGCACGGGGGTTGTGGTGCTGGATGTCCGTCCCGGGGATTACCGCACGGATTTCGAGGGCGCGGTCCGCCGGCCCGGGGCGGCGCCGACCCCGCGGATGGCGCGGGCCTGGGCCGCCTTCGAACGCATGATGAAGTCAGGCCCCGCGCCGGCGCATGCGGCGGACGCGTTGCGACGGGCGTTGCTGCGCCCGCGCAGCGCCACGGTGCGCACGGGGAGACTTTTCCAAGCCGTGGTGGCGCCCTTCCTCGCCCGCTTCGGTTCCCTCGGCCTCCGCCGCCGCATCCAGGCGGGGTATTTCGACGTCTCCTGACCCATGTCCAAGATCCGCATCCTGGTTTTGACTTCCAGCACCGGCGGCGGTCACGACGCGCGAGCGGAGGCCTTTGCGGAATGGTGCTTCCGGCTCTACCGGCACGACGTGGATGTGCGGATCGAGCAGATGCTCGAGAAATCCTCCGTGGTGAACCGGGTGGGCGTGGATTTCTACAATCGCATCCAGAAGGCCGCGCCATGGGTTCACATCTGGTTTTATACGGTGGTGGAGGCGCTCAGCTACCTCAACCGGCGGCGCGTCACGTTCGGGGCGCACTATTATACCGAAGTGCTCCGCGAGTACCGACCCCACCTCGTGTTCAGCGTGCACGATTGCCTCAACCGCGGCTACTTCCAGCTGGCGCGGAAGATCCTCGGGGCTGACAAGGTCCGCTGCGCCACGTATTGCGGGGAGTTCTCGGGCGGCTGGGGCTACTCGCGCAACTGGATCGAGCCGACCGTGGACCTCTACATCTCGCGCACGCCCACGGCGCGGGACTTTGCGGTCAAGAAGGGCATCCCCGCCGACCGGACCCGGGTCCGTGGCTACCTCATGCTGCCGCGGGCGCATGCGGAGGTCATCGCCCCGAAGGACCGCGCAGCCTACCGCGAGAAGAAGCTCGGCCTGCGCCCGGACCTGTTCACGGTCTTCCTCGCCACCGGCGGCAATGGCGCGCACAACCACTTCGAACTGCTGCCGGCGCTGGTGAAGCACGCCGACCGCGTGCAGGCGATCGTGATCTGCGGCAAGAACAAGCAGGCGTACAACGACCTCGTGCACTGGCGGGCCAACCATCCCGAGTTCAACTGCTACATCGAGGGCTACTCCGAGATCGTCCACCTGCTCATGCAGGCGAGCGACGCGATTGTCACCCGCGGCGGCACGACGACCTGCGCGAAGGCGCTGCATTTCGAATGCCCGATCATCTTCAATGCCTTCGGCGGGATCATGCCGCAGGAGGAGCTGACCTGGAAATTCTTCCACAACGGCGCGCGCTCCGAAAAGATCGAGAATGCCGGGGATTTTTCCGCCATACTCGACCGCTGGATGGCGGAGCCGGCGAGCTACGCCGGGGCGCGGGAGAATTTCCTCAAGCTGCGCTACGAGGAGGATCCCACCGTGGTCATCGACGAACTGGTCGGCCTGGCCAACGAGGTGCCGCGCGCGAAACTGAAGCGCCGCGCCTATCCGGCGGCGAACGGGAACGGAAACGGCCCGAAGGCCGGGTAATGTCCGGCGGACCGGCCGGTCCGAAGGCGGGCGGCCGGCCGCGCAATCCGCTTGGCCGGGACGCATCCGGGTCTCTAGCTTGGGGCACCTTGCCCGACTCCAAGCCCGCCATCGCCTATCTCTTCACCACGTTTCCCAAGAGCACGGAGACGTTCCTGCAGCGCGAGATCATCGCCATGCGCGCCCACGGCGTCCCAATGAGGCTCTTTTCCCTCTGGGGCGGGGGCGGTTCCTTTCGCGGCCTGCCGGTGGCGCGCTTCAACAAGTGGCGCCTGCTGACGCTGTGCTGGATGATTCCCTACGAGTCGTGGCGCCGGCCCGAAGTCCTGCGGCAGGTGCTGCGCGGACTGGTCCAGCGGCGCCCGCCCTCCTGGCTGAATTTCTGGGAGAACATGCTGGGCGCGGGCTTTGCGTGCCTGTACGCGCGGGAATTCCGGAAAAACCCGCCCGCACTGGTGCACGCGACCTGGGGCGGTGCGCCGGCCACCGCGGCGTGGCTGCTGTGGCGCCTCGACGGCCACCGGTTCAGCGCCGCCGCCCACGCCTACGACCTCTATGAGCATGGCGGCGACTGGTGGCTCCGGGACAAGCTCGAGCACGCGGCCTTCATCCATACCTCCACCGAGATGGGCCGCCGCGCACTGGTTGAGCGCGGGCTGCCGGCCGCGCGCATTTTCTGCATCCGCCGCGGCCTCGACCGGCTGCCGGCGCTCAAGCCGCTCCGCGCGTCGCGCGCGCCGCTCCAGCTGCTCTGTGTGGCGCGGCTCGTGGAGAAAAAGGGACTCGATCACCAGCTTCGCATCTACGCGGCGCTGCAGGCCGCGGGGGTGGACTATGCGGCGCACATCGTCGGTGACGGCCCGCTGCGTCCCGACCTGGAACGGCTGGCGGGGCATTTGGGCGTCGCGGCGCGGGTCTCCTTCACCGGCCACCTGCCGCAGCACGAGGTGTGGAGCCAGCTGGAGTGGGCCGACGTGCTGCTCCACACCGGGGTCATTGCGCCGAGCGGCGACCGGGACGGTCTGCCCAATGTCATTCCCGAGGCGATGTCGCTCGGGACGTTGGTGATCACCTCGCCGGTGGCGGCGACGACGGAGGCGATCACGGACATGGTCACGGGCCTTGTGGCGCCCGCGACCTCGCCCGACGCATGGGTGGCCGCGCTGCGCCGGCTGTCGCACGATGACGCGCTGGCGGAGAAGCTGCGGGCGGCTGCCCACCGCTGGGTAGAGGAAAACTTTGATGCGCACAAGAATGCCGCGCGGCTGTTGCGCCAGTTCGAACAAACCGTGGCGGGACCCGAATCCGGCGCAGGTATCCCATGATCTACTTTGACGTCACCAAGGCCGGCAGTGCCGCGCACCGCTCCGGGCTCACACGGGTGAGCGCGCGGCTGGCGGCCGGGCTGGGGGCGGCGGCAACACCCGTGAGCTGGCCGGCCTGGGACCGATCGGTCCGGCCGGAGGACTGGTTGCTGACGGCGGAACTTTTCTCCGAGGAGGAACGGCCGGGCTGGACCGAGTTTGTCCGTTCCCGGCGCTGCCGGACGGCCGCGATTTTTCACGACGCGATTCCGCTCAAATTCCCCGGCATCACCTGGCCGCAGAGCGTGGCGCGCCATCCGGGGTACCTGAAGCAGCTGGCGTCGTTTGACCGGGTCTGGGCGGTGTCGGCGGCGAGCCGGGAGGAACTGGTGGGTTTCTGGCGGTGGCAGGGACTCGCAAAAATGCCGCCGGTCGAGGTCTTGCCGTTGGGCGCGGACTTCGCGGGGACCCCGCGCGTGACGGAAGCGACGGAACCGGCGGTTCCGCCGCGCCTGCTTTCCGTGGGCATCCTGGAACCGCGGAAAAACCAGCGGTTGCTCCTCGAGGTGGGTGAGGAACTCTGGGCGGAAGGACTGGCCTTCGAGCTACACCTGGTCGGGCGCGTCAACCCGCACTTTGGCCGGCCGATCGTCAGGCGGATCGGGGAACTGCGCAGGAAATACCCCGGCCTGCATTACCATGAGGCGGCGAGCGATGCCGCGGTCGCGCGGCTTTATGGGCTGGCCCGGGCCAGTGTGTTCCCGACCCTGGCGGAAGGCTGCGGGTTGCCCGTGCTGGAGTCGCTATGGCAGGGCGTGCCCTGTGTTTGCAGCGACCTGCCGGTGCTGCGGGAAAACTCCGATGGCGGAGGCTGCATGGCGGTGAAGACCGGCGACCGTCCGGCGTGGAAGGAGGCGCTGCGCCGCCTGCTGACGGACGAGGCGTTGCAGGCGAGGCTGGCGGCGGATGCCCGCACGCGGCCGCTGCCGACGTGGGCCGGGGCGGCGCAAAGGCTGCGCGCGGGGTTGCAGTAGCGCCGGCCGGGCGGCTCAGAGCTTCTTCACGGCGAACGCCATCGCCTCCGCGATTTTCTCAAGCTGTTCGTCGGTGTGCATCGCGGAGATCGCGGTGCGGATGAGGTCCTTGCCGGCGGGCACGGCGGGGGCGATGGACATGACGGTGAAGACGCCCTTGTCGAGGAGGTTTTTCCAGAAGGGGTAAACGCGCTCCTTGGAGCCGAGGACAATCGGCACGGCGGGCGTCTCGCTCTCCCAGATGTCGAGGCCGAGCTGCTTCAGGATAGTCTTGTATTTTTTTGTGTTGGACCAGAGTCGTTCCAGGTGTTGCGGCTCACTCTGCATGATCTCGAGCGCGGCCATGGCGGCGGCGGCCTGACCGGCGCTGATGGCGGCGGAAAAGATGGTCTGCTTCGAGTTGGTCCGGAGGTACTCGATCACCTCGCGGGACCCGGCCACATAGCCGCCGGTGCTGGCGAGCGACTTGGACATGCTGCCGCAGATCAGGTCGACCTTTTCCCCGAGCCCGAAGTGATCCGTGGTGCCGCGGCCCTGCCGGCCCAGCACACCGAAGCCGTGCGCATCATCCAGCACGGTGAAACAGCCGTATTCCTCGCCGATCTCGGTGAGCTCGGGAAGCCGGGCAATGTGACCCTCCATCGAATAGACGCCCTCGACGACGAGCAGCTTGGCGGCGTCGGAATTGCTGGACGCGAGCACGTCGCGGAGGTCGTCCGGGCTGTTGTGGGAGAAACGCTCGACCGTGGCCCGGGAAATCTGAATGCCGTTCCAGAGGCACGAGTGGAGGTTTTTGTCGGCGAAGATGACATCGCCCTTCTGCGCGAAGGTGGCCATGCTGGTCATCACGGAAAGATAGCCGGCTGCGTGGATATGGCAGGCCTCCTGGCCCAGGAAGGCGGCCAGCTTTTCCTCGAGCTCGACATGGAAGGTCCGGGAACCGTTGGAAGAGCGGGCGCCGTTGGTGCTCGTGCCCCATTTGCGGGTGGCGGCGTTGGCGGCCTCGACAACCTTGGGGTGGAAGGAAAGCCCGAGGTAATCGTTGCTCGAGAGCATGATCATGTCGCGGCCGCCGAGCCGGACGGTCGTGTCCTTCTGGGCCTCCATCGCGAGATAATACGGGGCGTATTTCAGCCTCATCTTCGTCGCGTAATCATCGCGGCAGCGGTTGATGACGCCTTTTTTGTTTTTGGCGAAGAAGGAAATGGCCATGAGAACGGCTGACGATGGGAGGGGACGGGCGGCCTTGGCAAACGGAAAGGCGGGCGGGGATCAGGCGCGGGGCCGCAGGGTCTGCATCCAAGCGGCCAGTTCGCCGGCGTAGGTGCGCCACGGCTTGAAGGTCCGGGCCCGGGCGGCAGCCGTCAGCGCCGCGAGTTCTCCGGGCGAGCCGAGCAGCCGTGCGAGCGCGTCAGCCAGGCTGCCGGTGTCAACCGCTGCGAGCCCGACGACTCCGCCGCCGGGCACCAACTCGCCTAATGCGCCCCGCGCAGAACAAACACACGGCCGCCCGTGGGCCAGACTTTCGATCACGGGCAGGCCGAATCCCTCGGCCAGAGACGGATAAACCGTGAACGCGCAGCTGGCGTAGGCTTCCCCGAGAGCCGCGTCGGACAACGGTCCGTCGTACTGCAAGGGCCGGCCGGCCGCCTGCAGCGTCCGGACCCGGTCGAGCGCGGCGCGCCCCGTCTGGGATTGGACGGTCCCGGCGAGCCGCAGGGAAAATTTCTCGCCGCGGGCCCACAGCCGTTCGCAGGCCTCCAGCAGCGCCAGGTGATTCTTCCGTCCCTCGAGGGTGCCGACCGACAGCACCACGGGCGGTCCATCCGCGGGCTGTTTGCCACCCATCGGGTGACAAACAGGGTTCACGCCGAGCGGGAGTGCGATGACGGGTGGGGGATGGGCGACGCCGAGCCAGGCCCAGTAGTCGACGAGGGAGGCGCGTGAATCCTCCGAGACGGCGGCGATCCCGTCGAATTGCAGGAGTTCACGCAGGTAGCCGGGAAAACGTGCGACTGTGCCGCCGGGCGTGAGCTCAGGAAACTTCAGGGCGAGCGCGTCATGAAAGAGCGCAACGCGCGGAAAAACCCCGGGCAAGTGGGAGCCGACGTCCGCGGCGAATAACTCGGCCGTGAGGAAGCCCTGATAGCCGCCAGGCAGAGCCAACGTGTCTGTCCGTCCCATGGCCCGACGCCAGCGGCCGCGCCAGCGGGCGGACCACGGCCAGCGGGCCCGCCGGGTGCTGGCGGCGTCATCGGACGCCAAGTTGGCGGTCTCCCAAGCCTCAAGCGGCCGCCATTCGCCGAGGAAAGGATCGCGCGTGACGGCGGTGGCGGCGTTGCCGAATTCCCGGTACAGGGAGCGGGCGACGCGCTGGATGCCGGTCCGCGCCCGGGTATGGCTGGTGTGGGTCAGATCAAGCAGGATGGCGGGCATGGCGCGGATCAAGGTTCTGCCACGACCGGTGGTGCGGCATAAAGCGCAAACGCCGGATTCGGCCGCGCTGGCCAGGCTTTCATCGGGCAGAATCGGGCGGCGGGGCGGCGTCCAGCCGCCAGAATATGACATCCCCGGCTTGGCCGGCAGCGACCCATGCGCCCCCGAGTCGTTCCTGCAGCCGGGCCCGTTCGAAGGGGAAAAGCGCCGCGAGGAGCGGCCGGTGCTCGCGGGCGGCGGCACGTTGCAGGAGCTCGAAGTCGGTGCGGTTGATTTGATCCCATCGTACCAGCGGCTGGCGGTTGTAGAACATGATGGTTCCGCTCAGCTGCATGCTGAGCAGGATGGCGTTGGGTGGTGCCTGGGTGTTCAGCCAGCCGGCGGCGAGGCAGTAGTTGCGCTCGTTGGGGCGCACATTCGTCACGGCTAGATCCCCGGCCAGGCTGACTTGAAGCCCGAGGCAAACCGCCAAAAGTGCGAGAGGCACGGCCAGTCGCGTGGCGCCGTGGAGAAACTCCGCCAGCCGATGCGCGGTGAGCAGGGCGGTGAGGATCACGGCCGGGAACGCGGGCAGCAGGAAACGCAGGTACCACCAGGTTTCCCCCGCACAAAAATACGGGGCATAAAAGCCGGTGAAAGCCGCGAACCACAGAAGGAGCAGCCAGGCCGTCGAGGCCCGGTGGCGGAAAAGCCAGGGCAAGCCCAACATGGCCAGCAGGGCGACCGGCCAGGAGAGCAGGCGTGGAATCCACGTGGCAAAATGCCGGAGATTTCCGGGGACAAAATGCAGGCCGAAGGCGGACCAGGGATCTTCGCCGCCCTGAGTGTAGCCGGAATGAAGCAAGCCCCCGTAAACCTGGACATTGTACCAACCCAGTCCTGCAGCGCCGGGCAGTCCACCGACGGCAAAGATCAGCCAGCTGCGCCCGGGCCGGCCCAAGGCCACGGCGACGGGCAACAGCGCCAGCAGGCTGGTCGGACGCACCAGCACGGCCAGGGCAAAGGCCGCGCCGGCGGCCAAGGCCCACCATGGTTCCTTCCGACTGCGCAGGGCGCAGAACACTGCGGCCAGAGTCCACGTGGTGGCCACGCCGTCGCTCAGGGGCTGCAGCGCGCTGAAGATCCAGACCGGGCAGGCCCAGAGCAGCCCCGCGCCGGCGAGGGCCCAACCCCGGCCCAGGCCGAGTTGCCGGCCCAGGGCATAGAGCAGCCAGGCGCCGACGAAGGCATTGAGGGCGTTGACGACCCGCGCGGCCTTTTCCAGCCCGACGAGCAACGCGGCGGCAAAATAATGCAACGGCAGCCCGACCGGATAAAGCGGAGCCATCAGCGGAGTCCCGGACCTGACGACGTAGCCGAGCGGCTGGTGATAAAAATAATTCCAGCCCGGTGGGTCCAGTTCCGGAATCGTGCGCACGGCTTCGGTCAGGCGGCCTTCCCTGAGCAACCGGGCGCTGTTCAGATAGCCGGAAGAGTCCGCCCCGGCGGCGTAAGGGGAACCGTAATGATAGATGAACGCAGCGTAGCCCAGCGCGACCAGAGCGAGGAGGGACCAGCCGGCGGAAGCGGGTCGAAAGGGAGAAAGGTGGGCCGATGAATCCATTCTTGCGTCGTGAGCATGGAGAGAGAGCCTTTTTCGCTTTCGTGGCCAACCTCAGACTTTTTCTCCAACGCTATTCAGGCCGGGCGATCTGGCTGGCTTATGGATTGACGGTGGCGTTGTTCCTCCTGAAGTGCACGCAGTTCTACCTGCCGGGCAAGGGCTTCACTTACCTGGTCATGTTCGGGGACAAGGACAATGCGAGGTTCACCCCCCAGCTGCGCGCGGTGAACCATTATGAGCTGGAAAATTCGGCGGGCTACGATGGCGCCTACTATGCCCAGATCGCCATGCAGCCGAATCTGTCGGATCCGGCGCTCAAGCGGGGCGTGGACAATCTGGCCTACCGGGCGCGGCGGATCCTGTTCTGTTGGACGGCGTATGGCCTGGCACTGGGAAATCCGGCCCGGGCGCTCCAGATCTACGCCGTGCAGAACATCCTCTGCTGGCTCCTGCTGGCGGCGTTGCTGCTGCGCTGGTTTCCAGCGACCAGTTGGCAGAACTACCTCCGGTGGTGCGCGGTGATGTTTTGCTACGGACTGTGCTTCAGCCTGCGCGGCTCACTGGTCGACGGGCCGAGCCTGCTGCTGATCGCCTGCGGCGTGGCCCTGATGGAAACGGGGCGGCCCTGGTGGTCCGCAGTGGTGCTGGGGATTTCCGGCTTGGGCAAGGAGACCAATATTCTCGGCGGTGCTGCCCTGGTCCATCCGGAAAGCAACACAGTCCGGGCGTGGGCCAAGGTGGCCTTGCGCGGCCTGATCGTGGTCCTGCCGATCCTGTGCTGGCTGCTGGTCATCCGGCGCTGGCTGGGGCCCAGCGATGACCTGGGCATCCGCAACTTCACGGTACCGCTGGCCTCCTATTGGCAGAAGTGGTTCGACACGATTACCGAGCTGATCGCCGAGGGACCGGCCTCCTTCGCCCGCTCCAGTCTGCTGATGCTGGTGTCGCTCACGACGCAGTTCCTGTTTTTTGCGCTTTGCCGACGGCGGCAGGATCCCTGGTGGCGCATTGCGGCCGTCTACTCGGTGATGATGATCTTCCTGGGTGAAGCGGTGTGGGAAGGCTATCCCGGTGCGGCCTCGCGGGTGCTGCTGCCGATGACACTGGCCTTCAACGTCCTGGTGCCGCGCGGCCGGCGCTGGTGGCTGGTCCTGCTGCTAGGCAACCTCACCGTCTTCGCCTCGCAGGACATGCTGCGCGCGGCGGGTTCGGAAAGCTATGAGGTCAAGGGCGAACACAGCCTGAGCATGGTGAGCGAGACCGGCCGTCTGGTGGAGGCGGTGTTTGATGACAAGTGGTACCCGTCGGAGCGCTCAAACCTGGAATACTGGCGCTGGAGCAACGGGCCGGCGACACTGATCCTGCGCAATCCGCATCCTTTCCCCATTCTCGTGACGGTTTCGTTCGGCGTGCGCACCAAGGATCAGCGGACAGTCGGGCTGTGGGAGGGGACCTACGCGCGCTGGGAGCGAAAATTGGCGGCCGGCGAAATGAGGGAGGTCAAGGTGCGCAACATGCGGCTGGAACCGGGCGACACACTGTGGCGTTTCGAAACGGATTCGCCCGGAGCCTACCCCGACAGCAATGATCGCCGGCGCCTGGCTTTCAGCCTGCGCGACCTCACGATCACGATCATTGGGAAGGCGGATGTGGTGCCGCCCCGGCATTGAGCGCCGCTCGGTTCACGCGCTGCGAGTGGGCGATGGCGATGAGCGGCTTTTCAGGACCTGATGCAGCCAGGATGCCAGCGCTGCGTCAAAACGCCGCGATGGCTTCCAGCCGGTTCAGATAGCGGGCGCCGATAACGGCGGGTGAGTAATGGGTTTCGATGGCGAGGCGGGCGGCCTGGCCAAGGGAATTGCCGAGCGCGCGGTCCGCTGCGAGCCGTTGCATCCACGAGGCGGCCTGGCCCAGGTCGGGTTCGGCCCAGACCTGACCCTTGCTATAAGGACCGTGGCTTTGGGTCAGAGTCGCGAGGGTGTAGTCCACCGGGCAACCGGTCTGCGGAGTGACGAATTCCGCCGTGGCTGACCAGTTGGTTGAGATTACGGGTTTGCCGAGGGCCATGCACTCGGCGACAGCCAGCCCAAAGCCCTCGGAGCGGTGGAGTGACACGAAGCAATCGCACGCGGATTCGAGCAGGTAGACCTCCTCGCGTGAAAGCGTATCGGTCAGGAGGATGGCGCCGGGCAGGTCCTGCAGCGCAGCTTGCAGCGCGGCGAAATCAGCCTCATTGCCCGCGATGTTCTGCACCTTGATGACCAGCGCCGCGCTGCCGGCGTCCAGGCCCGACCGGCGGAAGGCCTCGATTGTGCCGCGCGGATTTTTCCGCTCGGAGTAGGAGTTCAGGTCGTAGAGGGACAGGAAGAGAAACTTGCCGGCGGGCAGGCCGAAGCGGACGCGGCCGTCGCCGACCGGTCGCGCGAACGCGATCGCGTGGGGCATCGTGAAGACCGGCAGCGGGGACTTGGCTGCAATGGCCAAACGGACGAATTCGCTCGGGCACCAGACTTCGTCGAAAAAGGAGAAGTGCGGCAGCCAGGCATCCGGAAACTCGGGCAGTTCCCAAGCCCAGTAGGCGATGTTGTAGTGGCCGGCGCGGAAATTTTTCCCGTGATGATGATCGAGTTCGGGTGAGGCGGGCGGGTCGAGGTGGACGATGTTGACCGGAAAGGGGTTCGTTGCCTGCAAGCGGGCCGCGTAGGTCGGGTCGCCCAGGCGGTTCTTGCAGTGGAGCTTCAGCGGAACGAGGGCGGAGGGGATGCCGGCGGCATCGGCGGCCCGCACCATGCAACGGGCCGACTCGCCGACGCCGAGATCCGCGGTGAGAAACCCCGCGATATTGAGGCCGAGCCGGGCGTGCTGGCGCGCGAACGCGGCGGAAAAGGGCGAGAGGCGAAGGGAGAAATCGAAGATCACCTCCCCTTCGGCGGTGGTCAGTGTGGCGATGCGGAGCTGGCGGTTCTTGACCTGATGGCGGAAGCGCTGCAGGAAGCCGAGTCCGGTCACGCGGCCGAGCCAGGCAAGGGTGTTGGTCCGGCCGACGCCCTCCAGCCGGCAGGTCAGGCGGGCACCCTGTTCGGCCGCGTCAACCGGCAGGGAGAGCTGCATTTCGAAGGGACCGGGACGAGACGGGCGGCATTCGCCGGCTTTGACGCCGTTGATGAGACAGATGAGTCCGGGAGCGCCGGCCTCGAGTCCGCGGGCGTCGGGGTGAGGGCGGTATTCGCCGCGAAGAACCAAACTAGCGATCCCCTTGCAGGGCGGCAGTCGCAGTTCGGCGTGTTCCCGGATCCAGGCTGAATCGATGGCAAACTCGTCGAAGTACAGCCCGGTATAACGGGAGAGGCGTCCGAGGGAAGCGGGGCCGATGAAGGTGGAACTCGCAGGACGCATGAATGCTGGGTGAAAGGGAAAGCCGCTGTGTTTGCCTTGGCAAAGCTTTATGCCGTAGCTGGACTGGCCGGACGATGGAAACCGAGGAATACCGCAAGATGGTCGCGGTCGAGGACGGCATGTGGTATTACCGCGCGCTGCATGCGCATCTTCACCGTGAACTCGTCCGGGCGCTCGGCCATCGAACGGCCCAGGTGCTGGATGCGGGTTGCGGTTCCGGCGGACTGATCCGGCGACTTTCCCGGACTGAGCCGTTGTGGCAGTGGACGGGGGTGGACGTTTCTCCTCTGGCTTGTGCCCTGGCGCGAGAGCGCGGCGCAACGGATGTGCGCGAAGCCTCGGTGACGAAGCTGCCGTTTCCCGGCGCGAGTTTTGACGCGGTGGTTTCGGCTGACGTGCTTTACCACGTTGACGACGATGTGGCGGCCCTTCGGGAGTTTGCCCGCGTCCTGCGACCGGGTGGCCGGGTGGTCGTCAACGTGCCTGCGCATCGCTGGCTGTGGTCCTACCATGATGTGGCGACCCATGCGAAACGGCGCTACGTGCGCGGGGAGATCCGGGCGAAAATGGCCTCGGCGGGATTGCGGGCCATCAGGGTGACGCACTGGAACACCCTGCCGCTGCCGTTGGTGATCGTGCGCCGGAAATTGATGCCGGCGCCAGCCGGCGGGAGCGATGTACATCCTTACCCGGCAGCGCTGGAGGCGGTGTTGGGTGCAGCGATGGCGCTCGAGCGGATGTGGCTGGGCCTGGCGGGGGCGATACCCTTGGGCAGTTCGATCCTGGCGGTGGGACAGATTGGCTAGGATTTTTCGGAAGGCGCAGTGCGGCTTATCCAGTCGCGTTGAGTGATAGCCGGGGCCTCATCAACTGGGTGGAGATTGCGGGGAGTTGAGCACAACCCTTGCTTTGGGTAGCCGCCCCTCCGGACGAGATTCGCCTTTAACTCTAATTGGGTAATTCTAGTGTAATCGCCCCATGGTCTACTTCCTGACTGCAACGGGTCTGCTCCTGCACCTCCTGCTCTGGGGTGCGGGTGCGGCCATGGTGTTGACCCCCCGGCCTTGGAGGAACTGGTGGCCGGTCTTTTGCGCGCCCATGGGACTGGCCCTGCAATCGGCGGTGGTTTGGCTGGGAGCCTACTCCGGGCTGGCCGGCACCAATGTGTATGCCGGCTGGTCCGAGTTCATCCCGGCGGGGTTGCTCGGGTTCGCGTTTTGGCGAGGAGGCGTCCGGCAGGTGTCCGAGGTGTTGCCGAAATTCAGCGCCCTGGTGGTTCTGATGCTGGTGGAGCTGTGCTTCCTGACCCTGCCGATGGCGCTGGCTTCGCGGTCACTGACCACGTTGTCCCTGGGCAGCTGCGATGCAGCGGATTATGCGGCGGGAGCCCGGGTCTTCCAGGAGTTCTCCCGCACCTACCGCGGCGGATTCATTGGGCTGACCGAGGTGGTCAGCGTGGCGTCGGTGGACAATTTCTACGATTTCTGGATCCGGCTGAATCATTTCACGCCCTCGGCGCTGATCGCATTCAATGGGTCGGTCTTTGGTTACGCGCCGTATGAAATTACGGGGCTGATGACGGTGCTGCTGCTGGTGCTCTCGCTGCCGGCGGTGTTCTGGATGGCGCGCGCGGTCCTGCGTTATTCGCCGCGCGTCAGCCTGTGGATCGCGGCTATCTACGGACTGAACCCGATCACGTGGTACGCGGTGGCGCACGTGGCGATGGGCCAGCTGCTCGCGGCCCACGCCATTGTCTTCATCACGTGGGCGGGCATCGCGCTCTGGCGGGGCCGGCTGACGTGGCGGCGTGGCTGGGCGATGAGCGGAGTGCTGGTGATGGCCTACTGGCTCGTGCTGGGCAGCTACAATTTCATCGTGATCGTATGCTTGGTGCCGGCGCTGACGTATGCCGGCGGGCAGGTCTTGATCGCAGGTGGATGGCGGCGGTTTGGCCAGTGGTTGCTGCTCATGCTGGCGCCGCTGGCCGTGGCCGGCGCGGTGTTCGGCGAACGTGTGCGCGGCTTGGTCGAACGCTTCATGATCTTCCGCCAGTATGATTTTGGGTGGCACATCCCGATTCTGTCGCCCGAGGGCTGGCTTGGCGCGGTGAACGGGCCCGGGCTGGGTCCGCTGGCGATGTGGCTGCGGCTGGTGTTGACGCTCTCGCTGTTTGTCCTGCTGGCCGCCGCGATGCTCCGCGACCGGCGCTACCGCCAGCTCGCGGTGTACCGCGCCGCGACCATGATGCTGCCCGTCATGATCGGTTACAGCTACCTTGAGCTGCGCGGCGCGATACTCGGCACCAATGCGAGCTATGATGCTTACAAGCTGATGGCGGTGTTTTTCCCGGGCCAGTTGTGCGGGTACTGTTACTGGACAACCCTGTCCCGCAGCCGGGAGCCGTGGCAGCGTTGGGCCGCCCGGATCGGGATCGCGGGCATGCTGGCGTTCAACCTGTCCGTGGCCTACCGCTTTGCCGTGCGCATGCAGGATCCGCCGTTGATCGTGGACCGAGACATGGTGGAACTGCAGAAAATCGAAGCCCGGCCGGCGGTCGCATCAATCAATGTGGAGATCACGGACTTCTGGGCCCGGCTGTGGGCCAATTCCTTCCTGCTCGAAAAACCGCAGTATTTCCTGACCCACACCTACGAAGGGCGGCTCAACACGGCGCTCAAGGGCGACTGGGAGCTGACCGACGGCGTGATTGCGGTTTCCGCCCCCACGGAGGCCGACTCCGTCCGCATCGGCCGGAGCTTCACCCTGTTGAACCGGCACAGCTGGTTTTATCTGCGGGCCGAGCTGGGCGAGGGCTGGTATCCGGAGGAGCGGATTGCACGGATGTTCCGGCGCTGGCATTGGTCGAAGGGCAACGCGACGCTGGTGGTAGACAATCCCCAGTCGTCGGCTCGGAAAATCAACCTCCGGCTGTCGTTGCGGGGCCTGGTCAGGCAAACCATCCAAGTCTGGCGTGGAAACCAGGAGGAAGGCAGCGTAAGCATCGGCGAAACGCTGGGGGAGAGAGTGCTGGAAGGCATCGTCCTGCCGCCCGGCAGAACGAAGCTGGAATTGCGCTCAAGCGTCCTGCCGGCTCCGGCCAGGGGAAGGGACGAACGCCGGCTGGGGTTTGCCGCTTATGGGATCGAGTTGGAGGTTTTGCCGGGCAACGAATCCGCCACGCGCTGAGCTTTCGAATCGCATCCCGGAAGGCTTTGCCTTGAATCGCCGCATCCGGATGACCAACGCCCTGCTTTTTAAAAAGACCTACGCCGGCCGGAAGGTCCTCGTCACGGGGGGGCTTGGCTTCATCGGTTCCACGCTGGCGCGGGTGCTGGTGACGCTTGGGGCCAGGGTCACGATCGTGGACAGCCTGATCCCGGAATATGGCGGCAATCGCCGCAATCTCGCGGGCCTGCTGAACAGTGTCCGGGTGCATATCGCCGATGTGCGCGACTGGCCCAAGCTGCCGCGACTCGTCCGCGGACAGGATGTGCTGTTCAACCTGGCCGGCCAGACCAGCCACATGGACTCGATGACGGACCCTCAGACCGACCTCGACATTAACGGCCGCGCGCAGCTGGCGATCCTCGAGGCCTGCCGCCGGCATAATCCGGCCATCCGCATCGTCTTTGCGAGCACCCGCCAGATTTATGGCCGACCGGACTATCTGCCGGTCGACGAGTTGCACCCGCTCCGGCCGGTGGATGTGAACGGCATCAACAAGATCTCGGGCGAGTCCTTTCATCTGCTATATTCCCGGGTGTACGGCCTGCAGGCGACCGCATTGCGGCTGACCAACACGATCGGACCGCGCATGCGCGTGAAGGATGCCCGGCAGACCTTCGTGGGCGTCTGGATCCGCTGCCTCGTAGAGGGAAAGCCGTTTGAGGTCTGGGGCGGGGAACAGCGACGGGATTTCACGTATGTGGACGACGCGGTGGAGGCTTTCCTCCTGGCGGCGGCCCGACCGGAGGCCGTCGGCGAGGTATTCAACCTGGGCGGCCCGCCGCCGGTCACGCTGAGCCACCTCGCGGAACTCCTGGTCGAGCTCAATGGCGGCGGGAGCTTCGCCGTCCGCTCATTTCCCGCCGACCGGCAGAAAATCGACATCGGGGATTTTTATGCGGATGACCGCCGTATCGGCCGGAAGCTGGGCTGGCGGCCGCGCACGGCTCTCCGGACCATGCTGGCGCGGACCCTGGCCTATTATCGCGCTGAACTGAGGCACTATGTCTAAATCCCTATTTTCAGCCGATCCCAAGGCCGGTTATCTCGCCCACGCGGATGAAATCCGCGCGGCGATCGACCGGGTGCTGGCCAGCGGCCACTACATCCTGGGCCCGGAAGTGGAGGCCTTTGAGCGTGAGTTTGCCGACTACCATGGGAATGGCCTGGTCATCGGCGTGGCCAACGGCACGGAGGCGTTGGAACTCGCCCTGCGCGGGGTTGGCGTGGGTGCGGGCGATGCGGTCGCCACGGTGGCCAACACAGTGACGGCCACGGTGGCGGCGATCGAGCAGATCGGTGCCCGTCCGGTATTCGTGGAGATCGAGGCGGACACGATGCTCATGTCCGTGTCGGCGCTTGAGGCTGTGCTGGCCGAGGAAGGCGGGCGCGTCAAAGCCGTAGTGCCGGTGCATCTTTACGGCCAGCCGGCGGCCATGCCGGCCATCGTCGAGAGTGCGGGCCGGCACGGCGCGAAGGTGGTCGAGGACTGTGCCCAATCGCATGGTGCGGTGATCGCCGGCCGCCAGGCGGGCACCTGGGGCGACGCCGCGGCGTACAGTTTTTACCCAACCAAGAATGTCGGGGCGCTGGGCGACGGCGGCGCGGTCTTCACGCGCGACGCGGCGGTGGCGGAAAAGATCCGGATGCTGCGGCAGTATGGCTGGCGCCAACGGTACGTGAGCGAGATTCCCGGCCGCAACAGCCGGCTCGACGAACTGCAGGCGGCGGTGCTGCGGGTGAAACTGAAGCATTTGGACGCGGAGAACGCGGTGCGACGAAGCCGGGCCGCCCGCTATCTGCAGTTGCTGGCGCCGGCCTCGCTACGCCTGCCCGCCGTGGCGCCCGGCGCCGGGCCGGTCTGGCACCAGTTCACTGTCCGTACGCCGCAACGCGAGGCATTGCGCACCCGCCTGGCGGAACGCGGGATCCACTGCGGCGTGCTGTATCCCGTCCCTGTCCATCACCAGCCGGCCTATGCCCGCCCGTCCTGCCACCTGCCCGAGACCGAGCGGGCCTGCGCCGAGGTGCTCTGCCTGCCGGTGCATCCGGCGGTGACCGAGGCGGACGTTGACAGGGTTTGTGGGGAAATTCTTCGTTGGGCCTCATCGTGACCATGGCCGTCCCCGCGCTCAGTTTTGTCATCCCGCTCTACAACAGCGCGGAAACGGTCCGGCCGGTCGTGCGGGCCATCGAGCAACTGGCCGTCGAGGGCGGCCATGAGATCATTCTGGTGAACGACGGCAGCCGGGACACGACCGCGGCGATCTGCCGGGAACTTGTGCGTGAGTCGCGGGTGCCGGCCGTGTATGTCGAGCATGCGCGGAATTACGGCGAGCACAACGCCGTGCTGACTGGCTGGCGGCACGCGCGGGGGGCGCATGTCGTTAATCTGGACGACGACGGGCAGAATCCGCCCGCCGAGGCGGTGCGGCTGTGGCAGCACGCCAGGGCATCCGGGCTCGATGTGGTCTTTGGCCACTACGCGGAGAAGCGGCACTCGTGGTGGCGAAACCTGGGCAGCCGGTTGACGAACCGCATGACCGACTGGGCGCTCGACAAGCCGCCGGGGTTTTATCTTTCGAGCTTCCGCTGTGTGACCGCGTTCGTGGCCCGCGAAGTGACGGCCCACACGAGCCCGTTTCCCTACATTGACGGACTGATCCTGCAGGTGACGCAACGCATCGGCTCAATCGAGGTCCGGCACGAGCCACGGCAGGCGGGCGCCAGCGGCTACACCCTGCGGCGTCTGATGCGGCTCTGGCTCAGCGTATGGGTGAACTTCTCGGTGTTGCCGCTGCGGATCGCGACAGGGATCGGCCTCATGATGGCGCTGGCCGGCCTGATCGGGTTTGGTTGGGTCCTGTGGCTGCGCTACACGAACCAGGGGCCGAATTTCGGGTGGGGTTCGCTGATGGTGGCGCTGCTGGTTTTCTCCGGCACGCAACTGGTGATGCTCGGGCTGATCGGGGAGTACATCGGCCGGATGTTCATTGCCATCAACCAGCGCCCGCAATCGGTGGTGCGGGAGGTGTTCACCGACCGATCAGCCGGTCAGCCGTGAAACCGGCATCCTGACCGCGCCCCGGGCCGAAGCCCGGCGGGCAGCGTCACGGTCCGAGAATCCGGTCCCAGCGGGCGATTTCCCCCGCGATGGCGGCTTGCATGCCGGCATAGGCGGCGGTGGGCGGATCCTGGCGCAGCCCGAGATGGAAGAGCAAAGCCTGCAGGCCGAGCGCATAGTCGGTGGCATCGTGCGACCCGGTCCACTCGCTTTCCAGGTAGTGCCGGCACCAGGCCGAGCGGGCGCCGAGGCGCGCGAGTTCCGGGCGCCAGCGCAGCGTCAGCCGGCGGCTGTTCTGCTCATCGCGCCGTTTGCGGCCCGGCGAGGCGCTGACGTGATGGAGCACGAGGCTGCGGAGCGCGACGGCGCTCAGGTGGCCGGCCGCCCGGGCCCGCAGGCAGAAATCGACATCCTCCCCGCCATTGGCAAAGCCTTCGTCGAAGCCACCCAGGCGCAGGAAGAGTTCCCGGCGCACCAAGGTGCAGGCGCCGGTGACGGCGTCCGCCTGCCGCCAGGCATCGCGGGAGCGGAACTGCAGGCCGAGCGGCAGCGAGGTGTCGTGCTCGGGCTTGCCACGGTGGTTGATGAAAATGCCCGCATGGTCGATGGCCGCGGTCCGGGCGTTGCGCTGGACATTTCCGACCAGGCCCGCGCGGTTTCCCAGGCGCTGATGGACGCCAAGGATGGGTTCGAGCCAGCCGGGTGAGAGCACGAGATCGTTGTTGAGCAGCCCGAGAAACTCGCCTTGCGCGGTGGCGGCGCCTCGATTGTTGGCCGCGGCATAGCCGAGGTTGCGCTCGTTGAGGATGACGCGAAAGGGCCCGGGTGAAGACGCCAGGCCGCCCAGCCAGGCACGGGTTCCATCCGTGCTACCATCGTCGACCAGGATGATTTCGTGGGTCAGCCCGGAAGGCATGGCGGCCTGCAGGCTGGCCACCATGGCCTGGGTGAGCGGCAGGCAGTTGTAGAGGGGGATGACGAACGAGACCTGCATGGGTGCGTTCCAACAGGGCAGAAAAAATCCCGGGCTCCGAATCAAATCTCAGCCGGACGGCCCGGGCCGCGGGCGGGTCCTACACGATCTTGCGGAGGTAAGCAGCGTAGCTGGACTTGCCGAGCTTGGCGATGTTCGCGTCCAGCTGGGCGCGGTCGATCCAGCCCTGCCGATAGGCGATTTCCTCCAGGCAGGCGATCTTGAGGCCCTGCCGGTTTTCGATGACATGGACGAACTGCGCGGCTTCCATGAGCGAATCATGGGTGCCAGTGTCGAGCCAGGCGGTGCCGCGGCCGAGGAGCTCGACGTGCAGGCGGCCGGACTCGAGGTAGAGGCGGTTGAGGTCGGTGATCTCGAGTTCGCCGCGCTTCGAGGGCTTGAGCCGGCGCGCCAGGCTGACGACCTCCCGGTCGTAGAAATACAGGCCGGGGATAGCGTAGTTGGATTTCGGCTCGGCCGGTTTTTCGTCAAGCGACAGCACCCGGCCGTCCGGCGCGAACTCGACGACGCCGTAACTTTTGGGATCAGCGACGTGATAGCCGAAGATGGTGGCACCTGTGGTGCGGGCCCCGGCGGTCTTGAGCGACTGGGTGAGCTCATGGCCGTAGAAAAGATTGTCGCCCAGGATGAGGGCGGAAGGCGAATCGCCGACATGGTCGGCGCCAATCAGGAAGGCTTGGGCCAGGCCGTCCGGGCTCGGTTGCTCGGCGTAGTTGAGCTTGAGCCCGAGGTTGGCGCCGTCTCCGAGCAGGCGCCGGAACAGGGGCAGGTCCTGTGGGGTGGAGATGATCAGGATTTCCCGGATGCCGGAGAGCATGAGAACCGACAGCGGATAATAGATCATCGGCTTGTCGTAAACCGGCATGAGCTGCTTGCTCACGGCAATGGTCAGGGGATAGAGCCGGGTGCCGGAGCCGCCGGCGAGGATGATGCCTTTGCGGGACATGGGAACGTGTTTCAAGTTTTGGGAGCCTAAGTCTTAAGCAGCAGAGACTGCGGCCGTACAACTTAAACCTCGGCTGTCTCAACCCTTAACCCCGAGGCGTTCGCGGGCATATTTCTTCGAGGTGATGTCGGCGCACCAGGAGCGGTGGTCGAGATACCAGTCCACGGTCTTGGCGATGCCCGTGGTGAAATTCTCGCGGGGCGCCCAGCCGAGCTCGCGCTGGAGTTTGGCGCAGTTGATGGCGTAGCGCCGGTCATGGCCGGGCCGGTCGGCCACATAAGTGACTTGGCTCAGGTAGGCTTTGCCGTCGGCCCGGGGGGACTTCTTATCGAGCAACGCACAGATGGTCCGGACGATCTCGATGTTCGGCTTCTCATTCAGCCCGCCGATATTGTAGGTCTCGCCGACCCGGCCCTGCTGCAGGACCAGCCAGATGGCAGCGGCATGATCCTCGACGTAGAGCCAGTCGCGGACCTGCTGGCCGTCGCCGTAAACGGGGAGCGGTTTTCCCTCAAGGGCATTGAGGATCATCAGCGGAATGAGCTTCTCGGGGAAATGATAGGGGCCGTAATTGTTCGAGCAGTTGGTCGTGAGGGTGGGCAGCTTGAAGGTGTGCTGGTAGGAACGCACGAGGTGGTCGCTGGCGGCCTTGGACGCGGCATAGGGGCTGTTGGGCGCAAAGGCCGTCTCCTCGGTGAACGCGGGGTCGGTCGGGGAGAGCGTGCCGTAAACCTCGTCAGTCGAGACGTGGAGAAAGCGGAAGGCGGCCTTGGCGGGCTCCGCGAGTTTGCTCCAATGCAGCCGCACGCTGTTGAGGAGGCGGAGCGTGCCGACGACATTGGTCTGGATGAAGGGCTCCGGCGAATCGATCGAACGATCAACATGCGACTCGGCGGCGAAGTTGACGACCGCGTCAATCGCGTGTTCGGCGAGCAGGCGTGAAACCAGGGCGGCGTCACCGATATCACCCTGCGTGAAAACATACCGCGGGTCGCCGGCGAGGTCGGCGAGATTGGCGGGATTGCCCGCGTACGTCAGTGCGTCGAGATTGACGAGCCTGACCAGAGGGGAGGACTTTTCCGTGAGGCGCTGGCGGATGAAATTTGAGCCGATGAAGCCGCAGCCGCCGGTGACGAGGAGGTTCATGGGAACTCAGGCGGATTTCTTCCAGTGACGGAGGGCCTGCCCGACGGCGGCGTGTACCTCGGTGAGACGGATGCCGGTGGCGGCGAGCTTGGAGGAGTCCATCACGCAGTTGGAGCGGGGAGTCTTGGCGGCGAGCTTCATGAAGTCGGCCTCGCTGGCGAAAAATTCGTAATCCTTGGGATGGACCCCGCTTTTTTTGATCAGGGCCACAACCTCGCGGGTGGTCACCTGGCCGGGGTTGGTGACGTTGTAGGTCGAGAAGGGAATGCGCTTTTCCCAGCAGGCGAAGGTGGCGGCGACGAACTCCTCGAGCTGCGAAATGGAGTTGGTGGCCTCGAGCAGGCGCGGGTAGCGCATCAGCTTGGTGAGATAGTTGCGGGGATTATCGACCTCGTTGAACGGGATGCGCAGGCGCCAGATGTAGACGTTCGGCTGGCCGGCGAGGACTTCCTCCCCGAGGGCCTTGGTCCCGCTGTAAAAGGAGCAGTTGTTCTGGCGGAAGGTGAAGTTCGGGGCGTCGGTCTCGGTGAAACCGCTGCCATCCGGGCGGGCGCCGGTGAAGATGCAGCCGGACGAGACATGGCCCCAGGGCACGCCCGCCTCCGTGCAGGCCTGGGCGATGAGGCCGGGCAGGACGGCGTTGCCCATGAGACATTCGCCCTTGTGGAGTTCGCAAGCATCGACGTTGGGCTTGCCGGTGTAGCCGGCGGCGTTGATGAGAAATTCCGGGCGCTCGCGTCGGAGGGCCTCAGCCAGCACGGTGGGATTGCTGTAGTCGAGCTCCGCCCGCCGCAGGTTGCGAAAGGCGATGCCCTTGCGCGTCAGGAGCGCTTGGTAAGCCTGACCGACGTAACCGGAACCACCGAGCAGATAAATCATGGAAGCGTTGATTGAAAGGGTGCGGCCATGGGGGGAACAAGGTTTTTTCTCGGCCTCCGGCGTGCGCTGATCGCCCCGGGGCACTTGAAGAGTTGCCCGACCGTCCGGTCAGGGCGCGCGGTGGTTGCGCGTATAGATCCGGTAGCCATCCAGGGTTTCCACCAAATGGTAATTCGAGTCCACCCAGCCGGCGAGTTCCGGAAAAATCTGCGGACCGAACAGAGAGTGCACCGTATAGATGAATCCGTCGTCCGCGACGGCGTCCACGAAGAAGGCGGGCGGGTGCTTGCGCAGGTCCCACATCATGCGGTCGCGGTAGAACCGGTTCATCGGGCCCGGGGCGATTTCCGGCTCGGCTTGGGCATCGCGGGCGCCCTGGGTGAGGCCGCTTTCGACGTGCAGGCGGGGGGCCCAGCCCCAGACCACGAGCGTGTCCCCCAGCTGGGCCAGTTCCCGCAGGCGCCGCGAGACCGGATGCATGGAATTGCGCTGCCCTTCCACGAGCGTTCCCACGAGGGGGCGGTCGTTTACGCAGGTCAGGATCTGCGCGACCAGCACCAGGGCGATTACGCTCCCGGCGATGATCCAGCGGAGGCGGGCGGTCCAGCGGGCGGGGGCCCGGGATTCGGCCAGGCTGAAGCCGGCCGCGAGTGAAAGCCCGCCAAGCCAGGCCAGGGGCAAAACGAGGAAATGCAGGTAATGCCAAAAGACCCTACCGGGATAAATCACCGTCCACAGGCCCACTGCGGCCAGCACCCACGCGCCCCACAGTGGGATGCGGGTTTGCGGCCGGACTAGGCCGCCGCCGAGCGCCACCGCCACGGCGAGTCCAACTGAGCCCAGGAAAAACGGCTTGAAGACAAAATTGCTGCGGACGTAGAGGGCGTAGAAATCGCGCAGCAGTTTCAGCCGGTCCTCGACGTGCCCGGCCACATAGACGCGATTGGACTCGATGTAGGCCAGATAGGCCTGCGCTGCCTGCCCGTAGAGGGCGACCCAGGCCGAAAAAATCAAACCGGGCAGGAGCGCGCCGGCGGCGAGCGCGAGCACACGATGAATCCGCTCCCTGCTGGCGGAGGCAGGCACGGACCAGGCCGCGATCAGGCCGAAGCCTCCGAGTGTCAGGCCGAGCACAACCGACTGGGCCTTGGCCAACGGCAGGCACCCGAGGCACAATCCCGCCAGCAGGAGCCGGCGGCACCGCGCCGACGCGCGCTCATCGGGGAGCAGGCAGGCATCCGCAAGCAACCACGCCGCCACGGCCAGCAGGCAGAAAGAGGGCTGTTCACTGGAGTATTGAATGTATTCCCACACCGAATTGAACGCGACGAAGCCCAGCAAGGGGAGCATGCCCAGCCGTGCGATGCCGTCGCTGGTGAAACGGCGCAGGAGGCCGTAACAGGCGAGCGCGGCGGCGCCATGGGCCAAGAGGGCGGCGAGGCGCAGGCCGAAGTAGCTGATGTGACCATCGAACAGCAAGGCCGGCCAGAGGAAATACGCGTTGATCGGACCGGAGGTATGCATGTCCACGGAACGCCAGGGCACGGGGTCTCGCCAATAGGTCATCGCTCCGGCGCCGAGCTGCGTCTCGTCGGGGTTCCGCATGGGCCCGGCGAACAGCCCGGGCCAGCGGAACGCCACCAACGCGAGGACGGCAGCCAATACGAAAGTGAGCGGATGGAACAGGCGGCGCGGGAGGCGGACCCAGAGCGGGGCGTGCGGATGCCAATCGGAGCCGAGCCGCAGGAGCGTGAGCAGCAGGACCGCGCCCCAAGCCACCCAGGCGATTGTCCAGAAACGAAACGGAGCTACATCGAACCATTCCAGCAGTCCGTCTGGCGCCAGGGCCAGGTGTGCGGGTAAAAGCGCGGGCATGGTCAGGCGGCGCAGGGTTGAAGAGGGGAGGCCAAAATCGTAAATTGGAATCCGGGCGGATGGTCGGGTGGGGGAGTTGGTTCCGCCCCAACGGCCGTCAACTTGTCCACAGGCACCGGCCGGGCCCGGTCAGCGCCGCTGGTAGTCGCCCCGGCTGAAATATTTTTCCAACCAGACATAGGCGCAGATGAAGAAATACCGGCTGCCCATTTCCTTGATCTTGAGCTTGGGGACGCCGTATTTCCGGTTCCGCCACGAGATGGGCGTGATCGCGTAGGAAAACCCCCGCACGATGGCCTTCAGCGGGATCTCGACCGTGAGGTTGAAATGGGGGGCGAGGAACGGCCGGCAGCCATCGATCACGGTGCGCCGGTAGGCCTTGAAGGCGTTGGTGGTGTCGTTGAGCGGGATGGTGAAGCCGATCCGCACGAGAAAGTTTGCGAGGCGGTTCACCATGAGCTTCACGCGCGGGTAGTCGATGACCTCGCCGCCCTTGATGAAGCGGCTGCCGAACGCGCAGTCGTAACCCTCGTTGAGCAGCCGCCAGTATTTCACGGCATGGGCGGGCGAGTCAGACGCGTCGGCCATCATGATCACGACCGCGTCCCCCTTGCTATGGTCAATGCCCCAGATCACGGCGCGGCCGAATCCATTCAATCCGCTGTTCTGGGTTGGCGCCAAGGTGGGAAACTTCAGCTTCAACTCCTGCAGCACGGCCCAGGTGCGGTCCTTGCTGCCGTCGTCCACGACGATGATTTCATGGGGAATGCCCTCGGCGGTGAAAGTCTGGCAGATGTCCGCGACGGTTGCAGGCAGTGATTCCTCCTCGTCCCGGGCAGGAATGATGACCGAAAACAGTTTCAGCGGGGCGGCGGGGTCGGGCATGAAGGGCACGAAAAATCAGAGCGGGGCGGAGATGTCGAGCCAGCCGGGATGGGCCCGGGCATGGGCGGCGATTTCATCCAATATGACCGGAGTGGAAACCTGGGGCTTCCAGTTCCAAAGCCGGGTCGCCTTGGCGTGATCGAGCACAATCCACGGGATGTCGAAGGCCCGCGGTGCGGGGTCGGCGGACACCGGGTGCGGGCCAAAGCGGGCGTCGCACCAGTCGGTCAGCTGCCGCAGGGACATGGCCGAGGCGGTGCCGCCGGAAAAATTGGCGATGCGGTCGGCAGCGGGCAGGGGCGGGGCGGCAAACTGTTTTTCCAGCAACGGCGCGAGGTCGCGCGGATGAAGGCAATCGCGCACCTGGTGACCTTGGCCGCCAAAGCCGATGTACTTGAGAGGCCGGCGCTGCAGGTGGCTGTTGAGCCAGTAGGTGAAGATGCCCTGGTCGGGCCGGCCGAACTGGCCGGCGCCGGCGAGCACGCCGCAACGGTTGATGAAAACGGGCAGGCCGAAGGTCTCGCCATATTCGAGCGCGAGGGCTTCACTGGCGAGCTTCGTGGAACCGTAGAGGGAGATGGGTGCCAGGGTCGCGAAGCTTTCGTCGACGCCCGCGGCGGACACACCCGGAGGCAGGACGGCGCCCGCGGCGACGCGAAAGGCTCCATTGACAGCCTCCACCGGCAGGGCGGCGAGCGGGGCGATGGAGTAGACGCGGCTGGTGCTCAGCAGAATGAATCCGGCGCGGTGCTGCTTGCAGTATTCGAGCAGGTTCACGGTGCCGCCAAGGTTGTGCTCGACGAGCTGGCGGGTGCTGGTTTTGCCGTCGACTCCGGCGAGCACACTGGGGTTGGCCGCGGCGTCGATCACCCAGTCGCAGGCGGGCAGGGTCTCAAGGTCGCTGGCGGCGCGGAGGTCGCCATGAAACAGCTTCACCCCCAGGGTTTTGAGTTCGGCCCGGTTGGTCTCGCTACCCGGACGGATGAAGTTGTCGAAGCCGTAAACCTGATGCCCACGACCGGACAGGAGAAGGCTTCGCGCCAAGGTGCTGCCCACAAAGCCGCACACCCCGGAGATCAGGATTTTCATCACAGTGAAGCAAGCAGGGTATCCGGCGCGGCGAAAGGCGAAATTTGAGCCCTGCGGAGCTGCCCGTATTCCTCGGCCAGGCGTTGGCGACCGGGAGCGCTGCCTGAAGCTGAAAGCTGTATGCCGACGGCTGACGGCTCCTATTTCTTGTCCGCGGCGGCTTTCTTTTGAGCCTCTTCATAAGCCTTACGCTGCTGCTGGCCGATTTCCAGCAGGTCGGTGACCAGCATGCGGGCTTCCCGTTCCTGGACTTCCGGAGGGGCTGACGCGAGCGAAGGCAGCGGCGGAGACAGCGCGGGGGCGGCTGCGGATGCGGCCACCGTGACCGCGGCGGCGGACCTCGCGACAGGCGCCGTCACAAGGGGTTTGCTCAGCGGCAGGTTGAGGGTTTCGCCATGGGCGCGAACCGTGGCTTCATCCTGATCTGCATTGTAGCTGAGCGCGGTCACCTCATTGACCGTGCTGCCAAGGGGAATCCAGAAGCTCTGCCGGTCGCTCAGCCGTGTGATACTGATCAGGGTGTCCTTGCCCGTCACGATCATGCCGGAGAGCTGATATTTTGAGGAGACTGCGGCACTGCCGGAGACGGCGGAGGGCGGTAGGAACGGCGAATTCACCGGCAGTTCCGCGGCGGAAGCGCAGGCGGCTCCGGCCATCGTCAGGGCAAGCGCGAAGCCGGAACGGGACAGGATGGAGCCGGAAAGGTTCATGCGGTGGATAGGACAGATGACGTCGGAGGAAGAGCCCGACGTTACAGACATTCTGCAAAGATGCCAGATCCGCCCGCTTCAGGGGCGAATGGAGCCGATGAAGCCGAGTGCGGAAAACCGGATCTGACCGCCGTCCTCAGGCCGGTTTCGCCGGCGGGCGGAAAAAGCGCCGGAGCAACGCGGGGGCAACGCGGTCGCGCAACCGCGTGCAGGGTGCCTCGAATGCATGATGGAGCAGTGCGCTGAGTGCGATGGTGGCGCCCAGCACGGTGGCAAAGAGGGACCAGGCCTGCAGGGCGGAGGTGGGCCAGTCCTTGAAAAAATACGGCATGATCAGGCGGGACAGCGGATGCTGTACGAGGTACATTGCATATGACCAGAGGGCGATCCGGCGGATGGACAGGCTGGCAAAGTTCTCTGTGGTCAGAGTCCAGGTGGATGCGGCCGGCAGGAGCAGGGCGAAGCCCAGCGAGACCAGGTTGAAGCGCCAGGTCCGGGCGAAGAAAGCGTCCGCGCCCGCGGCCACCCAGTTTCCCTGGATCCGCCAGAGCGAAGCATACATGGCAAGGAGCAACAGGCACCCTGCGACCGCACAGAACACCGCCGAGCGGCGCCACATCGCGGGAGACCGGCTGGCGAGCCAGGCGCCGATCATGCCGGTCATGATGGCATCGAAACGATTGACGACGATGACCCGCTGCCACTCCCCCCACGTGGCATAGTCATGCGGGGCGGAAGCCAATCGGGCGCAGGTGGAGAAGAGGTAGAATGAGGCGGCGGTGAGGAGAAAAACACGGTCGAACCGGGCCCGCAGGCGCAGGCCGAGCCAGAGTGCTGCGGGAAACAGGAGGTAAAACCACTCTTCCACGGCGAGACTCCACGACTCGGGTGCAAAGGCCATCCGGTAGGACGCGAAGTTCCGGAGGAAGAAACCCTGCTCCAGGACGACGGAGACGGGGTAATGGACCGACTGCTCATACCGGTCGAGCAGCACGTTCGCCGCAAGCAGCAGCCAGAACAGCGGCAGCGTGCGAAACCAGCGGCGCAGGTAGAATTCGGGCAGGGCGCCGCCGGTCGCAAAGTCCGGGCCGCGCGCGACCAGGATCTTGCCGATGAGGAACCCGCTCAGCACAAAGAAGAGTTCCACCCCGTAAAAGCCGCCGTGGCCCAGCAGGCCCAGCCACCAGACATGCGGATAAAGCACGGCGAACAAATGCGCGAACAGGACGCTCAAAATCGCGGCGGCCCGCAGCAGATCGAGACCGAAGACCCTCGCCGATCGATGGTCGGCGGCGGCTGAATTGGCGGGAGAGGGGGTGGAGGAAGCGGTCAAGGAGTCGGCGGTTTCAGCCACGTTTCGCCACCAACGTGGGTCAGCGGCTCACTTCGCCTCGCGGCGGCGCCAGGCCTCGACGATCTGGCGGATCGTCTCCTCGAGCGACTGGGTGATGTCCCAGGCGGGATAATGGGCGCGCATCTTCCGCAGGTCGCTGTAGTAGCAAATATGGTCGCCGATGCGGTTCTGGTCGACGTAGGTGAAGACCTGCGGCCGGCCGGTGAACTTTTCCGTGATCTGGAACGCCTCGAGGATGGAGGTGCTGTTGGCCTTGCCGCCGCCAAGGTTGTAGACCTCGCCGGCGCGGGGCGCGGCGACAAATGCGGCCATGAAGCGGGCGACGTCGAGCGAGTGGATGTTGTCGCGCACCTGCTTGCCCTTGTAGCCGAAAACCTTGTATTCGCGGCCCTCGAGGTTGCATTTCACGAGGTAACTGAGGAAGCCGTGCAACTCAACGCCGGTGTGGTTGGGCCCGGTCAGGCAGCCGCCGCGGAGGCAGCAGCAGGGCAGGTTGAAATAACGGCCGTATTCCTGGACCATCACGTCGGCGGCGACCTTGGACGCGCCGAAGAGCGAATGCTTCGACTGGTCGATGGTGAAGGTTTCCGCGATGCCGTGCTCATAGGCGGGATCGGCGTAATCCCAGCGCGTGGCGAGTTCCCGCAATGCGATGCGGTTGGGTGCGTCACCGTACACCTTGTTCGTGCTCATGTGGACGAACGGGGACTCGGGCGACGCCTGGCGCACGGCTTCAAGCAGGTTCAGGGTGCCGACGGCGTTGGTGTCGAAGTCGTCAAACGGGATGGCGGCGGCGCGGTCATGGCTGGGCTGGGCGGCGGTGTGGACGACGACATCGGGCTTCACGGACCTGACCAGCGCGAGCACCCCGGCGCGGTCGCGGATGTCGAGTTCGTGGTGCACGAAGCCCGGCAGCTCCTTGAGCAGGCGCTGCTGGTTCCAGCGCGTGTCGCCCTGCGGGCCGAAGAAAACGGCGCGCTGGTTGTTGTCCACACCGTGCACCGTGTACCCGAGCTCGCGGGCGAAATAGACACAGACCTCGGAGCCGATGAGGCCGGAGGAGCCGGTGACGAGAAGGGTTTTGGCCATGGCGGGTCGGGAAAGGGGCGGGACGTAAAGCAGTCAGGCAAGAGGAGGGACCGCAGCCTTTCCAGCTGATTTCTCATCCCCGGCTGACAGCGCGGGCGCGGCCCGCCACAGCGCGAAGCCGATCAGCCCGGCGGAAAGGACCATCAGCCAGATCATGCCGGGATGAACCGGCGCCGAGCCGTAGTAGGGCACCCACGTGAAGGCGAAATCCAGGCAATGCCAGCCCAGGATCGTCCAGGCGATCCAAGCCGGCAGATTCAGGATGAAGACAACCGCGAGCAGCATCAGCGACAGCATCATCGCGTAGGAACTTGAATGCACGACCGTCGACGCGGGAATGAACATGACCAGAACCCAGAAGAGCAGGGTGAGCGCGCTCCAGCCCAGCAGGAGGCCCTGCAATTCGAAGTGCGGGGGCCGGCGGCGGCGCAACAGCCACAGGGCGGGGGCGAGCACCCAGGCGAGGTTCAGGCTGCCGAGGCTGCGGAAGACATAGAAGAACTCATCCACCCGCCGCTGCCGGATGGGCGTGGTGAAAAAATCGAGGGCCGAGGCGTGGGAGCCCCGGAAGAGCATGTCGAGGTTGATGCGCTTGTTGGCGATCAAGTTTTCGCGCGGAAGGGCGGCGTAGGAGTCACGGATGGTCTCGAGGGCTCCGCGGTCATCAATCGGCACGACGCCGGCGAGATGCCACTTCAGCAGCCGGTTGGCCGGCGGATCGTAGAACTTCTGGTAAGCGGTCCACGGCAGGGCCAGCAGCCCGAATACCGCGGCGGCGGCCAGGCAATGCTTCCAGCCGGGAAAATAGCGCGGCAGCAACAACAGGGGCGCGAGGGTCACGAGGGAAAACGCCGCGGCCCCATGGGCCAGCCAGCCGAGCGCGGCGGCGGCGGCGGCGAGCCCGGCCAGGGCCGGGGAGCGGGGCGCCGAGCGGTCGAGCAACAGCACCGCCGCCATGAGCACGAATCCGCCGGCCAGCAGCTTGGGCCAGGCAAAGGTGCTGTTGAACAGCAGGAAACCGGAGGCGGCGATGACCAGGATGGCGACGGCGGAACGGCGGCGGCCCAGCTTCAGCGCATGGCAAAGCAACCAACCACCGGGCAGCCAGCAGAGCTGGGCCAGCGTGCCAAGGCACTGATAGCCCAAGCCGACGGGAAGATGGAGCCACTCGAGCCATGGGCGTACCAGAAGATAAAGCCCCACCTGAAGCGGCGGCCGGTCGCTGCTCAGCCAGCCGGCATCCGGCAGGAAGGGTTTGACGGGTTCGCCGGCATAGAGCCGGTCGCCGAGCATTTTGGGCAGGTTGGCGTCAATCGGAAAGGGGTAGAGAAAGCGGAAGCTGGATTGCCATTCAGGCTCATGCCCAAGTTCGGGCAGGTAAAGCAGGGCCAGATAAAACAGCCCGATCGCAAATCCGAGCAGCGCCGGCAAGGCGAGCCCGCGGGACGCGATGCCGGGAGCAAGTCGGGGCCGTGGCCGCATCCACAGGCCGAGCAACGCGGGCACGAGGGAAAAAGAAACCACCCGGCCGAACCCGGGGTGGAAGAAGTAGGCCCAGAAAACCAGGTAGCCGATAACACCGACAAAAACCAGTGGCGCGGCCAGCAGCACCCGCTCGTCGTCCCAGCCGCGCCGGACCAGCCAGCGATGCGCCGCCGCCGCCGGGACGGCGACGAGACCGCAAACCATGATCCATGTGGCCAGGAGCAGCATGTCATCAAGGCCGCGGGCGCTGCCGCGGCAGGGCGCCGACGGCCAGCAAGGCCAGGCCGGCGATGATCACGACGAAGTGGTATTTCAGCAGTTTTTCCGCGATCCAAGTGAGGCGGCCGACTTCGACGGGCTCGGTGAAGGCAAACCAACTTCCGGAATCCGCCGCCGTGGCCTCCAGCCACCACTCGCCGGCGGGGCGAAAGACACTGACGTTCTTCCAGTAATTTCCGGGAGCGGACTCGGGTTCGACCGCGACCTCGCCGGCGGCGCTCCGCACGACCAGCCGGCCGTGGTAGCCTGGACGCCCGAGATCGCCCGCGATGCGAAAGCGCAGGACCGGCAGCGTGGCGCCGGATTGGGGCGCACTCTGCCAATGGTAGGGCAGGGACTTTGCCGGCAGCGACCACGTGCTCAGGGCGATCGGTCGGATGGCTGCAGGCGCGGAGGCCGGGAGTGAGACGGGCGCACCATTTGAAACCGGGATCGAGCGGCGCACGCTGGGTGGCATGATGGACTGGATGGCGGGCGAAGCCAGGCGCAGGACCAGCGTCGGACCATCCGGATATGGCACGTCGCCCCACGGTTTGTTGAGCAAGTGGGCCGGATCGCGGGTCCTCAGGAAATCACGCACATGCCCTTCCTGCCGCTGCTGGCGGGAGATGTCCGGCTCGATGTCGTATCGCCACATTGTGCAGCTCTGCTGGATCAACCCGGCCGCGACCACCGCGAGCCAGAGCGCTCCAAACCAGCGCCGCAGCCGGCCGGAAAACTCCTGGGCGAGGAAGATCCAGCCGAGGGTGACGTTGACGGCGAGGAGGTCCAGATACCGCGGTGACAGCACCGTGCCGCCGCCGCCGCGCGCGTAAGCGAGGGCGAGGCATTGGAGCAGGACCCACGCGAGCAGGCCCATCAGGAGGGCGTCGTTGGCGGAGGTGACCCGGCTGCGCACCCGGCGGACCACAAACACCGCGGCGGGGGCAAAGAGCATCAGGGACCAGGGAAAGAGCGAGGACCCGGGCCACACGAGCAATTGGAACAACTCCTCGACAAATTGTCCGGGACCGTGGGCCCGCAGCACCGCGTGGCCCGGCACCTCGTTTTTCATCAGCCAGCCGGCAAGACAGAAGATCACGGCAAAGAAGGCGGTGGTGACCTGCTGGGCTGTCCAGCGGCGCTCGCGGATGAAGCGGTGCGCCAGCACCGCCAGGATGGCCGCGCTGGACAAAAACCCCGAGGCCATGGTGAGCACGGCGAGTGCGCCCGAGATCTGCCCGAAGACCCAGCGCAGGCCGAAGCGGTCGCCGGACAATGTCAGCCAGACATGGCCGAGCGAGAACAGCAGCAGGAAATAAAACTGCACCTGGAAGCCGCAGAGGGCGTTTTCCCAGGAGAACGGCAGGGTGAACAGCAACACCAGCAAGCCGGCGAACAGACCGAGCTGGATTCCGGCCAGCCAGCGGCGCGCAAACAGGAGCAAGAGCAGCGCGCAAAGGGTGTGCACCGCGGCGTTGGCCGTGGTCTCCAGAAAGCAATCCCACTGGCCGTTGGCGATGAAGAGCCCGAGGGTGTAGAGCTTGGTGGTGACCAGCCGGTGCTCGTTGTGCGGATGGAAAATCTCCTTGGCGCGCATCCAGCCTTCCAGCCACGGGCGCAGGATGACCTCGCTCTGGGCGTCCCACTGATCCCAGGTCGGCAGGTCACTGCCGGCGACGTCGATGAACCAGAGTTTGCCGCCGAAGATGAGCAGGCAGAAGCCCGCCAGCAGAAACCACCGCGAGCGTGTCGTCATGGTTTCATACCTCGGGGAATGGTGTGCGGGAGCCGCGCCGAAACCGGGAGCTGGAGCCGCTTCTGCCTCGGCGGACGGTCAGAGCGAAGCCCGCGGATTCCAAGCAGCAAAGAACATCCTCCCTATTGGCCTTGCCGGCGAAACTCACGATTTGCATGCGGGCGGGGCGGCTCAGCGCGGGGGGAACGCGAGGGAGAAATCCTCCCGCTTCAGTGTCAGGTTGGGATTGTAGGCGGGGTCGCGGTCCAGCTGCCGGCCCCAGACGCGGCGCATATAGGCGGCCTCGCGCAGGAACCGTTCGATTTTCTCCGGCGTATCCTCGGCCCCGCGGCTGGCGGATTCGTGGTGGTAAAGCTCGGCAAACGGCGTCCAGAGGTTCCGGTAGCCGGCTTGCTGCACGCGGAGGCAGAGATCGATGTCATTGAAGGCGACCGGCAGGTCGGGTTCGTTGAAGCCGCCGACAGCGGCGAAGGTCTTCGCGCGGATCACCAGGCAGGCGGCCGTGACGGCGGAGTAGTTCTGCGCGAGCCGGAGGCGGTTGCGCTGCCCCTCGCTGCCGCGCGGGGCGTCCTTGAACGCGTGGCCGGCGACGCCGTCGCGGCCGGCGGGGCCGGCGAGGCCGAGCACCACACCGGCGTGCTGCACGGTGTCGCCGGGATAATACAGCATTGCGCCGACCGCCCCGATCTCCGGGCGCAGGGCCTGCGCGACCATTTCGTCAAGCCAGTCGCCCGCGATGACCTCGAGGTCATTGTTGAGAAAAGCGAGGACGGAACCGTTGGCGGCGGAAGCGGCGAAATTGTTGAGGGCGGAGAAATTGAACGGGGCGTCGTAGTCGAGCACCCGCACGCCGAGCCCGCGCAGTTCGCCGAAGTACGCGAGAGTGGCGGCATCGTCGGAGCGGTTGTTGACGACGATGATTTCGAAGTCGGGATACGTCGTCTTGGCCAGGATCGAGCCGATGCAGAGCCGCAGCAGGTCCACGGCATTCCGCGTCGGGACGATGATCGAGACCTTGGGCGCGGGCGAGGGCTGCGCGTAGCGGACGCGCCAGTGATGGCCTTTCACGGGAACGAGCTCCGCCGCCACACCGGTGCGGGCCAGGTGATCCGTCAGTGCCTTCCGCGCGGCGATGAAGGGATAGTCGTCCTTCTCGTCGATCACGAGGGCGGTGGAGCCGGGAATGGCGCGCCAGTGGTAGAGCACGCGCGGGATATGGTGGATCTGGGCGGCAGTCAGCCCGGTGGTCACCCGCAGGGTGAGGTCCCAGTCCTGGCTGCCTTCATAACCGGTGCGGAAGCCGCCCACCGCCCGCACGCGGGAGGTGCGGAACACGGACAGATGGCACGTGTAATTCTGGCCGAGCAGCAGGTCGGGGTTCCAGTCGGGCTTGAAATAGGGATCGTAGCGGCGGCCGAGTTCATCGATCTTGTCCTCGTCCGAATAGAGAAACTCGAGCGCGGGCTGCCGGGCGGCGGCGAGCACGACCTCGGCCAGGGCGCGGGGCGCCAATTCGTCGTCATGGTCGAGCAGGGCGACGAATTCGCCCGACGCGAGGTCGAGGGCCGTGTTGGAGGAGGCGGAGATGTGGCCGTTTTCCGCGCGGAACGCGACCTTGATGCGGGTGTCGCGCTGGGCGTACTCCTCCAGCACCCGGCGGATATGGGCGGCGGACGAGGCATCGTCGGCGATGCAAAGCTCCCAATGGGGATAGAACTGGGCGCGCACGGACTCGATGGCCTTCACGAGCCACTGCTCCGGCGGGTTGAAGACCGGCATCAGCACGGAAACCAGCGGCCGGTGTTCCGGCGGCAGCGCCTCAAGTTCCGCGCGCAGGACGATCTGCTCCTCCAGTGTCGGGGTGTCGAAACGCTTCACCCAGGTGGCGTAATCGCGGCGGAGGTGGACGGGGATTTCCGCGCTGACCTTGGCGGTGGGGACGGCGAAGCAGTGCCAGCTTCCGTCCTCGGTCAAGGCCTCGAAGGCGATGAGCTGCGTGGTTTCGGCGGGCAGGGTGCAGTCGAGCGTGAAGCCGGATTCCCGTGCATGCGGATGATCGGGATGCCCGGCGCCGACATCCACCCGGGCGACGCCGTAAACCGCCGCGAAGGTCCGGCCGGCGGCGCGGGCGCGCACGGCCACGATCCGGCCGCCGTCCGGCGCAATCACCCAGCCGCGCATCTCGCCGGAGGGCGGCACGTCGTCCCAATCCGCCGGCTCGTCGATCATGTAGGCAAAGGCGGCCTCGGGGGCGGGTGGACGGGCGGCGCTGGCGGAGGCCTTGCCCTTGGCCGAATCGAGAAAAAGGCGGCGGAGCGAGCGCAGTGGAGCCGTCACCCGCCAGGAGAACGACTCGGTCATGCGGCGGATCTTGTCGTCGCGCTGGCGGAGCTCATCGGCATTGAATGTGCGCGTGAGGCGCGACATCGCCGCGGCGGACTCGACGAGCTGGCCGCGGAGCAATCCGACCTGGTTGCGCTCGCCCTGCAGCTTGGCCTGGTTGTAGCTTTCCTGCGCGGTGAGCCGTGCGTTTTCGGCCTGGAGCCGGGAAAGCCTGAGGCGCGAATCGGCGATGGTCGTTTCCATGGCGCGGAGACGCAGCGCGGCATCACCCTCCGCCAGCAGCACGTCCTCGGATGGGGGCGTGGCGGGGTCGGTGAAGAGCGGAGTGGCCGTCGCAAGCACCTCTCCGTAAAAATCCAGCAGTCCGGCGGTGTTGGCCTTGAGGTCGAAATGAGTGCGGGCGAACTCGAGGGCGCCCGAGCTGAGTTGCTGGGCGAGGGCCTCGTCGCCGAATACCTGCAGGCACTTGTCGGCGATTTCCTCGGCCCGGCCGGTTTCCAGCAACAGAGCGTGGCGGCCCTCTTCCATTTCGCGGGCGAGATTGGCTCGAGGCACGATCACGGGCCGGCCGACGCAGAGAAACTCGGGGATCTTCGAGGGGAGCCGGTAATCGTTGAATGCGTCGGGCGCGCCGGGTTGCACCAGGACATCAGCCAAGGCGAGCAGCGGTCCGAGCCTGGCCTTGGGCAGGAAGCCCAGATCAACGACGTGGGCGCCGCCCAGGGCGGTGAGTTCCCGGGCGAGGTCGGGCGGATTGAGGCCGGTGCGGACGAGCCGGCACGGCGTGCCGCGCTCGTTGATGAGACGCACGGCCAGGAGGAGGGTGCGGACGTCAGCCAGGTTGGCAAAGGTGGTGCTGCCCGTGAAAACGAGCACCCTTTCCCCGGACTTCAGGCCGACCTCCTCGCGCAGCGCGGGATCGGGGATCAGCGGCTGGTAGAGTGCGCCGTCGATGCCCGGCAACAGGCGCCGGGCGGGCTTGCCCGCGGGGATGAGCTCCTGCAGGCGGTCGGTGATGAAGGTGACGGCATGGGCGACGCGGAGAAAATTCCGATAGCGGAGGGGATGCGAGAGCCGGGGCGAAAGCCGGAGCGCGAGTTCCTCGTCGGAGCGTTGCCGCAGGGTGGCGATGGGTTCCCGCGCGTAGTTCTCCATCAGGAAGACCTCGTTGTCTTCGAGATGGATGAGCAGGGCCGCGGCGGAATGTTTTCGGAGATAGGCCAGGGTGAAGGCGCGCACATTCTCGCGCGGAGTCCAGGCATGGACGACATCGGCGGGCCGGCGGTTGGGGAAGACAGGCTCATCCTGCAGCATCCGTTGAAACGTTGCCGCGGTGAACAGGGGCTCGGGAATGACCGACAGGGTTTCCGGATTTTCGGGCACGGCGACCACGCAGGCGTGACCCAGGAGCGTGAGCCGGTTGGCGAACGCGCCGATGTGGTTCAGGCTGTTGCTGGTGAAGTCGCCGTAGTTGACGAAAAGGATATTCACGCGGGTCCGGGAAGTTTAGTTAAAGCCGGCCGGCGAATTCGAGAACCGATTTGGCGGTGCCGGCCCAGGAGAAGGCGTGGCTGCGGTCAAGGCTGGCGGCGGCGCGCGCCGGACAGGCGGCGGGTTCGTTTTCGAGGGAGAGCATGGCGTCGGCGAGGGCGGCGGGGCTTTCCGGCGGAAAATAGATCGCGGCGGAGCCACCGACCTCGGGCAGGCTGGCGCGCTCGCTGGCGAGCACCGGCAGGCCCGCGGCCATCGCCTCGACCAGCGGAAGGCCGAAGCCCTCGTGCCAGCTCGGCGCGATCAAGGCATAGCTGGAGGCGTACAGCGCGGCCAGCTCGGGGTCGGGGACATAGCCGGGATAGCGCACGGGAAGTCCGCGGGCCTTGAAGTCGTCGAGCCGGGCGTGCAGTTCGGCGGACTTCCAGCCGGCGCCGCCGGCGAGCACGAGCGGCCGGCGGAGGCCGGAATGCGCCAGATAAATTTCATACGCATCCAGGGCGGCGGCGTGGTTCTTGCGCGGCTCGAGGGATCCGACGACCAGCCAGGGCGCCGAATCCGGCTTGGCGCGGGCGACCTCGGCTGCCGGGAAACGGCTGGCGCCCGGCGCAAGGAGGTGCGGCCGCGGGTTGAGCCGGAACCAGGCGGGCAGGATTTGCTCGAACTCGTTCCGGGTATGTTGGCTCACAAACATGAATCCGGCGGCACGGGCCAGCGCCTGCAGCAGTTCCCGCTGGCAGACCAGACGGGTTTCATCCGTGGCAAATTCCGGATGCATCCAGAAGGCGAGATCGTGCACCGTGTAGACGAGCTTCGTATGGGGCAGCTTGGGGGCGTGAAAATTGAAGGAGAGGACGACGTCGGGTTTGCCAGGGAGCGGTTCGCCCGTGGCGACGTCGTGCCAGAATTTCCGGGCATCCGCCGGTTTCATCGCGCGCAACGGAGTGGTCACCCGCGGATCATCGATCATCGTGCCGCGTCGCGGGTCGGCGTTGATCCACTCGCCGAAATGGTGATAGAGCTCGAAGGTATGTCCGCGGGGCAGGCCTTCCGCGACCAAGGCCCGGGTGAGGGCGTCGGCGTACCAGGCGCAGCCGGCGCGCTCGGCGCAGGTTTGGGAAACGTCGAGGCCGATCTTCATGGGGCCTGCCTCCGCGCGGCGGCCGCGATAAAGTGGGCGAGGCGGCCGGCCTCGAGCTCGAGCGAGAACGCCGCCAGCCGGGTGTGGCCGCGGGCGATGAGCGTGTCCTTCAGGTCGGTCCGGATGGCGACCCGCCGCATGGTCTCGGCGAGTGCCTGCGGATCGCGTGCATCGACCTGGACGCAGGCATCGCCGGCGACCTCGGGGAGGGCGGTGGAGTCGGCGGCAATGATGGGCACGCCAAAGCGCATGGCTTCCAGCAGCGGCATGCCGAAGCCCTCGCAGAGGGAGGGGAAGACCAGCGCACCGGCGCGGGCCCACAGGGCGGAGAAGGCCTCATCCTTCACATGGCCGAGAAAGATCACCCGGTCGGACAGGCCGAGGCCATCGCGAAGCTCCCGGAGCAGGTCCATCCGGGCATCGGGATGGCCGGTGCAGACGAGCGGCCAGGCCCGCGAGGCGGCGGCCTGGGCATAAAGCCGGTAGGCCACGAGGAGGGTTTCGTGGTTCTTGTGCGGCCAGAAATTGGCCGGATAGAAGAAAAAGGGCTCCTCGGGGGCACCGGCGGGCAGCGCGCCGCCCGTGGCGGGAAAACGGCCCTGCACGGCGTTATAGGTGTGGAAGCAGCGTGCGGGGTGGACGCCATAGTTTTCGCCGAGGCGCTGCACGACATCGTGGGAGTTGCACTGGAAAAAAGTGGCTTCCGCCGCGACACGGGTAAACCAGGCGTGGCGGTGATTCACCTCCTCGACGGGCAGTGCGGCAGGCAGGTCCCGATGGAGCAAGTCGACGATGAGACTGACGCAGGGCAGGTCCGGCCGCATGAACTGCGAGGTGCCGAACGGTGCGTAAAGCACATCAAGGCCCGCCTTGCCGGCCACGTTGTCCGCGAGGGAGAGCGCACCCGCGGCGCGCCAGCCCTTGGTTTGGCGGAGCGAGACGGTGAGCTGACCATCGGCGGGTTCGAGCAGGTAGTCGCCCGGGCGGAGCACGGCGCCGAGTTCCTCGCGGAGTGCGGCGGGCGCGAACAGGGCGAAATTGAACTCGTTGGCGCGTTGGCGGCCGATTTCAGCGAGGAAGGTGAGCACAAATGGCTTGATGCCGCCATTCGCGCCCCCGGGCTGAAGTTGCAGGAGATCGATGCCGATCCGGATGCGTCCGGTGGCCGCGCGCCGCGCGCGCTGTTCGGCGGCCAGCGCCGCCCGATGTGCATGGCGCAGGGCGCGGGCGCCGAAGCCGAGCTTGCGGTGGAGCGGCGTGAAATACCGGCGGGCGGCGAGGGCGGCATGGTCCCGGGCGAGCTTGAGGTTCCATTCCCGCTCCAGCGCAGCGGTGCGGGGCGCCCAGCGCGCGAGGAAGCGGCGGGCATTGCGGTATTCGTGAGTGCCGCGGCCGGCCGAGCTGGAGACATGATGGCGGACGACACTGCCGGTCGCGACCAGGTTGACCAGGCCGTCATCCCGGGCGCGCAGGCACAGATCCGTGTCCTCGAATCCGTTGAAGTAACCTTCGTCGAATCCGCCCGCGCGGAGGAACCACTCGCGGCGGACGAGGCAGCAGGCCGCGGTGACGGCCGGGAATTCGACGATCCCGCCCGCAGCCTGAAGCTCCGCGAGTTCCCCGCGGTGGTGCACGGGATAGCCGCCATCGCGAAACACGACGCCCGCGTGATCGACGGCGCCGGTGGTGGCGTGCAGCTGGATGTTGCCGACGAGGCCGGCCCGGGGGTGGGCCGCAAAGGCGGTGAGCAGCGGCTCCAGCCAGCCGGGCTCGAGGACAAGGTCGTTGTTCAGCAGCGCGAGGAATTCGCCGTGGGCGATCCGCGCCGCACGGTTGTTGGCGGCGGCGTAGCCCAGGTTGCGGTCGTTCAGCAAAATGACGTGGGGCGGGGCGAGTTCCCGGAGGAACTCCCGGGTTTCATCGGTGGAGCCGTTGTCGACGAGGATGATTTCGTGGGTCACGGTCGCCGGTACCGTGGCGCGGAGCGAGGCGAGGCAGGCGCGGGTGAGCGCGAGCTGATTGTAGAGGGGGAGGATGAACGAGACCTGCACTGCCCGCCAGATTGGGTGGTGCGCGGACGGATGTCTAATGACTAATGGCCAACGGCATCGAAGATTTCCGATGGGCGGCGGTCGGCACCGGCAGGTCCGGCCCGGCTTGGCCCGGCCCACCGGCAGGGAATGCCGGATCAGGAGGCGAGGCGACCCACCTCGGTACCGCAGGGGGCGCCGGTGAGTTTGCACTCCATGAACTGCCGGACATCCCCGACACTCCGCAGCGCGCGCAGTTCATCATTGTCGATGGTGATCTGGAGGACGTCCTCGGTCAGCATCACGATTTCCATCATGGTCAGCGAATCAATGCCCAGATCCTCTACCAGGCGAAGGTCCGCATCGGACTCTTTCAGTCTGGGCCGGAACTTGGATTCCACGAAGCGCTCGATGACGCCAAAGATAATCACCGGAATATGCTCCAAGTTGCCGGTCTTCCGGAACTGGCAGGCCGCCTCGAAGGTGGAAGGCGAGCACCGCTTCAGCGCTTCCCGGAGTTGGGCTTCGTCCTCGGGGGTGAAGTCCTTGGCCAAGGCGAGGGAGGTCATCGTGTGATGGGAGGAGAGCGGTGGTATGGAGGACTCCATGACGTGGCGGCGGGTGCGGCAAATCCCTTCTTGATTGAAGAGAATGACAGTCACGGACCGGCAATCCGCCAGTGGGTTCGGCGGAAAATTGCCGCCGGAAGAAAGGGGATGTTCGCGGCGGGGTTCAAA
>Ga0316230_1000047_pt1 | contig 190418 bp, 157 predicted proteins | sample TBH18025metaG_FD_206004 | JGI IMG/M metagenome (GOLD analysis project Ga0316230, IMG submission 206004) | Freshwater microbial communities from Trout Bog Lake, Wisconsin, USA - TBH18025 | ecosystem: Environmental > Aquatic > Freshwater > Lake > Hypolimnion/Profundal zone | place: USA... | reverse complement strand
GCTCTATTTTTCGGGGGGAGACAGGCTCTTGATCGCCTTCCAGGCTTCCAGGACACTGGATTGCGCTTCGTCCCACTTGCCTTCCTCGGCCAATTTGGACGCGATGGAAAATTTCTTCGCCGCGGGCAGGCACTCGTCGGCAGAATGCCCGTAGAGAAGGGCGACCGATTCCGCCCATGCGGTCGTGAGTTGCGCGCGTTTGGCGTGATCGGCCCGCAGGATCCAGGTCGTGAGCTCGATCCGTGCCGCCGCCGTCGAGTCGAAGCCGGCTTTCGTGTTGGACTTGAGGGTGAGAAAAACGACCTGTAGCGGCAGCAGTGCCTTCTCCTGGTCCGCGGCATCCGGCGACGAGTGAAAAAGACGCAGCGCCCGTGCGGTGTCGAAGGCTATTTTCAACGCCGAAATCGGTGGCAGGTTGTATTGGCCCGCATACTCTTTGAAAAGCGGGATGACCAACGACGGTTTCTGCTTGTCCTCCGCACCTTTCCAAATGGCAATCTGCAACTCCGACATCCGCTCGGGATCAAACCCCGTCATCGACGACGTTCTCGGCCAGAAACAATAGGCGGCAAAAACGATCAGCAGCAGGAGGAACAGACGCTTGATGGCAAACATCATTCACACTAATGAAACAGCCCGCAGGCTTTTGGAAAGGATGAAACATCAGCACCCTGCAATATTTCCTCGCCGACTTGACTTTTTTCCGATCCCCATATAATCAACCAGATTAATAATCAAAGCGCTTAACAATATAGACAAGCGGGGATTTCACGGGAAAGGAGAGGTGTTATTCGTCTCTTTCTTTTGCTTGAAAGCAGGAGCCGACCGAGCAACGAAATCCCTTTTCAGGACCGAGACAATTATTGCCCGTATGAACCACCTATCATCTCCCGGCGGATTAAGATTGCGACGCCGGATTTTCTTCGCATGGATTGCGATCATCGCTTTGGTCTCCTTGAGCGGATGCGGAAAAAAGGCCGCAACTCCTGCGGGGATGCCGCCGGGGGGGATGCCCCCGCAGGAGGTCGCGGTGGTGACCCTGGCCCCGCAACGCGCGGAGATTGTCACGGAACTGCCCGGGCGGACCGCCGCCTGCCGGATCGCGGAGGTGCGCCCGCAGGTGAGCGGGATCATCCTCAATCGGATGTTCACGGAAGGGGCCGAGGTGAAGCTGGGCGAGCAGCTTTACCAGATCAATCCGGCAACCTATCAAACCGCCTATGACAGCGCGAAAGCGGCCGTGGCCAAGGCGGAGGCGGCGGCGCATGTGGCGGAGCTCCTGATGGACCGCCGCAAAAAGCTGGCCAGCACCAAGGTGATCAGCCAGCAGGATTACGACGATTCCTTCGCGGTGATGCGCCAGGCGGAGGCGGATATCGCAGCGCGCAACGCGGCGCTGGAGGAGGCCCGGATCAACCTGGAATACACGAAGGTCCTTTCTCCGATTGCCGGGTTTATCGGGCGTTCCATGGTGACCGAGGGCGCGCTCGTGACATCCGGCCAAGCCGGGGCACTGGCCACGGTCCAGCAACTCGATCCGATCTACGTGGATGTCACCCAGTCGAGCAACCAGTTGCTGCGCCTGCAGCGCGAGCTCGCTTCAGGGCAACTCAAAAACTCTCAAACCAAGGAAGCCGCGACCCGGCTGGTCTTCGAGGATGGCACGCAGTATTCCGAGCCGGGCACGCTGCAGTTTTCCGAGGTGAGCGTGGATCCGGGAACCGACTCCGTGACCCTGCGCGCCGTGTTCCCGAACCCGCGCCGGGAGCTGTTGCCGGGCATGTTTGTCCGGGCGATCGTGAGCGAAGGCACCAACGACCAGGCGATCCTGGCCCCGCAAAAAGGCGTCACCCGCAACGTGCGCGGCGAGCCGACCGCGTTTGTCGTGGGCGAGGGAAACAAGGTCGAGCTGCGCGTGCTCAAAACCGATCGCGCGATCGGCGACAAATGGCTCGTGACCGACGGGCTGAAAGCCGGCGACCGGCTGATCGTCGAGGGGCTTCAAAAAATTGCGCCGGGGGCGGAAGTGCGGCCCGTGGAAATCCCGGAAGCTTCCGCGAAATAGGGCATGGTTAATTTTTTCATCGACCGGCCGATCTTTGCGTGGGTCGTCGCCATCTTCATGATGCTGGCGGGGGTGCTCGCCCTGAAGACGCTTCCCATCGCCCAGTATCCGAGCATCGCGCCGCCCGCGGTCTCGATCACCGTGAACTACCCCGGCGCCTCGGCCGAAACCGTCCAAAGCTCGGTCGTCCAAGTGATCGAGCAGCAGATGAACGGCATCGACAACCTCCTCTATTTTTCGTCCGAGAGCACGAAGGACGGGAACATGACGATCACGCTCACGTTCCGCCAGGGGACGAACCCGGACGTGGCCCAGGTCCAGGTCCAGAACAAGCTGTCGCTGGCGATCCCGCTCTTGCCGCAGGAGGTCCAGCAGCGAGGGATCCGCGTGGCGAAATCCACGAGGAATTTCCTGGCCATCGTCGCGTTCGTCTCCACCGACGGAAGCATGAACGCCGCGGACCTCCAGGATTTCGTCGTGTCGAGCATCCAGGACCCGATCAGCCGGACGCCGGGAGTCGGGGACTTCCAGGTTTTCGGGGCCCAATACGCGATGCGCATCTGGCTCGATCCGACAAAGCTCACGAATTACGGGCTCACACCGGCGGACGTGCGCAACGCCATCTCCGCCCAGAACGTGCAGGTCGCGTCGGGCGAGATCGGCGGCCTGCCTTCGGTGCGGGGCCAGCAGATCAATGCCACGGTCCTCGGTCCCTCGCGGCTTTCGACGCCGGAGGAGTTCGGAAAAATCCTCCTGCGCGTGGACCCGGGCGGAGGGCAGATCCGCCTCAAGGATGTCGCGGAGATCAAGCTGGACGGGGAGAATTTCTCGGTCGCCGCGAAATACAACGGCGAGCCGACCTCCGGCATGGCGATCCGTCTGGCGACGGGGGCGAACGCGCTCACGACGGTCGAGGCGGTGAGGGCCACGATGAAGCGGCTCCAGCCCACGTTCCCGCCCGGCTTGAAAGTCGTCTATCCCCTCGACACCGCGCCCTTTGTCGAGATCTCGATCCACGAGGTGGTCAAGACGCTCTTCGTGGCCGTGCTGCTGGTTTTCTGCGTGATGTATCTGTTCCTGCAGAATTTCCGCGCGACGCTGATCCCGACGATCGCCGTGCCGGTGGTTTTGCTGGGCACGTTCGCCGTGCTCTCCGCGTGCGGGTTTTCGATCAACACGCTGACGATGTTCGCGATGGTGCTTGCGATCGGGCTCCTGGTCGATGACGCCATCGTGGTGGTCGAAAATGTCGAGCGGGTGATGTCGGAGGAAGGGCTTTCCCCCAGGGAGGCCACGCGGAAATCCATGAAGCAGATCACCGGTGCCCTCATCGGCATCGGCCTTGTTCTCTCCGCCGTTTTTGTGCCCATGGCATTCTTCGGCGGTTCCACCGGCGTCATCTACCGGCAGTTCTCGATCACGATCGTCTCGGCCATGTCCCTCTCGGTGGTGGTCGCCCTGATTTTCACGCCGGCCCTTTGCGCGACGATGCTCCAGCCGATCCCCAAGGGCCACCGCGAGGCCACCCGGGGATTTTTCGGATGGTTCAACACGGCATTTCGCTGGGGCACGAACCGCTACGAGGGCACCGTCGCGAACATTCTGCGCCGGAGCGGACGGTTCATCGTCCTTTATCTGGCGATCGTCGCGGCGATGGCGGTCCTGTTCAAACAGCTTCCCACGTCCTTCCTTCCGGACGAGGACCAGGGGATCATGTTCGCGCAGGTCACGACCCCGCCGGGATCCCCGCTCAGCAGCACCGAAAAGGTCCTCGACAAGGTCCGCGAATACCTTCTCAACGAGGAAAAGGGAAACGTCGAGTCGGTGCTGACCGTGGCCGGGTTCAGCTTTGGCGGCCGCGGGCAGAATGCCGGCCTCGTTTTTATCCGGCTCAAAGACTGGGACAGCCGCCCCGGAAAACAAAACCGCGTGCAGGCCATCGCCAAGCGGGCGATGATGCGGTTCATGAGCTACCGCGAGGCCTTGGCTTTCGCGTTTCCGCCGCCGGCCGTGTTCGAGCTGGGCAATGCGACGGGTTTCGATTTTCAGCTCATCGACCAGGCGGGGGTCGGGCATCAAAAACTCATGGAGGCGCGCAACCAGCTCCTCGGGATGGCCGCGAAAAGCGCCGGGCTGGTCGCGGTGCGGCCGAACGGGCTCAATGACGAGCCCCAATACCGGATCAAGATCGACCACGAAAAGGCCGGTGCCCTCGGGCTGACGATCGCCGACATCAACAACACGCTCTCGACAGCATGGGGGTCCGCCTACATCAATGATTTCGAGGACCGTGGCCGGATCAAGCGCGTGTATCTCCAGGGGGACGCGCCCTCGCGCATGCAGCCGGAGGATTTCGGGAAATGGTATGTGCGCAACGCCTCGGGAAAAATGGTGCCGTTCTCCGCCTTTGCCAGCGGGGAGTGGACCTACGGCTCGCCGCGCCTCGAGCGCTTCAACGGCCGCCCGTCGATGGAGATCCTCGGCCAGCCGTCCCCGGGCGAGAGCAGCGGCACCGCCATGAAGGCGATGGAGGCTATCGCGAGCCAACTGCCGAAGGGGATCGGCTTCGAGTGGAGCGGGCTCTCCTACGAGGAAATCGCCGCCGGCGCGCAGTCCGCCTCGCTCTATGCCATTTCGCTGCTGGTCGTTTTCCTCTGCCTCGCCGCCCTCTACGAAAGCTGGTCGATCCCGACCGCCGTGATGATGTCCGTGCCGCTCGGGATTCTCGGTGCGGTCGTGGCGACGTTGAGCAGGGGGCTGGCCAACGACGTGTTCCTCCAGGTCGGGCTGCTGACGATCGTCGGGCTCTCCGCGAAAAATGCCATTCTCATCGTCGAGTTCGCCAAGGCGAATTTCGACGGGGGCATGGGGCTTGTCGAGTCCGCGCTGGCGGCCTCGCGCCAGCGCCTGCGCCCGATCCTCATGACCTCGTGCGCGTTCATGCTCGGCGTCCTGCCCCTCGCGCTCTCGACCGGCGCCGGCTCCGGCGGGCAGAACGCCATCGGCACCGGAGTCATCGGCGGCACGTTCTCGGCGACGTTCTTCGGCATCCTGTTCATCCCGCTGTTTTTCGTCGCCGTCCTCCGCCTCTTCCGCGTGAAACCGCGCCGGAGCCCCGGAGCGGAATTTGTTGCGAGCTCGGCATCGCGATCTATTGTCCTTTGAGATGCATGCGCAACCATGCACAGAGTGCCAAAATTGTGAAACCCACCTATGCAATACCCTCGCAACATGAAAAGAGCGTTTGAAGGATTCGACATCATTCCTGTCGATCTAGATCAAGGGAGATCCTACCCGATAATGGTTTGCGACAATGGAATTTCGGAGTTTGGAGAGCAGCTCCGTGAACTTGGTCTCGGACAAGAGGAGGCTGCTGTTTTTACAAGCCCAACTGTCGGGGATTTATACTTCGACGCTGTTAAGAAATCGCTTTTAAACGCAGGATTTACGAAGGTCGCCCGCCACAACATTCCAGATGGCGAAGGAAATAAAAATTGGGCGGAATTCACGAAATGCTGCGAGTTTCTTTTAGAGGAATTCCCTGAGTCAGAGGCAATTCCGCTTGTCGTCAATTTGGGTGGTGGCGTTGTTGGCGATATGGGCGGGTTTGCCGCAGCGACGTATCGCAGAGGCGTCCCCTATGTTCAAATCCCAACCACCGTCTTGGGATGTGTTGATAGTGCAGTAGGAGGAAAAGTCGCGGTAAACATGAAAAACGCGAAGAATATTCTCGGCGCGTTTTACCAGCCCAGGCTTGTTTTTGCCGATCTTTCGCTGCTTCATTCCTTGCCGAAAAGGCAAGTGCGCTCCGGGGTTGCCGAGGTCATCAAATACGGGGTAGTTTGTGACCGCGATCTCTTCGAGTATCTTGAGAGCAACATCGAGAAACTCGTTGCGCTTGATCCTGTTGTTTTGCGTTGGGTGGTCAGCAAGTGCTTCCATATCAAGTCGGACATAGTCAAGCTTGACGAGAAGGATAAATTGGGCGTTCGCAATGTCTTAAATTACGGCCACACATTTGGGCATGCGATAGAAATGGCGGCGGAATACCGCTTCACTCACGGTGAAGCCATCTCTATTGGGATGGTCGCGGCTGCCAAACTCGCTGTTTTTCTGGGAGAGTGCGACGAGAGCGTTCTTGCAAGGTCGAAGGCCTTGCTTGAACGAGCTGGTTTGCCGACGGGCTGCGATGACCCCCGTGTCACGCTACAGCGTGTCATGAGCAGCATGGCGCGGGATAAAAAATTCAGCAATGGAAGAAATCTCTTCATTCTCGCGAAGGCCATTGGGAGATCAGCTCAGAAAACTGATATTAAAAAGGAAATCATCGAAGAGATTGTGAGCTCCTGCCTGAAATAGGGCGGTTGGTCGATGGCGGCCTGACCCGATTCCACCGGCGGTTTTTGCCATGGGGCAGCAGGTTTTTTTCAAGAAGCGAAAGATTTTTCTGGACAACCTTGATTCAGATCAAGTATTTCAAAAAAGTAACTCAAGCCTGTTGCACGCAAAAAATGGAAACCAAAAATCTTTTCCTTTCTTTCGCAGCCGCCTTGGCACTGGTCACCAGTTCCCGTGCGGATCTTATCGACATCCAGACCGAGTGGTCGGGGGCCAGCTACGGCAACGGTGCTTCCGCGACCGCCACCTTCACGCTCGACACGTCGCTTTTCAACAACCCGGGCTTCACGTCCTTCTCGGGACCCGCTTTTTCGAATGCTTTCCAGAATTTCCAGCTCGCCGTGTCGGGAGCGTCAGCGGGAAACGGGGCCTTCACCGGTGCTGATTTCAGCACGATTTTCCTGAATACAGCCGGGGGGACACTCGATTTCCACTCGGAACTCGTCGGGCAAACGACCCCCGGAGGCGCTTGGGGACCGGGGGTGTTCCCGTCCACTGTTGGAGATTTCAACTTGTTTTCAAACGGTCTCTCTCCGTTGACGCCGTCGGGAGTAACTGTTTTCACCCTGCGCACGAGCGGGGGGCAGAGCCTGCTGCTGACATCTTTTGCGCCGGTAGCCCCGCCTGCCCCGGTGGCTGTTCCCGAGAGCAGCACTTGGGTCATGGGATTCTTGGCGCTCGGAGCCGTCGCCTTCCTCGTCCGCCGCCCGGTGGCCGTTCGTTCCTGAGTTCGGGCTGTCCGAACCTCTCTCATAGGAAAATTGAGCCGGTCGTTTTTCCGGCAGGGTGCTTGGGTATCTTCCTTTGCTGACAAGCCCGAGGATCAGATAGGCCTACGCGACGAACACCACTTTCAACTCGCGGCTGTGCACCGCGTTCGTGGGCTGGGTGGCGACAAATCTTTCAAACGCTTCATCCGCGAGCTGGGTGCGCGTCGGGATCTCCGGGATCAGCCCGAACACGCGGGCGAGGATTTCGCGCAAACCCGGCATCCGGTCGGTTTTGTAAACCTCCTGGAGCTTCGGCAGATTCCAAAACTCCTGCGGCTTCTCGAACAGCAGCCGGCGGACGCGCTCCTCGACGGCGGGCCAGTCCTCGTCGTCGTATGCCTGGCGCAAATCCGCATCGCTGGCGACGGCTTCTCCGGCCTGCTGCGCGAAGCGCTCGCGATACATTTCGCGGTCGATCCGCATCCCGAAAAGTCCGATTTCCTCTCGCGCGACGGTCGCCATCGGGTCGGGGGAGGTGTTCGTGAAATCCTCGATGCGGGCACCCCCGCCGCCACCGTCGCCTTCTTCGGCCGGCTCCGCGGGCAGGGTCAGCTTTTTGTCGTAATTGAATTTCTCGTCGAAGTATTCGCAGTTGGCGAAGAAGTCGAAGAGGGCAAAGCCATCCTTGCGGGCGGTGCGCTGGTTTGCCCCCTCGCCTTGTTTGAACATGAACAGCCGTGTGCCGCGGCCTTTGATCTGGATGAAGTCGGTCGGCGAGAAAATCGGCCGGGCGAGCGCCACGTTGAGCACGTCCTCGCAGTCGTAGCCGGTGGTCATCATGCCCACGGTGACGCAGACGCGCGTGCGGCTCGTGTCGTAGTCGCGGATCTCCGCCGCGCGCCACTTGGATTTTCCGTTGAGGTTGTTGTTGGCGAAATCGATCGTCATCTGCTGTGCGCCCGGGATGTCGGACGTCACCTGCACGGCGAATGTCGAGCCCGCGGCATATTCGTCTGGCCAGCGGCGGGTCGCCTCTTCGTTGAGCAACGTCACCAGCTTGGTCGCGTGCTTCCGGCTCACCGCGAAGAAGATCGTTTTGCCGGTTTCTCCGGTGATCGGGTCGGGCTTCGCGTTGTCGAGGAAACAGCGAACGAAGCTCAGGTTGGTTTCATCCGAGAAAAAATTCCGCTCGTAGTCGCGCTTTCCGAAAACCAGTTCCTGATCGTCTTCGCCGGCCGGCATGGTCACCGCGTAACCCGCGTCCGAAAGCATCTGCGTGGTGATGTCCGTGCGGGCGTCGAGCGTGACAGGGTTGCAGAGGGAGGGCGGATCGTGCTGGACGGCGTTGAGCAGGGTGTATCGGAATGTCGGCTTGCCGTCTTCGCTCCCGAACGTGCGGTAGGTGTCGAGGATCAGCCGCCGCTCGAATTCGCGCGGGTCGTCCTGCCGGGCCGTCTCGTCCAGGCCCTTCAGATAATCGCGCGGCGTGGCGGTGAGGCCGAGCTTCGCGCCGACGAAATACTCGAAGATCGCGCGGTTGTTCCCGCTGATCGTCCGGTGCGCCTCGTCGCTGATGATGAGCTGGAAATCCGTGGGCGCGAACTCGTGAAGGAAACGGTTCCGTGCCGCGAGGCTCTGGATCGTCGTCACCACGACCTGCGCGCTTTTCCACTCCTGCCGCTTCTGTTTGTAGATCACCGTGCTGATCCCGTCGGCGGCGAGATACGCTTGGAAATTTCTCCATGCTTGGGTTTCGAGTTCGAGCCGGTCCACGAGAAAAAGAATCCGCGTCGCGTTTTCCGTGCGGAGGTAAAGTTTGGCGATCGCCGCGCTGAGAAGCGTCTTTCCCGTGCCGGTGGCCATCTCAAATAGGAACCGGTGGTTTTGCGGGCCGGCGGCCTTCTGCAGCGCGCGGACCGCCTCGATCTGGTAATCGCGCAGCAGGCGGATCTTCTTGTTCACCATCACCTCCGCCCGCTCGGCGGCCGGATACGTGAGCCATGCGGCATCCTGCGAGACCGCGATGTAATTCTCGTCCACCGTCACGGACGCGAGCCGTGCGGAATCCGGCTTCCACTCCGCCGCCTTGCCGAGTTCGTCGAGCGACAGGAACCGCGACATCCTCACCGGGTTCCCCTGCTGGAGGTTCCAGTAATAATGCACGAGCCCGTTGCTCAGAAAAATGTGGCTGACCCCGAGGCTCTCCGCGTAAGCGCGGGCCTGTTCCTTGCCGGTCAGCGGGTCGATGCTCTCCCGCTTTGCCTCGACGACCGCTGCTGGCCGGTCATCCGTGTTCAGCAGGACGAAATCCACCAGCCCGTCCGGCGCATGCTCGAAGTCCCGGCCCAAGTCCTGGCTCGGAGAAAACGTCCGCCGCGTGATCCGGTGCTCGCAGATGATGTTTTCTCGCCGCCCCTGAGCGTCCGGCAAAAACCTCCAGCCCGCCTCCTCCAGCAGCTTGTTGATCGTGATGCGGGCCTGGGCTTCGGAGGGCATTATGGTTTTCCCTTTTTCGGCGGCAGCAGGGGCTTGTCTTCCAATGCCTGCTTGATGTGCCGGTCAAAATCCGACTCGAAAAGCCGGTCCTGCACGATCCGGTATTTTTCAAACTCGCTCTCGGCAAACGCCTTCGCCACCTCCTGGCTCACCTTGCCCGGATGTTCGAGGATGTCCCTCTCGTTGAACTGGAGAAAGGCATTCAGCTTGCCCGCCCAATCCTGCATCGTCATCGGAATGTTCCGCTCCGCCTGATCCTCGGCATAATCGAGATACATCGTCACGATGCGGTCGAGCGACTTCAGTTCCTTCCCGGTGAGGTAATTCTTCGCGACGACCACATCCGGCTTGAGGATTTTTCCGTGCGGCGCGTTCTTCCAAGTCGTCAGCCCCATGCGCTCTTTCGTGCTGTCCGCGCGCTCGACGATCAACTCCGCCGCCGTGCGCCCGTGGATGGCAAAATGCAGTTTGTTCTGCACCGTGGCGAAAAATGCCTTTGTCGTCTCCGCCTCCGCGCTGTAATCCATCGCCGTCGCGTAGATGTCCGTGATCTTCTGGTAAAACTTCCGCTCGCTCGCCCGGATTTCGCGGATCTCCGCCAGCAGGTCCTCGTAATACTCCTTGCTCAAGAACGCCCCATTCTTCAGCCGCTCCTTGTCCAGCACGTAGCCACGTATGGCGTAATCCCGCAGCACGCCCGTAGCCCACTGGCGGAACTGGATGGCACGCGCCGAGCTCACCCGGAAACCGACGGCGATAATGGCGTCCAGATTGTAAAATCGCGTCGTGTAACCCTTGCCGTCCTCGGCAGTATGTCGGAAATCCCGACACACTGCTTTTTCATCCAGTTCGCCGGTGTCGAAAATGTTCTTCAGATGTTCGGTGATGGTGCTGCGGCCCTTGTCGAACAGCACGCCGATCAACTTCTGTGTCAGCCAAACCGTTTCCTCCGCCACCCGCACCTCGATGCCGTCCTCGCCCGCCTGCCGGGTGAAAATCAGAAACTCGGCGGTGCTGTTGCGGATTTGCAGCTTCTTTTCCGGTTTCATCGGCGGTTCTTTCTACCCCATTCCCGCACGCGTGGTCGAGGACGCGTTGGATCTTCGAGCAGCTTGTTGATCGTGATGCGGGCTTGGGCTTCGGAGGGCATAAAAAATCAGCTTGTTTTGTGCGCTCTTTGTGCGCACATTGGTCTCATGGCTACGGCTGTGGCATACCAAAACACTTCAACGAAGGGCAAGGACACGAGGTTCTTCGCGCGGATTTCCACCGCGGACAAAGCCCTGATCGAAGAGGCGGCCAGCCTTGCGGGCCAGTCCGCCGCAACCTTTGTGGTCTCCACGGCCCGTGAGGCGGCGGAGCGAGTTCTCCACAAGCGCGGCGGCATCCGCCTGAACCTGGAGGAATCCCGGCGGCTGGTCGAGGCGCTTCTCTCACCGCCCCGGAAACCGACCGCCGCCATGAAACGCGCGCTGAAATTGTATCGGGAAACGGTCATCAGTGATGTGAATCCCGAGTCCGAAAAAGTTCGGCAACGTCTGTCATTAAAATAAACATCCGGCTCGCATCGAGCGGCTGGAATCCGTGGCCGGTATAGAACGCTTCCGCCTTTTCGTCTTTCGGATCGGCGACGATGAGGACGGAGGGGATTTCAGCCGTCAGCGCCCGGTGCATGGCATCGTAAAGCAGTTGGGTTCCAAGTCCCTGACCGTGCAGCGCTCTCGAAACGGCAAGACGCCCGAGCAGGGCGGCTCCCAGCTTTTCATAACGGGGCAGCCGTTTGCGCTGGCTTGGGCTGAGTTCGGGAAGCCGTGGAGGAAGAGGTTCACCTTGCTGAGCTTCACCATCTGGTCGTCCACGTCGTAGCCGGCGAGGTTGCCATAGACCTTCTGGCGCTGGTCGTGCGTGAGCTTGTCGCCGGGCATCGTCGATCCGGACGACGTGCTGTGCGCGAGGATGTGCCGGTAGGCGGAGACGAGGAAGCCGCCCGTGCCGCACGCGGGGTCGAGGATTTTGTCGCCCGGCTGCGGGAGCTTGCCGACGAGGATGTCGCGGCAGGCGTCGATCCGGCGTTTGGTTTCGGAGGTGAGCATTGAAGTCGGGATCCGGCATCCTTGCCGTCAATCCGCCGCCCCGTATTTGTCCAGGAACCTGCGCACGTCCGCCTCATCCTCCGGGGGGAAGTCGCCGATCATCACGAGGCCCTCGGCGCTGCCGAGCTGGCCCGCGATGATTTCGAAGCAGCGCCACCCGAGGGGATCCTGGCCGGAGAAGAACTGGATGTTTTTTCCGGCGGCGCGGATTTTGCGATAGACGTCCGGCCATTCGGAAACCGGCGGCTGCCCGGCACCGGAGACCCACTGGACGGCTTTGAGCTCGGGGATTTCGAGGAGGGAATCGAGGTGGTTCAACTGTCCGGGGCCGTCGAGGTGGTAGATCGGGTTCGCGAGTTTGCGGCAGGTTGCGGCCAGCTCCGGCTTCACAAACCGGTCGAACATTTCCGGGCCGATCATGTAGCAGAAGTCGCACTGGAGCATGTAGGAGGGCGCCTCGGAATAGACCGGGGTCCAGGCGGTGTAGCCACGGTTTCCAGGCTGGATCAGGCGGTCGAATTCCTCGAAATAGCGCCACCACAATTCGTGGGTCCGCCAGGCGATCTTCTCGACCTCCCCGGGCTCGTCGAACAGATCCACGAGCAGGTTCTGGCTCCCGCGGAAGGAAGCCGCGACGTCGAGGTTGCCGCCGAGGTCGGTCATCCCCATGTGGACGAGTCCCCCGAACTTCTCGGCACCCGCACGGTAAAGTTCGCGGACCCTTTGGAACCAGATGTTGTCGGGCAGGAATTCCAAATTGATTTCGGCAAGATCGAGGTCTTCCGGCTGGTGAAACCAAACCGTGTTCTCGCCATTTTGGAGTTCGAGTCCCATGAAAGCCGCCATCGCGCCGGGCCCGAAATTCGGCCAGACCGAAGGGAACGAGTCGCCGAGGAAATGCCTGCTCTCGAGGTCGTAGAGCCAGCGGTCCGCAATCTCCTCGCTCGGGATGGCCGGGTCGTAGTGGCTGGTGAAACCCAGCGAAGGCAAAGCGGGCTCCGGACGGCCGGGATCGCGGCCTGCCATGGTCAGGTGGAGAAGAGGGCGATCCAGTTTGCCGGCCCACCATGCGGAGTAATCTCCCCGGATTTTTTCCCAGCGTCGCGCGTTGAAATCCAAGTTCATGGCATTGGTATTGGTGGTTTGAACACTGTTGTCGAGCCGTCTCTCCAAGCCGCGCGATTTTTTCCCGAAGCTCCGGTTCCGGCATCGGGCTTTTGAGAAATGCGGTTCCGGATCCCGGAAATAAACATGCGATTGCAAACGCGCCGTGCTGTTTGCACTGGGCTCTGGATGTGTGTAGGATCCCGCCTCATGCCCGCCATTCCAACCCGCTCCGAAGTCGCCGTCGCCGACACATGGGATCTGTCCCCGCTCTACCCGTCCGATGAAGCATGGGAGGTGGACTTCGATGTCCTCCAGAATGAATTTTCCGCCGCGGATCGCTTCCGGGGCCGGATCGGCGACTCGGCGGAGGCGCTCGCCGAATGCCTGGAATTCGAGAAGTCGGTCGAGCTGAGGATCGAGCGGCTGAACCAGTTCGCGGCGCTGCGCGTGACCGAGGACAGCTCGGATGCGGCGGCCCTCGACCGCGAGGCGCGCCTGGAAAACCTGCTGGTGCGGGTGGCCGAGGCGTTCTCGTTTCTCCCGCCAGAGATCCAGGCGCTGCCGGACGACAAGTTCGAGGCGTTTCTTTCGGCGGGCGTTTTGGGCGACTGGACGATCCCGCTGCGCAAGCTGCGGCGGCTGCGCGCCCACACGCTGAGCGCCGCCGAGGAGCGGCTCATGGCCCTCGGCTCGTCCGCGCTCCGCGGGCACGGCGAAACATTTTCGCAGCTCACCAACGTGGACATGAAGTTCGGCAAGCTGCGCGACGGGGACGGCAACGAGCGCGAGCTGACGCAGAGCTCGTTCTCGTCGTTTCTCCAGCAGCGCGACCCGGGCGTGCGGCGCGCGGCATTCCACCAGTTTTACGCCGAGTTTTCCGACCACAAATTCACGCTGGCCGCGAGCCTCACGAACTCGGTCCGCGCGGATGTTTTCCAGGCCCGGGCGAGGAACTACGCATCCGCCCGCGAGGCCGCGTTGTTCGGGGATGACGTGCCGGCGGGGGTTTACGACGGGCTGATTTCGACCGTCCGGAAAAACCTCGGTGCGCTGTTCGATTACTTCGAGCTGCGCCGCACGGTTCTCGGGCTCGAAGAAATCCACCACTACGACACGTATGTTCCGATGGTGGAAAACGTCCAGGCCGACGTGCCGTGGGACCGGGCGGTCGAACGGGTTCTCGAAGCCGTCGCGCCGCTGGGTCCGGAATACGTGGAAACTTTGGGCCGTGGGCTGCGCGACGGGCGGTGGTGCGACCGCTACGAAAACAAAGGCAAGCGGAGCGGGGCGTTTTCCTACGGCACGTTCACCAGCCCGCCCTACATCATGATGAACTACAAGGCGGACGTCTTTTCCGATGTTTACACCCTGGCGCACGAGGCCGGGCATTCGATGCACACATGGTATTCGCAGCGCGAGCAGCTCTACCAGAACTACCACTACCCGATTTTCCTCGCGGAGGTGGCTTCGACGTTCAACGAGATCCTTCTCACCGAGCACCTGCTCAAGACCACCGGCGACAAGCGCACCCGCGCCTACATCCTCAACCGGCAGATCGACGACCTGCGCGGCACGCTCTACCGGCAGACGATGTTCGCGGAGTTCGAGCGCGACATCCACGCGGCCGAGGAGGCGGGAGAGGCGCTGACGCTCGACGCCTTCCAGCGCATCTACCGCAGGCTGCTCGCGGGCTATTTCGGGCCGCGGTTCGCCCTCGATCCGGAACTCGAACTCGAGTGCCTCCGGATCCCGCATTTTTACAATGCGTTCTACGTTTACAAATACGCGACCGGCATCTCCGCCGCCGCGGCGCTTGCCGCGCAAGTTCTGGAATCCGGCGACGCGTCCGGCTTCCTGGCATTCCTGAGGAGTGGCGGGAGCCGGTATCCGATCGAGACACTGGCCTCGGCGGGCGTGGACATGGGCGGCCCGGCCCCGGTGCAGGCCGCGCTGGACCTCTTTGCCCGGAGGGTGGGGGAGTTGCGGGAGTTGCTCGCCTGATTTTTTCCTTTCGCTTTCCGGGAGATGGGTGATACTGAGCGTATGAGCGCACACATTGCTGCCAAGTCCCCGGTCGAAGTGGAATTGGAAGCCGGAAAAGACTACTGGTTCTGCACGTGCGGGCTTTCATCCGCCCAGCCTTTCTGCAACGGAGCCCACAAGGGAAGCGGGTTCGCCCCCAAGAAATTTGCCGCCGAAAGTTCCGGCCCCGCATGGCTCTGCCAGTGCAAGCAAACTGCCAACCCGCCGTTTTGCGATGGCACACACAAATCCATCACGTGAGCCGTTCGTCGGGGGGAAGCATTCCTCCGCCCTGGCGGCCATCGTCATCCTGGCCCTGCTGGGCCTCGGGCTCGCGTATCCGCTCTATCAATCGGGCATCCTCCAGCGGCTGATCAGCGGGGGATGGCCGGCCCCCTGGGCCCAAAAATCTGTCACGGTGACGAAGCCGAACGGGACGGCAGTTGAACTTCTCCCCGACCCTCCCGAAAAAGAGGTGCCGAACCCGGAGAAAATCAAGCTGGCCCAGGAGCTGGCCGAACGTCTCGACCGCAACTCGATACTCCCGGAGCGCTCGCTCCTGCGCGAGGACCGGCTCTCGAACGAGAACTCCATCTCCCAGATGCTCGAGGCGCTCGCCGTCGAGCTCGGAAGCTCGGAACTCTACTCCCTGATCAAAACCTACCGCGAGAACGACGATCTCATCAGCGTCGCCCGCAAGCGGATTGCGAACAGCGAGGAACTCGCCAAGGTCTCGGATGCGGACGTCGTGGAAATGAAGTCCAGCAACCCCGCGGCAGCCGCGGCCATCGCCCGATCGAAAGCCGGCAGCCTCGACTCCACGAAGGAGGCGAACAAACAAATCCAGACCTCGACCGCGGAAAACAACGAGCTGGCCGGCAGGATCGCGCAGGCCCTCCAGCGGCAGGGGTTCCCGATCGGTGTCCAAGGTGTCAAAAACCTCTGCGCCGCCCCGGACCGCAACGACATCATCGGCCTGGCCCAGAGCTTCCGCAGCATCCAGGTCATCACCAAAGAGCTCGAGCTCATGGTGCTCGCGCAGCCGGACAGGAACCTCGCGCGGAAATATTACGCGACCTACACCGTGCTGCTCATGGCGCTCGACAAGATCCAGAGGAACTACATGGACAAAATCGAGGCGGTGCACATCCCGTTTGCGAAGTCGATCGTTGCCGAGGCGGAAAAAACGATCAGCGAGGCGCAGGACGCCCTCCTCTCGCACGAGGCGCTCGAGAACGCCCAAGGCTCGGCCGCCCTGGGGCTCAACATCAAGACCTGCAAGGAAACCATCCAAGGGGCGAACTGGACGATTTCCAACCTCGAAAACCAGCGGAAAAAACTGATCACGGCAAACAAGCGCATCGGGTTTTCAATCGTGGCGGCACGGAACACCCACAAAACGCTCAGCCTCCAAACCGAGCTGGCGGCATTCATGAAGAGCAGCGCCGAGGAGCTCAAGGAAGTCGAATCCCTCGCGCTCCCGGAAATGCTCGTTCTCAATTTCGATCCCGACCAGAAGGGGACGGACCTCATCAACGGCACCCCGTTGAATTAAGCTTTCCGGCCGCGTTTTGCCGTGAGGAAAGGAACGACCTGGGCGAGCGGACGGGTGTTGATCACGTCGTCTTTTGTGAGCCAGCCTTTGCGCGCGGAGCCGATGCCGAAGATCAGGTCCTGGAGGCCGGCGGTCGAATGGGCGTCGGGATTGATCGAGCAGAGGACGCCTTTTTCTTTGGCGAGCGGCCACCAGCGCCAGTCCATGTCGAGGCGCCGGGGGTTGGCGTTGAGCTCGATAATGGTGCCGGTGTCGGCGGCGGCGTCGATGATGGCCGGGATGTTCACCCGGTAGGGTTCGCGGGTCAGCAGGAGCCGTCCGGTGAGGTGCCCGAGCATGGTGACAAATGGGTTGCTGATGGCCCGGATGATCCGCTTCGTCATCTCGGCCTCGGAGAGGGTGAACGACGAGTGGACGCTCGCGACAACATAATCGAGCGAGGCGAGGACATCGTCCGAAAAGTCCAGGCTGCCGTCCTTGAGGATGTCGCATTCGGTTCCCGCAAAAAGGTGGAGCGATTCGCCGCTGAGCTCGCGGATTTTTTTCACTTGGACGGCGAGGCGATTCTCATCGAGCCCGCGCGCCTGAAACGAGCTTTTGCTGTGGTCGGCGATGCCGAGATAAACCATGCCGAGTTCCTGCGCGGCGGCGGCCATGTCTTCGAGAGTGGCCCTGCCGTCGCTCTCCGTCGTGTGGCAGTGGAATGTCCCGCGGAGGTTCGACCACTCGATCAGGCGCGGCAGCTTATGGGATTCCGCGGCCTCGATTTCGCCGCGGTCCTCGCGCAGTTCTGGCACGACGGGGTCGAGCCCCAGCGCGCGATAAATATCGTTCTCCTCGTGGATTTCGGGAAGCGGCTTCCGGAGTTCGCGGCCCTCCGCCTCGCTGAAGCGGTATTCGTTGAGCGACCAGCCCCGGGTGAGCGCGCGCGAGCGGATGCGGACGTTGTGCTCCTTGCTGCCGGTGAAATAGGCGAGGGCGAACGGGTATTCCGGGCCGGTCACCACGCGCAGGTCGCACTGGATGCCGGACTTCAGGATGACGCTCGATTTGGTCGCCCCTTTGGCCAGGACCGATCCCACAAGCGGGTGGGCCGTGAAAAACTCCGAAACCTCCTCCGGCTGCCGGGTCGAGACGATGAAATCCAAGTCGCGGACGATTTCTTTTTTTCTGCGGTAGCTTCCGGCGATCTGCGCCTGGGCGACGCGGGGATGCCCGCGCAGGTCTTCGAGGAGGCTCTCGGCAAGCCCGGCGACATCGCCGATGCGGAATTCGCCGGTGTGCTTCTTGTGATGCTCGATCGCCTGCAGGATGTTGCTGGCGGTCTTTTCCCCGAATCCCGGCAGGGCGGCGACTTTGCCGGATTTGCACGCGCGCTCGAGCTTCGTGATCGAATGGACCCGGAGCGAGTCCCACAGGACCTTGATTTTTTTCGCGCCGAGCCCCTGAAGCTCGAAGAGGCTCAGGATGTCCGGCGGGAATTCGTCGGCGAGATGGTCGTAGTATTCGAGCCGCCCGTCCCGCACGAGGGTCGCGATTTTTTCCGATGTCGCCTTGCCGAGCCCGTCCACCGACCCGAGGCGGTCTTCTTCGACAAGCTTTTCGAGCGGATCGGAGAGGGTCTCCAGCGCGCGGGCGGCATTCGTGTAGGCGCGGACTTTGAACGGGTTCTCGCCTTTCAGTTCGAGCAACCGCGCGATGTTTTCGAGCACCGTGATGATGTCGTCTTTGCTCATTTCAAATACGTTTTCAGGCGGTTGCACCATCCGGGCAGCCATTTCGCTTCGTTCCGTTCCGGAGGGGAATTTTTCACCCGCCGCGCCAGTGTCTCGATTGCCGAGCTGACAAATGCCGGGAGGGCAGGGCGGGAGGAGTTCATGTTCGTCAGGACCTGCAGGAGCCCCCAGCCTGTTCCGTGATACCTTTCCGAAGGGTTTGTTCCCTCGCCCTTGAAATTCACATAGTCCATCAGGGCATAGTAGCCGAGCGGCTGGGCTGCCACACGCTGGAAATTCGCGGTGACCTTCGCGCGTTCACCCGCTGGAGCTGCCGCGAGCATCTTTGGCAATGCGGACTCAAGGCGCATGGCCGCATAACGGGCTTGAAGCGGGACGGTGCCCGCCAGCAGTGCCCGCAGTTCTTTGAGGCGGGGGCCGTTGGCATCGCCGAGAAATTCGGTGCGGGACTTCCACGGGCACGGGCCGAGCATCCAGTCCCTGACCGGCTGTCCGTTCGCCTTCAGAAATCGCGCCAGCCCCGGAAAACTCTCCTCGAACGGGCCACGTTGTCCGGCGGGATACCAGATGAAATGGCCGATGCCGAGCGACGCGAACCCCTCGCCCGCGTTCCACGAAGTCATCCCGGACACCGTCCCCGCGCATTCGTTTTTCCAGATCCGCCGCCCGATCTCCGTCGCCTGCCTGGCGGAAATGTCGATGGCATGGACGGAGGCCGTGGCCAGTGCCAGAGCCAGCAGAAAGGGAATTTTCATTTTGTGGACTCCAAATGTCTTTCGACGGCATCCCTCACCCGCGGTGTTCGGATGAGGCGCACCCAATCTCGTATTTCCTTCCAGCGCAGACCTCCCCAATCGGTTTCAGGCAGGTTTCCGCTGACGCGGCTCCTGTTCATGGCCGCCAGGTAAGCGATGTCGAACAACGCTTTCTCGGGCGACGCGACAAATCCGTCCACACGGGCATCGTAATTGTAGCCGCCGAACAATGCCGGCGTGATCCGATGGAGTGTTATCCGTGTCCCGGCGATCTCCATTTCGCCTGGACGGCCCAGCGTCATCGCGAAGTGTTTCTGCGGGATCTGCTGAATCCGGTCGTGCAACCGCAAGGCGGACCATCCGGAGAGATACGCCTGATAGGGTTCGGCCGCCGCTGTCACCAAGGCACCCGGCTTCGACGACGGCGTCCCCAGGAGCCAACTGCCTTTTTTGAGCGGCGTGCTCAGCCCCTCGGCAGCCAACCGACGCAATGCCATGGAGGTGGCGGGAATACTCATCCCCGCAAGCTGGGCCGCGTCGCGTGTCGTGATGCGGTTGTGCCCTGCCAGTTTCTGGTAGAATCCGAGCGTGGTCATGGTGCGGAAGGCGGCAGGGCCGCCGAAAGATCGCTCCCAACCTGCTCCGACATGTTCCTCCAGGCCCCGGGCGTGCCGTAGTGTGCGGCCAAGGCGGCTGGAAGGAACGGAACCACCTGTTCCATGAACATCTCAAAGCTGATCATCGAGAGTTGCTCGATGGCCCGAGCGACCAGTTCGGCAGGCATTCCCTTCCCGGCATCGGCAAACCGCGCCAGGTGGTGCAGATCGAAAACATCGCGGGCCTGTTGTTGGGTGCGGGACGCGAGGGCATGGATCTTCTGACGATAGGCTGCCGTCGCCGTGTAGTGATTAAAGACGAAAGGGACCACCCGTTGCTCGGCAAGCAGAGATGCCGACGGCGGTTCAGCCACGCATTCTTCTTCCTCATCGCGGCGAGAAAACTCCAGGCGTGTCGGCAGCGGATTGTCCTGATAAACGACATGGAATTTCCACCGCTGTACCGTTTGTGTCTGCTTGGCCGGCTTGATCTCGCTCAACGTGATGCCAACAGCTGCGAGTTCGGTCAGCAGAGGCCGGCTCGCCAGAACCTTGCTCACGTTCTTTTTCAGGATATCGACACCAACAACCCGGGCGTCGAAATCGATGTCTTCGGAAAGGCGCGGGCTGTTGTGGTAGAGACGCAGGTTGACCCCGCCCTTCAGACAAATCGTTCCGGGGCTGACAACCGGCGCGAAATGCCGCAGGAACACAAGGTGAAACCTCTCGACAGCCTCTCTCTCATTCATTGAGAAATATTAATACAAGAGTTAATATAGCGCAATAGAAAATAGGGCTCATTTCCTCGTTGCCCAGCCGAAGGTGATCAGGCGCGCCATCCTGGAACTACACTCTGACATCGAGCGCAAGCGAGGAAGGCAAATGGTCTTTGTCGCACCGGCGGATTTGTCGGCCCGGCTGACGAAGTTGGAAAAGCTGGCAGGCCTATGAACGTCACCGAGGACCAACAGCTCCATCCAACCAACGCCTCCTCAAGAGTTTCTGCGCGAGGTGAAAAATTCTTTGAGGAGTGCGGCGCAGGCGTCCGCGAGGACGCCCGGGGTGATCTCGCTGCGATGGTTGAGCCCGGGCATTTGCAGGATGTTGAGGAGACCGCCCGCCGCGCCGCCTTTGGCATCGCTGCACCCGAAAACGACTCGGCGGACCCGCGCATGGACGATCGCCCCCGCGCACATCGGGCAGGGTTCCTTTGTCACATAAAGATCGCAGTCCGTCAGCCTCCAGTCGCCGACTTCGGATTCCGCCTGGGTGATGGCGAGCATTTCCGCGTGGGCGGTCGCATCCTTGAGCAGTTCGACTTGGTTCCATGCCCGCGCGATGATCGTCCCCTCGCGCACGATGACGGCCCCGACCGGCACCTCCTCTGCAGCGAATGCTTTCCTCGCCTGCCGCAGTGCCTCTCCCATGAAATATTCCTCGCCCGCAAGTTCCATAGCGGGCAATCTAACAGATTCATGCCCGCGCGCAAAACCATCGTTGCCCCGTCGATTCTCGCCTGCGATTTTTCGCGCCTCGAAGCCGAGGTCAGGCGCGCCGGCGGTGCCGGTGCCGATTGGATCCACTGCGATGTGATGGACGGGCACTTCGTGGACAATATTTCCTTCGGTCCCGCGATTGTCGAAGCCGCTTCGCGCTGCACCGCCCTCCCGCTCGATGTCCACCTGATGATCGAGCGTCCGGACCACTACGTGCCGCGGTTTGCCAAGGCCGCCGCCTCGATCACCTGCCATGTCGAGGCTTCCCACGATGTCTCGAAAACCCTCTTGGCGATCCGCGAAGCGGGCTGCCTCGCGGGCCTGGCCGTCAGCCCGCCGACCCCGCTGGAAATGATCCGGCCCTATCTCGGGCGGTTCGATATCCTGCTCGTGATGGCCGTGAACCCCGGCTTCGGCGGCCAGCCGTTCATTCCGGAGATGGTGGGAAAAATTTCCGTGGCGGCGGAGTGGCGCGAGAGGGACGGGCTGGATTTCCACATCGAGGTGGATGGGGGGATCACGGTGGCGACCGCCGCGATGTCCGTGGCTGCCGGTGCAGACGTTTTGGTGGCTGGAACATCGGTGTTCAAAGCCGGCGACGCCGCCGCAGAAATCGCCGCGCTCCGGGACGCCCGCTGATTTTTTTTGCAACTTTTCACGGCCCGCGGTTTTTTATCCGTGTTATGAAAACCCTGCACTGTCTCCCACTGGTCCTCCTCGCTGCGGTGGCTCCGTTGCTCCATGCATCCGACTCCAAGCGCACGGCGGAATATATCCTGACCACCCCCGCGGACTTCGAGGGCAAAGAGGTGACCCTCGATGTTTCCTTCGTCAAGCCCGTGCATTGGAAAAGCCCGGTGCCCGAACTCGCGTTTTTCCACGCCATGACGCTTGACCGCAGGGACTACCGACCCGGCGGCGCAATCCTCGTCGTGATCCTGTCCGAAGACGCTTCCCACTTCGCGCAGCGATACGGCACCGATTTCAAGAGCCGCAGTTATTCCAATTCCTTGAAAGGCACGCTTGTCGCGGCTCCGGGCGGGAGAAGGCCCGCCAAAATCTGGATCTTCGACACCACGGGAAAAGTTGCCGACATGGTCAAACAGAACAAGCTGATGATCGAAGAAGAAGGAGGCGGCGGCCCTGGAGGAGGCCCCGGCCCTGGAGGAGGCCCCGGCCCTGGAGGTCCCGGCCCTGGCCCCGGCGGACATGATCGCCGCCACGCCGGCCCGGCATGAACTGAGCCTCTTGAAAATTCCTGGTGCCGGGAGAGACCGTTCTCCCGGCCCCTTTTTTTCTGCCATCTTCGGTTTCTGGCAGATACCATGCGGCCATGACGGCATGGCATTGGCTGGCGATGGCCGGCGTTTTGATGATCGGGATCCTTGCGGGCTGGCTGGCCGCCTCGGTCCGCACGGCGCGGCTGAATGCGCGGGCCTCCGCGCTCGAAGCGCGCGGGGCGGAGCTGGGAATCCAGATTTCCAAACTCGACGAATCCCTTTCCTCCGAGCGCGGAAAGAGCTCCGATCTGGCGTCTTCCCTGGCCACGGTCCGGGCGGAAAACTCGCATCTCACCGGGCGTCTGGAAGACGATGGGAAGCGCCTCGCCGAAATGCAGGAGCGGATGAAGCTCGAGTTTGAAAATCTCGCCTCCCGCCTCCTCGATGAGAAGAGCGTCAAGTTTCTCGACCAAAACCAGCAGCATCTCGGGACGCTCCTGAACCCGCTGCGCGAGCGCCTGGGAGAATTCCGGGAGCGGATGGAAAAAATCCACACCGAGGAAGAGAAGTCGGCGGCGGCACTCGGGTTCCAGTTGAAAAGCCTCCACGAACTCAACCGCCAGATGGCGGAAGAGGCGGGCAACCTGACCAATGCTCTCAAGGGGCAATCCAAAACCCAGGGGTCGTGGGGCGAGCTCGTGCTCGAACGCATTCTCGAAAAATGCGGCCTCACCAAAGGCGTCGAATACGAAACCCAGGCGTCATACCAAGATGACGACGGCACCCGCCGGATGCCGGATGTCGTGATCCACCTCCCCGAGGGAAAGAACCTCATCGTCGATGCGAAGGTCTCGCTCACCGCCTACGAGAAGGCGGTCAATGCGGATTCGGAGGGATTGCGGGCATCCGCCCTCCGCGAGCATGTGCTCTCGGTAAGGCGCCATGTCGAGGAGTTGGCAAAAAAAGATTATCCGGGTCTCAGGAGCCTCGAGTCGCCGGATTTTGTGCTCATGTTTGTGCCGGTTGAACCCGCCCTCCATCTCGCGCTTCAGGAAGACCCGTCGCTTTATGGGGATGCTTTTGAAAAGAATGTCGTCCTCGTCTCCTCCTCGACGCTCCTTGTCGCCCTCCGCGCCGTCGAGAGCGTCTGGAGGCACCACAAGCAGACTGTCAACGCGCAGGAAATCGCCCGGCAGGCCGGAAACCTCCATGACGCGTTCGTCCTCTTCACCCAATCGCTCGAGGAGATCGGCTCGCGGCTCGACCAGGCCAAGGGCTCCTATGACTCCGCGATCTCCCGCCTTGCCACAGGCAGGGGCAACCTTGTCAAACGCACCCTCGAGCTCCAAAAGCTCGGAGCCCGCGGCGACAAACAACTCCCTCCGGGGCTCGCGGCCCTGGCAGAGGAATAGCGGCATTAGCGGGATCGGGCGCAGCCTCCTGCAATTTTCTATTGCCAACCCCGTCCAAACTAATGCTATATTATGCCTCGTATATGGACATATCACTCATCAACAGCCAATCCCTTCTCCATCTGCTCGGTCTGACGGAGAAGAAGGAAGAACTCCTCCAGGTGCTCGAACAAATTGACGCCGAAATCATCAGAACCCTCAAGGGTGGGATTTCGGTCGAAGTTCTCGAGGTCGCTCCGGCACCCGCCCTCGTCGCGCCAGCACCGAAAGCCAAGCCGGCACCCGCGAAGACACCGAAGATAAAAGGCAAGCCCGTTAAGCCGGGCGGCTTGAAGGACCGCATTCTTGCGCTGCTCGAAGCGGCCGGGGACGCGGGGCTCAAGGTGCGGGAGATCGCCGACAAGCTCGGATCGAAGCCCGGCAACATTGCCGTGTGGTTCAGCACGACCGGCAAGCATATCACCACGAAACTCGCTCCAGGGCGTTTTGCCAGGAAAGAGGCTTCCAAGACAGCGGCTCCTGCCGCCAAGCGGGGGAAGACAAAGGCGAAGGCGAAGAAAAAGGGCGGCATCACTCCGGAAGGCCGCGCGAGACTCGCCGCCAACATGAAAGCCCGCTGGGCCGCCCGCAAAGCCGCCAAGCCTGCAGCGAAAGCGCGCTAAAACCAGACAGGATTTCTCAACGATCTCCCGGCAGTTCCGGAAACGGGCTGCCGGGATTTTTTGTGCCTGCCTCGCGGCGCGAACGGCGGTCTTTCCCCAGCCATCATCCCACCCCTCAAAGAAAAACCTGACGATTCGTTGTAGGCGGTGTGCCAACCGCCTGCCCTCACGCTGGGCGGCCTGCACAGCCCCCCGATCATTCTCGGCCCGTCTGATGATTTCCGCGTGTCATGTCCTGCCCATGACATTTTATTCATAAATTTTCCTACAAAAGATGGAGCGGGTCCACGTCCACCGCCACAAAGACATCTGCAGGCATCGGCAGGGAATCGAGGGTCGTCCGCACGAAACGTGAGAGCTGGACGGAGGATGGCCCGCGCAGGGACACTTGGAACCGGTGGTAGGTCTTCGCCTTCGCGAGCGGCGCGGGGACCGCGTCGCCGACCGCCACGCCGGCGGGGGCGGACGCCTTCAGCTTCCGGGCGAGCGTCTCGGCGGAAAACTGCGCGCGCTCGAGCATCGCCCCGCGCAGCGTGACCATGACCATGCGCCCGAACGGCGGATACCCGAACTGGCGGCGGAATTCCATCTCCTGGTCCATGAACCCCTCGTAGTCGTGGTGCCGCGCGAACTGGATCGAGGGGCTGAACGGAGTAAATGTCTGCACCAGCACCTCGCCTTCCATCTCGCCGCGGCCGGCCCGCCCGGCGACCTGCGTGAGAAGCTGGAACGTGCGCTCGCCGGCGCGGAAATCCGGCATGTGGAGCCCGAGGTCCGCGTTGACGATCCCGACCAGCGTGACATTCGGAAAATGCAGGCCCTTCGCGATCATCTGCGTGCCGACCAAGATGTCGATTTTTCCCTCCTTGAACGCCCCGAGCGTCTCCCGGTAAGCGTCTTTTCGGGTCATCGAATCCGCGTCCATCCTGGCGATCCGGGCCTTGGGAAAAATCCGCTTCACCGCCTCCTCGACTTTCTGCGTGCCGACGCCGGAGTGGCGGATCCCGGGATCCTTGCATTTCGGGCACACTTTCGGCGCGCGCGACGAATGCCCGCAGATGTGGCAGCACAGCCGCTCGGCGGCGCGATGGAACGTGAGCGACACGCTGCAATCCGGGCACGTGCAGACATGCCCGCAGGCCTCGCACAGCATCGAAGTCGAAAACCCGCGCCGGTTCAAAAAAAGGATCGTCTGCTCGCCTTTCGCGATCCGGCCCTCGATCGCTTCCTTGAGCGGGAGCGAGAGGATGCCGCCCTCGGGCGAGCGGCGCGCGGCCTGCCGGAGATCGACGACCCGGACCACCGGCATGCGCTTGTCATCGACCCGGTTGTCCAGGCGGACGAGGCGGTATTTTCCGGACAGCGCATTGTGCCAGCTCTCGAGGCTCGGGGTCGCGCTGCCCAGAAGCACGGCCGCCTTCTCGCGGTGGCCGCGCAGAACGGCCATGTCCCGTGCATGGTAGCGCGGGGCCTCGTCCTGCTTGTAGGAATTCTCGTGCTCCTCGTCCACGATGATGATGCCGAGGTTTTCGAGCGGGGCAAAAATCGAGCTGCGCGCGCCGATCACGATCCGCGCGGCCCCGCTGTGGATCTTGTGCCACTCGTCATGCCGCTCGCCGTCGGAGAGGTGGCTGTGCAGGACGGCGATCTTCTCCTGCATGTCCGCGAAGCGGGATTTGAACCGCTCGACCGTCTGCGGGGTCAGCGCGATTTCCGGCACGAGAACCAGCGAGGTGCGCCCGTCATCGACGGCCTTGCGGATCGCGCGCAGATAAATTTCGGTCTTCCCCGAGCCCGTCACTCCGAAAAGCAGGATCGGCTTCGCGGACGGATCCGCCATCGCCGCCTCGACCGCCTGCAAAGCCGCTTCCTGCTCGGAATTCAAGACCAGGTCCGCCGACGAAACAAAATTTTCCGCGTAGGGATCGCGCGCAAAGACCGCGGATTCGATGACGACGAACCCGCGCTTTTCGAGCATGCGAAAAACCCCCTCCGCCACGCCCGCCTGCTCCGCCGCCCCGGAGACCGGGACCGGACCGCCCGCTTCGATCACCGCGCGAAGGGCGTCCGCTTGCCGGGGGGCACGCTTTTCGAGCGCCGCCAGTTCCTCCTCCGTGACCTCTCTCGCCACCCGGACCGTGTTCCGCCGTTTTTCCGAAACCCGCCCGTCCCGCACCGCCACGGGCAGCACGCTGCACACCGCGGTCTCGACCGGGCAGCAGTAATAGTCGGCCATCCAGCGCGCCAGTTCGAGCAGGGCTGGCCGGATCATCGGCTTCTCGTCGAGCAGCTCCGCGATATCGCGCATCCCGCGGACGTCCGAGGATTCCAGCATCTCGACCACCGTGGCCGTGAGCATCCGGGTCCGCACAGGAACCTTCACGCGCGATCCCACCGCCACCGCGTCCCCGAAACATTCCGGGACGCGGTAATCCAACAGCCGCCCCGCAGCCTGGTCCGGTAGAACACGCACAAACATTCCCGGCGATTATCCCTGCTGGTCCCGCATTCGACAAGCTGGCAGAAACCCGCTCGCGCGGTGGTGCAGAGCGGATGAATCCCAACCGATTGTTGGATACACATTCGGATGTGTCACCTCTTCCGGAAGACAAGCTCCCGCGTGAGGAACCGGCGGGTCGTCGACTTATCATCCGGGAATTCCGCGTAAAGAAGGGAAACGGATACCCCGCCGACATGGTCTGATTCACCGATCAATGTCGGATACCAGACCTTTCCGGCCTTCGACGGTTTGCCGAGAAGAAGTTTCGGCGGCGACCAGTCGGTCAGACTTTTACTGGTGGAAATCCACAGATCGCCTGCCCACCGGTGCCACACCATCACCCACCGATCGAGAAACGTATTCCAGAGCACGGAGGGATTTACACCGCTGTGACCAGCGAGCGCTGGAATCGGTGTAGCGCGGCCGCCTAGGCCCGGCTCCGTGAAGCCTCCTTTATACCACTTGCGCCATGAGCCCGGACGTCCCTCCGGGTCTGCGCTCATTGCCATGCAAAACCTGCCGTCCTCCTGGAAGAAGCAAAGGTAACGCCGGTTCTTTTCGTCCCAAACGGTGCAGTGGTCGCCCAGGCCGGACCACGCCGCCTTCTGCGGTTTCCGCTGGTGCGAGGTCAGGATTTGCGCCCGATCTTTCCATGTGAGCCCCGAGTCATCAGATGCGCATCGGGCGATCGACTTGTAAGCCGTGAAATCGGAGTTCGGACTGAGGGGGAACCTGTGGTCTTCGGCATGATAGAATCCGAGCATGCGACGACCGCCACGCCGGAAGACCGAGTAGAGCCAGGCGCCGCCGTTGTCATAATCCCCCTTGCTGCCCTTCGGTAGAACTTTGACGCAGTTTTGCATTTCAAAGAGAGATGTTCCCGTGGTGCGGTAGGAGTCCTCACCCGGCCAAAACATCATGCGGGAGGAGCCATTCCGCAAAAGCGTGCAATGGCCATCCGGCGAGTATTTGTAGATGGGGAGATGCGGTTTTGGCTCCGGCACAATCCGCGCAACGCCAAGCGAAAACTCCTGGGCGCTCAAGGTGAGCGGGAGCAGGAAGAATAAGAGAAGTCGCATGGCTCAGGTGCTTTGATGGCCGGATGGTGTCGCTGGAAAGATTGAGCCTCCTGCTATGAGTGCGGCGCGAAGGGCGGCGAACACCCCGGTGCAGGAAGCGCCCACCACGCAGAGGTCGCCACGCCACCCCACAGGCACCTCGCGGGCGGGTTCCGTCAATGACCGGTGCACGGGGTCGGATGGAATCAATGGCATGGCGTTTCAGGCTTGGGAAATCATATCATTGTCACCCGAGTCACATCGATACAAACAGAACTGGATGGAAAGAATTGCCCGGATCACTATGTTCCCGCGAACAGTTTTTTCGGTTCGCGGTTGCCCGATGGGATTTCCTGTGCTCAAATGACAAATTGCCCATGAATGTCGTTTGTGATCCTCAACCCAATTGTATCGTCAACCTTCAAGTCGAGCTTTCCGCCGACCAGGTGACGCGTGAATGGCAGTCTATTGCCAAAGATTTCCAACGCCAGGCCCGGATCCCCGGATACCGTCCCGGCAAAGCCCCGCAGTCGCTGATCGACACGCGCTTCGCGAAGGACATCCGCGAGGAGCTCGAAAAAAAGCTGCTCCGCGACAGCATCAACGAGGCGATCAAACAGAAAAACCTCCGTGTTCTCTCGGTCTCGAAAGTTGAGGACGTCCAGATCGGCGACGACAAGACCATGCGTTACCGGGCGAGCGTCGTCACGGCCCCGGAGTTCGAGCTGCCGGACTACTCGGCGATCACCGTCGAGCTGGCGAAGAAGGAGGTCGAGGAGGCGGACGTCCAAAAATGGCTGGAGCAATTCCGCGACCCGCACGCCACGTTCGAGGCGGTCGAAGGCCGCGCGCTGGCGATGGGCGACTACGCCGTGGTGACCTACGAGGGAAAAATCGGCGACCGATTGCTTTCCGAGGCGCTCCCCAAGGCTCCGGCCCAACTGCAGGGACGCCGGAACGCCTGGATTTTCATGGATGAGGGAACTCTGGTCCCCGGGTTCGCCAAAGCGCTCGGGGGAATGGCCATCAACGAGGAGCGTTCGTTCACGCTCGACGTGCCCGCGGATTTCCCGCTCGAGGATCTGCGCGGATCGAAAGTCAGCTATTCCACAACCCTTCACGGCATCAACTCCAAGCAGCTCCCGCCGCTCGATGACGCGCTCGCCGAAAAAATCGAACCCGGCAAAACCCTCGAAACCCTCCGCGCCGAAATCCGCGAGCGGCTGGAAAACCTTGCGGAGTCCCAGTTCCAGAACGCCAAGCGCAACGCCGCCCTCAAGCAGCTTCTCGCCCTCGTCCAGTGCGAGCTTCCCGCGCAGACAGTCCAGCGCGAGGTCTCGAGCATCCTGCGCGAAATCGTCCAGGAGAACCAGGTCCGCGGCGTCAGCGACGACGAGCTCCGCTCCCACCAGGACGAGCTCGTCGGGCTCGCCCAGCAGAGCGCACTCGACCGCGTGCGCGGAAATTTCCTCCTCCTCCGCGTGGCCGAGAAGGAGAAGCTCGAGGTGACGGAGACCGACATGCTGATGGCGGTCTCGGAGATGGCCCGGCGCTACGAGATCCCCGTGAAAAAGCTGGTCAAGGACCTGCAGTCGCGCGAGGGGTTCGGCCCGATCCGAGAGCAAATTCTCATGGGCAAGGCGCTTGATTTGATCGCCGCCAATGTTACCGTGCGCGAACCGGCCGGAGGATCGGCCAAAGCCTAAATATTATGTTGGTTCCCATCGTTGTTGAACAGACCGGGCGCGGAGAGCGCAGCTACGACATCTACTCGCGGCTCCTCAAGGACCGCATTATCTTCATCGGCATGCCGATCGATGATCATGTCGCCAACCTCGTCATCGCGCAGCTGCTCTTCCTCCAGATGGAGGACGCGAAAAAAGACATCAGCATCTACATCAACTCGCCCGGCGGGTCGGTGACATCGGGTCTGGCGATCTACGACACGATGCAGTTCGTGACCTGCGACGTGAACACCTACTGCATGGGCATCGCCGCGAGCATGGGGGCGGTCCTTCTTTGCGCGGGCACCAAGGGCAAACGCTTCGCGCTGCCGAACTCCGACATCATGATCCACCAGGTTTCCGGAGGCGCGCAGGGCCAGGCCAGCGACGTCGAGCGCCAGGTCGAATTCATGTTCAAGCTCAAGAAGCGCCTCAACGGCATCATCGCTTTTCATACGGGAAAATCGGCCGAGCAGGTGAACAAGGACGCCGACCGCGACAATTACATGACCGCCGAGGAGGCGAAGGAATACGGCCTCGTCGATGAAGTCGTGAAGTCCCGCAAGGAACTCAAGGGCCTCGACAAAACGTCAGAATAACGATTATGGCGCGCGCGACGAACCTGACGATGTGTTCCTTCTGTGGCAAAAGCCACTCGGAGGTCCGCAAGCTCATTGCGGGGCCGGGCGTCTATATCTGCGACAGTTGCATCACCGTCTGCAAAGGGATTCTGGACAAGGAATTCAAGGAGGAAAACAAAAAGGCGAAGAACGCGATCCGGGTCCCCAAGCCGGCGGACATCAAGCACCAGCTCGAGCAGCATGTGATCGGCCAGGACCACGCGAAGAAGGTGCTGGCCGTGGCCATGCACAACCACTACAAGCGCCTTCTCCAGGAGACGCCGGCATCGGTCGGCCTCGACCCGCTCGCGGATGTCGAAATCGAGAAGAGCAACATCCTTCTGATCGGCCCGACCGGATCGGGCAAGACCCTCCTCGCGCGCACGCTCGCGAAGATCCTCGACGTGCCGTTCTGCATCGCCGACGCCACCTCGATCACCGAGGCCGGCTACGTGGGCGAAGATGTCGAGAACATCATTCTCCGCCTCCTCCAGAACGCCGACTACGACGTGAAGCGATGCGAGATGGGGATCGTCTATATCGACGAGATCGACAAGATCGGGCGCAAGACCGAAAACGTGAGCATCACGCGCGACGTATCCGGCGAGGGCGTCCAGCAGGCGCTCCTCAAAATGCTCGAAGGCACGGTCTGCAACGTCCCCCCGCAGGGCGGCCGAAAGCACCCGCACCAGGAATACATCCAGGTCAACACGGAAAAAATCCTCTTCATCTGCGGCGGCGCGTTTGTCGGGCTCGACAAGATCATCCACCGCCGGTTGGGCGGGAGGGCGATGGGCTTCCACACCGGCGAAGCTGTCTCCGGGAATTTCCTCCAACGCGAGGCCTTGAAAAGGGTCGAGCCCGAAGACCTTCTGAGTTTCGGGCTCATCCCGGAATTCATCGGCCGCCTTCCGGTGGTCGCCACCCTCGATGAATTGACCGAAGACGAGATGGTCACGATCCTCACCGAGCCGAAAAACGCGATGGTCAAGCAGTTCACCAAGCTCTTGGGCATGGACGGTGTCGGCCTCAACATGACCAAGGACGCGCTGCGGGCGCTCGCTTCCGAGGCGCTGAAAAAAGGTACGGGAGCCCGCGCCCTCCGCGCCATGATCGAGCGGATCATGCTCGACATCATGTTCGATTCCCCGAGCCGCGACGACATCGCGGAAGTGACGATCAACCGGGCCGTCGTCGAGGGCAAACGGGCCCCCATCATCCGCAAGAAGCAGGAAAAAGACGCGGCCTGAAGCGCGGTGCGCCGGCCGGAAGGGGATTTGATATCATCTTTTGGAAATGTGCCCGCCCCGAAGGATTCTCCGCCACGCCGGTTGGCAGCGGGGAGATTTTTTGATGGAATGCCGCCATGCCTGCGAAGCGACCGGCCATCGTCCTGCATACCGGAAAAATCCCGCTCCCGCAGGCGGTGGCCGCGCACCTGCGATCGACGGGGGGAAATGCCTTGGATCACGTTTTGGTCGTGCTTCCCACCATCGAAGCCGGGCGCCGGGTGGTCGATGCCCTGCTGGGCGAGAGCGATGTCGTTTTCCCTCCGCGGTTCGCGACCCCGCTGACCCTGGTTCCATTCGGCGAAGGCGATGGCGTGGCCACCGTGACCCAGGCGGGCATGGCATGGCACGCGGCCCTGTCGGATGCGGAGGACTGCCCGCTCACGTTCGGCGATCATCCCGGAACCAAACTCGCCGCCAGCTTTGTCGCGTTCACCCGCGATCTGGCCTCGGGCGCATGGAATATCCCTTCCGCCGCCGCGATCCTCTCCGCGCGTGATCCCCGCTGGGAGGAATGGCGGTCGATCTGGAAATCCTACATGGCCCGGCTGGCATCCGTCGGCCTGCGCTGCCCGGCCGAGGCTCAGATCGAGGCCGCGGAAAATTTCCGTCCTCCCGCCGGGATCACGAAGATCCTCGTCGCCGGCGTGGCGGATCTTCCGCCGCTGGCCCTGCGGGTGATCCAGGTTTGCGAGACGGAGATTCTCGTCCATGCGCCGGGCTTGGACGGAAAAGGTTTTGACGAGTTCGGGCGGGCGCGCCCGGAGTTCTGGTCGCGAGCTTTCCTGCCCGTCGGCGACGCGCAAATCCACGTCGTCAGCGATCCCTCGCACCTCGGCAGGGCGATCGCCGGGATCGGTCCGGCTTCCCGCATCGCCGTGTTCTCCGGTGACGCGGGCCTCTCGGCGGACATCGCCTGCGCGCTCGAGGAATCGGGCCGCGAGGGGTTCATGCCCGAGGGGAATCCGCTGAACCGCCATCCTGTCACACGCCTCGCGACGCTCCTCGCGCGCCTGCCGGGCGACGGATCGTGGAGGCATCTCGAAGCGCTGGTTTTCCACCCGGATTTTTTTTCATGGATCAAAGACATCCTCCCGCGGGATTCCCGCAATGACTGGAACCGGCTGGGCGCGCTCGCGTTTTGTCCCGGCCTTCCGGAGATTTTCGCGCGGCTCCGCCACAGCCGGTCGAGCGATGACGAACAGGCCAGAAAACATCTCCTCAAAGCGTTCTCGCCACTTCTGGAAAAGCTGCTGGACCTGCGACAATCCATGTCCTCTCCCCATGCCGCTGCGGCACTGAGAAAAATCCTCGCCGGCATCTACGGGCCGCGCGACATGGGGCGCCGTCCGGGGGACAAGGAGGCAGCCAAAGCTGTCGTCACCCTGCTCGACGAGGTCTCGGCCTTTCCCGCGCTCGCGCAGATCGATGCCTCGGCTTTGTTGTCGATGCTGGAGGCCGTGCCGGGGACGTGGACGCCGCAGCGCGAGCCCGGAGCCGTCGAAATCGAAGGATGGCTCGAACTGGCGGGAGAAGATGCCCCGGCCGTCGTTCTGGCGGGATTGAACGAGGGGCTGCTTCCGACCAAGAGGCGGGTGGATGCGCTCCTGCCGGATGCCGCCCGCGCCGCTCTCGGCTTGGATGACACGGTGTCGAGGCATGCCCGCGACGCTTCGATCCTGCACGCGGCGCTCGCGGTGAGGGATCCGCAAAACGCCCACATCTTCTCGCTCCAACAGGCCGCCGACGGGAGCCCGCTCAAGCCTTCGCGGCTCCTGTTCCGGGTGCCGGACAAGGATCTTCCGCAACGGGTCAGGAACCTCGTTCAAACTTCGTCCTCCGCGCGGGCCGAGGCTCCGCCGGCGAGGTTTGTCGAGTCGCCGCTGCGAATCGCCCGGCCCGCAGAGCCGGCCCGCTCGCTCAGCGTCACGGCATTCCGGTCCCACCTCGCGTGCCCGCTCAGGTGTTATCTCTCCAACCGGCTGGGGTTTTCGGTACCCCGGACCGGAACCCCGTGCCTCGGGGCCGATGTGTTCGGAAGCTGGATCCACGATGTCCTCAAACAATTCGGCGCCGACCCGGTCCTTGCCGCCTCACGGAATGCGGAAGAAATCCGCTCGTGGCTTCTCTCCCGCTGGGACATGCTTTTTCAAGGGCTCGAACACGATGTGACACTCATGTTGCAGCGCGAGTCGGGGCGCCTGCGGCTCGAGGAATTCGCTCCAGCCCAGGCGGCCATGCGCGCGGATGGCTGGAGGACCGAACTTGTGGAATGGAAATTTTCCGACGTCACCCCGCCCGGCTGGCCGCTCGCCCTGCGCGGGCGGATTGACCGCGTGGATGTGCGCGACGGGGCGATCCTGCTCATCGACTACAAGACCGGCGGGCTGAAAAAAAATTCCAACCCCGCCCGCGCGGCCCACCTGAAACGCGCCCGCACGCCGGGACGTTTCGGGGTCAAACCGGACTACGCCATCCTCGGCGAGGACGTCTGGTGCGACCTTCAACTCCCGCTCTATGCCATGGCCGTGTCTCTGGCCCGGCCGATCGAGGTCCCGGAGGAAATCCGGCTCGCGTATTTTCTCCTCGCCGACGATGTCGCGGACACCGGCCTCCACGAATGGGCCGATGCCGACATGGAAAGCGCCGGGCGCTGCGCGCTGGGGGTGGCGGAGGAAGTGGCCGCCGATGCCGTCCTCGACTGGATCGGCGCGAAAGATTTCAGCCGGTTCGCGGTCGATCCGGATTACGACGATTTCGAGCCGCTCGCGCTCTCGCATTTCATCGAGGAAGGGGCGCTGGTCGCATGAAAACCCCGCACCTCCGCATCCGCGCTTCGGCCGGCACGGGAAAAACGTTTCGGCTCACCGACCGGATTGTCGAACTTCTCCTCCTCGGCGCCGAGCCGGGAAAAATCATCGCCCTCACGTTCACGCGGAAAGCGGCGGGCGAATTCCTGGTGAAGACCCTGCGGAAACTGGCCGACCTCTCGTCAGACAAGGCGCAGGTTGCCGCGTTTTGCGCACGCCGAAAGATCGCAAAGAAACTCGCGCCAGAGGATTTTCTTCCGCTTCTCCGCAAACTCGCCGACTCGCTCGACCAAATCGAGTTCGGGACGCTCGACAGCTTTTTTTACCGGGTCGTCGCTGCATTCGGGACACCTCTGGGCCTGGGCGCGTCGCCGCGGCTCCTCGACGAAACCTCCGCCGCGCGGGAGGAGCAGGAAATCCTGCGGCAGGTCGCGGACAGCCTCGCCCCGCTCGATCTGGTCTCCGAACTCGTCCGCGGCCCGGCCCGGGCGCACCTGAACCCGCTCGCCCCCGATCTCGAAATCCTCGGGCGCATCGGGTCGCTTTACACCCTTCACCCGGAGCCAGCGGCCTGGGGAGACGAGTCCGCCATCTGGGGCCGGGGCGGCTGCCCGTGGAAAAAGTTTGAGGCTCCGGCGGATTTATCCGAATGCACGGAGAGGATTGCCGAGGCGATCGCCCAACTCAACGCGCTCCGTCCGGGATTCGGAAAGCTCGGGACCATCGCGGAGCAGTTGTTGGCTGCGGGAGAAAATCTTCGCGCCGGCAACCCGGTCACCGTGGAATACCGGAAAAAGGGAACCCTGCTCACGGCGCTCGAACACGCGCTGGCCCTACGTGCGGTCGGGGCCTGCCTGTGGCGGGCGATCGCTCCCCGGCTGGTCCAATCGCGGCGGTGGCTTCAGATGGCGCGGGCCTTGCGCGACGCTCGCGACAGCCGGCTTGTCAACGAAGGCACGCTGCGCTTTGCGGATCTGCCGGTCCTGCTGTCGAGAATCACGCAGTCCGGAATCGGGCCCGGGGAGTTGCAGTTCCGGCTCGACGGATGGTTCGACCACTGGCTGCTCGACGAATTCCAGGACACGAGCCGGATCCAGTGGCGCGCGATCCAGCCGCTGCTCGACGAGATCTTGCAGGACGCCTCCGGGACAAGGTCGTTTTTCTATGTCGGGGACGTGAAGCAATCGATCTACGGATTCCGGGACGGCGATCCCACGCTCTTCGGGGAAATTTTCGACCACTACACGCGGCATGCGCCGGACCACATCGGAGAGGAATCGCTCGGGGAATCGCGCCGGTCTTCGAGAGAAGTTATCGAACTCGTCGGCCGCACGTTCGATCCTGATGCGCTCGCTTCCGCCGGGCTGCCGGACCAAGTCGTCGAACGCTGGCGGCAGGCATGGACGGAACACACCGCGCACGAGAGCAATCCCTCGCCGGGATTCGTCCACCAGATCATCTGTGCCGAGGAGGATTCCTACACTCGGGTTTCCGAGATCGTGCGCTCGTCGGCGATCCTCGACCGCCCGCCGCTCACGATCGCGGTCCTCGTGAGAACCAACGACCAAGCCCGCGAAGCCGTCGGCGAACTCGGGCGCCTCGGGATCCCGGCAACGACGGAATCGAACCCGCACATCGCCACCGACAACCCGCACGGCGTCGCGGTTCTCATGGCCGCCCGGCTCGTTGCCGATCCCTCGGATGATTTCGCGCGGCAGGCGCTGAAGCAGTTTTCAGTTTTCAGTGATTCAGTGTTCAGAGAAGACGCGCTGCAACTTTTCCATCTCGAAGGTGCGCAGGGCATGGTGCATGCGTGGCTGAAAAATCTTCCCGTCACCCCGCGGCATGCCTCGCTGCGCCGGGCCGCGCGGGAGTTTGACGACAACGTGCAGGGATCGCCGCGCGAGTTCGCGGAGTTTCTCGCCGAATACGCCGACCCGACATCCGCGCGGCCGGGAACCGTCCAGATCATGACGACCCACAAAGCCAAGGGCCTCGAGTTTGATCTGGTCTTTCTTCCCCTGCCGAAGGACACGCGGATGGACAAGCGGCATTCCGACGCGCCCTATTGCTCCGACGGTGCCCCCGCCTGGGTGCTCCAACTCCCCGCCGAAAACCTCTGCGCGGCCGATCCTGTCCTGCGGTCCGCGGGCGAGCGCCTCCGCGAATCCGCCGCCTTCGACAGCCTCTGCGGGCTCTACGTCGCAGAAACGCGCGCCAAGCGCGCGCTGGTCATCCTCAGCCAGCCAGCCAAGGAAGCAAAAGGCTCATCCGGAGATGATCGGAGATTCTGCCACTCCACATAAAATGAAATTCGAGTTGAAACCGTTCAGCCGTAAAAAGTGTGAATCAGCGCAAGACGTCTCGTCCGATGAACTGTTAGCAGACCTGATGAAGGTATTGAAACAGATCAACAAGCCAACAGTCACTCAGTTGGAATATCGCGACCATGGAAAATATGGCTCAAAAGCACTTGTTAAAAGAATTGGCCAATCTTGCTTCGATGTGCTCAGCGCGGCTGGTCTGAGCGCGACCCGCAGCAGGCTTAACATTCCATCTGATGAGATGCTTGAAGACATCCGAGAGATCGCTTCAAAGTTGAATAAGCAAACTTTGACGCAGCAAGAATATGCAGATTACGGCGGCAGATTCAGTTGCTCAACTATTTGCAAACGGTTTGAGGGTTCCTGGTTGGAGGCAATTGAGTCAATTGGGCTTGGACCGAGTCGCGCTTTCGGGATCACCGACGAAGAATATTTTCAAAATCTTGAAGAAGTCTGGATCAAGTTGGGGCGGCAGCCTCTTTATCGAGAGATCGAGAAGCCATTTTCCACATTTTGTGTGGGCGCTTATGAATACAGGTTTGGATCGTGGAGAAAAGCCCTTGAGGCGTTCGTGACATACATGAACACGGAGGAAATCGCCCCGGATAGGATCAAACCAGTTGTGAAAGAAAAGCTGCCATTGCCAACATTTGCACCAACTCAAAGGCGTCCGCTTTCAATCGAAAAACCTCCGATGGTCCACCAAACGAAGAGACAAGTTTCAGACAGATTGCGATTTCGCGTATTCTATCGTGACGGCATGACTTCCCGCGCATTGAGGGTCCGTGACACCGGGCCGGTCAGCGCAGGCCGTCGTCGCCGGCGCGGATGAGTTCGATCTGTTCTTCGCGGGCGTTGCCGAGGTGCGCGGCGTGGGCGCTTTCGAGCCATGTGGTCATCGGGCCAATGGCGGGAAGTTTCGAGGGGGTCCTGGCCTCGTCGAGCAGGCGCATGGCGGTGGCGTCGATGGCGACCGGGTCCCGGCTCGCGTAGATCGTGAAGTGGTCGAGCAGGAACCCCGGGTTCGGGCCCGGCCCGCCCGCATATTGCAGGACGAGGCCGTCCATGATGGTGATGACGACTTTGTCGTGGATCATGGCGTCGGCGTAGATTTCGGCGAGGTAGGGGTCGCCGTAGGATGGGGGTTTTGTGAACCGGCGCCAGTTGTCGAGGTTGGGCAGGACCATGTTGGCGAGCGCCCCGTTGACGCCGGTGAGGAAGCTGTCCGTGAGGGAGGGGACGTTGATGATTTTCGTGACCTCTTTGCTCAGGATGTTCGAGTAGTAGCTCCTGCTGCTGAGCTGGTCGCCGGTCCCGAGAAAATCGACAAACCGGGTTCCGGCTTTGCTGCCGAACCCGCTATCGCCCCAGATCAGTTTTCCGAGCACGGGCGCGGTGACCTGCGACTTGAGATCGTAGCCTTTGACGGGATCGACCCAGCGAAGCTGGTAGCGCGAGCTGTCCCGGCGATAGCCGGCGACCAGGAGGTCCTTGAGATTCCGGTCCCAGACGATGATTTGCGAGGGGGGGATGCCGGCTTCGGACAACCCGGCGACGATGGCATCGACGACCTCTGGATTGGTGCCGCTCACGGAACCTCCCGCGGCAGCCACTTTGATGCCGACGCGGTCTTTCCTGTTCACCAGGCTCCTCCAGGCCTCCGCGACGGTGGGCTTTTCCGTAAGGCGCATCACGAGCCGGTCCACCATGCGCTGAACCACCGGGCCGCTCACCTGTCGGCCCGCCCTGAGCGAGGCGTTGTCCGTGGCGAAGAAAACCTTCGACGGGGCGTCAGGCGGCTCGGCCGCAGAGCAGAAGGCGGCGGCTAACAGCGCGAACAGGCACGCTTTGCAAGTCATCCATATCGGGGCTAGTCTCATTCGATGGTCCGGCATCTTTACGTCCACATTCCTTTTTGTCCCAAGGTGTGTCCATACTGCAGTTTCTACAAAGAAGCGGGCGACCGCAACAAAACGAAAGCATTTCTTGAGGCCGTGCTGGCGGAGGCGGAGATGTCCGCGGACGGGCTGCAACCGGAAACCGTCTTTTTCGGAGGCGGGACGCCGACCGCGCTCTCGGCCGCGCAACTCGAATTTCTGATCGCCGGCCTGCGGGAGAGGGTCGATTTTTCCGCGGTGAAGGAATTCACGATCGAGATGAATCCCGCCACGGTCTCGCGCGAAAAGGCGTCGGCCCTTCTCGCTCTCGGGGTGAACCGGGTCAGCATGGGTGTCCAGTCATGGGACGACCATCTGCTCGGGACGCTCGGGCGGGTCCATTCGGCGGCCCAGGCCCGGCGGAGCTACGAGATCCTCAGAGAAGCCGGGGTGGGAAACATCAACATGGATCTGATCTTCGGGATCCCCGGCCAGTCGGCCTCGCAGTGGCGGGAATCGCTTTTGAAGACGATCGAGTTGGAGCCCGACCATATCTCCGCATATTGCCTCACCTACGAGGAGGACACGGAGTATTTCAGAATGTTCACCCGCGGGGAATATGCGCCGGAGGAGGGAAAGGATGCGGAGCTTTTCGAAACCGCGATGGATGTGCTCCCCGGTGCCGGCTTCGAGCAATACGAGATATCGAATTTCGCCAAGCCCGGCCGCGAGTGCCTCCACAACCTCGCCTACTGGCAGGGGGCCGACTACGCGGGCCTCGGCCCCAGCGCCTTCGGCACACGTTCCGGCAAACGCCGCCGGAATATCCCCGACACATCGGAATATATCCGGCGGATCGAAAACCGGTTGGAGAGCCACGACTTCGAAGAGCTAATCCCGGAAGATCTCCGCCGTTCGGAAATCACCGCTTTCGCGCTCCGGACCAAATACGGGATCTCTTCTGCTGGGGCCGACCCGGAGACTGCCGCCGCGCTGGCGGCCAACGGGCTGGCCGAGATCGTCTCCGGCCGCCTCCGGCTCACGCGCAAAGGGAAGCTGGTTGCGGATGCGGTGGCGGCGGAATTGCTCTGATCGGAGCGCGCGTGCAGCCGGCCCATCGGATTATCCCGAAAACGGCGTTGGCGAAACACGTTCCGTGTTCGCTACCCCGGAATCGGGTTTTCGGGATAAGTTGACTTGGCTGCCGATGGGGGTAAGGGTCTTCGGACCATGCTGGGAATCGCTCTCAAGATGCTTTTTCGCGACCGGGCCAAATATGCCATGCTGGTCTGCGGCCTGGCTTTTTGCTCGCTGCTGATGTGCCAGCAATGCTCGGTGTTTTGCGGGATCATGATGTGGACCACTTCGACGGTCAGGAATATCGGGGCGCCGGTCTGGATCGTGGACGCGAAAGTCGAGCAGGCGAACGAGGTGATCCCGATGCGCCAGATCGAAGTCGAGCGGGTGCGCAGCGTCCACGGCGTCGCCTGGGCGGTGCCGCTCTACATCGGCATCGAGCAGGCGCGGCTGGAGGACGGATCGTTTCAGAACGTGCAGCTCACGGGGCTGGACACGGGGACCCTCACCGGGCGCCCGATGGAGATGCAGGCCGGCCGGATCGAGGATCTGCGGCTGCCGAACGCGGTCGTGGTCGATCAGGTCGCGGTGGAAAAATTCCTCCACAAAGGGATCGCGATCAAGCTGGGGACGATTTTTGAAATCAACGACCAGGAGGCCCGCGTCGTGGGGATCTGCCACGTCGCCCGCAGCTTTCTCGGCCAGCCGTATATCTACACGACATTCGACCGCGCGATGGAATACGCGAAACCCACGCGCAAGCAGCTCAGCTACGTTCTGGCGGGGCCGGTGCCCGGGGTTTTGGATGCGGAGCTCGCCGCGCGCATCAGCAAGCTGCCGGGTCTGCGCGCCGTCACCAAGGACGATCTCTTCTGGCTCACCGCCTGGTGGTATATCAAAAACACCGGCATTCCGATTTCGTTCGGGACGGTGGTCCTGCTCGGAATCATTGTGGGGATCGCGATCGCGGGGCAGACGTTTTACCTCTTCGTGCACGACAACCTACGGTATCTCGCCGCGCTCAAGGCGATGGGCGCGCGGATGCACACGCTGGCTGCGATGGTCCTCCTCCAGGCGTTCTCGGTCGGATTTATCGGCTACGGGATCGGGGTCGGGCTCGCCTCGTGGTTCGGCAATGCCGTGCTCGCGAGGGAGACCCCGCCGTTTTTCATGCCTTGGCAGGTCCCGGCATTTGTCGCGGGCGTCCTCATCTTCATCTGCGGGTTCTCGGCCGTGATCGGATTGGTCAAAGTGGCCCGCCTCGAACCCGCCGTCGTGTTCCGGTGAGCAACCTCGCCATCGATGTCTCCGATGTGGTCAAGTCGTTCCCTGCGGGCGACACGCGCACGTTTGCGCTCAAGGGCGCCACGCTCGACGCCCGGTTCGGCGAACTCATGATGATCGTCGGCCCGTCGGGATGCGGAAAAACCACGCTGCTGAGCGTGATCTGCGGGACGCTCCAGTGCGAGGAGGGGACGCTCACGATCTTCGACCGCGATCTGCGAAAGATGAAGGACTCGCAAATCACCCGGTTTCGGTGCGAAAACGTGGGTTTCATCTTCCAGCAGTTCAACCTCATCCCGACGCTTACGGCCGTCGAGAACGCCTCGATCCCGCTCGTCCTCAACGGGCACTCCCAAAAGGAGTCGCTGCGTCGCGCCGGAGAGGTCATGGCCGAGGTCGGACTCGGCGACAAGCTGCACTCGTATCCGTCGCAGCTCTCTGGCGGCCAGCTTCAGCGGGTCGCGATCTCGCGGGCGCTGGTCCATGAGCCGCGCCTGATCATCTGTGACGAACCCACGGCCTCGCTCGACGCCGCCGCAGGACAAAAGACCTTGGATCTCCTCAAATCCAGCGCGCTGCAACCCGACCGCTGCGTCATCGTCGTCACCCACGACAACCGGATTTATCACTTTGCCGACCGCATCGCCGAAATGGAAGACGGCCGCGTGATCGGGATTTACGAAGACCCGAAAGACTACCACCATGCCTGACCGCCGTGGCGCGGGCGCCCCGCCTGCGATCAACTCTAACAAACCATGCTGAACCGCCCCTCGTTTTATATCGCCCTCATCGGCATCGTCGCAGTGATCTTGATCGTTGCCCGCCAGCACCGGACCGGGCCGGCATCCACGCCGCTCGTTCCGCCGCCGCAGTCGCCGTATGCCGAATCCATCGGGGCGCGCGGCATCGTCGAGAGCACGAATGAAAACGTCCGCATCGCCCCGTCCGCCTCGGGCCTCGTCGAGAAAGTCAACGTGCGGGTCGGCGACCAGGTCAAAGCGGGAGAAGTGCTTTTCTCGATGGACTCGCGCGACGCGCTGGCCACGGTGAAGACCGCCGAGGCCCAGCTCGCCGTCCAGCAGGCGCGGCTGGCCGAGAGCCAGACGCTGGTCGATGACCGGCGGGATACCCTGGACCGCGTGACCCGCCTCCGGCTAAAAAATGTCGCGAGCGAAGACGAGACGAAACGGGACGAGTTCGCCATGCAAACCGCGCAGCGCCAGTTCCAGCACGCGGCCGCGGACCTCGATCTCACGCGAGCCCAGCTCAACGACGAAAAAGTCCACCTCGATCTCCTCACGGTCCGGGCCCCGAGAGACGGCACCGTCCTCCAGGTGAACATCCGCGCCGGGGAGTATGCCGCGGTCAATGCCTCAGATCCAGCCGTCCTCCTCGGCGATGTCCGCGAACTCCAGCTCCGCGCCGATGTGGACGAGTCGGATGCCCCGCGCGTGAGGCCGGGCTGCAAGGCGGTCGCCTTTCTCAAAGGCTCGCGCGAGCACGCGATCCCGCTCGAATTTGTCCGGATCGAGCCTTACATCCTCCCGAAGAAGTCGCTCTCCGGAGAAAGCACCGAGCGCGTCGACACCCGTGTCCTCCAAGTCATCTTCCGCTTTCAAAGCCCCGGTTTCCCGGTCTATGTCGGCCAGCAGATGGACGTCTTTATCGAGGAAAAATGAGCGGCGCCGGAGCGCTTCCCGTTACAGTTTCGGACTCGGACTTGGCGTGGGAGTAGGAGTGGGCAGGGCGCTGCCGGTCTTGATCATTTCCGCGACGACCTCATCCGTGATGTCGAGGCCCTGCTCGCTGCCGAGGACCACCATCTCGCTTTTCACAAGCACCACGCCGAGCCCCTTGCCGACGGCAATTTTCAAAGCCACGGGCTTGATCTCCTCGCGGAAGCGGGTGACGAGTGATGCCCGCTTGGCGTTGAGTTCCTGCTGGGCCTGCTGCTGTTTTTGTTGGAGCTGCTGATTCAGGTTGTTCCCGAGGTCGGCCAGCTTCTGGCTGTCGGTGTCCGTCGGCTTGGCCCCGATGGCGTCTTTGGTCCGGTCAAACTGCGCTTGGAGGTCCTTCTGGGCCGCGGTCAGTTGATCTTTCAGCGGACCGCTGGCATCCTTCAGTTCCTGGACGATGGACACATCCCGCCCGAGCCGCTTGGCGACGTCGTCGAGGTCAACGAGGGCAGCTCCGCCCTTGGGCGAAGAGAAGGGAGCGCGGTCGCAGCCGACCAAGGTGAGACTCAGGAGGATCAGAAATGCAGGGAATGTTTTCATGGATTTGAAAATGAACGCTGGCAGAAAATTCAGAAGTATTCCAGCAAAACTTTCCAGAAAATCTTTGCGCGAGGATTCCGGCGGGACACGAGGGGGAGCGGCCGCTCGAATTTCCGCGAGAGAAAAATGGGGGCATTGCGGCAAAAATCTGATAGAAAAAACTGATGAGCGATCCGTTCCAAGAGGCCCTTCATGCTACCCTGCCGCTTTTGAAAAAAATCCAGGGCGGCATCAAGCCCGCGCCGAAAGCCCCGGCATCCGCGCTGAAGAAACTCCGCGAAGCCGCTACCCGCCGGCCCGCCAAGCCGGTGGCCGCGACCGTGCCGAAGCCTCCCGGCCCGAGCCCGGTTGCGCCATCCGCCGCGAGGCCCGCGCCTGCCGGCGTGCCGCGGACATTCGAGTCGCTTCGCCAGGCGGTTCTGGCCTGCGAAAAATGCCCGCATCTCGTGCGCTCTCGCACGCAGGTCGTCTTCGGGGTCGGCAACCCCGGAGCGGAGCTGATGTTCGTCGGCGAGGCTCCGGGCGCGGACGAGGATGCGCAGGGCGAACCTTTTGTCGGCAAAGCCGGGCAGCTCCTCACGAAAATGATCCAGGCGATGGGGTTCGATCGCGAGGATATTTTCATCGCGAACGTCTTGAAATGCCGCCCGGACATGCCTGCGGGGGAATCCGGAAACCGGAAACCGAAGCCCGCGGAAATGGCCACCTGCCTGCCGTGGCTTCGCGAGCAGATCGACCTCGTCCGGCCGCGCGCGATCGTCGCGCTCGGCGCGACCGCGGTCGAGGGATTGTTCGGCAACACGTCCCCGATGCGCGACCTGCGCGGGCGCTGGCTCGAGTTCCAGGGAATCCCGGTCATGGTGACCTACCATCCGGCCTACCTGCTCCGCAACCAGACCATCACCGAAAAACGCAAGGTCTGGGAGGACATGCTGCTCGTGCTCGGACAACTCGGCAAAAAAATCTCCGCGAAACAACGCGCGTTCTTCACCAAATCTGCCGACTGAGGCCGGGGCAATGTGGGGCGACCGTCCCGGTTGCCCGAAATAGCAGGCGGGACGCCCGCTCCACGTTGCTGGGCCAGGCACTATTCGACACCATTTTCCTCATCGGCTGGCCAGGGTGCGCGCCCCGGATAGAACATCGCCCGCATTCCGGAATTGATTTTTCCAGCGGGAGGGCGAGATTCGGCGGAATGCACGATCCCCGTTGCGACAAGCTGGCCGATGTTTTGACCCGCCACTCCACCAAACTCGAAAAGGGGGAGCATGTCCTGATCGAGGTTTTCGACGCCCCGGACGAGATCGCGGTGTCGCTGATCCGCGCCGTGAGGGCCGCGGGGGCGGTGCCGTTCGTGAACGTCCACCACTCGCGCATCGCGAGGGAGCTTTCTCTTGGGGCGACGGAACCCCAACTCGCCGTGTCGAGCGGGGTCGAGCTCCTGCGCATGAAAAAAATGCACGCCTACATCGCGGTGCGGGGAAGCCACAACATCACGGAAATGTCGGACGTGCCGGATGAAACGATGCGCCTGATCAACGGGAAAATGCGGCCCGTCATGGACTGGCGGATCAACAAGACCAAGTGGGTCGTCCTCCGCTGGCCGACCCCGGCGATGGCCCAGCAGGCGCAGATGAGCACGCCGGCGTTCGAGGACTTTTTTTTCAAAGTCTGCACCCTCGACTACTCGCGCATGACCCCGGGCATGGACGCGCTCAAAGCGGTGATGGACGCCACCGACAGCGTCCACATCAAGGGTCCGGGCACCGACCTGCGGTTCTCGATCAAAGGCATCGGCGCGGTGACCTGCGGCGGGGACCGGAACATCCCGGACGGCGAGGTTTTTTCCTGCCCGGTGAAGACCAGCGTCGAGGGCCACGTTTCCTTCAATGTCCCCAGCATTTATCAGGGGCAGGCGTTCGACGGCGTGCGCCTGGAATTTTCCGGCGGCCGCATCGTCAACGCCTCGGCCAACAACACGGCGGCCCTCAACAAGATCCTCGACAGCGATGCCGGCGCGCGGTTCGTCGGGGAATTCAGCCTCGGGTTCAACCCGCACATCCTGCACCCGATGCGGGATATTCTTTTCGACGAAAAGATCGCGGGCTCGTTCCACTTCACTCCCGGGCAGGCCTACAGGGAGGCCGGCAACGGCAACGCCAGCCGGATCCACTGGGACATGGTCTGCATCCAGCGCCCGGATTGCGGCGGGGGCGAGGTCTGGTTCGATGGCAAACTGGTCCGCAAAGACGGGACCTTCACCCTCCCGGCCCTCAAGAAATTGAATCCCGAGCATCTCCTCGGGAAGCGGTCCTGATATGCTGACGTCCTCGATCATGAACCCGCTGGAAGAGCGGATGGGATACAAGTTCCGGAACGCGCTCCTGCTGGCCGAGGCGCTCACGCATCCGAGCATTTCGCTCGAGAGAAAAGACTACCCGTTCGACAACCAGCGCCTGGAATTTCTCGGCGACGCGGTCATCCAGGTCGTCGTCACCGAGCACCTGTTCCAGATGTTCAAGGACTTCAGCGAGGGGCAGATGACGAAACTCCGCACACGGATCGTTTCGCGCATGGCGCTCCGCGAACGGGCGATCGCGCTCGGTCTCGGCAGCTTTCTGATGATGGGGCGCGGCGAGGAGTCGAGCGGGGGCCGCGAGCGGGCCTCGAATATCGCGGATGCTTTCGAGGCGGTCGTCGGGGCGATTTATCTCGACGGGGGATTCGAGGCGTCCAGAATTTTCCTGCTCCGCCAGATGGAGGAGGTCTTCGCCGACCTCGCCAGCCAGCCCGAGGAGATCAACCCGAAAGGCATCCTCCAGGAGAAGCTCCAGTCCATCGCCCCGAATGCCCCGGCCTACGAGCTTCTCTCCCAGACCGGCCCCGAACATTCCAAGCGGTTCATCTGCCGCGTGATGTGGAACGGGCAGGAACTCGGTCGCGGCGAGGGGCTCAGCAAAAAGGAAGCCCAGGTCGCCGCCGCCGAATGCGCCCTCGAACAACGCCCTTGGGAAAAGCGCCGCAAAGCCTCAACAACATGATTTATCAACTCTCTCTTCAAACGGCCGGCCTCGCGGCGGGACTCCTCCTCATTTTCACCCACGCCTTCGCGTTGTTCCGCCCGGAGCAGACCGTCGCATGGGCAAAAGCCTTTCCCCGCTCGCGAGGTGCCGCCACCGTGCTGCTCGCCCTCGCCGCGGTCTGGAGCTTTCTGCTCGTTCAATCCATCGACCTCGGGGAGTTTTCGCCGCTCAGAAACACGATGCTGCTGGCCATCGTCGCCGGGGCGGTCCTCTCGTGGATTTACGTCCCGGAATTTCTGGCCGTGCGATCGCTGGGGATGCTGCTGCTCCTCGCTGCCGAGCCGCTGCTCGAGTCCGCCGTGCTCCATCACGAAACCTCCCGGCTCCTGCTCGTCGTCCTCGCCTACGCCTGGGTGATCGCCGGGCTGTTCTACGTCGGCATGCCCTACCTCCTCCGCGATGCGATCCAGTGGGTGATTGCCGACCGGAACCGCCTCAAATCCGGCGCCATTGCTGGCGCGGTTTACGGCCTCGCCCTCGTGGCATGCGCCGTATTTTTTTGGTAGGAGGGAGACAAAAATCACGGGCCTTCGTCGCCGCCGACGGGAAGCGTGAGCCTGGCCTTGGTCAGCTCGCCGAGGACGGCGGCCATTTTTTCTCGGACGCCCGGCACGAAGCCGCGGTCCCTGTGAAAGACGAGCATGGTCAGGTCTTCGCGGTTGAAGAAACTGATGACGCCTTTTTCTGTGTGGAGGGTGACGGCCGGGACGGTGCCGACGCCCATGCGGGCCGAGGAGTCGCGCATCGCCTTGAGCATGTCCGCCGCGTGCGCGCTCATGGAAACCAGATCGACCCCATCGGGGACATTGTGCGAGGCCACAACAACCGACCCGTGCGCAAGGACGCAAGAATTGACTCCGGGCAGCCCCCCGCACAACTCGATGACCCGGCTGACCGTCATCGTCTCCTCGGTCAGAAACAGCGCCTGGAGCGGCTCCTGCTCGACAATCTCCTGGCCCCGCACCTCACTGGGAAAATGTTCCGTCCGGAGCATTCGGACCGGGATGGCGGGCGAGGGCGGCGTGGCGGGTTCGGGCTCGATCCGCAGAACCGGCTCCGGTGCAGAAACCGGCTCCTCTGCGGCGACTGGCGGTTCCTCCGGAACCAACGGCGGCGGGGCAGGAATGAAGGCCTCAGGCAGAACCAAGACTGGCTTTTCGGGTGGAAGCACGACGGGCGGCAAATCCGCGGACACGGGGGATGGCGGGAGCGAAACCGGCTGAGGGACCGGAGCCTTCCGGCGGAAAAGCGGCAGCCCAACGAATGAACCGAGCCGGCGCGGTGGGAATTTGCTCTGGGCAACCGGCGCGCTTTCAGGCGCGGGCTTTTCAACGGGCAGCGCGGGCTTTTCAACGGACGGAGCTGGCGGCGGCTCGAGCACGGACGCGGGGGGAGCGGGAATCGGACCCGGGCGGCTGGTCGCCGGAACATCCGGCGCCGTCTCACGGACAACCGGCGGGATCGCGGCAACGACCGGGGGTTCAGGCGTTTGGGAAACTGGTGTAACAACGGGCCCGGAGGCTGCGGGAAGTTCCACTGGCTTTACGGGTTCAACCGGCAGCTTCGTCTCCGGAGCGGGGTCGCTTGCCACGCTGGGAGCATCGGCCGCGGTCGTTGCATCGGCGGTTTTGTCGGCCGGTTCGGGAACGATTTCCGGGACATCCGGCAGCTCGGGTTCGGGTGTCGGTTCGGGAATCAACTCCTCCGCGTGCTCGACCAGATGGTATGTGGCTGCCAGCCTCGCCGCGGGCAGTTTGACCATCCCGTCGGAGGTGGAGATGTGGTCCGGAAGCAGCTCGGCCAAAAGCCGCAGCGGGATCCTCGGAACGTTCCGCGCAAAGATTTTCTCCGCCGGGATTTCAACCGTCAGGCCTGCGGGAGCCGGGATGATCCAGTTCGCCTTGGGAACGAACGGCTCGATGTCGGCGACTTTGACCGTGAGGGATTCCGGGGGCGTGAGCCAATACCGGAATCTCGGGGAGGGGGATTTTTTTTCTGCCGGCATTTCGTTCTGTTCTTTCATCGCCACTTCCCGATTATCCCAGATTCTCAACCAAAGCAATCCTGTGGACATTCAATTTACATCGGACGGGCTGATCCCCGTCATCGTGCAAGAGGCGAGCAAGACGCCGCGACCGACCGGGCGCGTGCTCATGTTTGCGTGGATGAACCGCGAGTCGCTCGCGAAGACGCTCGAATCCGGTCTCATGACCTACTGGAGCCGCTCCCGCCGGAAGCTCTGGCTCAAGGGCGAAACGAGCGGGAACACGCAGCGGGTGGTGCGATGGTTCGTGGACTGCGACAAGGACGTGCTGCTTTTCGAGGTCGAGCAAACCAGCGGGGCCTGCCACACCGGTTACGAGAGCTGCTTCTTCCAGGAGCTGGACCTCAAGGGCAACCCGCTCCCCGTCGCCGAAGAAAAGCTCTTCGACGACAAAACGGTTTACAAAAAGTAGCCGGTTTGCTCAAGCCGCGTTCTTCGCCGCCGCATCGGCCGCCGCCGAATCCGCGTCGCGCTTGTCGTTGAAGTCGATGTGGGCCTGGGGACTCAGGGTGGAGATCCGCATCCCGTAGAACGAGCGGAGCACGAAAACGATGCCGATCAGGAAAAACACCACGCCGATCCCGGCCGCCAGCCCGCGAGGGGAATTTACCGCGATTTCCACGGCGAGGATGCCGAACAGGGTGGTGAATTTGATGATCGGGTTCAGGGCCACCGAGGAGGTGTCCTTGAACGGGTCGCCGACGATGTCGCCGATCACGGTCGCGTCGTGCAGCGCGCTGCCTTTTTGCTTCAGCTCGACTTCCACGATCTTTTTCGCGTTGTCCCAGCATCCGCCTGCGTTCGCCATGTTGATCGCCATGTAGAGCCCGAACATCGCGATCGAGATCAGGTAGCCGACGAAGAAAATCGGGTCGAAGCACGCGAACGCGAGCGTCAGCGAGAAGACGACGGCGAAGATGTTGACCATGCCGTGCTGGGCATACTTCGTGCAGATCTTGACGACCGCGTTGCTGTCCTCGGCGGACGCGCGGTCCGAGTTCCCGAGCTTGATGTTGCGCTTGATGTAATCGACCGCGCGGTAGGCGCCGGTGGTCACCGCCTGGCGCGAGGCCCCGGCGAACCAATAGACGACCGCTCCGCCCATCATCAGCCCGAGGATGATCCGCGGGTCGACGATGCTCAGGTTCGAAAGGTCGGTCCAGCCGAAATGGTTTTTTAGCATCAGGATCAGCGAGAAGATCATCGTGGTCGCGCCGACGACAGCGGTCCCGATCAGCACCGGCTTGGCGGTGGCTTTGAACGTGTTGCCGGCCCCGTCGTTGTCCTCGAGCAGGAGCTTTCCTTTTTCAAAATCGGGAGTGAACCCGAAGTCGCGCTGGACCTCCGCCTCGATGCCGGGGATCTGCTCGATCGTGGAAAGCTCGAAGACCGACTGCGCGTTGTCTGCGACCGGGCCGTAGCTGTCCACCGCAATCGTCACCGGCCCCATGCCGAGCATTCCGAACGCCACCAGGCCGAAGGCGAAGACCGCTGGAAATGTCATGAAATCCCCGAGCGCGCTCAGGCTCGTGAGGTAGGCCACCAGCATCAGGACGGCGAGGGTCAGGCCTTTCCAGAAGCAGGAGAAGTTGCCGGCCACCAGCCCGGAGAGAATCGTCAGCCCGGCACCGCCTTCCGTGGTCGCGTTGACGACCTCGTGGCAGTGCGCGCTCCGCGTGCTCGTGAACACCCGGGTCAACTCGGGGATGATCGCCGCCGCCAGTGTGCCGCAACTGATGATCGTCGAGAGCTTCCACCACAGGGTCGGAAAATGCGGGGCCAGCATGAACCAGCTCACGATGTAGCTGACCGCCACGCACATCAGGGACGTCAGCCACACCAGGATGGTCAGCGGGTGCTCGAAATCGAAATGGCTGTGCTTGCCGAAGACGCCCTTGGTGATCCACGTGTTGATTTTCCAGGAGAGGATCGAGGTCGGGATCATCACGATGCGCATCGCGAAGATCCACACGATGAACGTCCACATGAACTCCGGCTTGACGGCCAAAAGGATGAACGTGATCAGCGCCACGCCCGTCACGCCGTAGGTCTCGAACCCGTCGGCCGTCGGCCCCACGCTGTCGCCGGCATTGTCCCCGGCGCAGTCGGCGATCACGCCCGGATTTCGCGCGTCGTCCTCTTTGATCTTGAAAACGATCTTCATGAGGTCGCTGCCGATGTCGGCGATCTTGGTGAAGATGCCGCCGCAGATCCTCAGCACGCTCGCGCCAAGGGACTCGCCGATCGCGAAACCGATAAAGCAGGATCCGGCCAGAGCTGGCGGAACAAAGACGAGGATCGCGATCATCAGCATCAGTTCGGTGCTGATCAGAAGCACGCCGATGCTCATGCCCGAGCGGGTCGGGATTTCCGAGACCGGCAGGGCCCGTCCGCGGAGCGCGGCAAACGCCATACGGCTGTTCGCGATGTTGTTGATCAGCATGCCGAACCAAGCGACCGCAAACGATCCGCCGATGCCGATGAGCGACCAGGCGATGATCAGGACCACGGTCGAGGCGGAGGCATGCTTCAGGAACCCGAAGTAATAGACCATCGTCGCGCCGATGAACACTTCCAGCATCAGGAGCAGGCGGCCCTGCTGGAGGAGGTAGGTTTTGCAGGTCCCGTAGATCAGGGTCGAAATATCCAGCATGCTCTTGTGCGCCGGCAGCTTCCGGAGGTTCCTGCATTCCGCCCAGCCGAAGAGCATCCCCAATGCCGCCACACCGAGACCGGCATACAAAATCATCATGCTCGGCAGCGAAAACCCCAGAATGGAAAAGCTCACCGCCAAACGGTCGGCCGCAGCCGGCAGGGCGAGGTCGGATTCGCTGGCCCGCAGGATCGCGGGACACAGCAGCATCGTGAGCGGAATAAGGCGTGATAGTTTCATAAGTGGTGGATGTGGGATGGATTTGCTTTAAAAATTCCGGGTCCAAAAACGGTGAGGTCTCCGCCGCGCGAAAAAAGACGGCTGCCCGGACGATTCGGCGGCAGCAAGTCATTCATAAGATAAACTTATATCTGTGCTATACGCGGATCAAGGATTATTCCCATTAATGCAAGGAGCTTTTGATTTGCCTCAATAAAACCGGGTCTTGGAGTCTGAAGAAGCCGGTGGCATGAAGTGGAATTGACCCCTGAGCCGGTCGCGATTATCCTTGGCGCATGCCATCGTTCGACATCGTTTCGGAAATCGACAAGCAGGAGATCGACAACGCGGTGAACCAGGCGGTCAAAGAACTCGCCACCCGCTTCGACTTCAAGGGGAGCACCGCCACCATCGAATGGGTCGCCAAGGATTCGAAAATCGCCCTGAAAGCCGAGGACGCCTCGCGCCTCAAGTCCCTCCACGACATGGTCACCGGCAGGCTGGCCAAGCGGAACATCGACCTCCGCAACGTCGAGCGCAAGGATCCCGCGATCTCCCCGCTCGGCCACGCCACGCAGGATTTCCTCATCAAGCAGGGGCTCGACGGCGACAAGGCCAAGGAGATCGTGAAAGAAATCAAAGCTGGCGGGTTCAAGGTCCAGAGCGCGCTCCAGGACCGGCAGATCCGCGTGACCGGCAAGAGCCGCGACGAGCTGCAAAGCGTGATCGGCTTCTGCCGAGGCCGGGATTTCGGCGTGGCCCTCGGGTTCCAGAACTTCCGGGATTGAGAGGCGGCCAGCGAAAACGCCGGTCTTCTCGCGCCGGTCTGTCGTTTCAAGTTGATATTGGGTGGGCGCTGGAGCAAAGTTGAAAGCTCGTTTGTGATGACCACCATGCGGAAATTTTTCCTTCTTGCCTGCGGCTTCCTTGTGCTTGCCGGATCGGCGTGGCCGCAGGACGCCTCGGATCTTTTTCTGCGGGCCTACCAGGATTTTCAGGCGGGCGAGAAACTCGAGCGCGACGGAAATCCGCGCGCGGCGTTTGCCCGGTATCAGAGCGCCTCGAAACTCCTCGATCAGATTTCCAAGTCGCAGCCGGACTGGCAGCCGTCCGTCGTCGAATACCGGCTCAAGAAGACGCGCGAAAACATCACCCGACTCGAAGGCGAGGTGACCGCCCTTCCTCCGGCCCAGGAAGGCCCCGAGGGCCCGCTACCGCAGCCGGACGTGCCGCTTCCACCTCCGGCCTATCCGGCCGTCAACACCAGCAAGCCTCTGGTTCCCCGCCCGTCCACAACCCCGCGGCCCACGCAGGTTCCGAACGGGGAATCCGCTGCCCTGCGCCAGCAGCTCGCCACCGCCCGCGCCGAAAACGAACGCCTGCAGGACAAACTCGGCCGGCAGGCCGCCGAACTCAAGAGCGCGCTCGTGGAGATCGACAAAAGGAAAGTGACGGCCGTCGAGCTCAAAGCCCAGCTCGCCCAGGCGCAGGATGCCGCGGAGGCCGCCATCAAGGACCGCGAGATCGCCGCCGCGAAGCCTCCTGCGGTTGACGAAAAACGCCTGGCGGAACTCAACGGGCGGATCCAGAGCGCCGAGGCGGACAACGAGGCGCTCATCGAGGACAACCAGCGCCTCCTCGCAAAGCTGGAGAGCGCGTCGAAATACATCGAGTCCGCCAATTCCGGGCAGAAGGTTTTGGAGGCCGACCGCAAAAAAATCGCCAACCAGCGTGACGAGGCCGTCGCCCGCACCAAGAAGATCAAGGACAACGCGGCCGCCCTCGAGAAGCTGACCAAGGAAAAAGACGATCTCCAGGCCCAGTTCGCGAAGGACAAAAAAGAACTCGAAACCAGGCTGGCCAAGGAAAAGGATGACCAGCAAGCCCAGTTCGCGAAGGATAAAAAGGAACTCGAAACCAAGCTGGCCAAGGCGACAGACCCCGAGAAGCTGGACAAGCTCGCCGCGGAAAACAAGGATCTCGCCGCGCGGCTCGCCGAGACCGAGAAGAAGCTTGCCGATGCCGCCGCAAAGCCGGAGGAAAACGAGAAGGTGCTCACCGGCCTCCGCAGCGAAATCAATTCGCTCAACGACCGGCTCCTGGAGAGCCAGGCGCAAATCGCCACGCGCGACGACCAGCTCAAGGCGCTGGCCAAGCAGCTCGACGAGTCGTCGGGGGAAGCCGCCCGGCTGAAATTGAACCCCCGGCCGTCGGCCGATGAAAAGCGCACGATGGTCGAAAACGATCTCCTCCGCGGGATCATCCTCCGCCAGATCAAAGAGCAGGCCGAACGCGACGCCGCCCGCAACGGGCTGGAAAAAGAAATCCAGTCCCTCCAGGTCAAGTCCGACACGATCTCGAAGGATCTCGCCGTCCTTTCCCGTCCCGCATTTCAGCTGAGCGACGACGAGCGCCTGCTTTTCAAGGAGCCGATCGCCGCGCTGAGCGAGCCGGACGCCTCCTCGCTTTCCGTCACGATGGCCGTGGCCAAGCCCGCGAACGGGTTCCCCGTGCCGACCCCCGCGGAGGGCCCGGAATCCCTGCCGGACGCCACCCGCGACATGGTGGACCAGGCGAGGAAACTGTTCTCGCAGGGACGTTTCGCCGACGCCGAAAAACTCTACCAGCAGATCGTGGACACGGCTCCGAACAACTACTTCGCCCTCTCGAATCTCGGCGTCACCCAGATCCAGGTGCGGAAACTTTCCGCGGCGGAAGTCGCGCTGAAAAAGGCCATCGAGATCAACCCGAAGGATGCCTTTGCCGCCACCAACCTCGGCATCGTTTATTGCAAGCAGGGCCGCTTCGACGAGGCGATAGCCTCGCTCCTGGAGGCGGTGGCAAACGACGACAAGGACCACATCGCCTGGAACTACCTCGGTATCTGCTACGGGGAACAGGGGCTCAAGGGCAAAGCGGAGGAGGCTTTCAAACGCAGCATCGAGATCCGCCCCGACTACCCGGACGCCCATTTCAACCTGGCCGTTCTCTACGCCACGACCGAGCCCCCCTCGATCGACGCCGCCAGGCTCCACTACAAAAAGGCGGTCTCCCTCGGCTCCCCCGCCGACCCCTCGCTCGAAAAGCTCCTCCAGTAAGGATTCATTTGAGAAATCCGGGGATTCACGGCATCCTTCTTCCTTCATGGACATTGTGTATTTCGATCTCGAGACCCAGCGGACGGCGAACGACGTCGGCGGCTGGGACAAAAAGCACGAGATGGGGATGTCGGTCGGCGTCACGTTCAGCTCGGCCGAGAACAAGTATGAGATTTTCCCGGAGAGCCGGGTGGACGATTTAATCAAGCGGCTCCAGCGGGCGGACCTGGTCGTCGGCTACAACGTGGTCCGGTTCGACTACGAGGTGCTGATGGGCTACACCGTCCTCTCGCTGCCCGAGCAGCTCCGCACGCTGGATCTCCTCGTCGATATTGAAAAATCCGCCGGGCACCGTCTCAAGCTCGAGGACGTCGCGCAGGGAACGCTCGGCGTGGGCAAAATCGCCGAGGGGCTCGACGCGATCCGCTGGTGGCGCGAGGGCCGGGTGATGGAGGTGGCGGAATACTGCTGCTTCGACGTGAAGGTGACGAAGCTCGTCCACGAATACGGGGCCGCCCACAAGGAGCTTTTCTTCAGCGACCGGTTCGGGCGCAAGCAGCGGCTCGAAATCCATTGGAGCGCATGATCCAGCCGCTCAAATCTCCGAAGAGCAACTGGTTCCTCTACTGGGTGGACCTCGAGGAGCCGCTCCCGTCGGGCAAAGACTGGTTCCTGCCCACGATCATCATCGTCTGCGACCAGTCCGGAACCCCGGTCGCCCCGCCCGAGATCCTCGAAGAACTCGACCAGTCGCGCGTGGAAAATTTCCTCTACAAAACATTCGACCAGCTCGGCACCCCCGACCGGCTTTCCGTCGCGGCGAGCGAGGACTGGGATGCCGAGGCATGGCAGAGCTTTTCGGCGGACTGCAAGCTCGACATCCGGTTCCAGAGTTTCGACAAGCGGACCCCGGACGACCTCCGCGCGCTGACCAAGACCCTGGTGATGAGGGTCGGGCGCGAGCAGCAGGGGCCGGCCCACGCCCGCGAAATGGCCCGCGGCCTCGTGAGAACCGCCTTGCGCGTCCGCTCGCAGGCAAAAAAATCCGCCCTGCTCCGGCTGGCGGTGGCGCGGGATCCCGATTGCCCGGAGGCCCGGATCGAGCTCGCCGACCTCGACTTCCAGGCGGGCAGCTTCAAGGCCTGCCTGGTCGCCTACGAGGAACTCGCCGACAAGGAGTCTTCGCGCTGGCATTCGAAGAAGACCTCGTGGTGGATCGACCGCGAGACGAGGCCGTATCTCCGCGCGAGCTACGGGCGGGCTATGACGCAGTGGCACCTCGGCCGGTTCGCCCCCGCTGCCGCCACGCTCGAAGACCTTCTCCGCCTCAACCCCGGGGACAACCAGGGAGCCCGGTTTCTCATCCCCATGCTTCACCTGCTGGCGGAATCGCCCGAGCGGGCCGCGGCATTCTTTGCCGGGTATTCCGCGCAATACCCGCGCGATTTTTCCGAGCCGTCGTTTCTCTTCGGCTGGGCGCTCACCTGTTCGCTGGAAGGCCGGGAGGCGGAAGCCCGCGCTAAATACAGCGAGGGCATCCTGAAAAACATCTACCTCGCCCCGATGCTGCTAGAAGTCGACGAGCCGCCGCGGAGCCTCTGGCTGCCGAACGACCGCGCGGAGCCGAACTACGCGGCGGAGTTCGTCGAATCCTACGCCGTCCTCTGGGACAAGGAACCGGGCGCGCTCCGGCTGCTGCGCGAAGTCTTCGACGAGATGCTTCCGCGCATCGAAAAAATCGTGCTCCACCGCGAGCAGATGGCCGATTTTCAGGACCAGCGCTACGAGCCGGATTACAAGGACACTTGGCAGGCGCTGGTCCAGAAAGACGAGTTGCTGACGAAGCCGTGATCGGGGGATTCCTGCAGGATCTCCAGGCGGAATGCGGCGGGGGCATCCGTCTGCCCTCGCGCGGGAGATTTTCCCGTTCGCATATCGGTAATCGGGGGGCTATTTTGCACGCATGCCAGTGGAATTGCTTGCCCCGGCGGGGGATTGGGAATGCCTGCGGGCGGCCGTGGCGAACGGGGCGGACGCCGTCTATTTCGGCATGCCGCGGTTCAACGCACGCATGCGCGCGGACAATTTCCGCAACGAGGAACTGCCCGCGGTCGTCGCTTTTCTCCACGGCCACGGCGTCAAAGCCATTGTCGCGCTGAACGTCCTCATCTTCACGGACGAATTGCCGGATGCGGCAGATGAGCTGCAGCGCCTCCATTCCGCTGGCGTCGATGCGGTGATCATCCAGGATGTCGGCCTGGCCGAGATCTCGCGGCGGATGTTTCCCGACCTGCACGTCCATGCCTCGACCCAGATGACGATCACCTCGCCGGAGGGCGTCCGGTTTGCCGAATCGCTCGGGATCCGGCAGGTCGTCCTCGCGAGAGAGCTGTCGCTGCGCGAACTGGAAAAATTTCCGCCGGTCCTGCCGCTCGAGGTTTTTGTGCACGGTGCGCTCTGCGTCGCCTACTCGGGCCAGTGCCTGACCAGCGAGGCGCTCGGACGCCGGAGCGCGAACCGCGGCGAGTGCGCGCAGGCGTGCCGGATGCCATACGAGCTGGTTGTGGACGGCGCTCTTCGCGATCTCGGCGACAGGAAATACCTGCTTTCTCCGCAGGATCTCGCGGCCGTCCGGGAAATTCCTGACCTGATCGCGCGCGGGGTCGCAAGCTTCAAGATCGAAGGCCGGCTCAAATCGCCGGAGTATGTCGCCGCGGTCACCGCCGTTTATCGCAAGGCGATCGATGCCGCGCTGGCGGGGCGCGAAACCACGCCCACACAGGACGACCAATACCGGCTCGAAATGGCTTTTTCGCGCGGCCTTTACAGCGGGTGGATCCACGGGGTCAACCACCAGGAGCTGGTCGGCGCGCGGTTCGGAAAAAAGCGCGGGGCCTTTGTGGGAAAGGTTTCGCGGTCCGCGCGCGACCATGTCGAGATCGACGCGCCGGCCGTCCACCTGAAGCCCGGCGACGGCATGGTCTTCGACACCGGTGGCGATACCGACCACGAGCAGGGCGGCAGGATCTTCGAGGTCCGCGGCGGAAACCTTTTTTTCGAACACGGGAAACTCGATTTCTCCGCGATTCCCCCCGGCACACGGGTTTGGAAAACCGACGACCCGGCGCTCGACCGTGAGCTGAGAAAATCGTATGCTGGAAAACTCGGCTCACGGCACGGGAAAACAGCACCTCTCGATTTTGTCGTGAGCGGCAAGGCGGGATGCCCGCTGGTATTGGAATGCCGCGGGATCGCTTTGCAATCGGGGACCCTCCTCGAACCCGCGCGCACCCGCCCGCTCACCGACGAATCCCTCCGCGCCCAGCTCGGCAAGCTCGGGGAGACGCCGTTCGTCCTGGGCGAAGTCCGGAACGAACTCGAAGGCGATGTCATCCTCACGATCTCCGAAATCAACCGCCTCCGCCGCGAAATGATCCTCCGGCTTTCCGTCCGGGATTCCTCGCCGAAGGTCGCGCTGGAATCGATTTTACCACCGTTCGTTGCTCCCTCCGCAGGCTCGCCCGAACTCATGGTTCTCTGCCGCTCGCACGAGCAGCTTTCCGCGGCCCTGGAATGCGGGGTCCGCACGGTGGCTGCAGATTACGAGGACATCAGGCGCTACAGCGAGGCCGTCGCAACGGTCCGCGGCTCCGGCAAGGCACAAATTTTTCTCGCCACGCCGCGCATCCAGAAAGCCGGCGAGGAAGGGTTTTTCAAACTGATCGAAAACGCGGCTCCCGACGGCGTCCTCATCCGCAATGTCGGAGGCATCGCCCATTTTTCCCAGAGCCCGCTGCGCCGGATCGGGGATTTTTCCCTGAACGTCGCGAACCCCGCGACGGCCTCCGTCTTTCACCGGATGGGTCTCGAGCGGATCACGGTCTCGCACGATCTGAACCTCCCTCAGATTCTCGCGCTCCTGAAAAGCGCCCCGCCGGACTGGTTCGAGCTGACGATCCACCACCACATGCCGATGTTTCACATGGAGCACTGCGTTTTCGCCGCGTTCCTGTCCGACGGCACGGATCACACGAACTGCGACCGCCCCTGCGACACCCGCCGCGTCCACCTCCGCGACCGCGTGGGAATGGAGCATCCGCTCCGCGCCGATGCCGGCTGCAGAAACACCCTCTTCCATGCGGTGCCCCAATCCGGCGCTGGATCGTTCCGGGAATTTCTCGCCGCCGGACTCCGCCATTTCCGCGTCGAACTCCTCGAGGAGAACGCCGGCGAGGCTTGCCGCATTATCTGCGCCCACCAATCTCTTCTCTCCGGAAAAACCGGCGGGGCCACTCTCTGGAAAGACCTGAAAGCCATAAGCCAGATCGGCGTCACCCGCGGCACCTACGAGTAAAACGAACAACCGACATCGCCGCCGGACGCCTCGAGGGGCGGCTGATCTTCGAGGCGCTGGAGCGCGACCCGGCATTTCGCGCGGACTTGGAGGGGGCTCAAGCGCTCGGAGTGGACGCCGGCTCCGCGGACCCGCTCGCCGAAGGACGCGGCCAATTTCATCGCCGCGCCGCGCTAGGGGATTCGACTGGTTCCGAATTCCGCAGCAAGACATTTCCGCCAACGGCTTGTTATCGCCGCGCCAGCAGGCGGGTGAATCCCGCTCGCTCGAAGTGATCGTCGTGGGTCAACGCCTCCTTGAGACGCAACTCCCGCATGACGACAAAGCTCGTCACATCGGTGAAGGAATACCCCTGATCCCGGTGTTTCAAAAAATAGTCGCGGGCTTCGAGAAATCTGGCGTGGCCGATCATGGAGAGGGTCAGCGCGGAGGATTCCTCCAGCATCTCAAAAAAGGCATCCAGTGCACGCGAGGCTTCACGGACCATGAGCAACGTCGCGGTTTCGTCCACCACGTAGTCCGTCGTCAGGAGGGGAACCTTCTTGCCCGCCAGATTCTTCAGCAAAGCGCGGGCGGAGGAGTGCCAGGAATCCCGGCGATCAAACAAACTATACCAGCCCATGGTATCCACAAACACCGGCTTCATCGGCGGTAAATCAAACCATCGGCCGCCCGCGCATCCAGCCCTCCGCCCAGATCCTCCGCATGTTCGGCCAAGCGGTAAACGGGATCATCGGATGAAATGGACTTGCCGCTCGCCACAGGAAACAACTCGCCAACAGGACGGTTGCGGTAGGTGATCCGAAAACTTTCGCCTCGGAGCAGCCGCCCGACCACGCTTTTGGTGTTCTTCCTCACATCCAGCATCGAAATCGTTTCCATGGAACTCAAAGTGCCACTTTCAGTGCCACTTGTCAAGGCACACTCACGTTCGCGGAGGCCAGTTCAGATCGTTCCATTTCGCACCCAACGCAAGCAGAATCAAAACCAGCTCGGAATCGCTCAGAATTCGCCGCCCCATCTCGATATTGGTGATGGTATCCTCTCCAACATCCCACCCGAGACACGACAGCAATGGCAATCGAGGTTTCCCCAACCACATGACCATCACGCTCTACAATCCAATCACCGGCGCACAAACGCCTTTGGAGGGAGTTCCCGCCCTGAAACAAGCTCTGGACAATGGTTCGGCCTCATTGACCGATTCCTGCTTCTACCCCGGTGCGGACGGATGGAAACTGCTGCGAGAACTTCAAATCCAGAACGACCGAATCATCCCGCTGCCGTCGTTGCCACCGCCAGTAGCAGGCCCGCCGGCATTTCAGGACCATTCCACGTCGGGGCGACACAATCACAACGTGGATTTTGGACTCACCGTTCGGAAAAAGCACAAGGTCATGGCCTACTTTTGCTTCGCATTCGGATGCCTTTTCCCATTCGGCGCTTAAACCAGAAACCCAAACTCGAACCAAACACCAAATAAAAAACAAACCCATGAAAACAAAACTCGTCAGCATTATCACCGTAATCCTCATCGCTCTCATCCTTGCACCGGCCGCACACGCCGATGAGCAGATCGTGAGCACAGTTATGCAGAAAATCACCGGCGACGGCAAGACGCTCGAAGATGGTCTCTTGCTAGACGTCGATCTTATTGGGAGGCCCGGGCATGCGGTCGTTTTCCTCGTCGGCTACCCGAAATTTGCAGATGTCGTGGATGGCGATGGTATCAACGTCATGGGCACGCCTGCGGGAACTCTCAGCTACACCACTACCGAAGGCGCAACGAAGACGGTCCGCAAGTTCAAGTATTCCGGGCCGATTCGGGGGTATTAATGAAGAGGAAAAAACGGGATTTAATCTAAAAGTTAAACAAAAGATAGTCAAGGATAAAGACAATAGATATAAGCCTTGTGCAATGTGTGTACGAGCTTTTTCTCCACCTGATGCTGCACGCATTATTGACTCGAAAGAGTGGAAGAATGCAATGGCTCAAGATGCCCAAATTAATGGAATGCCACTTTGCAAAACGTGCCATGTGATATTCGATGATTATCTGCGTCCAAAACTTTACTCTGCTTTAGAAGGATTTGGTGTTAAGGGCCTCCCAGCTTCTTGGAAGCAAAGTCTGAAAAAGCAGATCAAAGACATAATCTAAGTTGACCGGTGCGATCACGCCCACGGACGCATTCACATTGACATTTTGGACTTGAAAGGAGAGTTGACCGGAACGAATACCGGACCACCGAAATGCACATCATCGGAATGGCTAAATCGAGTTTAACCCTCAAGGGGGCAAAGGCATCCAAGCTCGAACTCGACTTCTTCAAACTCGCTTTTGCGGTGGCGGCTCTTCGCGCATCGGGTGAAGAGGCGACTGGCTACCTTCAGGTTCTCGCCGAGCCCGTTCGTGACCGCGCTATTGGTTGGGTCAATAAATATTCAACAGGCGATGCCGTTATCGTTCTTTTTGCCGTTCTAAACGACATGGAACTGGCAGCTCTCGCAGCAGAGAAGGCGCGCAACGCGCTCGATCTTCTTTCGATTTCTGACGAGCAAAGCGCGGAAGAATCTTTGTCACTTGCTTTGTTGGGAGAGAAGCTTGGCGAAGAAACACTGGCCATCGCTGTCAAACGCCGACATCCTTCTGTTTTCCGAATTACCGACCGGCAACGGTTTCCCCAGCACATAGACTGGGACTTCTATGGCACAGTCCAGTGAGTTGGTAAAAACTGGGGAAAATGTGGGCAGTCAAAGATTTCTGCCAGCCGCGTAATCCGAGGACAATTGCAAAGCGGGGAAAATTCCATCAAGATTCATCGCTTCCATTTCACAAATTGTGAATGTGTGTGTGCGCGATGCCAGCCGATGTGGGATCGAAGCTACACCAACCCCGCGGCTGTCGCGGCAGCGTAAGCCGCCTTGATTTTTCTGGGCGTCATCGGGGACTGTGCAACTCCAGCCTGAATCCGGGCAAGAACTGCTGTGGCGAATGGTGCATTCGCACGGTATGAACCGGACTGAATCGCCCGGTCCAAAAGCACCGTGCCCACCATCCTTGCATCAGCATAAAAGACAACGGAAGGCTTCCGGATAAACGGGTGCTCGCCCGCAACGAGAATGGTTGTGGTGTCGGAATGTGGCCGTTGGGTGGTGATGTTCACCATGATTGCCCCGCCCGTCGCCGGGTCTGCTCGGGTGATCAAAACCCAGAGATGCTCCGTGTCCTGCCCCGGCTTGGGCAGCATGAAAGTATCCCCCAAACCGGCCATGAGTCACCGGGCACCCAAAAGGGCATCCGCCTCGGCCAGATCGGAAATTTCATCTTCGATGACAGCGGCTTCGAGATCGGATTTTCCACCGGCCTTCAGGATGTCCAGGTAGCTGATGGGAATTGCGCTTCCGCGGGGATTTTTCCACTCCGGAAGATTGTGAGTCACTTCAACCAGGTCCCAACGGGACAAATTGCCGTATTGGGAAAAAACAGCATCCAGCACCGAAAGTTCCGCATCGGACAATTCGTCGGTGTCCGGCTCGCACTTCAGATTGACCTCGTAATTGCTGGGGTCGGAGATGACCGATGCCCAAATGGGCTTCGCGCCGGGGTCTTCGCCATCGGTGGCAAGATCAAAAATCCGGCTTAGCACCGGTCCCCGGTCCATCGAAACATATCGGTCCGTGGTGATTGGACGGCCCCACTTCAACAATGCCGCACGGTCTGCGAGGTAAAGCAGTTTGATGAGCTTCATGTAACTCATTCGCCCGCCACGCAACAGGAGCAGATGCGCCGCCGCCTGGGTCGCCTTCTTTTCGTTGAACTTCCGTTGCGCACTCATGGCATAATGTATCGCAGAAGTTCCAGGGGCACGCAACCGCACAGTTGCAAGGAAGACCGTCGCCCGTCGCGAAACCGAGGCCGACCGCGTCAGAAAAAGACATCGGCAACGGTGGCTGCCGGTCAGGGGTTGACTCGCAGTCCGGCGGCTTTGGCAAGCGCGGCCTGGCGTTCGTCAAACGTCAGGAAGAGCCGGGATTTCAGGGCGGCGGCGGAAACCACATGCAACAAATCCAGCGTCCGTTGGCCGGGCTGTTTTTCCGAAAGCTCATCGGCGAGACGGAAAACTTCCGCGTGGCGGATCGGCGTGTGAACAAGAAAGCCATCCCGAAGATCGGCGTCGATTTCGGTGAAGATCTCGTGTGCGTCCGAGATCTGAAGCTGTTCCCGATAAAACCGCTGACGGATCGAATTCCGCAGTTCCACCCGGTTGAACGGGGTGAAAAAAAACAACGGGCGCGGTTTCGGACATAAATCGCGCCGCCTTGCGGTGAAGGCTGTCTATATTCAGGTAGAGCGCGGCCAGGAAGCTCGTGTCGGCGTAATGCATGGTCAACTGCCTTGGTCCGCTACTTCCCGGAATCCCGGTGTCGCTCTTCGCAAATTTCTCCCAGGACGCGACCCGGGAGGCGCGGCCCGGCCGGGCTTCGGCTCCAACGCGCCCGGATTTCCGATTTCGTCGGCTTTTTGTGGGTCTCGGGCGGCAACGAAAGCAAGGCCACCGGCTTGGCCCGCTTGGTGATGGTGATAAATTCTTCCCCCTCCAGCCAGCGTTCGATTTTCGGAAAATTCTGCCGAAGGTCGCGGACGGTGACGGTTCTCATGTGAAACATGATGATTCACCAGCGATCTCTTGTCAACTCCCGGAGATCGCGGGGATATGTTTATGGAGGCTAAAATTTTCCGAGGGCGGCGTAGAGAGCCGCGGCGAGCGATCCGCCGATCAATGGTCCTGCCACCGGGATCCATGCATACGGCCAGTCGCTGCCGCCTTTTCCGGCGACGGGCAGAACCGCGTGCGCGATCCGCGGCCCCAGGTCGCGGGCGGGATTGATGGCGTAGCCGGTCGGCCCGCCGAGGGAGAGGCCGATCGCCCAGACGAGCAGGCCGACGGGCAGGGCCCCGAGCGCGCCGAGATCGATGGGATAGACCGCTCCTCCCTGCGGATGGCCGGTAGCTCCCTTCAAGCAGAATATTCCGAAGAGCAGAACAAATGTGCCGATAATTTCGCAGAGCAGGTTCGAAGGGGCCGAGCGGATGGCCGGAGCGGTGCAGAAAATCGCGAGCTTCGCGGCCGGATCCCCGGTGATTTTCCAGTGCGGCAGGTAGGCCAGCCAGACGACGCCCGCGCCGGCCATGGCACCGAGCATTTGGGCAAGGATGTAGGCGGGAACCGACTCCCATGGGAAATTTCCCGCGAGCGCCATCGCGACCGAGACGGCGGGGTTCAGATGCGCCCCGCTCACCCGGCCCACCGCGAACACGGCGACAAACACGGAAAATCCCCATCCGGCGGTGATCACGATCCATCCCGAACCTCGCCCTTTGCTTTCGTTCAAGAGCACGTTCGCCACGACGCCGTCACCCAGAACAATGAGCAGCGCCGTGCCGATGAATTCGGCCAATGAGGGAGACACGACGGCATTTTCCACCGGACGTGAGCCCGTGCAAGATTTTTCAAAATGCCATGTGACAGGATCGTTACATTTCCCCTCCCTCCCGGAGCTCAAGGAATTCTACTGACCCGCCGCGGGGGCGAAAAAAATTCCCCCCAGGCGCGGATTCTTGTGCAATAATCCCGGTCCACCATCCCACTGAACCATGATCACAGAACTCTCCCAGCTCGCCATCTACATCGTATTTGGAATCGTCCTCGTCGTCGGCCTGGTGCTCGTCATCATCCTCGCCAACTTTTTCGGGGTCTGGCTTCGGGCGAAGATCGCCGACGCGCCGGTCCCGTTTTCGAAGCTTATCGGCATGCGCCTCAGGAAGGTTCCCGTCGGCATGATCGTTGACAGCCGGATCACGGCGGTCAAGGCGGGCATCCCGCTGGAAACGGATCTGCTCGAAGCCCATTATCTTTCCGGAGGAAATGTCCCGCACGTCGTGCTGGCGCTCATCGCCGCCGACAAGGCCGGCATCACGCTCGATTTCAACCGCGCCTGCGCGATCGACCTCGCGATCAAGGGCACCAGCAAGACCGTCCTCGAAGCGGTCCGCACCAGCATCAACCCCAAGGTCATCGACTGCCCGAACCCAGCGACCGGGAAGGTCACCATCGACGCCGTCGCGCGCGACGGCATCGGAGTCAAGGTCCGCGCCCGCGTCACCGTGCGCTCGAACCTCGACCGGTTCGTCGGCGGCGCCACCGAGGAAACCATCATCGCCCGCGTCGGCGAGGGCATCGTGACCTCGATCGGCTCCGCGCTCTCCTACAAGGACGTCCTCGAAAACCCCGACAGGATTTCCAAGACGGTTCTCGCCAAGGGCCTCGACAGCGGGACCGCGTTTGAAATTTTGTCGGTGGACATCGCGGATGTGGACATCGGCGACAACATCGGCGCGAAGCTGCAGGCCGAGCAGGCCGAGGCCGACAAGGTCGTCGCCCAGGCGAAGGCGGAGATGCGCCGCGCCGCCGCCGTCGCCAGCGAGCAGGAGATGAAGGCGCGCACCCAGGAGATGCGGGCGAAAGTCGTCGAGGCCGAGGCCCAGGTCCCGCAGGCGATGGCCGAAGCGTTCCGCAGCGGCAACCTCGGCATCATGGATTACGTGAAAATGAAAAACATCCAGTCCGACACCCAGATGCGCGAGAGCATCGCGGGCCCGGAAAAACATCCGGGCCACTGAGTTTTCCCTCGCCCGGCACCGGCACTCGCGTCATGGAACAGGTTGTCATCATCGCCATCATCGGGCTCATCAGCCTGGTGAACTGGGCGGTGAAACGTTCTGCGGAAATCCGCGAGGAGCGGAAGCTCGAGCGCCAGCGCCTGGGAATTCCCGAGGGCGATCCCTTTCATCCCGCGCCGCATCAGGCGGAGAACCCCGAATCCCAGCATCGGCCCGTCATCGCTCCTTCCCCGGACATGCGCCGGCTCATGGAAGCGCTCGGGTTGCCGCCGGAGGAAGAAGAACTTCCTCCCCGGCCGGTCGTCCGCGAAGCTCCTCCCGCGCTCCCGCCGCTGCCAGCCTACCGGCCAACGGTCTCACCCAAACCCCGCTTCCAAAATCCCGACACCCGCGCGGCCGCGATTCCTCCCGCCGCTGCCGACTCTCCTCTCTCCGCCGCCCTGCGCTCGCACGACGGCATCCGCCAGGCGGTCATCCTCCGCGAAATCCTCGGCCCGCCGAAAGCGTTCACGGTCTGATCTTCTTCAAATTGAAGGGATCGCGGCCGCTCCGGCTTCGCGGGGCCGGCTACTCGGTGATGATGTCCTTGTAGGTCCGCCCGGACGGGATCATCGGGAGCACGTGCTCGGTGTAGGGAGTCATCACGTCGAGGACGTAAACTTCCTTCGAGGCGAGCAGTCGCCCGATGGCGGAGCGCAGGTCTTTCTTGTGGGTCACGCGCTCGCAGGTGACGCCGAAGCCCTTGCAGATCTGCACGTAGTCGGGGTAGATCCGCTTGAGGTCCTTCGGGTCGCCGAGGAACGTGTGGCCGCGGTTCCCGCCGTGGAAGCGGTCCTCCCACTGCACGACCATGCCGAGATGCTGGTTGTTCAGGATGATCGCCTTGGCGGCGATCCCCTCGATGTGCGCGGTGGCGAGTTCCTGCACGTTCATGAGGAACGATCCGTCGCCGTCTATGTCGATGACTTCCTTGTCCGGACGCGCGACCTTGGCTCCCACCGCGGCGGGATACCCGAAGCCCATCGAGCCGAGGCCGGCCGAGGTCACAAACGTGCGCGGCTTGGTGAAATCGTAGAACTGCCCCGCCCACATCTGGTGCTGGCCTACGCCGGTCGTGATGATGGCATCGCCCTTCGTGAGGCCGTAAAGTTCCCGGATCACGTGCTGTGGCTGGATGGCATCCGGCGTATCCTTGTAGTCGAGCGGGTTGGCCGCTTTCCATTTCGCGATCTGGCGATACCAGTCGGAGTAGCGGACGTGGCCATTGGCGACCCTTTTGAGGCCGGCCTTTTCGAGCGTCTTGTTCAGGCGGCCGAGGGCGTATTTCAAATCGCTGAGGATCGGCAGCCGCACGAGCTTGTTCTTGTTGATCTCGGAGTTGTCGATGTCGATGTGGACGATCGTCCCGTGCTCGCAGAATTTTTCGACCTTGCCGGTCACGCGGTCGTCGAAGCGCACGCCGATGGCGAGGAGGACGTCCGCCTCGTTCACGGCGTTGTTGGCGTAAACCGTGCCGTGCATTCCGAGCCATTTGAGCGAGAGCGCGTGGGTTTCCGGAAAACAGCCGATGCCCATGAGCGTCGTGGCCACGGGGATCTGGGCGCGTTCCGCAAACTCGAGAAGCTCGGCCGAGGCCTCGCCGGAGATCACGCCGCCGCCGCAATAAATCATCGGGCGCTTCGCGTGTTCGAGCAGGCCGAGCAGCTCGCGCAAATCCGCGTCGTCCGCTTTTTTGTCCGGATGGTATCCGCGCAGGTTCACCGAATTCGGGAAAACCGGCTGCGCGGTCTGGTTCTGGATGTTTTTCGGAATGTCGATCAGCACCGGGCCGGGCCGGCCGGATTGCGCGATATAGAACGCCTCCTTGACGATGCGCGGGATCTCGTTGATGTCCCACACGAGGTAGCTGTGCTTCACCATCGGGAGCGTCACGCCGAACACGTCGGTCTCCTGGAACGCCCCGCGGCCGATCATGTCCTGCGAAACCTGCCCGGTGATCGCCACCAGGGGGATGGAATCCATGTAGGCGTCGGCGATGCCGGTCACGAGGTTCGTGGCGCCGGGTCCGGAGGTCGCCATGCAGACCCCGGCTTTGCCGGTCACGCGCGCGTAGCCCTCCGCGGCGAACACCCCGCCCTGCTCGTGGCGGGGGAGGATCGTGCGGATTTTTTTGGTTTTGGTCAAGGCCTGGTGAAGCGGCATCGAGCACCCGCCCGGGTAGGCGAAGATGACATCCACCCCCTCGCGCTCGAGGCATTCGACGAGGATTTCCGCCCCGTTCATGACTTTCCCGCGCTCCGGAGCGGGTTTGGCGGAAGGTTTCGTGGCTCGTTTGGTTTTCATGTAAAAGAAGAAATGGAACCTTTTACGATAAGTGCAGGAGGACGAAATTGGCGAGGCCAAAATAGAGCGCGAGCGTGCAGATGTCGGCCAGCGCGAGGGCGAGCGGGCCAGCGGCGATCCGGGGATCCAGTTTCAGGGCGCGTGCGCCCGCCGGGATGACGACCCCGAGCAGGCAGGCGGTGATCATCGAGAGCAAAATGCTTGTTCCGATCGCCAGCGCCGCGGGCAGATCGTGTTTCCAGAACGCCACGATCAGGCCGACGAGCAGGCCGCAGGCGGCGCCGAGAAGGCCTGCGGTGAGAAATTCCTTTCCGAGGGTTTTGAGCAGCCAGGCCATGGTCGGCTTCGAGCGGTGCATCGCCTGGAGGGTCACGACGACCGACTGGGCGCTCACGCTTTCCCCGAGCCCGAGCACCATGGTGAGAAAAAACGCGAGCACGATCCGCTGCTCCAGTGTCTGCGCGAACGCCCCGGCCAAGAGCGCGCAGAGCGTGCCGCCCGCAATCGTGGCGAGGAGCCAAGGGAATCTCAGCGCGAACGCCCCCCAGGCGGAGGCGCTGCGCAGGGCGGAAACCCGGAAGCCCAGCGACTGGAACAGGTCCTTCATCTGCTCCCGCTCGGCGAGGTCGAGCACCTCGCCGGTGAACACGCGCACGTCGAGCACGCCGGCGATTTTCCCGCCCGCGTCCACGACCGGAAACGCGAGGAAGTTGTGCAGGACAAAAAATTCGCACGCTTCGAGCAGGGTCGCTTTCGACGGGATGGCCACGACCCGCCGGATCATGGCCGAGGCGACCGGCGTGTCCACGGGGTCGGTGAGCAGGCGCTTCGCGGGCAGGACTCCCGCCAGCTTCCCCTCGGGATCCGTCACGTAAAAGTAAACGATCTGGTCCCTCAGCCCTCGCGCCCGCAGCGATTCGATCGCCTCGCCGGTCGTCAGGCTCTCGTCCAGAACCGGGAAATCCTTCGAACAAAAGTCGAGGACCGGGCGCTGAAGATCTTCCTGCGGAACCATGAGTCCGTTTACCCGATTTTTTCAGCGCTGCCAAATTTTTCCGCTCCGCAAGCCGGAGACGTCCGCTCCCTCTTCTCCACCAAACAGGCATCGGATCGCCTCGGTTTTGAGAAGGCCCTTTTTTCCTGAGAGCGCTTTTCATTGTGTTTCTCATGCTCGCGCCTCTCCGGAATGTGTCCGCGATTTCGTGGGCAAGGAGCAGGCCCATTCCCCGCCCGCGCCCCGAAGATTTTGCTTGGCGGGGCGAACCTGTTCATTAGTTTCACCAACGATATGAAATCACCCATCAAAGTTGCCGTGACCGGCGCCGCCGGCCAAATTGGATATGCCCTTCTTCCCCGCATTGCCTCCGGCGCGATGTTTGGTCCCGACCAGCCGGTGATCCTCCATCTTCTGGAAGTGCCGGTGGAAAAAGTGATGAAAGCCCTCGAGGGGGTAGCCATGGAGCTCGACGACTGCGCGTTTCCGCTGCTCAAGGGAATCGTGCTGACCGACGACCCGAAAGTCGGGTTCGGGGGTGCCAACTGGGGCCTGCTCGTCGGCGCGAAGCCGCGCGGGCCCGGGATGGAGCGCGCCGATCTCCTCAAGGACAACGGGAAAATTTTCACCGCGCAGGGCAAGATCATCGACGAGGTCGCGGCGGACGACGCCCGCGTCGCGGTGGTCGGCAATCCGGCGAACACGAACTGCATGATCGCCGCCAGCAAGGCCCGCCGCCTCACGCCCGACCGGTTCACGGCGATGGTCCGCCTCGACCAGAACCGCGCCCGGACACAGCTCGCCAAAAAGGCCGGCGTCCAGACGACCGACGTGAAGGACATTTTTATTTTCGGCAACCACAGCCCTTCGATGTTCCCGGCGTTCGGTCTGGCGACGATCTCGGGAAAACCTGCCGCGGAGGTGATCAAGGATGCCGCCTGGCTGCAGGGGCCGTTCTGCGAGACGGTCGGCAAGCGCGGCGCGGCGATCATCGCGGCTCGCGGGGCTTCCTCCGCCGCCTCCGCTGCCAGCTCGTTGGTGGACCACGTTCACGATCTCTCGACCGTCGGTGCCATCCACTCGGTCGCCGTCAAATCCAACGGCCTCTACGGGTTCGACCCCGAAGTCTGGGCAGGTCTCCCCGTGAAGACGACCGCCCCGGGTGCCTACGAAGTCATCACCGGCCTCGAACTCGACGCCTTCGCAAAGTCAAAAATCGCCGCCACCAACAAGGAGCTCGCCGACGAGCGCGCGATGGTCGCCGACATGCTCGGCTGACGCCGCGCGCAGGGGGCCGGGCGTCCGCGCCTGCATTTGGACACTGGCTTTGGTTGCAGGCGCAGAATACCAAACGCATTGGCGTGACGGGTCAAATATTACGGCGGTGTTCGGCGAAACCGCCCTCCCACCCGCCGGCAGGGATGGCTCGCCATCCGTCGATTCCACCTGTTCCGATGTGGGAATGGTATGATCAACCGGCGCACCAAACAAAAAAACCCTTCCGGCCGAAGCCGGAAGGGTTTGTTAAGTTTTTGTTTGTTCCCGCTTAGAACGTGAAGGTCACCTTCGCGCCGCCGTAAGCCGTGTTGGCATTTGTGGTTCCACCCAGGTTGTAGAAGGCGTAGCTGTAGGCCGCATACCCGGAGACGCTGATCACGCTGTTGATCTTAACCGGGACTGCAATCCCGAATTCCATGTTGTTGGCCCCGTTGAAGAAATCCAACGACCCGCTGTTCGTGAGCCTCGAGTTGTATTCGAAGTTCGTCCCATACGAGATCCACGGCGCCAGGGCGACGATGTCCTTGTAGAGCGGCACGTTGCCGTCCACGCGGAGCAGGAGGTAGCTGGAATCCGACTTGGCGAGACCGTGCACGCTGGTGTCAAGATTCGGGCCGATGTTGAAGAAGTAGGCGATCGACGGAGTCACGGTGGCGGAACCGATGTGGAAGGTGTAAGCCGCCTTCACATTGAGCTCGTTCGAATAGAGGTCGTAGCCGGTCGGGAACACGTAGTAGAAGATATACCCGGCACTGAGGGCAAAGTCTTTGCCGAAGGTGTGGGTATAGCTCGTGTAGATGTCCACTTCTTTGTAGGAAGTGTTCGAGGTGCCGAAGGCAGCCCAGCTTCCCACTGCGAGGACATCATTGGGCGTGATATTCCAGTCGAACTCCAGGTCGGTCCAGTAGATGCCGGACCCGTAGTTGCTGGTGTTGCCGTAGGCCCCGTGGGAGAGGACGTTCACCCCGCGGAACATATAGAGGCTGTCCCAGCCCGTGCTGAGCGAAGCCCCATACCACTTGGTGGGTTCTTCCACCACGACTTTGTCCTTGAAGGTTTTTCCATCTGTGGAGGTCGATTGGGCGAGCAGCGGGCTGCCCGCGAGGACGGCCGCCAGACTCACCATCGAAACGATTTTGGTAGCGATTTTCATTTTTGTTTTTTGTTTTTTGTTGGGCAGTCCCCCCGCTTCCGGAAAGCTCGCCCTGGTTTTCATGCCTTTGAGGCATATCGAGGGCCTCTATAGCATGGGTCGTGCCAAGTGGTTTAATGGCGAAAAACTAGGAGTCAAAACTTTTTTGAAGTTTTTTTGAACAAAAAGCGCCACTCGGTTGTCACGTTTTGTTCAACAGGCTCTATTTCGGCGGCAGGTCAGGGGACGAGAGGCTTCAGGATATCGAGGACACTTTTGACCCCTTCGACAGCGGCTCCTGGGGCGTTGTCCTTGATGAGGTTGGCCCCTTTCTCGATCACCGCGCTCCCCATCGCCGCGGAGAGACGGGGCGAGAGGTTTTCGGTGGGGTGATCGAGCGTCCCGCCCACCGCGAGATCCGCCCAAACATACCCGTCCCTGGCACTCACAAAAACCCGCTCGCGGGATCCCGGCAGCCACTGCAAAGTCTGCGGTGTCACCCCGATCTGGAAATGCCCTTCGAGTTCCCCCCTCTGCCCGAGCGTTGCCGATCCCTCGATCCGCATCAACCCTTTGGACTCCGCGGCAAAATTTTTGATCCGGAGAGTTCCCTTGGCGTAATCGAAATCCCCGCTGATTTCCTGGAGCGGCATCCGGCGGAACGCGGGGTTCCCCGTGAATTCGGCGACGGTCGCGAGGAGGGGGACATTTTCGAGGTGGCCATCCCTGAGTTGAAAGGCACCGGTCGCGCGGTCCGGAAGCGTGATGAGGGCGTTGCCGGAAAGGATTCCGTCCAAACGCTTTCCCCACTCCCCGGCCAGCACGTCGGCGGTTTTGACTCCCTCCCACGAAACCTGGAGCTTTCCGCCTCCTGTGGATTCCCCGGAGGCGGTGACTTTTCCGTTTTCTCCGAGACGGAGATTTCCCTCGGTAAGATAATAATCTCCGCCCTGTTCCCGGGCACGAAAGCCGGAGATCGCCAGCGCGGGCGGGCAGGGAAGCCGGAGCTCCCCGCCGGTTCCCTGGAACAACCACCCTGCGCCGTCCGGCTTGATGGAAATTGCGGAATCCGCGATCCTCACCCCGCCGAACGCCAGGCTGGCCGCCCCGATTTTCAGGATCCCGAACTCGAACCGGTGCGGCAGGAGGGAGGCGAGGCCCGCCGGGGATTTCGAGTTGTCGGAGGCCGGCGATTTGGCGGCGCGGGAATTTTTCGGGGCGGGGGTCCAATCTCCCTCGAGGCGCGAAATCGAAATTTCATCCACCCGCCAGGCCCCCGAGAAAGCCGCCCTCCAATCCACTTCTGCGCGGAGCTGTCGGGCCTCCATTTTGTTGAGGGTGGTCCCGGATTTCCCCTCGAGCTTCGCGGATTCGGAATACACGGACGAGCCGTTCCAGCGAAGCGGCTCGAATCCCGCGGTCGCATCAAAGGCCGTCCCGGTGGCGTCGGAGACGAGCGAGAGAAAGGCGTCGCTGCGGACATACGAGCCGACCCACATCGAGCCCCCGACCAAAGCGGCGACAGCCGCAGCCAAGAGAACGCCGGCCGTGATCCAGAAAATTCGCATCGGCTGGAACCTTGGCGCGGCGCCCTTCAACTGAAGGACAGCTTGGTCACGCCAGAGGCGGAGGCGGCGTTGAGGACATCCATGATCCGCTCGTGTTTCGTCTGGGGATCGGGGCGGATGATCACCGGGTCCTTGTCTCCAAATTTCGAGATCGTGTCCTTCAACCAGGCCTTGAGTTCGGGCATGTCTTTGCTGGTCGGCGAATCATAGACCTTCCCGCTGCTCTGCACTTTTCCATCCGGGAAGATGTCGATGATGATCGGCGTCGTGGGAATGGCGTTGAGGTTGGCCGTATTCCCGCTGGGCAGGTTGATGTTCAGCTCCTTCTCGATGATCTGCTGGCCCGCGCAGGACATGAAAAAAAGCAGGAGGACGAACACCACGTCCACCATCGGCGCGATTTGAAACCCGATATCCCCGTCTTCTGATGCTCCACCACCTGCCATAGTTTTATTTCCAGTTGAGGTTGAATTGTCCCGATGCGCGGAAGCTCAGGAATGCTTTGCTCCGGGGGTTTCCTTGTCCACCACGGAAAAGGTGACATTGCTGACCCCGGAGGCGCCGACGGCCTCGAGGAGCTGGCGCATGTATTCATACTTCACCTCTTTGTCGGCCCGGATCAAAACCCGGACCATCGGGTTTGTGGCCACCTTGTTCTTCAGCAGGCCCACAAGCTCCATCGGCGAATGGTAGACTTTTTCGTTCACCTCGATGCCGGTTAAGTTGTTTGTCGGGACATAGGTGACATTGATGATGACCTGGCCATCGTTTGTCTTTTTTGCATCCTTCGCTTCCTTCGCCACCGGAAGCGTCACATTCTTGTTCGCCTGCAGAACCTCGGTCGTGCTGATGGACATGAAGAAAACCAGCAGCACGAGAAGGATGTCGATCATCGGCGCAATCTGGAATTCCGGATCGATCTCCTGATCCGCTTTTTTGCGTTTTTTCTTCCCGTGCTGGTGTGCGGCTTCAGACATGAGGATCAGGCCCAGTCCAGCGTGGCCGCGCAGTGAGGGCAGGGGTTCTGGCCGGCCTGGATCGCCCCGTTGCACACCGGGCAGTTCGTGGTGAGGGCCACCGACACTTTCCGGGAACTGTGGGAAACCCCGGGCGCCCCCGCCCCCGCTTCAAAATTCTCCCCGATGCGCACCCCGGCCAGCTCTTCGAACGGGATGTCCTCGATGATGCGGTTCAATTTGTCGTCGGCGTTCACCAAGACGATGGTCCCGCGGTTGCGGAAATAGTAGTAGAAAATGAAAGCCGGAATGGCGATGAAGAGGCCGCTCGCGGTCGCCGTGAGCACCTCGCCGATGCGGAGCGCCAGCGTGCGGGGCTCCGCCACGCCGGAGGCACCCAGAACGGCGAACGCCCCCATCATTCCGATAACCGTCCCGAGCAGCCCGATCATCGGCGCGATAACCCCGATGACCGAGAGGTAGCTGTTCTTGGTTTTGAGCGTCTGGGCTTCGCGGATCCCGTGCTCGACGAGCGCGGTTTCGACGGCCTCCTTGCCGCGCCCGAGGCGTTCGAGGGCCCCCTTGAGAACCTGCGCGACATAGGCTTTGTTCGCGCGGCAGATTTCCCAGGCTTCCTGGTAATTTCCCGCGCGGATCGTGCTCTCGAGCGACTCCACCAAGGCGCTGGGAGCCAGCTGTTCGTCTCGCATGGTAATGAAAAGCTGGATGATGAACGTCAGCATGGTCATCGAGGTGCCGAGGATGCCGATCCAGATCATGACGATCAGCGGCCCCCCCTTGATGATTGTCTGGATCATGTTCAAGTTTTCCTCGCGCCCCCCTTCCGCGGCGAAGGCCAGCGGGCTGGTGAGAGCGAGCAGCAGGAGGGGCAGCAGGAGGGACAGACAACGGGTTGGTTTCATTTTTTGCATGGTGGAGATTGAGGAATTTTCAGGGGACGATCACGTTTTTTTCTTTCAGAGCATTGGCGCGTTCGGCCGCTTTTGCAACAACGGCCTGATCCTCGTGAAAAAGTGTGACAGCGAGCAGGTAGTTTTCAAGCGCTTCCGCATTTTCCGCGGAGGATTCCTGGACCTGCCCGAGCAGGTAAAGCGCCTGCCCGTAAACGGCGCTGGTGTCGGAATCGGGGAGCTTCGTGGCTTTGGCCTTCTCGACGATCGGGACCAGTTTCGCGCGGGCACCGTCGTAATCCTTCTTGGCGATGGCCAGCTCCGCGAGCCCGATATCCACGCTGCTCCCGGCATCCGGGTAGAGTTTTTGAAAGTCCGCGAACGCCGCCTCCGCTTTGTCAACCTGCGATGCGGCGAGATAGACTTCGCCGAGGAGGGCGCACGCCCGCTCGGCCCACGGCGTCGGAAGCCCGCTGAAATTCTCGACCAGCGGGGCCAGCACCGGGAGGGTTTTCGCTGCGTCGCCCTTCTGCCAGAGCGCCAGGGCATCGGTGTAAGCCTTGGGGGCCGCCATGGTCACCGAGGCGACGTTTGCCATCGGGATCCCGGTTTCCGCCGGGCCGATTTTGATGCGGATGGCACCCGACTTCAACCCGAGAATCTGGCCCTCGCGCCGCTGCCCGTCCTTCTGCACGACAGCATCCTGGGCCCGGCAGACCGGGGCGACAGATGCCAGGAGCCAAACCGCAAAAATCGCGGCAACTGGGGAGACGCTTGCTTTCATCGCCCAAACGCTTTAATCACTTTTTCCCCGCAAATCAACAGTTTCCCAGTAAATTTCATGATCAACCTTCTTCGAAAAAACCAGCGTGGGCTGATGCTCGTCATCGCCATCCTCACGATTGTCGCCTTCATCGTCCTTTACAACAGGGGCCCGATCGATGATCTCGCCGCGACCCGGAGCCCGAAAATCTACGGGCAGACGCTGACGCCCGGCGCCCTGGACCGGCAGGCGAGAAATTACCGGCTCACGCTGGAGCTCGGCCAATACGACCTGCTCTCCAAACTTGCGGACACGGGCGCGGATCAAGCCACCGCGATCTCCTCGTTCGTCTGGAACCTCCTCGTTCTCCAACACCAGGCCCGCGTTCTCGGGGTCGAGCCAACCGACCTCCAAGTAGCCGACCGGATCAAAGCGATTCCCCTTTTCCAAACCGGGAACCAATTTGATCCGCTGAAATACGGGGCATTCGTTCGGGACAATCTGAGCCCGATGGGGTTCACGGAACGGCAGATCGAGGAGGTGATGCGCGATGTGCTGCGGCTGGAGCGGATCGAGGCGGTCGTCGAATCCCCGGTCTCTGTCGGGGAAAAAGAAATCCGCGAAACCGCCCGGGTCCTCCAGCCGGTGACGGCGGAGTTCGTCCGGTTCAACGCGGAGGATGCGGCCAAAAGCGTCCAGGTCGCCCCGGAGGAAATCGCGGGTTTTTTTGAAAGGAACAAAGCCAGCCTGAACACGAGGGAAACCCGGGCGGTCCGCTACGTGTCATTCGAGCTGCCGATGGGGACGAAGCTCGAGGGCCGGGCGAAAGTGGACGAGCTCCAGAAGCTCGTCGATAACGCCAAGAAATTTACGGACTTGCTCGCCAACACGCCGTTCGATAAGGCCGCCGCCGCCACGGGCCTCACCGTCCGGAGCACCCCGGCATTCGACCGTACCGGCGCGCTCCCGGCGGTCACTCAGGTCGGGGCGGATGCCGAAAAGCAGATCAAGGACATCCTCTCGAAAATCGCGCCGAAGGAAGTCGTCGCGGCGCTCGCCCCGCAGGCATTCCTGCTCCCGGCAGTCGGCAAAGTCAGCGACATCATCGATTCGGGCGACGCGTTTTATGTGGTGGAACTTTCCGAGTTGAACCCGGCGCGCCCGCTCACGCTGGCCGAGGCCACGCCTGCCATCGAAGCAAACCTCCGCGGAACCAAGGCAGACCAGGCGCTCCATTCCACGGCCGCGGAAAAAATCAAGGCCCTCCGCGCCGCGCTCGGCTCCGGGAAAAAATTCGCCGATGCCGCCAAGGATGCCGGCCTGGCGGTCGAGTCGCTGGACAACATCGTCCCGATGGGAGACAAACTCACACCCGACCAGCGCCGCGTCGTCTCGGCGACGCTTTCGCTCAAGGACGGCGAGCTTTCCGGGTTCGAGGCGGCCCCGTGGGGCGGGCTGTGCGTTTACCTGCAATCCCGCGGGCCGCTGGCCGACAAGGAACTCGACGCCAAGCGCGACGAAATCCGGCAGAGCCTGCTGGAAAACAAGCGCGGCATGTTGTTCGCGGAATGGCTGCGGATCAGCCGCGAGGATGCGAAGATCAGCATTCCGGGAAAAACCCAGAGCTGATGCGCTTCTTCATCACCACCGCCATCGACTACACGAACGGCGCCCCGCACATCGGCCACGCTTACGAAAAGGTGCTCGCGGACGCGATCGCCCGATACCAGCGGCTCAAGGGGAACGATGTCTTCTTTCTCACCGGCGTGGACCAGCACGGGCAAAAAGTCCAGCAGTCCGCGCAAAAACAGGGCGTCGCCCCGGCGGAATTTGTCGCGGGCATCACGGCGAAATTTCTCGCCCTCTGGAAGACGCTCGACATCAGCTACGACGCGTGGGCCGCAACGGTCGAACCGCTCCACAAGAGCTGCGTGCAGGCGATGCTCCAACTCCTCTGGGACACCGGCCATTTCTACAAAGCCAAGCAGGCCGGATATTACAGCGTCCGCCAAGAACAATTCCTGACCGACAAGGAACGCGGGCCGGACGGGGAATTCGGCCCGGAGTGGGGAGAGGTCGTCCTCATCGAGGAAGAGAATTATTTTTTCAAGCTCGCCGCGCACCGCCAGTGGCTGCTCGACCTCATCGACTCGCGCTCGGCTGCGGGAACCCCGTTTGTCGTCCCGGATTTCCGCGTCTCCGAACTCCGCAACGCCGTGGAAAAAATGACCGGCGACCTCTGCATCTCGCGCCCGAAGTCCCGCCTCGAATGGGGGATCGAGCTGCCGTTCGACAAAGATTTTGTCACGTACGTCTGGTTCGACGCGCTCTCGAACTACGTGAGCTTCGCCGGCTACGACCCGACCCCCGGCGCGGACAATTCCCTGTTCCGCTCGCGCTGGCCCGCTTTGCATGTCATCGGCAAGGACATCCTGGTGCCGCCGCACGGGATCTACTGGCCGATCATGCTCAAGGCCTGCGGGTTCGCGGACGACGAGATCCCGGCTCTGCTGGTCCACGGATGGTGGAACATCGGCGGATCAAAGATGAGCAAGAGCGAAGGCAACATCGTGAATCCCGCCGTGCTGGCGGACACGTTCGGCGTCGCGGCCACAAGGTATTACCTGCTGAGCGACATCGCGACCGGAAGGGACGCGGATTTCAGCGAGGAGCGGCTCGTCCAGCGCTACAACACCGACCTCGCCAACAGCCTCGGCAACCTGCTCAACCGCTCCCTCAGCATGGCCCGGCACTACCGGAACGGGATTTTGAAAAAAGCGGGCTCCCCGCTCGCGCCGTTCGTCGCGGAAAAATGCGCGGCCTTCTCGCGCCGTATGGACGCATTCGAAGTCCACGCCGCCATCGAGTCCGCATGGGAGATCATCGTCCGTTGCAACGCCTACGTCGAAGAGTCCGCCCCGTGGAAACTCGCGAAGGACCCCGCATCCGCCGACAAGCTCGACGAGGTCCTCTATTCGCTGGCGGAGGCCCTGCGGATTGTCTCGATCCTCATCACGCCCATCATCCCCGAATCGGCCGCCGCCATTCGCGCCCAACTGGCATGGGACGGTCCCGTGAGCCTGGCCCAATGCGGGTGGGGACTGCTGGCCGACGGCCATCAACTGGGGGAACCGGTTCCCGTGTTCCCCCGCATCGAACGCAAATAACCGTGCCCTCGCTCCGGGAGAGAATCGAATACGCCGGGCTCGTGGCAAGCGCGTGGTTCGTCATGCGCCTTCCGTTCGGGTTCCTGCCGGCGCTCGCCAAGGCGTTTGGTTCGCTCGTCTTCTGGCTGGATCTGCGCGGCCACTCGGTCGCGCTGGAAAATATCGGGGCCGCGTTCCCGGGAAAATTTTCCGCGGCGCAGAAATCGCGGATCGCCCGCGGCTCGTATGTCACCTTTGCCCGCACGATGTTCGAGCTCTTCTGGGCGCCGAACATGGACGAGAAGTTTTTCGACCGCCACGTCGTCTTCGAGGGCTGGGACGCGGATTATGTGCGCAAGGATCCGAAAAGGCCCGCGATCTACGCGTGCTTCCACTTCGGGAACTTCGAGTGGCTCGCCCTCGCCGGCGCCTACACGATCTGCCCGGGACCGGTCATCGCCCAGCGCTTCAAGAACCCGCTGCTCGGCCCGGTGTTCGACCGCCTGCGCACGAGCACCGGCAACCAGGTCATCCCGCAGGAACGCGCGATGCTCCGCATGCTCAAATACCTCAAAGGCGGCGGAAAATTTGGCATGCTCTGCGATCTGAACCTCGACCCGCGCGAAGGCAGCGTCCTCATCGACACCTTCGGGGGCCTGCTCGCCAGCGTGACCCAAACCCACGCCGCCCTCGCGCAAAGGACAGGTGCCGCCATCGTCCCGGTCGAGTGCCGCCCCGGCCCTGCGGGGAAATACCGCATCATCCACCACCCGCCGATCGAATGCCCGCCCGACGCCGACCCGCGCGACATCGTCCAGCGCTGCTGGAACGCGCTCGAACCCGGCGTCCACGAGCACCCGGAATGCTGGCTCTGGGCCTACAAACACTGGCGCTACAAACCCCAGACCAACAATGCCAGATACCCGTCTTACGCCAACCACGCGAAGCGGTTCGACATGCTGATCAACCGGTGGAACGCCGACGGCGGCCAGACCGCTCTTCGGCTTTGACAGAGGGGCTCCTTAACCGGTGCCGGCCAGCCAGGCATCGAGCGCGGCGGCATTCCCCAGGCTGTCTTCCCACGACATGTGCGGCGACTCCAGCCCGGGAAGCGCCCGCGCGACGGCGTCCGCTTCCAAGGCGTATTTGTGGGGGGACCCGGATGCCGGTTCGACGGTCACACCGTCTCCCCGGTGGATCTCGATCTGCCCCGGGGGATTCCAGAAATGCGGAACCCGTATCCGTCCCTCCTCGCCGACGATTTGCAAATCCTGCTCCCTCGTGAGGCCGACGCCGCAGAAAACCTGGGCAAGGAGGCCACCGGGAAATTCCAAAGTTGCCGCGGCGATCAAATCCACCCCGGTCGGTGCCGGCACCGAGACGCCGAGCACGCGCGACGGATTTTCAAACGGCTTCCCGCATGTTGCCCCCGCAATCATCCGGGCGACCGACATCGTGTAGCATCCGACATCCAGAATCCCACCGCCTCCCAGCTCTTTATTGAAAAGACGCGACTCGGGATCGAACGGGCTGGCGAAAGAAAACGACGCCTCGATCAGGCGGACCCGGCCGACCGCGTCGCCGCGCACCAGATCGACAATCCGGCCCGTGCGCGGATGGCACTTGTACATGAAGGCCTCCATGAGGAAGACCCCCGCACGCCGCGCCTCGTCCACAACCGCCCGCGCTTCGTCGCACGTCATCGCGAGCGGCTTCTCGCAGAGGATGTGCTTGCCCGCCCGCGCCGCCGCCCGCGCCCACTCCGCATGGAACGGATGCGGCGTGGAAATATACACCGCGTCCACCTCCGGATCCGCCAGCAGCGAACCGTAGTCGCCATGCGCCCTCACCCCGCCAAACCTCGCGGCAAACGCCCGCGCCCCCTCGTCGGTCCGGCTGGCCACCGCCGCCAAACGGCCTGTCTCCGAAAACGGCAGCTCCTCCGCAAACTTGCCGGCGATCCGCCCGGTGCCGAGAATCCCCCACCGCACAACAGATTTCATGGAGCCCCATTTTGAACCGCTTCAGCGGCGAATGCCACCGGAATTTCCAAGATCGTCGGCATTGGGAAGATCGCACGACAACAAGCCAAAAAACTTTTGCTTTCCCGGAGGCTTCTTGCACAATCGCCGGGCTATGCCCACCCATTATGTCGCCTGTGATCTCGGTGCCGAAAGCGGCCGCGTGATGCTCGGATCGCTGGACTCCGGAAAGCTCGCGATCGAGGAAATCCACCGGTTCCCGAACATCACGATCAAACTCGGCGGATCGATCCGCTGGGATATCCTGCGCACGTTCGACGAACTCAAAAAGGGGCTGTCCAAAGTCGCGGCGCGCGGGATCTCCGTGTCCAGCCTCAGCGTGGATTCCTGGGGCGTGGATTATGTCTGGAGCGGGCTCGGGCAGGAGATGCTCGCGCCCGCCTATATCTACAGGGATCACCGGACGGACGCCACGTTCGAAAAGGCGCTCGCGACCGTCGGCCGCACGAAAATCTTTTCCGAAACCGGCCTCCAGTTCATGGCCCTGAACACGCTCTACCAGCTGATGGCCGACATGGAGACGAGCCCGGAACTCGCCCGGCAGGCCGACGGGTTTTTGTGCATCGCCGACTACCTCAATTTCCTTTTCTCCGGCGTCCGGAAAGCGGAGGAAAGCCTCGCGAGCACGACGCAGATTTACAATCCGGCGACGCGCGCATGGTCGGAGGAGCTGATTTCGGCGTTCGGGTTTCCCAGGTCCGCGTTCCCCGGAATCGTGCCCTCGGGAACGGTGCTCGGACCGCTGGCGGATTCCGTTGCGACGGAGACCGGGTTGCGCGGCGCAAACGTCGTGGCCTCGTGCTCGCACGACACGGGCGCGGCCGTGGCGGCGGTTCCCGCGGACGCGGGCGATGACTGGGCATACCTGAGTTCGGGAACATGGTCGCTGATCGGCGTCGAGCTTCCGGCACCGCTGATCAGCGAGGCCACGCAGGCGGCCAACTTCACCAACGAGGGCGGCTATGGCGGCACCACGCGTTTCCTCAAAAATATCGTCGGCCTCTGGATCCTGCAGGAATGCCGCCGCGAATGGGAAAGCGCCGGGAAGAAATGGGACTACGCCGAATTGAACCGCCTAGCTTCGGAAGCGCAGCCGCTGCGCACGCTTCTCGATCCCGACGACGCCCGCTTCCTCAAGCCCGGTGACATGCCCGCGAAAATCCAGTCTTTTGCCCGCGAAACCGGCCAACCGGTTCCCGAGGGCCCCGGAGAATTCACCCGGGCGATCCTGGAAAGCCTCGCCCTCCTCTATCGCGGGACGCTTGCAAAAATCGAACAGCTCGCCGGCCGCCGCATCGCAAAGCTCCACATCGTGGGAGGAGGAAGCCAGAGCCGGCTGCTGAATCAATTCGCGGCGGATGCGACCGGGCGGCTGGTGCTGGCCGGCCCGGTCGAGGCGACCGCCATTGGCAATATTCTGGTGCAGGCGATTGCCGACGAGAAACTGGCTTCCCTGGCCCAGATCCGGGCAACCGTCAGAAATTCGGTCCCGATCGAGAAATTCCAACCGTCCGGAAATCCGGACTGGGTCTCCGCTTCCGCCCGCTTCGAAAAGATCCAGGGTTAGACAGGGAGCACAGGCGTCCCGCCTGTGAAAGACGCTCGCCTGCGTTCGCAGAGTCAGTGCCCAAACGGGCGACCGTTTCGACAGGCTCAAGGCCCTGAGCTTGTCGAAGGGGACGCGCCCATTCTCCCTGATCAACTGCAAATGCCGATTATTTCCAAGAGGTGGCGTGAATTGAGCCGCGCGGCACCTTGACGGTTTCCGGGTTTTTCTTTCAGCGGGAAGTGCTTTTGGCAACTCCGAGGTGTTGGAATTGTTCGTGCCGCAGGATCACTTCTTCCCAAGCGGAGTGCTCGGCCAGGGGAAGGTCCGCTGGAAACCTAGCGGTCGAGCGCCTCCACTTCGCGAGCCAGTCGGCACCGAGAAGTTCGTGGTCGTCCCGGACGGCTTCCCGGGTGAGCGCGATGGTGGTTTCAGCTTTGTCGCCGGCGCTGCGGCCGCGGGCGACATGGAATCCGGCGGCGAGCAGGGCGACGCGCGAGGCGGTCGAACAGGTGTAGGTGAACAGCCCGACGCCCCTTCCCCGGCAGACCGCGAAGAGCCGGCGGAAGGCGCCGAGCGTCCAGGCTTCCGCGTTCGTCTTGCCGGAAAACATGTCGTAAAAAATCAGGTCCGGCGGCAGCGGCGCGGTGTCCAGGGTTTCGAGGAAATTTCCGGAGACGAGCGTCCACGCGAGCCTCGGCTGAGGCTTCGATTTCCAGGCACCATCCTTCAAAATCGCGGCTGGCCCGCTGTGGCGCAGGTATCGGAACTGGTCGTTGTTCCGGAATGCCAGCCTGAGCGAGTCGAGGTCGTTTTCAAAGCTCACGACGTGCAGGCCGCGGGCCGGGGCGGGCTCCTGCTCGTAACACTCGATGGCCGCCATGGCGTTGGCTCCGGCCCCGAGGCCGACATCCCAGATCGCCAGCGGCCCGGATCCCGCCTCGCGCAGGCGTTCGGCGAGCCGCGACTGCTCGACGTAGAGCCGCCGCGCCTCGTCCATCGGCGGGGTGCGCGAGTGCATGATCTCCCCCGAACGGATGTGCCGGATGCTCGCGAACCCTTCCCGCGCCGTGTGGATTTCGTAGTTCCCCAGAGCCAGCCGCTTCGTTTTTTTCGGCGCCTGCTTGAGCGCCGGATTGTCGAGGTCGTCCTCGTGCAGCGTGGCCCGTTTTTCCTGATACAGCGCCAGGAACGTGTCGGACAAAATGCTCGCGCGGATCTCGCGCAGGAGCTGGTGGTAGAAGTGAATGTTGTGCTTCCCGAGGAGCTGCCAGCCGAGCGTCTCGCGGGTTTTCGTGAGGTGGTGGAGGTAGGCGCGCGAATACCGCCGGCAGGTCGGGCAGTCGCACGCGGGATCGAGTTTCTCCTCGGAAAATTTATAGACGCCGCGGCGCAGTTGCAGGTAGCCGCGCGAGGTGAAGACCCCGCCCCGCTGCGCGACCTGTGTCGGGATGATGCAGTCGAACATGTCTACCCCGCGGTGCACCGCCTCGAGAATGTCTAGCGGCGTGCCCACGCCCATGAGGTAGCGCGGTTTGTCCTCGGGCAGAAGTCCCGCCGTGAACGCGCAGGTGTCCTCGCGCTCGCTTTTCCCCTCGCCGACCGCCAGCCCGCCGATCGCGAAGCCGTCGAAATCCATCTCCGCCAGGCCCAGCGCGCTCTCGCGCCGCAATTCGGGAGACAGCGCCCCCTGCACGATCCCGAACATCGCCTGCGGCGAATCCCCGCGCGCGGCGAGGCTGCGGGCAGCCCAGCGCTGGGTCAGCTCCAGCGCCGCGCGCGCGACCGCCTCGTCCGCCGTGGAGGCCACGCACTGGTCGAGCGCCATCATGATGTCGCCGCCGATCGCCACCTGCGCGGCGATGCTGGCCTCCGGGCTCAGCAGGATCGAGCGCCCGTCGGTGTAGCTCTGGAAAACCGCCCCCTCCTCGGTGATCGACCGCGAGTGCGGCAGCGAGAAGATCTGGTATCCGCCCGAGTCGGTGAGCACCGAACGCTTCCAGCTCATGAATTTGTGGATGCCACCCACGCTGCGGAAAACGTCCAACCCCGGGCGCAGGAGAAGATGGTAGGTGTTCGCGAGAAGGATCTGCGACCCCGAATCCTCGAGCGTCTGCGGCAGTTGCGCCTTCACCGTCGCCTGCGTTCCCACCGGCATGAACAGCGGCGTCAGCACCTCGTCGTGCAGCGTGCGGAACGCCGCCGCCCGCGCCCCGGATCCGGTGGCGCAGGCCTCAAGCCGGAATGGGAGGCGCGAAGTCATCGCGCCTTATGCCGGATTCGCCGCCCGGCATCAAGCCGGAGATGGCCTCCAGTAGGCTCCCAAATCCGCGCATAAGAACGCCGGGCGCAGAGAAGCAGCTCGACAAAACCAGCGCGATAGCGCTTCGTGAAGTGGGAAGAGACGAATGTTTGGCCCAGGGAGGGCAACCGTAGCGAAGCGGAGAAACGATAGATAAAGGGAGGCAGCCCGCCCTCGGGCTGCTCAGCAAGGCGGCCGAGGGCGACCGCCCTCCATTCATTGCGCTGACGCGCGGATCAGGGGGCTTGTCTTCCATTGACATCATGATGCAGCATATTTACATTATGATGCATGAGAACAACCGTCTCCATTCAGGATGACCTGCTCCGGCGGGCCAGAGAGGTTTCGCTTGCCCGCAACTGCACGCTGGGCGACGTGGTGGACGACGCCTTGCGGCTTGCCTTGTCGGCGAAACCCAAATCCGCCGGGTCCGCCCGGATCCGCCCGTTGAAAACATTTCGTGGTTCCGGCCTGCAGCCCGGGGTGGACCTGTCCTCATCCGCAAGCCTTTTGGAAATCATGGAGGGCCGGTGATCTTGCTGGACGCGAACATTCTGGTGCACATCCACCGGCAGGATGCGGACCGCCATGCCGAGATCAAGGATTGGATCGAAGATTCGTTGCGGCAGCCGGGCGGTGTGGCCGTATCGGATCTGGCGCTGAGCGGGTGCTTCCGCGTCATCACGCATCCCAAAGTCTTCAAAATGCCGACACCGCTCGCGAAGGCTTTGGAGTTTGTCGAAGATTTCCGCTCCCGAGAAGAAGTCCATATCCTCGCCCCCGGCCCCGCGCACTGGGAGATTTTCACCGGTCTTTGCCGCAAGGCCGAGGCGCGAGGCAACCTGGGTCCCGATGCTTACCACGCGGCTCTCGCGCTCGAATACGGCTGCGAGTGGATCACCCTGGACCGCGGCTTCGCCCGCTTCCCAGGCCTCCGCTGGCGACACCCGCTGGATGCATAGATCGAAAGCACCCGGACCGCCTGCGCCGAAATGAAAAGGCCGACTGGGGCGTTTCGGTCTCCAGGCGCTAACCTCTCACGCCGGCTTTTTCGTGCTTTGGATCGAGAGTTCGCGGAGTTGTTTGAAGTCCACTTCGGACGGCGAGGCGGTCATCAGTTCGACGCCGCGGTTGTTTTTCGGGAAGGCGATGACGTCGCGGATGCTTTCGGCGTTGGCGATCAGCATGACCAGGCGGTCGAGCCCGAGCGCGATGCCGCCGTGCGGCGGGGCACCGAACTGGAACGCTCTGAGCATGTGGCCGAACATCGACTTCTGCTTTTCCTCGTCCACGCCAAGGATCGTGAACATCTTCGCCTGGAGGTCCGGCTCGTGGATCCGGAGGCTGCCGCCGCCGATTTCCGTGCCGTTCAAAACCACGTCGTAGGCGACGGCACGGACCTTGCCGTATTCGCCGGCTTCGAGCAGCGAGGCATCTTCGGCTTGCGGGCGCGTGAACGGGTGGTGCACCGCGTTCCACTTGTCCTCCTCCTCGCTCCAGGCGAGCAGCGGGAAGTCCACGACCCAAAGGAAATTCAATTGGGACGGATCATTGGCGAGTTCCAGGATCTCCGCCACGCGCAGGCGCACGCGGCCGAGGGTCTCGCAGGCGGTCTCCCATTTGTCCGCGCCGAACAGGATCAGGTCGCCCTCTTCGATGGTGAGACGTTCAGTGAGCGCGGCCTTTTCGGCATCGGTGAAAAATTTGACGATCGGGGATTTCCACTCGCTGTTTTCCACCTTGATAAACGCGAGGCCTTTTGCCCCGGTCTGCTTGGCGAGCTCGGTGAGGGTTTCGATCTGCCCGGCCGTGATCTTCGCGAATCCTTTTGCGTTGATCGCCTTGACCACTCCGCCGCCGTCGAGCGCCCCGCGGAAGACTTTGAACTGGCTCTCGCGGAAAATGTCGCCGAGGTCGCAGATCTCCATGCCGAACCGCGTGTCCGGCTTGTCGCTGCCGAACCTGTCCATCGCCTCGCGCCAGGTCAGGCGAGGGAACGGGGTCGGGATAGCGACCCCGCGGGCTTCTTGGAAAACCGTGGCCAGCACCCTCTCCGTGAGACCGAGGATGTCGTCCTGCGTGACGAACGACGCCTCGACGTCGAGCTGGGTGAATTCCGGCTGGCGGTCGGCGCGAAGGTCCTCGTCGCGGAAACACCGCGCGATCTGAAAATATTTTTCCAGGCCGGCGACCATGAGGAGCTGCTTGTATTGCTGCGGCGCCTGCGGCAGCGCGTAGAACGAGCCCGGCGTCAGGCGCGAGGGCACGAGGAAATCCCGCGCTCCCTCCGGCGTGCTCTTCGAGAGGATGGGTGTCTCGATCTCCAAAAACCCCTCGTCGTCCATCACGTCGCGGATTGTTTTGATCACCCGGTGGCGGAGCCGCATGTTCGCGCTCATCTCCGGCCGCCGGAGGTCGAGGTAGCGATAGGTCAGCCGGAGGTCCTCGTTGGAGATCCGCTCGTCGATCGGGAATGGCAGCACATCCGCCTTGTTCAGAATCTCCAGATCCGTCGCGACGATCTCCACCGCGCCGGTCGCCAGCCTCGGGTTTTCGGTCCCGGCCAGACGCGGAGAAACCTTCCCGGTCACCCGGACGACATCTTCGCCGCGCAGCTCGTGCGAAAGCGCCGCGGTCTTCGGGTTTTCCTCGGGACGGAAGACAACCTGGGTGAGGCCCTCGCGGTCGCGGAGGTCGATGAAAATCACGCCGCCGTGGTCGCGCCGCGAGGCTACCCACCCGCTGAGGGTCACGGTGGTTCCGGCATCTTCCGCGCGCAGGGCGTTGCAGTGGTGGGTGCGATAGGTCATGGGAAAACCTTAATCATGAACGGAAAATTCCCGTTTAACAAGACCGGTGCGACACTTGAAACGAAAAAGGGCGCACGAAAAATGGCGGGGCCGGGCCGCGTGGCGTCCGGCTTGATTCCAAGGAAACCGATCCGCGCGGGTTGATGGCCCTCTTCCATCGCGTGCGCCCCGGCCAATGATTCCGCCAACCAATCGCCCCGGTCGGGAGCGGCGGGATCCCCAAAAAAATCTTGCCTGCCTGTTTGACAAGGCTCATGGAACCCTCCATTCTTCCCGGTTCCTATTAACTACCCGATGAAAACCTATTCTGCAAAATCCGAGGAGGTGAAGCGCGCCTGGTGGGTCATTGACGCCGCAGGCCAGCCGCTCGGACACGTCGCCGAGAAGGCCGCGAATCTCCTGCGTGGAAAAAACAAAACCATTTTCACACCCCATGTGGACACCGGCGATTTTGTCGTCGTGCTGAACGCCTCGAAGGTGACGGTTGGCGGAAAAAAAGAAGTGGCGAAAGTTTACACGAGTTTTTCCGGCTATGTCGGCGGACACCATTCGGAAACCTTCAAAGCCCGCCGCGAGCGCCACCCGGAACTTCTGGTCGAGCGCGCTGTCCGCGGGATGATCCCCCACAACCGCCTCGGGCGCTCGATTTACACCAAACTGAAAGTTTATGCCGGCGCGGAGCACCCGCACACGGCGCAGAACCCGCAACCCGCCTGAGATTTCACCGAATGAGCACCATCATCCTTGCCACCGGCCGCCGCAAAACTTCTGTCGCCAGCCTGCGCATGCAGGCCGGCGCCGGCGCCATCAAAGTCAACGGCCGCGATTTCGTGGATTTCTTCCCGAGTCTTTCGCTGCAGAACCAGATCCTCCGCCCGCTGGAAATCGCCAACGCCGTGCATGCCTACGATGTCGTGGTCAAGGCGACCGGCGGCGGCATCAACGGCCAGGCCGGCGCCCTTCGCCTGGCCCTCAGCCGCGCGTTGATCAAGGTGGACGAGGCGCTCCGCGCGCCGCTCAAGCAGGAAGGTCTGCTCACCCGCGACCCCCGCATGAAAGAGCGCAAAAAGCCCGGCCAGCCCGGTGCCCGCAAGCGCTTCCAGTTCTCGAAACGGTAGGCCGTTTTTCCATCCTGCGGCCCGCGAGAAATGGCAGGACACCTTCTCCCTCTGGCTCGGTCGTGACCGGGAATGACCGCTGCCCCGGCCGCGGAACATTGCGATCCCCGCATTCGTTTCTTGACCTTTGTGCGCGCTTCCTGCATCCAGTTTGTTCCGCGCCGGAGTGGAATGCTCCGTTTGCTGCCCAAGCCATGACCTTTTGCCGATCTTTTTTTCGAACACGCCGTTTGCTGCCGGTGATTTTTGCCGTCCTTCTGGGACCGGTGCTTGCCCAGACCGGACCGGGTCCTGTGGTCAAGGATATCACGGTTGAAAACGTCGGGGCGCCGAGCATTTCCAAGGAACGCGTGCTCGCGAACCTCGCCACAAAAATCGGCCTGCCCTACAGCGAGCGGGCCGCCGAGCAGGATATCCGTGCGCTGTATGCCACGGGCGGCGTCTCGAACGTCCGCATCTTTGCGGAGCCGCTCGGTGACGGGGTCAAAGTCACGGTGCTCCTGCAGGGGCGTCCGGTCATCGAGGAAATTCTCATCGAGGGAACGGACCAGATCCCCCTGAACCGCGTCCGCCGCGAGATCGGAACGAAGGTCGGCGACGTCGTCAGCGAGGAAAAAATCGAGGACGACCGGCAGAAGATCATCAAGCTTTACGAGGACAGGAATTACTCCGAGATCGACGTCCAATACAAAATCCAGGAGATCCCGGGCAAAAACCGGTCCAAGGTCGTCTATTCGATCAACGAAGGCCCGAAGCTGATCGTCAAGCGCATCACATTTGTCGGAAACGAATCCGTTCTGGCCCGGGACATCCGCAAGGTCATGAAGACGAAACCGGAGGACATCCTCTCCTTCGTCACCAAGAGCGGTCGGCTCGTCCCCTCGCAGGTCGAAGAAGACCGCGCGGCCATCAAGACCCTCTACCAGAACCGGGGGTTTGCCGACGTCGAGGTTTCCGACATCCAGACATTGCCGGTGCAGCGCAACGGCGTCGAAATGACGGTCACCATCGTCGAGGGGATGCAATACCGGTTGAACACGCTCAAACTCGAAGGGGTGAACGTGACCTCGTCTGAGGAAGTTCTCGCGCGCATGAAAATGCTCGGCGGCCAGCTTTTCACGCCAAAAGGCATGGGCGATGACCTCAAGGCCTTGCGGGATTTCTACGGGAGTCGCGGCTACGTTGACATGGTGGCTGCGCCGGAAGTCCTTCCCGCGGGACCGGGGGCGGTCGATGTGACCTACCGGATCGACGAAGGGGTGCAGTCCTACGTCAACCTGGTCAACATCCAGGGGAACACCCGCACCCAGGACCGCGTGATCCGCCGCGAGTTGGCCGTCAAACCGGGCGATGTCTTTGACACCACTCTCCTGGATGTCAGCAAGAAGCGGCTCGAGAACCTCAACTACTTCTCCCGCGTGGACACCGCCCCCGCCGACACCATCGTGCCCGGCCGCAAAGACCTGAACGTGATCGTGGAGGAGAAGCGCACCGGGTCGTTCAACTTCGGCGTGGGGTTCAGCACGATTGACAGCCTGCTCGGCTTCGCGGAACTCCAGCAGACCAATTTCGATCTCTTCAACTGGCCCAGCTTCACCGGCGGCGGCCAGAGGTTCCGGATCCGCGGCCAATACGGGCTCCAGAGAAGCGACTTCGTCGTCGCCCTGACCGAGCCGTGGTTCCTCGGACAAAAGCTTTCCCTCGGCGTCGAAGGCTACTACCGGAACGCGAATTTCCTTTCGGCGGTCTACAACCAGGCGAACCTCGGTGTCGCCGTCCAGGCGCGCAAACAATTGTGGCGGGCGCTCTCGGCCCGCGCGGAATACCGTGTCGAGGAGATCCGGATTTATAATATCAACATGAACAACAGCCCGGACAGCGCCAACTTCCTCAACGGGAATGACGGTAACGTTGTCGTCGGGCCAGTCATCCAGAACTCCAGCGGCACCTACACCAAGAGCGCGTTCACGGGCTCGCTCACCTGGGATACGCGCGACAGCCTGTTCCTCACCCGCAAGGGCGAGCTGGTGGAACTCACCGGATTTATTGCAGGCGGACCTCTCGGCGGAGATGTGCAGGACTACGGCCTTTCGCTCGAAGCCACGAAATATTTTTCGCTGCCGTTCGACCTGATCTTCCTCGTCAAGGGACAGGTCGCCATCGTGAACGGATGGGGGAACAACACGGCATCGGTGAACGGCGGATACGGCAGCGGGGTCCCGATTTTCGACCGCCTCTACCTGGGTGGCGCGAACAACATGCGCGGCTTCAATTTCCGCGAGGTTGGCCCCGTGGATACGAGGGGCAATCCGATCGGCGGCGACTCTTTGGCCTATCTCACTTTTGAACTGACGTTTCCCATCGTCTCCCGTGTGAGGGGGGCGATCTTCAGCGACGTGGGGTTCGTCAATGAAAAACCCGGCGACTTCACCACGAGCAATGCCAATGCGGACATCGGCATCGGCCTGCGTCTCGATCTCCCGATCGGCCCGATCCGCGTGGACTACGGCATCCCGATCGTTTACGATGCCTGGAACGGCCCCCCCGGCAAATTTAATTTCAATATCGGCTACCAATTTTGAACGAATTGGAGCGGCGGCGGTCAATACTTGACCAATTCATCCAATAAGGCACACTCAAACACTCTCACAACCAACAAACCAAAATGCTAAAATCCATCCTCTCCATCGCCATCCTGGCCACGGCGCTCTTCGCCGTTGCCCCGTCCGCCAACGCCGAGAACAAAATCGGCACGTTGGATATGAACGCCATCTTCACCCAGTATTACAAAACCAAGGATGCCGAGGCGAAGCTCAACGAAGCCCGAGCCGCCGCCAAGAAGGAACTCGACGACCGCCTGGAGACCTTGAAAAAGGCCATGGACGAGATCAACAAGATCAATGCCGATCTCGAAAAGCCCGAGCTCAGCAAGGACGCGAAGGACAAGGCGACCAAATCCCGCGATGAGAAAGTCAACGACGCCCGCAATCTCGACCGCGAAATCACGGAATTCCGCGGCACCCGCGAGCGCCAGCTCCAGGAGCAGTTTGTCCGGATGCGCAAGGACATCATCGACGAGATCATGGCGGTTGTGAATGCGAAGATCAAAGCCACCGGGTTCGACCTCGTTTTTGACAAGTCCGGAATGAGCATGGGCCAGATCCCGGTCCTTATCTATTCCCGCGCCGACCTGGATTTCAGCAAGGACATTGTTGACACGCTCAACAAGAACGCGCCGAAAGACGCGCCGAAAGCGACTTCAACGCCCTGAAGAGCATGACGCTCGGGGAGGTGGCCGCCCAGACGGGCGGCTGGGTGGCTCCCGAAGCCGCCGCGCAGGAAATCTCCGGGTTGGCGTCCCTCGACGATGCCAACCCCGGGGATTTGGCGTTTTTTGGAAACCCGAAGTATATCAAATCGCTCCGGAAGTCGCGGGCGACAGCGGCTTTTGTGCCTCGCGGGTTTGGCGAGGAAGTTCCTCCGGTGAGGATTTGGGTGGACGACCCGGGCGCCGCGTTTTCCGCCTTGCTGCCGGCCTTTGTTCCACCGGCGGTTGCTTTCGCGCCCGGCGTGCATCCGACGGCGGTTGTCAGCTCTGCGGCGACTGTTGGCGACGGGGTTTTCATCGGCCCTTATGTCGTTGTCGAGCCGGGCGCGAGCATCGGTGCGCGTTCCGTCATCGCGGCGCACTCCTACATCGGTCACGGAGTGCGGGTCGGCGAGGATTGCCGGATCTATCCGCATGTCACGATCCGCGAGCGCTGCACCCTCGCCAACCGCGTGATCCTCCACTCGGGGGTCGTGGTCGGGGCCGACGGGTTCGGGTATGAGTTCCGTGATGGCGGGCATCAAAAAATCCCGCAGACCGGGATCGTGCAAATCGAGGACGATGTGGAAATCGGGGCCAACTCGACGATCGACCGCGCGCGCTTCGGCCGCACGTGGATCCGCCGGGGGACGAAGATCGACAACCTCGTCCAGATTGCCCACAATGTCACCATCGGGGAAAATTCCATCCTCTGCGCCCAGGTCGGAATCTCGGGCAGCACGCGGGTCGGGAATTTTGTGACGCTGGCCGGAAAGGCCGGCATCAACGGCCACATTGAAATCGGGGACGGGGCGATCATCGGGGCCATGTCCGGTGTCCCGAAGAGCGTCAAGCCCGGGGCCGTGCTCATCGGTGCTCCCGCTCGTCCGATGAAAGACTACAAGACCAACCTTGCGCTGCTCAATAGACTCTCGAAGCTTTTCGAGCGCGTGAAAAAACTCGAACAGGCGGCCGGCGGCCAGGAATAGAGGCCCTCTTCCTGTTCAGCTTCCTGACTTGTCAAACGCCCGCCGGTTTGCGAAGCAGTGGGGCATGAAAATTTTCCGGGTTTTATCAACTGCCGCCATTCTTCTTCCGATGGCGCTCGCCGCAGAGGAAGCAACGATCACGGTAAAAAAAGGCGACTCGACCAGCATCGCGATCAAAGCGTTCGGAGGCGCCGAGGGCGCGGCGGCAACGAAAGTGGTCCAGAACGACCTCGAACTTTCCAGCCTGTTCCTGCTATCCCCGCCCGAGAGGGCCAGCTTTTCCGTGGCGGCCACGGCCGGAAGCGGCTCGCTCGAGGGGACGGTGACCGACCACTCGGGCGGCGTCGTCCTGAGAAAATCTTACAGCGGGAGCACGCGCACCGCCGCGCACCGTTTTTCCGACGACATCGTCGAAACGGTCACCGGCAACAAGGGGATCGCCTCGTCGAAAATCGCGTTCACCTCCTCGCGCACAGGGCATAAGGAGATCTACACCGCCGACTATGACGGCGCGAACGTGAAGCAGCTCACCAACGACGGCAACATCAGCGTCGCGCCCGCGCTTTCCCACGACGGCTCGAAGCTGGCCTACACCGGCTACCAGAGCGGATACGCGGACATCTACCTGATCGACCTGAATTCCGGTGCCAGGAGCCGCACCATCAAATTTCCGGGCACCAATTCCGGCGCGGCCTTCTCGCCGGACGGCGGGCGGATCGCCTGCACGATCAGCAAGGACGGGAACCCCGAGCTCTACGTCATCGGAGCCAACGGGGCCGGGGCCCACCGCCTCACGCATACCGCCGCCGTCGAGTCCTCGCCCTCGTGGTCGCCGGACGGTGCGGAAATCGTCTATTCCTCCGACGAGCGCGGAGGCCCGCAGCTTTTCCGCATCAGCTCAGGCGGCGGCAGCGGGCGGTTCATCCCGACCGGCTACGGATACTGCACCGAGCCGTGCTGGTCGCCCGACGGAAAAAAAATCGCCTTCACCATCCGCCAGGGCGGGTTTTCGGTCGCCGTGCTCGACCTGGCATCGGGGGCGGTCCGGATCGTGGCCGAAGGAGAGGACCCGGCATGGGGTGCCGACTCCCGCCACATCATCTACAGCAACGGTTCGACCCTCACCCTTCTCGACACCGTCAAAGGCCGCCCGACCCCGATCGTCAGCGGCCTCGGCAAAGTCGGCGAGCCCGCCTGGTCGAGGTAGGAAGAAAGTTTTCAGTGCTTCAGCCTGATTTCAGGACGGCCAGTCTTTCTTTCGCGCCATCGCGGCTGCGCGGAAAAAATCAGAATCAAGAGAGTCTTGATTTTCTTCCGGATATCCGGCATTCCATCTCCATGAGCAAATACCCGCTTCACCTTGCCCTTGTCGTCGTTCTGGGACTCAGCCTCTCCGCCTGCATGAAAAAGAAGGGCGACCAATACGCCGGTGTGGACGGCGATTACGTCACGGGAACCCCGCTGGGCGACCGCGTCGAGGGGGCGAATTTCTTCGGCGCGAATGTCGCGCGCGGAAAATTCTCACCGGTGCAATTCGCCTACGACAGCTGCCAGGTCTCCGGGGCCGAGCAGCCGAAAATCCAGCAGGTCGCGGCCGCGATGAAAGCTTCTCCGGGCAACCTGATCGTCGCCGGGTTCACCGACGACCGCGGGACGGACGAATACAACCGCGGGCTCGGCGAGCGCCGCGCGCAGGCGGTTCGGCAGGCCCTGATCAACGACGGTGTCCCTGCCGGAAAAATCCAGACCGTGAGCTTCGGCAAGGAAATGCCGGCGGATCCGGGAAGCGGAGAGGCCGCCTGGGCAAAAAACCGTCGCGCCGAATTCGGCGTCGTGAAATAGCGCGCGTGCTTTTTGTGGGACCGGCGCTGTCCGGCCCATGATTGTCCACGGACGTCACGGCGGTCGCCCCAATCATTTCGGAACGAAGTGAAGCATCGCCTGCGCCACGTTCTTTTACCATCTCTTGGAATCAAACAGACGATTATGCGATCTGGGAAAAACAGGGAGCACAGGCGTCTCGCCTGTGAAAGACACTCGCCCGCGTTTGCAAAGCCAGTGCCCAAACAGGCGGGACGCCTGTTCTCCCTGGTCGCTGCGAAGCCCAGTGATTTCCAAGAGATGGTCTTTGATCCCTGCTGCGGTTTTGCTCATCCGATTCTACTTGCCGATGCAGAAGCGGCCGAAAATCTCGCCGAGGATTTCTTCGGTGTCGGCCGAGCCGACGATCCGGCCGACGCTGTCGAGGGATGCGCGGAGCTCGATGGCCGCGAGTTCCGGAGGTTCCCCGGCGCGGACCAGATCGGCGGCGGCACCGAGCGATGCCACGGCAGATTCGAGCAGGGTTTTGTGGCGGGAGTTGACGGCGGCGAGCGATGGTCCGGCCGCGAGATGTTGGCCGCAGGTTTCGCGGATCATGGTCTCGACGAGATCCGGAAATCCCTCGCCGGTTTTCGCGGAAACGCGCACGGCGTTGGCGGGCAGGCGGGCATCGCGCGGGGCCAGATCGGTTTTGTTAGCGACGAGGATTTCGCGTTCGCGCAACTCGGGCTCGTCGAACTCCGCCGAGGCGTCGAGGATGTGAAGGACGAGGTCCGCCCGCTCGATGGTCCGCAGCGCGCGGTCGACGCCCTCGCGCTCGACCGGATCCCCGGTTTCGCGAAGGCCGGCGGTGTCGGTGAGCCGGAAGAGGATCCCGCGCAGGCAGGCGGATTCCTCGATCGTGTCGCGCGTGGTGCCGGGGACCGGGCTCACGATCGCGCGCTCCATGCCCAGCAGCCGGTTGAGCAGGCTCGACTTGCCGCCATTCGGGCGTCCGACGATCGCGACCCTCACGCCTTCACGCAGCACCCGCCCGCTCTCCGCCGTGGACAGAAGGCTTTCGATCCGCGAAATGCAGGAAGTGATTTTTTCGAGGAGCAGGGTTCCGGTGGCGGGGTCGATGCCTTCCTCCGGAAAATCGATCCATGCCTCGAGGTGGACGACCGCTTCCAAAACATCCGCCCGGATGCCGGAGACCTCGTCGCCAAGCCGCCCCTGCAACTGTTCCGCGGCCGCCCGCATCGCCAGCGGGGTCTTGGCGCTGATGAGGTCCATCACCGCCTCCGCCTGGGTGAGGTCGAGCTTGCCGTTCAGAAATGCGCGCTGCGTGAATTCGCCCGGCTCCGCCGCACGCGCTCCCTGGCGCAACACCATCTCCAAAATGTGCGCGGCGAGCAGGATGCCGCCGTGGCATCCGATCTCGACCATGTCTTCGCCGGTGTAGCTCGCCGGAGCCCGAAACACCGTGGCAAGGACTTGATCCACGGTCACTCCGTTTTCGATGATCCGGCCGTGGGTTGCACGCCGCGGCGCGGGATTCGCCGGATGGAAAATCCTTCCCAGAATCGCGGCGGCATCCGGTCCCGAGATCCGGATCAACGCGACCGCGCCTTCGCCGGGCGGCGTGGAGACGGCGGCAATCGTGTCCTGCATCGCGCCTGATCAGGTGGTCGCGAGCGGGTCTCGCGGGATTCCGCCGGCGGCATCGAGAGCCTTGAGTTCGGAGATGAATCTCCGGTTCTGGTCCATTGTGCCCACGGAAACGCGGATCCACGCCGGAAGCTTGTAGCTCCGCATCGCCCGGACGATCAGGCCCCGGCGCAGGAGAGCCTGAAAGACCGCGTCGCCGTCGCCGACACGGACGAGCACAAAATTGGCCACGCTGGGGACAAACTCGAGCCCCATCTCGGAAAATTCGGCGTGGAAATAATTCCGGCCTTCGTGCGTGAGCTGCCGCGTGCGGCGCATGTGGTCGTCGTCCTCGAGCCCGGCGAGCGCCCCGGCCTGCGCGATGCCGTTCGCGTTGAACGGCTGGCGGGTTTTCTGGAGGACGGCCGCCACTTTTTCTGGAGCGAGCCCGTAACCGACCCGGAGATTCGCGAGGCCCTGGATCTTCGAGAACGTGCGCATGACCACGACATTCCGGCCCTCGCGGACATGGCGGAGGACGTCCGGCGGGTTGTCGAGAAATTCCAGATAGGCCTCGTCGAAGATCACGAGCACATGATCCGGGACGCGCTCCATGAAGCGGTCAATCTCCTCCTGCCCGACCATCGTGCCGGTCGGGTTGTTGGGGTTCGCGATAAAAAGCTGCCGGGTCCGCGGGGTGATCGCGGCGAGCATCGCATCCAGGTCGTGCGTGTAGCCGGGGTCCGGGACCTCGACCGTCTTCGCGCCGAAAAGCTGGGCCATCAACGTGTAAACGGCGAACGCGTGCCTCGCGGTCACGACCTCGTCGCCGGGCCGCAGAAACGCGTGCCCGATGAACTCGATGATCTCGTTCGAGCCGTTGCCCAGAATCACATTTTCCCGCACGAGCCCGAGCTTGGCCGCGATCGCATTGCGCAGAGCCCAGCCGCCGCCGTCGGGATAGAAATGCGCGCGCTCCAGCGTCTCCCGCATCGCGGCGAGCGCCTTCGGAGACGGGCCGAGCGGGTTTTCATTCGAAGCGAGCTTGATGATCTCCGACGGATCGAGCCCCATTTCGCGGGCCAGCTCCTCGACCGGCTTGCCGGGTTCGTAGGCGGCGAGATCGAGGATGTGTTGATGGGCCGATTTCCACATGATGCCGGTTAATTTGCCGTGTTTGCAGGCTGCCGTCAACCTGCCGGACGAGGAATGGCATTGCACAAGGCGCGGAGATCGGGATGATCGAAACCATGCCCTCATTGACCGTTCTCGACGCCTACACCTGCAACCCCGGGGACCTTTCGTGGAGCGAGTTTGACGCGCTCGCTTCCTGCACCTATCACGACCGCTCGGCAAAGGACGAGGTGGTCGGACGCGCCCGCGACTGCGAGCTCGTCCTGACCAACAAAACGAGCCTTGACGCCGGAATCCTGCGGGCGCTGCCCAGGCTCCGGTATATCGGGATCCTGGCGACCGGCCACAATATCGTGGATGTCGCGGCCGCCAGCGAACGGGGGATTGTCGTGTCGAATGTTCCCGGCTACAGCACGCCGTCGGTGGCGCAGACGGTGTTCGCCCTGCTCTTGGAGCTGACGCATCGGGTCGGGCATCACGCGAAGACGGTCCGGGAGGGTCGGTGGACGGCCTCCGCGGATTTCTGTTATTGGGATGGGACACTCGCCGAACTGAGCGGGCGCACGATGGGGATCTACGGTTATGGTGCCATTGGCGAAGCCGTAGCGAAGATCGCGCTGGCCATGGAAATGCGCGTGATCGCCTTCCGCCGCAACTGGGAGAAGCCTGCCCTGCCGGGAGTGGAAAGAGCCACGGCGGAAAGCCTTTTCCGGGAGGCGGACGTGCTGACCCTGCACTGTCCTCTTTCTGACAGCACAAGGCATCTGATCAACGCGGCAAGCCTGGCACTGATGAAACCGGGCGCCTTCCTGATCAACACGGCGCGTGGGGCTTTGGTTCACGACGGGGATCTGGCGGCGGCATTGAACGGGGGGCAGCTTGCCGGGGCCGGACTCGATGTGCTTTCCGCCGAACCGCCGGACTCCGCCAATCCCCTCCTGTCGGCCCGGAACTGCTTCATCACCCCTCACATCGGATGGGCAACACGGGAAGCGAGAGCCAGACTCATTGCAACGGCGGCCGCAAACGCGAGGGCTTTTCTGGCGGGCAGCCCGCAAAACGTCGTCCGCTGAGCGGAGGGGTGGGCGCATGACGTGAAAGTTATGCATCCCGCTCGCTTCTTCAAAGGAGTCGGGTCGTCCCCGGCCCGATGCCGGAAACCGCTCGCGGTCCCGCCGCTTCCAGGGGACGAGGGCGTCCCCTCCCCATTGGTAAACTTTCCCGTCATACGCCCGGAGGGGTCGGGAGGCAAACTTCTCGCCATCGATGATCCCTGGCGGCAGTGTCGCCGCATGGAGAAAGCATTTGAGGAACTCGATTTCTGTGGCACCCCGCTCGGGGAGCTGAGCCTGCGGAGACGCAGGATCCCAATGCTGGAAAACAAAGTCGTCTATGAGATGATCCTCAACGGGGAGTTCCTGATGAGCAGCCTTTTTCACGCGGTAGAAGACGCGTTGGCGGACTTGGGCTTGGCGGCGGCAACTCCGGGGCCGCTGGATGTGGTGGTCGGAGGGTTGGGGCTCGGCTACACCGCGGCCGCCGCCCTGAGGCACCAAAGCGTGAAGGATTTGCTCGTCGTCGATTTCCTTGAACCCGTCATCCGCTGGCACAAAACCGGGCTGGTCCCGCTCGGAGCCGGGATATCGTCCGACCTGCGAACCCGCATGGTAAAGGGCGATTTTTTCGCCCTGGCTTCCCGTCCCGAAGCCGGCTTCGACCCGGCATCGCCCGGCCGGAAATTTCATGCCATCCTGCTGGACATCGACCACACTCCGCAGCACTGGCTCAACGAACGGCACGCGACGTTTTACACGCTCGAGGGATTGTGCGAGCTCCGGCGGCACCTGCTCCCGGGCGGAGTATTTGCCATGTGGTCGGACGAATCTCCAGACAGCGGATTCTGCTCCAAACTGGAGAGCGTGTTCCCCGCCGTCCGCGCGCACACGGTGAGTTTTCCAAATCCCATCCGCGGCGGCGAATCCTCCGGCACGGTCTATGTGGCGGTTTGCACCGGGCTCTCCTTGCGCTTGTTCTCGAACGGGGCCGTGTGTTCGCTCAATCCCTGTCCTTCGTCGAAGGCGAAAAATTTTCAAAATCCGCTACATGGGGAGTCGCGCGAACCGCGGATTTAGCGGTTGTCTCGCAGGATGCTCAGCGTCCGCGGCAGGGCTTTCCAATCGGAACGATTTTCGACATTGACATCATGTGCATCACGTGATCATGTGATCCACATGAGAAATATTACCCTGAGCGTTGATGAGGACAGTTATCGGAACGTTCGGATTGCGGCCGCGCACCGGGGGACATCGGTCAGCGGGTTGGTGAGGGATTTTTTTCGTTCCTTGCAGGCCGAGAAAACGGACCCTAGCAGGCAGATTGAGGAGTTGTTTGAGGTGATGGACCGGGAGGGGACCCCAGGGAGGGCCGGGGCACGGGAACGGGATCGATCCAAACTTTATGACCGCTGATTTCTTCATCGACACAAACGTCCTGCTCTACGCCCAATCGAAGCATCCCGACGAAACCGCGAAGCGCGATCTCGCGAGAGAAACTCTTCGGCGTCCCGGAATCGCGTTTTCCTCCCAGGTGCTCGGCGAGTTTTATGTCAATGCGACGCGCAAGCTTTCGCCACCGATCAGCCACGATTCTGCCGTCCGGATTTTGCGGAAGCTGGAGGCGTTTCCGATTTTGCCCATCGGGCCCGGCGAAGTTTTCCGGGCACTCGAGATCCGCGCGCGCTTTTCGATTTCCTACTGGGACAGCCTCGTTCTGGCCGCCGCACAAACGCTGAAGTGTCGCGCGATCTTGTCCGAGGATCTGAACGACGGACAAAACTATGGCGGCGTGCAGGTGATCAATCCTTTTCTGTAAGGCGCAGCGGAAATGCAGACCTTATTCTTAACGGGCGTCCCCTTCCGACAAACTCAGGGCCTTGAGCCTGCCGAAACGGCCGCCCGTTTGGGCACTGGCTTTGCAAATGCGGGCGAGTGCCTTTCACAGGCGAGACGGCTGTGCTCCCTGTTTTGCGCTGGCCGCTTATCGTCTATTTGTTTCCAAGAGATGGTATCAGCCCGCGTGCCTCACGGCTCTCCGCCGGTGAGCTCCTTGTAAAACCTGTGCACGGCGGTCTCGGCGGCTTCCTGCGGAGCGAGTTTGCCGACTTTCTCCTGCCCGGCGGAGCTTGCGATCCAGGCGAGGGTTCTTTGCAGCGCGGCATTCTCCTTGCTCGGCGCGAGCTGGCTGGCGGGTTTGATATCCGGACGGCTGGGAACGAGCGGCGGCGTGGCGGCCGGGGCGGCAGCCTTCCCGACTCCGATGCCGAGCCATTCCTGGAGTTCGGGCAGGATGTCGGCGGGCGTCTGGAACCGCTGCCAGACCTGCTCGTCGTGGCCGGGGTCGATCTGTTCGATGAACTCGGTGGCGAGGCTGAACGACGTGTTGGCCCGGATGAACTCCCGGCACTTGTCGCAGTGCATTTTGATGCGGCCCTTTGTTCCCGTGCTGTATTTTCGCGGTTCCATTCCCCAGTTGTCGTTCCGGCAAGGGCGTTCGTCCAATCCTTTCGTGCGCGGCGAGCGCTCCCGGCTTTATTGCGCGTGCCGGGCCTCTTCCTGCCGCCTGCGTAATTCGAAGCGGCGGGTCTTGCCGCTGACCGTCTTCGGCAGTTCCGTCACAAACTCGATTTCCCGCGGGTATTTGTAGGGAGCCACGAGGTGCTTGCAGTGGCCCTGCAATCCGCGCCTGGTTTCATCGGTCGGCTCATGGCCGTGCCGCAGCACGACAAACGCCTTCACGATCTGTCCCCGGACTTCATCGGGCTTGCCGATGACCGCCACATCCAGGACCGCCGCGTGCGCGATCAGCGCGCTCTCGACTTCGAACGGCCCGATCCGGTAGCCGGAACTCTTGATCACGTCGTCCTTGCGCCCGATAAACCAAAAATAGCCCTCCGCGTCGCGGGTGGCGCGGTCGCCGGTCAGATACCATTCCCCGCGGAAGTGGTGCGCGGTTTGTTCCGGGCATTTCCAGTATTCCTTGAAAATTCCAACCGGCGGGTTTTTGCCCAGGCGGACGGCGATTTCGCCCTCTTCGCCATCGGGGACCGGGTTGAGGTGGTCATCGACTAGGCGGACCTCGTAGCCCGGAGTCGCCCGGCCCATCGAGCCCGGAACGACGGGATACCCGAGGCTCTTGAAATTGCCGATGAGGATGACGGTTTCGGATTGTCCGTAGCCCTCGTAAACCGGCAGGCCGGTGGCGGCTTTCCATGCGTGAAATACGCTCGGGTTGAGAGGTTCGCCGGCGGTCACGCAGTGCCGGAGGCGCGGAAATTTGCGCTGGCCGAGGCCCTCCCGCACCATCATGCGCAGGGCCGTGGGCGGAGCGCACAGGCTGGTGATCGGGTAGGCCCCCAGAACATCCAGCATCTGCGCGGCCGAAAATTTTCCCCGCGCGTTCCAGACGAACAGGCATGCCCCGCAATGCCAGGGGCCGAAAAAGCTCGACCAGGCGGCCTTCGCCCAGCCGAGGTCGGCGGTATTCCAATGGACATCGGTTGGCCCGAGGTCGAGCCAGAGTTTCCCGGTGACTTCGTGCCCGAGGCCGTAGCTGGCCTGGGTGTGCAGCACCATCTTCGGGCTGCCGGTGGTGGCGCTCGTAAAGTAGATGATGCCCGGCGTGTCGGCCCGGGTGGCCGGCCCGGAATACCCCGGCTCCGCGTGCAGCAGGGCTTCGCCAAGATGAAGCCAGCCGGGCATCGGAGAATCGGTCTGCCACCCGATGCCGGTGAAGTCGGGGAGCTTGTCGGCCCCTTCGGAATCGGTGATGACGGCGCGGATGTGGCCGGCCTCCAGCCGGTAGGCCAGATCGTGTGGAGTGAGCTGGGGAGTGCAGGGAACGGGCACCGCGCCAAGGCGGGTCAGGCCGAGCATGGAGATCCACCACTCGGGAACCCGCGGCAGCATCACCATCACCGGATCGCCGGGGCGGATTCCGGATTCCTGAAAAACGCGGGCAGCCCGCCGGCTGAGGTCGCCCAGTTCGGCGAAAGTGAAACAGAGTTCCCGGGTCCGGCCCTCGTTGACCCACCAGAGGGCCAAGGCCTCGGGTTGTTCCGCTGCCCACCGGTCAAACACATCTGCGGCAAAGTTGAAATACTCGGGCTGGTCCGTCATGGATTGCTCTGTGCGTATCCGCACGCCCACCGCAGTTCAACCGTTATCGTCCGGATTCCATCAATATCATCGTGGAACCTACCCGACGTCGCACGGAGTGCGTAACGCGGATTCGCGTCAGATGTTCCAGAACTTTGCCAGCGTGCCGATGTCGGCGTTCGCCTTTTCCATCCCCATCCGGCTGGCAAGGGGCATTTGTTTCGGATCGAAAAAATTGGTTCCTTTCGGAGGGTTCGCGAACGCGACAAAAACTTCGCTTCCGCTCTTCTTCACGACATCCAGCTCCTCGCTGATCGGGGCATGGAACGGGCTCAGTTCGGCATACTCCGGACTGCCGTCGGAGAGCGAGATGACCACGACGCGCTTCGCCCCGGCCACAAGATCGGCATGCGTGCCCGAGCGGGAGATGCCGCCGTCCATGCAATAGTGATCGCCGATCCACGTCGGGCCAAAGCAGCCAGGCAACGACATGCTGGCCGAGATGGCGTGGCTGATAGGAATGCCGCTGCCGGAAGAGACAACCACCCGCTCTCCCGTGTAGCAGTCGATGCAGGCGGTGTGCATGGAATCGCTCGGCCAATCCATGGGACCGATGATGGTCTGGATGGATTGCTGCAAGTCCGCCACGGGGGCATTGCGGGCGGCCATGGCGGCCCGGCCCATGGCTTGGATGGCGGCCAAGTCCGATGATTTCGAAGTCTGCTGCAATTCACGGGCGCGGGTTTGGCTGTCCGCGCCGGTCGAAGCGACGACCATCCGCACCATCACATCCGGGTGCTCCGCGAGCCAGATGAATTCGTTCGCCCCCTGCGCGATGCGTCCGCTGGTGAGCAGGGTGCCGAGCACGGAGCCCGCCGACGTGCCGACCACCGCCCCGGCCAATGCCAGATCAACACCGCCTTTGGCCAAGGTGGTCACATAAGCGAGTTGCCAGGCCTCGAACCACTCGCCCCCGCCTCCGAGAGCAAGACCGCGGGCCATGCCGCTGCCGAACGGCTTTGCGGCAGGATACGGGATCACCCGCGGTCCTGCGGCATGGTCGAGCGTGTCGGCCAATTTCTCTGGAGCGACAGCCACGGTTTCGGCTGCAAGCCCGGGAATGCCCGAGAGCAACCCCGAAGCAATCACGACCCCGCTCCCGGCCAGCATCTGGCGGCGACTGAGGCGGGCGGAGAACCGGGCATCGGAAAGCGGGGGCATGGGAATCGTTTAATGCGTTTTCGCGAGCAGGTCAACGACCATGTGCCGGCGGCTCAGCTCCCGGGTTGAGAGCATTTTCCATGGCGCGGTTGAAGGCTGCGCTTCGCCCGATTGCTCGGCGATCACTTCTTGATTTCAATCCCCCCCGCGTCCACAATCCCGGTGTGGCTCAGGCAATCATGGATCCGGAGGAGGTGCGTCGCTTCGCGAGCGAGCTCAAGCGGTTCAACGACGACGTGCAGGCCCGCGCTTCCGCCCTCCAGGCTCGGTTCAGCGCGCTGGGCGGCACCTGGCAGGACCAGGAACATGAAAAATTCGCCGAGGAATTTATCTCGACCATGAAGGTCCTGAGGAAGTTTGTGGATGTTTCGGAGAAACACACTCCCTATCTCCTGCGGAAAGCGCAGCGGATCGAGCAATACCTGGACCAGAAATAAGCCCATGGCGGATCAGGCCAATGTTAGTTCCTTTGACGCACTAGAAACCTTCCGAACGAACCTGATCCTGTTTCTGAACAAGACCCGGGTCCGGGTGGACGAGGTGGGCGACGAGATCCGGCGGACGCGGGGCTGGCTCCAGAACGACCAGCGCGTGCATTGGGAGGGGGAAATCCGCCGGAGGCGCAGAACCCTGGCCCAGGCTGAACAGGAACTCCTCAATGCCCGGCTGTCGTCCTTCCGCGATAATTTATCCGTGGAACAGATGGCGGTGCGCCGGGCGAAACAGGCGTTCGTCGAAGCGGAAGAGAAGCTGCAAAACGTGAAGCGGTGGGCCCGCAACTACGAGTCCTGCATCGCCCCGCTGGCGAAGAAACTCGAAAGCCTCCGGGGCGTCCTCGACCACGAAATGCCCAAGGCGGTTTCCTATCTCTTCCGCACGCAGGAAACCCTCGATCTTTATGCGGAGACCGGATCGCCGCGCGCCGCCAACAGCCCGCCCGGCGGGGCGGACGAAACCGCGCCGGCCCCGGCGGCAACCCAGGAGCCGCTGCCATGAGCGCCCGGGACAGCGCCACGCAGCTCGTTCAGGCCATGAAGGAGCTTTCCGTCGAATGGGATCAGGCCCGCTCGTATTGGCACGATGCCAAGAGCCTCGAGTTCGAGGGAAAATTCCTCGCCGAGCTCCCCCACCACATCCAGAGAGCGGCGGATGCCATGGAGGAAATCGAAGCTGTCCTCAGAAAGGTCCGGAACGATTGTGAGTAGCCCCGTCGAATTGCACGTCCGCCGGAGCCTCGAGCTGATGGCGCTGTTGAAGGAAGCAGCCGCGGAGTTCGCGCAGAAAGAATCCCGCCTTACCCGCGACCACAGGCTCCGCCACGCGGAGGAAAACCGGAAATTCCGCGAGGAGACCGAAGCCCTGGAGAACCGGGCCGCCGCCGAGACCGCGGACGTCGAGGCGCAGTTTGCGAAAAGCGAAGCCCGCGCCCGGGCGATTTACAAAAGCCGTCACGACCGCATTGCGCGGGCCCGGAAACGCGGCGCGGAGGATTTGCTGGAACAGGCGAAACGGGCAAAGGCCCGGACGCTGATGCAACTCCAGATGCGTCATTTGAACGCCACGCGGAACCTTCCCCTCCAGTTGAAAGCCGACGACGAAGCCTTTGCCGCGTTCACCGCGGAACTGGCTTCCCGGCAGGCGGATTTCGATCGGTTGGCAAGCCGGGCGCGCGGTGCGTTCCGCGGCTACCCGTCTTTTTTAAGCCTCGTGCGTTACCCTCGCGAAGTCCGGGTGACGATCACCGGCGACCATCTGCAACTGTCGGAAAACCTTCGCGAGCGCCTGCCTGCCCTGGAGGAAGAGCTGCTGGCGTTTCAGCGGTCTTTTCTCCCGAGGCTGTTCAGCGGCCTTCCGCTCTACGCGGCGATTCCCCTGCTTTTGACCGTCTGTGCGGCGCTCGGTTTTTGGATCGCTTCCGGAGCCGTGGCGATTGCGGTGGCGTGTGTCCCGGCGGTTGCGGCCACGGCGGGACTTCTCGTCCTGCATCGCGCGGGAGCCCGCCTGGACGGCGATGCTGCGAGGCACCTCGCAGGCGAGCTGATCGAAACCCGGAATCTCTTCTGCACCTGCGCGGCGACCGCGCAGGCCAGACACGATGCGGCCCGCAAAAAAATCCAGGATGACTACGAGCGGCTTTGCGCCGAGGTCAACGCCGGGTGGGCCAAGGCCGGTGAAATCGAGCAGCCGTTCGCCGACAAAATCCGTGAAAAAACCGAGAGCCAGGCGGTCCGGCTGCTGGAAAAAAACGAAAGCCTTTTTCTTCCGAAGCTCCGGCGCTGCGAAGACGTCCGCGCCGCCCGTCTCGCCGAAATCACGAGCCGGACGGAGACAGCCAAGAAGCAGCTCGACTCCTCGCACGAACTCGCGGAGGCGGCCCTCTCTTCGGAAGAGGCCGCCCGCTGGACGGAACTCCAGGCCGCATGGACGGGCGCGGTGGACCCGCTCTACCGGACGCTCGGCGCCATGAACGAGCTGCTCGACAGGTATTCGCCCGCATGGGAGGCCCGGTATGTCGAAAGCTGGACGCCAGCACCCGAGTTTCCGCCGGGCGCGAAATTTGCGGCCCTGCGCCTGGACCTGGGGGCCTCGCCACTTCCCAAGGATCCCCGTCTGGCTCTGCCCGGACCGGCGAAGGTCTCCATCCCGCTGGCCCTGACGTTCCCCTCGCAGGGAGCGCTGCTTTTCGAGACCTACGATTCCGGCGGCCCCGCAGTCATCGGCACCCTCAACAATATCATCCTGCGGATGCTCTCCACGACCCCGCCGGGAAAGCTGTCGTTCACGATCATCGACCCCGTCGGCCTCGGCCAGAACTTTTCCGGGCTCATGCACCTGGCCGACTACGAGGCGTCGCTCATCAACCACCGCATCTGGACCCAGCGCGACCAAATCGAGGAGCGGCTGGCCGAACTGAACGAGCACATCGAAAAAGTCATCCAGATGTATCTGCGCAACGAATACGCGACGATCACCGAATACAACGCGCAGGCCGACAGCGTGGCCGAAAAATACCACTTCCTCGTCGTCGCGGACTTTCCTGCGAACTTCAGTGAGACCGCCGCGAAGCGCCTGCAGAGCATCGCCACGAGCGGTGCGCGCTGCGGGGTTTTCACGCTCATCCACCGGGACCTCCGCCAGCCGCTGCCCGACGGATTCGTGCCCGACGAGCTGCAAAAAAGCAGCGTGTGCCTCCGCGGGAACCGTGAAGGATGGGTCTTTTCCAACGAAGGCATCGAGGTCGGGGAAGCGCTCGCGTTCGATCCCCCGCCGGCGCCGGAGCTCGCTATCGAGCTGGTCCACCGGATCGGCCGGAGCAGCATCGATTCGAACCGCGTCGAGGTCCCGTTCGCGCAAGTCGCGCCGGCGGACGCGGAAATGTGGACGAACGACACGACAAGCGAGCTCCGGATCGCGATCGGCCGCACCGGCGCCACGAAGCTCCAGTATCTCGCCATCGGCAAGGGCACCCGCCAGCACGCGCTCTTCGCCGGCAAGACCGGGTCCGGAAAATCCACGCTTTTCCACGTGATCATCACCAACCTCGCCCTGTCGTGTTCCCCGGAGCAGGTCGAGTTTTACCTGATCGACTTCAAAAAAGGCGTGGAATTCAAATGCTACGCCACGCACCGGCTCCCTCACGCGCGTGTCGTCGCCATCGAGAGCGACCGGGAATTCGGGCTGAGCGTGCTCCGCCGGGTGGACGAGGAGCTGAAGCGGCGTGGCGACATGTTCCGCGCGCTCGGCGTGCAGGACATCGCCGGATACAAAAAGGCGGGCGGATCCAGCCCCATGCCGCGGACGCTGCTCATCATCGACGAGTTCCAGGAATTTTTCGTCGAGGACGACGAGATCGCGCAATCGGCATCGCTGCTGTTCGACCGCATCGTGCGCCAGGGGCGGGCCTTCGGCATCCACGTGCTGCTGGGATCGCAGACGCTCGGCGGCGCCTACACGCTGGCGCGCGCCACGCTCGGCCAGATGGTCATCCGCATCGCGCTCCAATGCAGCGAGGCCGACGCCTACCTCATCATGGACGACAACAACCCCGCGCCGCGGTTGCTCTCGCGACCGGGCGAGGGGATCTACAACGATGCAGCGGGCGCCATCGAGGGAAACAGCCCGTTCCAGATCGTCTGGCTCCCGGACAACGAGCGCGACGCGCAGTTGGAAAGGGTCCGCGTCCTGTCGGAACAACGCGGCTTCGATGGGGCCGGGCCGATTGTTTTCGAAGGCAACGCCCCGGCCGACATCCGGGAAAATGCCGCTCTGCGTTCGGTTCTCGCCGGGGTCCCGACCTCGCCGTCCGCCTCGCCGCGTTGCTGGCTCGGTGCCCCGAACTCGATCAAGAGCCCGACGGAAGTCGTCTTCCGCCGCCAGAGCGGGAACCACCTTCTCATTGTCGGCCAGCGCGACGAAACCATCACCTCGATGCTCGCCACTTCCCTGCTCGCTCTCGCGGCGCAGCATCCGGCCGGCAAAGCGAAATTTTTCCTCTTCCACGCCGGCAGCGCGGGCGCGGGAGACCTGCTCGCCGAGGTGGCCGGCTCATTGTCTCCCGAGGTCGCTTTGGTCCATCCCAACGATGTCGCGCCAGTGATGGATGAACTCGCCGCCGAGCTGCGGGAGCGCGTGGGCCTGGCGACTTCCGGCAACAAGCCGCCGGTGTTCGTGTTCATCCACGGGCTTCAGAAATTCAAAAAGCTCCGCCACGAGGACGATTTCGATTTTTCCGGGGGTTCGGATTCTTCGCCGAGCCCCGGCGCCCAGCTCAACGCGCTGATCACCGAGGGCAGCAGCCAGGGGATCCACCTCATCGCCACCTTCGACACGTTCAGCAACATCGGCCGCTCGCTCAGCCGCAAGGCGCTGGGCGAATTCGAAATGCGCGTCGTCTTCCAGATGAGCGCGAACGACTCCGCCAGCCTCATCGATTCTCCGCAGGCGGGCAACCTCGGGCTCCACCGCGCGCTTTTTTACAACGAGCACGAGGGGTCGCTGGAAACCTTCCGGCCCTACGCGCCGCCCGCTCCCGGGTGGATCCAAGATGCCTGCCAGGCGATTGCGCGGTCACGCGGCATCACTTCAGATACCCCTCCGCGAGCTTCGTGAATTCCCGCACCTGGCTGTCCGCCCAAGCCTGGTCGCGGCCGAGTTCATGGGAGAGGATCGCGGCGACGGCGGGAGCGGCTTCGATGGCGGCGCGCGCGTCGAGGACGAGAGCGCGCGTGCGGCGGGAAAGAACGTCCTCGAGAGTTCTCGCCTGTTCGCGCCTGGCGGCCCAGACGACGGTCGCGAGCGGATAGGCGAGTTTGGGGTGGATCGGTTGGGCCAGGGCAGAATCGGATTTCATGAGGGCTTCCACCGCCGGGGCCTCGCTTCCGTAGGCCGCGAGTCCCATGGGCAGGGCCGGGGCGTTGGGCGCGCGCCAGCCATGAAGCTGGAGGTTGGCCGTGACGCACGGGCGGTCGTCCAACCCGCCGAGCGTGATCGCGTGATCGACGGTGTCTTCGGCCATTTTTCTGTAGGTCGTCCATTTCCCCCCGACGATCGTGATCAGCCCGGAATCCGAGACGAGGATCTCGTGGTTGCGCGAGATCGCTTTTGTTGCGCCGCCATTTTTTCCGGGCGGGCGCACGAGCGGGCGCTGCCCGGCAAAGACGCTGAGGATGTCCTTTTCCTCCGGGGCATGGGAGAGATACTTGGCGGCATTGCGGAGGATGAACCCGATTTCCTCCTTCATCGCCCGCGGTTCGATGTCGGCGTGTTCCATGGCGGTGTCGGTCGTTCCCACCAGGACTTTCCCGTGCCAGGGAATCACGAAAAGCACGCGGCCGTCGTCGGTGTGCGGGACCATGATGGCGGAGTCGCCGGCGAGGAACGAACGCTCGAAGACCAGATGCACGCCCTGGCTCGGCTGCACGGCGGGCATGGCGGTCGGATCGTCCATCAGGCGGATCGAGTCGCTGAAGATCCCGGTGGCGTTGATGACCGCCGCCGCTTCGGCCGTGTGCGCCCGCCCGGTTTCCAAGTCCACAAACCCGACCCCGCTCGTCAGGCCGTCGGACTTTGTGAGCGAGGTGACCCGGCAGTAGTTCAACACGCAGGCCTCGTGCACGACAGCGGTCTGCGCGAGCGTGACGGCGAGGCGGGAGTCGTCGAACTGGCCGTCGAAGTATTCCACCCCGCCCAGGAGGTTTTCCTGTTCGATGTTGGGAATCTGGGCGATCGTCTCTTCGCGGGAGAGGAGCCGGGATGGGGCGAGGTTGAGTTTCCCGGCGAGGGCGTCATAGACCTTGAGGCCGATGCCGAAAAACGGCCCCTCCCACCACTGGTAGCGTGGGACGATGAACGAGAGATGGTGCACGAGGTGCGGGGCGTTCTTGTGCATGAGCCCGCGCTCGCGAAGCGCCTCGAGCACGAGCGGAATATCCCCCTGCTCGAGGTAGCGGACCCCGCCGTGAACGAGCTTCGTGCTCCGGCTCGACGTGCCTTTCGAGAAGTCATCGCCTTCGAGAAGCAGCGTCCGAAACCCCCTGGTCGCCGAATCCACCGCGATCCCGAGCCCGGTCGCGCCGCCTCCGATCACGATGATGTCCCAGCGTTTGGTTTCTTCGAGTTTTTGGATCAGGTTTTTTCTGTTCATAATGGGGAAACCCAATTCCGGGCGCGCTTGACGGCTTTTTTCCAGACTTTCATCCGGGCGCGCCGGTCGTTGACGGTGATCGTCGGGGCGAATTTTCTTTCGACTTCGCGGATCCGGGTCAGCGAGTCGATGTCGCTCCAAACGCCGGCTCCGAGCCCGGCGAGCATGGCGGCTCCCAGCGCGGTGGTTTCGACATTGCGCGGCCGCTCGACGGTGAGCCCGAGAAGGTCGGCCTGGGTCTGCATGAGAAGGTCGCTCGCGCACGCGCCGCCGTCCACGCGCAGGATGGAAAGCTTCCTGCCGGAATCCATTTCCATCGCGGCCAGAAGGTCTGCGACCTGGAACGCGATCCCCTCGAGCGTCGCCCGCGCGATGTGGGCCGAGGAGGTCCCGCGCGACATGCCGAGGAGGGTTCCGCGCGCGGAGGGATCCCAGTATGGCGCACCCAGCCCCGTGAACGCCGGCACCAGCACCACACCTCCGCTGTCGGTCACGCGCGAAGCGAGGTCGTTGACTTCCGGCGCGCTCCGAATAATCCCGAGCCCGTCCCGCAGCCACTGGATCGCCGCGCCTCCCATGAACACGCTTCCCTCGAGCGCATACTGGAGCGGCGCGTCACCGATCTTCCAAGCCACCGTGGTCAAAAGCCGCTGGGAACTGGAAATCGCGTCGGCCCCGGTGAACACGAGCATGAAGCAGCCCGTGCCGTAGGTGCATTTCACCATGCCGCGCTGCGTGCAGAGCTGGCCGAAAAGCGCGGACTGCTGGTCTCCTACCGCGCTCCCGATGGGGATCGGAGCGCCGAAGTGCTCCGGATCCGCCACCCCCAACTGCCCGCTGGTCGGCACGATCCGGGGCAGGATCGCGGGAGGGATGTCGAAGAGAGCCAGCAGCTCGGAATCCCATGCGCCGGCGCGCACGTTCATGAGCATCGTCCTCGAGGCGTTGCTCACATCGGTGACATGCTCGCGTCCGCCGGTCAGCTTGAAGATCAGCCAACTGTCAATTGTCCCGGCGGCCAGCTCGCCCGCCGCGGCGCGGGCGTGGCCGTCGGGGATCTGCCGCAATATCCAGTGCAGCTTGCTCGCGGAAAAATACGGGTCGAGCAGCAGCCCCGTGCGCTGCTGGATCAGAACTTCTTTTCCGCCCTGATGCAGGGCGCTGACATATTCCGCCGTGCGCCGGTCCTGCCACACGATGGCCCGGTGGACGGGGTTGCCGGATTTGCGGTCCCAGACAACGACCGTCTCGCGCTGGTTCGTGATCCCGATCGCAGCGATCCCGCCGGGATCCACGGCTGACTTGGTGATGGCCTCGCGCGCCGTGACGAGAACCGATTCCCAGATCTCGGCCGCGTCGTGCTCGACCCAGCCGGGCTGCGGGAAATGCTGCGCGAATTCCTTTTGTGCGGACGCGAGGGCGCGAAGCTGGCCGTCATAGACGATCGCCCGCGAACTCGTCGTCCCTTGGTCGAGTGCGAGAATGTGTTTCATGGAAACGAGGGCTCAAACTTTTCCGGGCGCGGCGGAGACAGGTGCGGGGAAGACGCCGGTATTTTTCCACCACCCGTATTTCGCGGCAAGACATTTCCGTGCTCACCCGCTACCGGGCCACGGCATTCAATCGCGCTGCCAGCCAGGCTTGTGGTCGAACACCCAGCGGTAGTAATCGCGCCTTGCAAGTCTGGAGGCGGATTTTTCGTCGAGGTAAATTTTCGCCTGCGGGTGCATTTGCAGAATCGAGGCGGGATTGCTGGCCGTGATCGGGCCTTCCACGGCACCCGCCACGGCGTCGGCCTTGTTTTCTCCGAAGGCCAGGAGAAGAACCGTTCTTGCCTCCATGATCGTCCCGATGCCCATCGTGATCACGTGGTGGGGGACGTCGTTTTCCGATGCGAAGAAGTGGGCGTTGTCGGACCGGGTGCGCCGGGTGAGCGTCTTGATGCGGGTCCGCGAGGCGAGCGATGAGGTCGGCTCGTTGAATCCGACATGCCCGTCGCTGCCGATGCCGAGAACCTGCGCGTCCATTCCGCCAGAGTCCGCGATGCATTTTTCGTAGGCGGCGCAATGGGCCGGAATATCCGTGGCCAGGCCGTCCGGGATGTGGATCCGGCCAGCCGGCATGTTGATTGCCGAGAACAAATTCTCCTGCATGAACCGCCGGTAGGACGCGGGGTGGTCCGCGCCGAGCCCGACGTATTCGTCGAGGTTGAAGCTCGTGCAGCCCGAAAAATCGAGCCCTTCTTCGCGGTGCATGCGGATGAGTTCGCGGTAGAGCGGGACCGGGGTGCTGCCGGTGGCGAGGCCGAGAACGGCTTCCGGCTTTTTCCGGACGAGCGCGGCGAGAAACCGCGCGGCTTCCCGGGAGGCGGCGGCGAGATCGGGAGTGATGATGATTTCCATGTGGGTTTAACCGAGGTGTTGGGCGAGATTGTTGCGGACGTCGGCCTCGAAACGGCGGATGAAGCCGAGAACGTATTCCACGATGTCGAGCGAGGGGTCGGCGACGAGCGGGGTGAGATCCATGGCGAAGGAGACGCTCTCGCATTCGTCCACGGCGTGGGATGCGAAGAATGTCGCGTTCGCGCGCCTTCGGCCGAGGGTGGCGAGGTCGTAGCGCTTGCCTCCCGCAATCTGAGAATCGAAAACCCCGTTCAGCGCGGCCGCCAGGTTCTCGTGCGCGGCGACATCGTGGGCCACTTTTTCGCTGTCCATCATCCAGTCCAGCCCTCGCCAGACCTCGCAGCCGTAAACGGCTTTTGGCCTCTCTGCTGCCGGCATTTCCCGCAGGGCCTGGATCGTGGCGGCAAAAACCCCGATGTGGGTGTCGTGCTTGTCCGCCGGATTGTGGGTATAGACGACATCCGGGCGGGTGGCGGAGAGGATTTGCAGGAGGTCGTTCTTCAGCGAGTGGTCCGACGGACTTTTCACCGCGCTGCTCGGGTAGCCGAGCTGGATCATGGCCCCGTAATTTCCGATGGCGGCGGCGGCCTCCTGTTCCTGGATCCGCACCTGCTGCATTTTCTCGTCGGTAAATTCCGCGTAGTCCCCGGTGCGCGAGCTTCCGGCCCCGTCCGTGCAGGTGACCCCGCCAAACCATTTCTCCTGGCTGCGGAAGCAGGCGAGGATGCCGTGGAACGCCATGAATTCGAGGTCGTCCTGGTGTGCGCCGATGCCAAGGTGGGTGATCCGCCCGAGGGCATCCGGCGCCTGGTCGGGAACAAAAAGGCGGGCGCTGGCGTTGTGGAATTTCATAAGTCTATTTGAGTTTGGGAAGGCTCGCTGCCGCGACCGCCTGGCCGTGCCGCTTGTCTTTTTCGTCGGGCGTGCGGAGCCGGATGGCAAGCTCGGGGAATTCGTCGCGGAGGACGGCGGAGGCGTTTTCGAGAATGACCTCGCCGCCCTCGCCCGAGGTGACCCGGCCGAGGATGAGCAGGTTCCGGATTTCGTAGAAGTCCGCGTAGTGGGCGACCGCGTATCCGAAACAGGCGCCGATCGTCTCGTAAATCGCCCGCGCCCTGGGATCGCCTGCGGCCATGAGCCTCTGGACTTCCACGAGCTGTTCGGCGAACGGCATTTCCGCGGGCAGCGCGATGCCCGCGAGCGGCGCCAGACGGACGACTCCCTGCTGCGAGAAATATTGCACGCCGCAGCCCGCGTCGCCGGACCATTCGTCTGCCGGGGCGTTCTCGCGGTAGTCCACCGGGGCGAACGCCAGCTCGTTGAGCCACGGGCGGATGTGCCCCTCGGGATCCACGTAGCCGGCGGCCAGGCTCGTGCCGAGCGAGATCCCCAGAACCGCGTTGTCATTCATCGACATCGACCCCGCGAGCGCGGTCACTTCGCCGTCGTTCACCACCTCGAACGGGATTCCTCCCCACTCTTTTTGCAGGTCGAAAAAAATCCGTCGCACGCGCTTCTCGAAATCGTCGTCCGAAACCCCGCGGAAAAGCGACGCGACGCGCACCTCGTTGTTGACATAGACCCCGGCCGCGCTGCCGCCGATGGCGTCCACCCTCGGCAAATGTTCCGCCGCGCGGCGAAGGGTTTCCCGGATCCCGTCGTAATGGTATTGAGGGTCGCCCTGGAAATACGGGTCCCACCGGACCTCCTCCGAAAAGACGACTTTGCCATCCAGCAGCGCCGCGCACTTCCGGTCGCTTCCCCCGAGATCAAAACCGATGCGGCAACCGTCGAGATTGCGACCGAGCGGGATCGAGAGCTCTCGCGGTTCCGGCACGGCATCCAAGTCGCAGGCTTCCACCTCCATCGGGTGCCCATAGACTTTGCGCCCCATAAAATCGTGGTCGAATGCCCGTTGCCCGCCCGGCGAGTAAATGGCCCGGACCTGCCGCGCAATCTCCGGCTCCCCGGCAATCAGCACCCGGTATCCGCCGCGCTGCCAGAGGAGGAATTTCAGCAGGCGCTCGACGTAGCGGATGTTCAGGCCGTTGTTTTCTCCGGTCTGCGGGAGCACGTTTGTCCGATAGACCGACACCGTGGAATCCCCCCGCTCCAAGCTGATGGCCAACGGCTTTGAGCCCGGAGTCTTCGCCACCTTGTCAGCGTAGCTTCTGTTCCAGAGAACGGCCGGGACAAAATCCGGATCGAGGCGGGGGCGATGCTTCATGGCGGTGTCGGAGGAGTCGGTCGGCCCACGATTTCTTTGAGTCCGCGCGGCACATCGAAAAGCGGTTTCCAGCCCGCCGCCCGCAGCTTCGATGCGTCCGCTGTCGAGTGGCGGATGTCACCGGCGCGAACCGGCTCATGGCGGATTTCAGAACGGGAGCCTGTGAGTTTGAGAATTTCCTGGACCAGCTCGCCAATCGTTAATGCCGATCCATACCCCGCGTTGAAGACCCCTTGCACTTCCGGTGTTTCGGCCGCGAAGGCGAGTGCCCCGACGATATCCTTGACGTAGATAAAGTCGCGCGTCTGGCCTCCGTCGCCATAGATTGTGATCGGCTCGCTGTTCTTGGCGCGATGCAGGAAAATCGGCACCGCCGCTGCATAGGCGCTGTCCGGATCCTGCCTCGGGCCGAAGACATTGAAGAATCGCAGGCAGGCGGTCGGGAGCCAGCCCTCACGCGCATAGAGCCCGCAGTAATACTCGCCGTCGAGCTTGGTGATCGCATACGGGCTCCTGGGATCCGGGGCCATCGTTTCCACTTTCGGCTGGATCGGATTTTCGCCGTAAACGGCGGCGGAACTGGCAAAGCAAAGCTTCTTCACTCCATGGCTCCGTGCGGATTCGAGGATGTTGAGCAGCCCGTGAACGTTGATGTTTACCGTTTCCCCGGGCATGGACATGGATTCCGGCACGCTCACGAGCGCGGCCAAATGGATCACGTGGTCCACCCCCTGCATGACCTCGTCCACAAGGGAGCGGTCCAGAACGGAGCCCTCGACAAACCGGCACTCCAGGCCGTCGAGATTTTTCCGGTGCCCCGTGCGCAGATCATCCAGAACGATGACTTCCGCCCGATCCTGGTAATGCTCGACGACATGGCTGCCGATGAATCCGCTGCCGCCGGTCACAAGAACTTTCATTGCGCGACCTCCCGGACAAAGGCGCCCATCGCCTCTTCCTGCTCCTCGATGCTTTTCACCAGCGCCAGTTGGGTCCGGCAACGGTCGAGGTTGTGGTTGGGGCGCTTGGTCTTGAAATACACGTCCCCTTCCAGGTGATCTGTGAGAAAGCGGATCCCGATTTCCAGGGCGATCAGTTTTCCGGCGAACGCGAGGTGGGATTTTTCCGTATCGTTGAGGAAACTCCCGGCCGTTGAGAGATAGCCGCGAACCAGGGCCTCGAACATCGGCATCTGCATGCGGACCTTGGAAAGGTCGGTCTCATCTTCCGCAGCCGGGCTCGTGGCCGTCCGCACCATGTCTCCGAAGTCGTAAAGCGCGAGTCCGGGCATGACGGTATCCAGGTCGATCACACAAAGGCCGGTCTCCGTCGCATCGTCGATCATGACGTTGTTGAGCTTCGTGTCGTTGTGCGTCACGCGCTCGGGGATTTTTCCCGCCGCCTGCAAATCGAGCAGGACATCGACCACGCTCTCCCGTTCGCGAATAAATCCCCACTCCGGGGCCGCCGAGGCCAGCCGCCCCTGCGGGTCGGCCGCAGCCACTTCCTTGAGCCGTTCAAACCGGGAGCGCGTGTTGTGAAAATTCGGGATTGTTTCGTGCAGGCGGGGACCTTCGAGCCCGGCGACAAGGTTTTGAAACTCCCCGAAGGCCCGTGCCGCTTCATAGGCTTGGCGGGTATTCTGGATGACATCGTAAGTTCTTGCCCCTTCGATGAACGGGTAACACCTCCAATAACTGCCTTCCTCATCTTTGTGAAAAGGCTTCCCATCCGTTGCGGGAATGACTGTCAGAGTCCGCCGCGAGGTGTCCGGCACGCCCGCCTTGACCAACTGCCGCCGGGCCTCGCCGGTGACCCGGAGGACATTGTCCATCAACGCTTCGGGATCCTTGAAAATCCGGCCGTTGATGCGCTGGAAAACATATCGCACCCGCGTGCCCGCCAGGCTGAACGCCGCGACCAAAGTGTCGTTGATGTGCCCGTTGCCGTAGGGGCGGCTTTCCAGATACGAGCCGTGGATCCGGAAATTCTGAAAAACGGCGGAGAGATTGGCGCTCATAAGGTTTGGCTCCCAAGCGGGGTCATGTCGGCCCAACTACACATCGGATCGGTGTTTGGGCAAAGTCGTTTTTTATTGCAAATAGAAGAAGCGGCGCCTAGCGAAACCCGATGCCGCGCAAGCCCACAATCATTGCCCGGCGGGCCAAGGCCCGCCTCGTCGAGATGGCGGCCGAGATGCCGACAGGCGATTGCCTGCCAACGCTGGAGATTCTCGGCAAACAGTTTCAGCTTCACCCCTCGACGGTCTTTCGAATCCTGCGCGACCTTGGCACCGAGGGCGTTGTCTGGCAGGGCCCCAACGGAAGATTTTACCAGGCCGCTTCCCGCTCCGAAAAGGTCCGGGGGCTTCCCGTTTGCTTCATCGGACGCGAGATGTGGCACTGGAGCCGCCTCTACCACGAGATCCTGGAAGGCGTTTCCGAAGTCTGCTCCGCCAACGCCAGTCCGCTGGTCCTGCTCTCCTCACGTTCACTCGTCCGGCAGGAAGCGGCGGCCGTCGCACCGGAGTTCGCGTCTCCGAGGGGGCAGGCGGCCGATCTCTCCAGCCTGGCGGCAGCGGTTCCCAGAGGGTGCGCCGGATTTCTGTTCGATCATCTTTGGTCCGAGAAAGCTCTCGGCAAAACCAGCTGGCCGGGAGGGGAACGGATTCAGTTGCTGAACGGCAGCGGCCGCCATGCCGTCGTCCTTTCGCCGGGCTACGGCACCTGCGCGACGATGGCTGCTGATTTTGCCGCGGAGCGTGGATTCCGGAAGATCGCCCTCGTCGTCCCCTTCGAGGGTGACCCCGCCATCGATGCCGCGGTGCGCGAGCTGCGCCTGGCCTTCACGTCCTTCTCGCCGGCAGAAATTCAATACGCGGAGATCTCCGCGGATGACCGCGCTTTTCGGAAGCTGGCGGGCAGAAGCGACCTTTTCATCTGCCCTGAGGATAACGTCGCCAGCGAACTGGCGCTTCGGCTTTCGCTCCTTCCGGCAAAGCGGGGACCGGTTCTCCTGGGCACTCAAGGCACCGGGGTTCTGCGCGCCCCGAACATCCGCCTGCGGATCGATTACCGCCGGCTGGGCCGCGCAGCCGCCTCGCGGATCCTCCACGGCGTGGCCTGCCCGCCCCTCCGCCCCTCGCTGGTCGATGCCTCCGCGACGGAAGTTTCTGTGTAAAACAAAGATTCTCGCCATCGGAGGCGGATATCTTTAGGGTGCCCCGCTTATGAAAGACATCTTCATCGGCACCGACAGCGGGGCCACCACCTGCAAGACCGGCGGCATTTACGCCGACGGCAAACCCGTTTCCCTCCACCTCGCCCAAAGCTCGACAAATTCCGAACTCGGGACCTCCGTCGTCATCGAGGGCTGGGTCGCGGGCGTGGAGAAATTTCTCGCGGAGAACAAGCTGGTCTGGGACCAGGTCCGCGGTGTCGGGCTAGCAATCCCCGGGCCCTACCAGTCTTACGGGGTCCTCGATCGCACGCCCAACCTGCCCCCTTCTTTTGCGGGGTGGGAATTCCACGCCGAGTATTCGCGCGCCCTCGAAAAGCAAGCGGGGCGGCCCATCCCGCTTGTGGTGGGAAACGACGGCAACTACGGCGGGGTCGCGGAAGCCGCCCAAGTCCGCGGAGATAAAAAGGCCGGCGTGCTCATGCTGGCGCCGGGTTCCGGGCTGGGGGCCGCCTACATCGACCCGAACGGGTTTCCGCTCGAAGGCGACGCGTTCTGCGGGATGGAGGCCGGCCACATGCCCGCGCCGCTCCACCTGCTCGGCCTCCCGGCGTTCACCTGCGGGTGCGGCCGCGACTGGGGGTGCTTCGAAGCCTACACCACGATTTCCGGCCTGCCGCAATTCCTCGACTACCTGCTGCCGAAATATCCCGACCACGAACTCGCGAAACCCGGTGTGCCTCCGAAACAAAAAGCCCTGTCGCTCCGCGGGCTCGCCCAGAAAGGCGACCCGCTCGCGCTCGAAATTTTCGAAATCCAGGCGAAGGCGCTTGGCCTCCATGTCGCCAACCTCTCGATCGCGTTCGACGCGGCGTTTGTCGTGATCGGCGGCGGGCTGATCGACCCTCATTCCACCACCGAGGAATTCCGGGCGCGTTATCTCGCAGGGATCCACGCGGCTGCCGAGCCGTGGCTGTATCCGCTCCAGCGCCAGACGATCAAAATCGTCCCGGCGAGTTTGGGCGAGTTGTCGCAGGCGATCGGTGCCGCCCTCGTGGCGCTCTACACTTCCCGCAAATAGGACGGCCTCCGGCCCTGCCGGAAAGCGGATCGTCCGCTTTGTTCGGCGGGAGGGCGCGGGTAGGCAACCCGCTGGATGCGAGGCGGAAGTCCTTCCTGCTTCCGGCGGGTTTTTTCATCGTTGTCTCCGAAGAAGGTTGCGGACCGGCGCGAAAGATGCTTATTGGATGAACACACACCTTCAAATCATGGCCAATCTCACCAAACGCGATCTCGTGATGCAGATCAGCAAAGATACCGGGATCATCCAGCAGCAGGTTTTCGCGGTCCTGCAACAAACCTTGGATCTCATCACCGACGCCCTGGCCTCCGGCCGCGATGTCGAGCTGAGGAACTTCGGGGTTTTCGAGGTTCGCCTGACGAAATCCCGCGTGGGGCGCAATCCCCACAAGCCGGAAAAAGATGTGATCATTCCGGCGCGGGCGACGGTGAAGTTCAAGTCCGGAAAAATCATGCGCCAGCGGGTGCTGCTGCGCACGGACGAGCTCCGCGCATCCACAAAAAAGGCGAGCTGAGTTCTGAAACCGCTCGTATCTTCGCGGGTGGAATCCATCCGCATTCGCGGCGCGCGCCAGAACAACCTGCGCGGCATGGATCTGGATCTGCCCCTCGGGCAGTTGATCGTCGTGACCGGGCCGAGCGGCTGCGGCAAGTCGAGCCTGGCGTTTGACACTGTCTATGCCGAGGGCCAGCGGCGGTATGTCGAAACCTTCAGCCCCTACACCCGGCAATTCCTCGACCGGATGGACAAGCCGCTGGTGGACTCGATCGAGGGGATCCCGCCGGCCATCGCCATCGAGCAGGCGAACCATGTCCGCACCACGCGCTCGACGGTGGGCACGATCACCGAGATCAACGATTACCTGAAGCTGCTCTTCCCCCGGATCGCGAAGGGCTTCTGCCCGTCGTGCCGGCGCGAGGTCCGGCCCGAGTCCGCGAGCTCGATCGTGGAGCTGGTGTTGGACCGTTTCAAAGCCGCGACCGTGCTGGTGACGTTCGGCGTCCCGGTCCCCCCGGGCACCAAGCCGGCGGATTTTTTTCGGTTTCTGCAGCAGCAGGGCTACCTCCGCGTCTGGCTCGACGGCCAGATCATCCGCACCGACGAGGAGCCGGCGCTCAAGCGTCTGCCCGCGCGGGTTCCGGTCGTCCAGGACCGCATCGAAGTGGACCGTTCCCAGCGGTCGCGGCTCGCCGAGGCCGTGGAAAACGCGCTGCGCCTGGGCAGCGACATGATCGCCATCATTCTCCAGAACCCGCAGGAATCGCACCCGTTTTCCTCGGGCTGGCACTGCGCGCATTGCGACACCGGCATCCGCCCGCCGTCGCCGGGGCTCTTCAGCTTCAACAACCCGCTGGGGGCATGCCCGGCGTGCCGGGGGTTCGGCCGGATCATCGGGATCGACTACCAGCGGGTGATGCCAGACCGCTCGCTCTCGATCTCCGAGGGCGTGGTCAAGCCGTTCCAGAGCGGGCATTCGCGGGAATGCCAGGACGACCTGATGCGCCACGCCCGGCGCAATGACGTGGACGTCAGGCGCCCGTTCGAGGAGCTCCCGAAATCCGACCAGGACTGGGTGATCAACGGCGAGGGAAAAGGCAGCGCGCAGGAGGCCTGGGACGACGGCAACTGGTATGGGGTGAAGGGATACTTCGACTGGCTCGAATCGAAAACCTACAAAATGCATGTCCGCGTGCTTCTCAGCCGCTACCGGAGCTACCAGCCGTGCCCGGCTTGCAATGGCGGACGGTTCCAGCCGGAGACATTGAATTTCCGGATCGAGCCCGCGGATCTCACGATCGCCGATGTCGCCTCGAAATCGGTCGCGGAGTTGTCGGAGATCTTTTCAGCGATGTCGCTGCCGGAGCAGGACAGCAGCGCGCATCTCGTCCACGAGCAGGTTCTTTCCCGGCTCTATTATTTGAAGGAAGTCGGGCTCGGGTATCTGACGCTCGACCGCCCGACCCGCTCGCTTTCCGGCGGGGAACTCCAGCGCGTCAACCTCACGACCTGCCTCGGCGCCTCGCTGGTGAACACGCTTTTCGTCTTGGACGAGCCGAGTGTCGGCCTGCATCCGCGCGACATCGGCCGCCTGCTCCACGTGCTCTGCGGGCTCCGCGACAAAGGCAACACGCTGCTCGTGGTCGAGCATGAGGAGGCGGTCATCCGGACGGCCGACCACCTCGTGGACATCGGGCCAGGACGCGGCGCGGACGGGGGGAGGCTCCTCTACAGCGGTCCCGCGGAGAAATTTTCCAAAATCGACTCGCTGACCTCCGACTACCTCGATGGCCGGAAGTCGATCCCGGTCCCGAAGAAGCGTCGCAGGCCGAAAAGGTTCATCGAGCTCCGCGGTGTCCGCCACCACAACCTGCACGGGCTGGACGTCAAATTTCCGACCGGCGTCCTCTGCGCGGTGACCGGGGTCTCCGGCTCCGGCAAGACCTCGCTGGTCCGCGACGTCCTCCACCGCCATCTCGCGGGGCACGAGCCCGGCGAAGACGAGGCGGCGGGGTTTGTGAAATCGATCCGCGGGGACGAGGATATCGGGGATGTGGTGATGGTCGATCAATCGCCGCTGGCCCGCAGCCCGCGGTCCACGCCGGCAGTTTACCTCGGCGCCTACGACGGGATCCGCGAGATGTTCGGCACGACAAAGGAGGCGCTCGCGGGCGGCTTCTCCCCGGGCTCGTTCTCGTTCAATTCCGGCCAAGGACGGTGTGAGCGGTGCGGCGGGTTGGGGTTTGAAAAAGTCGAAATGCAGTTCCTCAGCGACCTCTACCTCCGCTGCCCGGAGTGCGAGGGCAAACGCTTCCGCGCGCCGGTCCTCGCCATCAAGGTCAAAGAAAAATCGATCCACGACGTGCTCGAGATGACCGCCGGCGAGGCGATCAAATTTTTCGGGCCGTTGGACGCGCGAGGGACGATCACCCGCCCGCTCCGGCTCCTGTCCGAAGTCGGGCTCGATTACCTGCGGCTCGGCCAGCCGGTCAACGCGCTGAGCGGAGGCGAATCCCAGCGGCTGAAGCTCGTCCACCATCTCATCCAGAAGCACGAGGACGGCGCGCTCCTGATTTTCGACGAGCCGACGACCGGCCTGCATTTCGACGATGTCTCCCTGCTTCTCAAAGTCTTTCACCGCCTGGTCGCCGAGGGCAACAGCGTGATCGTGGTCGAGCACAACCTCGAGGTCGTCAAATCCGCGGACTGGATCGTGGACCTTGGCCCCGAGGGAGGCGACGCCGGCGGAAAAGTGGTCGCCACCGGAACGCCCGAGCAGATCGCCGCCTGCGCGGATTCCCACACCGGCCGCTTCCTGGAACCTCTCCTCCAAGGCCTCCCTGCGCGCGTCGCGGATGCTCCCTCGAAACCGTTCGTCGCGCGAAAGGACAGCGGCGTCATCGCGGTGCGCGGCGCGCGCGAGCACAACCTGAAAAACCTTTCGGTCGATATTCCTCGCAATGGCATGGTGGTCGTCACCGGGCTGAGCGGCTCGGGAAAATCCACCCTCGCGTTCGACATCCTTTTCGCCGAAGGCCAGCGACGGTTTCTCGACAGCATGTCCCCGTATGCCCGGCAGTTTGTCGAGCAGATGGAAAAGCCGGACGTGGACTCGATCGAGGGCCTGCCCCCCAGCGTCGCCATCGAACAGCGCGTCACCCGCGGCGGCGGAAAATCCACCGTCGCCACGGTCACGGAAATCTACCATTTCCTCCGCCTCCTGTTTTCCAAGCTCGGCACCCAACACTGCCCGGACTGCCATGTGCCGGTCGAGAGCCGGACCCCCACCGCGATCGCGGAGGAAGTCCACAAACTCGCCGCGAAGGGAACCGTGAAGGTGTTTGCGAACCTCGTCAAAGCCCGCAAAGGCTTCCATACCGACATCGCCCGCGCCGCGGCCAGGCAGGGGATCGTGACCCTGATCGTGGATGGCAAGCCGGTGCCGGTCGAGGGGTTTCAAAAACTCGAGCGATTCAAGGAACACACGATCGACGCCCTGGTCGGGGAGCTGGCGAATCCGACCTCTAAAGCCACGGACGAACTCGTCCGCCGGGCGCTCGCTCTCGGCCGCGGCACGGCGCGAATCGCCGACGCCAAAGGCCGCTCCTCGGTTCTCAGCACGGAGATGAACTGCCCGTCGTGCAGCCGCGCCTTCGAGCCGCTGGATCCCCGGCTGTTTTCCTTCAACTCCCCGCACGGCTGGTGCCTGCACTGCCGGGGATTCGGGGAAGTCTGGAGCGAGTTCGGAGCCGCCGGAAAAGAATTCGACTCCCAGCTCGAAGCCGAGCTGGACGAGGAGCGCCGCCACGAAAGCCTGGAAGATACCGAACCCCGCCAGTGCCCGGTCTGCAAAGGGTCACGCCTCAACGAGACGGCCACAAACGTTCTCATCGGCGACCATTCGATCAACGATTTCACCCGCGCCGCCGCCGCGGACTCCCTCGCGCTCGCGGACAAGCTCAAATTCACCGGCCCCCGCGCCGGGATCGCGAAGGACGTCGTTTCGGAAATCCGGCAGCGGCTCAAATTCCTGGCCAAAGTCGGGCTCGACTACCTCTCGCTCGACCGCAGCGCCAAGACCCTGAGCGGCGGAGAAGCCCAGCGGATCCGGCTCGCCGCCCAGCTCGGCTCGAATCTCCGCGGCGTGCTCTACGTCCTCGACGAGCCGACGATCGGGCTGCACCCGCGCGACAACGCCCGCCTCCTCGACGCCCTCGATGTTCTCGTGAAAAAAGGCAATTCGCTCGTCGTGGTCGAGCATGACGAAGAAACCATGCGTCGGGCGGACCGCATCCTCGATCTCGGCCCCGGCGCGGGAAGGCGCGGCGGCGAGATTGTCGCATCTGGAACACTGCAAGAAATCATCGATTCCCCGCAATCGCTCACCGGCCAATCCCTTCGCGCGCCGGCGAAGCACCCCTCGCGCGGATCCAGGAGGCCCGCCGCCCGCGAGTGGCTGACCGTTCGCGGGATCACTCTCCACAACGTCGAAAATGTGGATGTGAGAATTCCGATCAACCGGCTCACCGCGATCAGCGGTGTCTCCGGTTCCGGCAAGAGCACGGTCCTGCGGGGCGTCGTTGTGCCGGTCGTCCGCGATGCGCTGTCGCGCTCAAAATCCAAGACCTTCTTCGACCACTGCAAAGCCATCGAAGGTCTCGATGCCTTGGGCGGGGTGCTCGAAGTCGACCAGTCGCCGATTGGCAAAACCTCGCGATCCACTCCCGCCACCTACGTCAAGGTCCTCGATAACATCCGGGCGCTGTTCGCGACGCTTCCCGCCTCCCGGATGCGCGGTTACACGAACAGCCGGTTTTCCTTCAACAACGAAGGCGGGCGGTGCGAGGCCTGCCTCGGCCAGGGCGTGATCAAGCTCGAGATGAATTTCCTCCCGCCGAGCTACATGCCTTGCCAGGACTGCCTCGGCCGCCGCTACAACCCCGCCACGCTCGAAGTCGAATACAACGGCAAATCGATCGGGGATGTCATGGACATGACGATCGAGCAGGCGGAGGAGTTTTTCTCCGCGAACCCGAAAATCAAGCGCCCGCTTTCGCTCCTCGTCGAAACCGGCCTCGGCTACCTCCAGCTCGGCCAGCCGAGCCCGACGCTCAGCGGCGGCGAGGCCCAGAGGCTCAAGCTTGTCACCCAGCTCGCCCGCCGCCCGACAGCGCGCGCCGAGGAAGTCCGGACGTCCCGCCGCGGGAAATCCACGCTTTACGTCCTCGAAGAGCCGACGATCGGGCTCCACGCCCACGACGTCTCCCAGCTCATCGCCGTCCTCCACCGCCTCGTGGACGAAGGGGGCACGGTCGTCGTCATCGAGCACCACCTCGATGTCATCGCCGAAGCCGACCACGTCATCGACATCGGCCCCGACGCCGGTGCCCGGGGCGGAAAAATTGTCGCCGAGGGAACCCCCGAGCACATCGCCAAATCGAAAGCCAGCCGCACCGCGCCGTTTCTGAAGGGGCTTTTATGAAGCCGGCGGCCTAAACCTTGCCGCAGATCGCGACCTTGAGGCCGAGCTCGTTCATGGCGGCGGCCTTCGCGAAGAGCGCGCGGCGGGCGCCGGCCTTGGTCGGCGCGTAGGCGACCTGGATGTGGTTGCTTTTGTGGCGGGCCATCATCTGGTCGCGGGTCACCCCCTGAAGGACGGCGTGCATGATCGGCCACTGGGGGGTGGTCAGGTTCCAGCGGTCCTCGGTTTCCGCCTGCGGGAGCTCGACGACCTCGGCGAGGCCGGTGTCGAATTTCAGCTCCCCGTCGGCGACGAAGACACGGCTCCAAACCACCCAGCCCGGCTTGCTGATCCCCTTGAGGGTTCCGCCGCCGAGGCGGAAATACATCGAGGGCTGGCGCTCGCTGGAGGCGCCGGCCCATCCCCCGATGAAATGCTCCGGCGGTGCGGCGCCGCTGATGAGAAACACCCACACGTAGGCGTCGAGCTTGTCGTCCGTGTATTGGCGTCCCCAGCGCAGGTCGTGCAGAGTGTTTTCGGGCGGGTATCCGAGCTCGCGCCAGATCCGGCAGGTGACCAGCCCGTCGAGGCCGGCGCATTCATCGACTTCGTTGAAATGCGGGATCGCCTCGCCCGGGAAAAGCTCGCGCCCGTCTTCGGAGTAAACCGGCGGGCGGTCGGCGTTGTTGAGCGTGCCCTCGACGAGGTCGGAGGCGGGGGCGAGGTCTTTGAGCCCCTGCTGGTATTGGATGCCGATCGTGGCGCAGCCGAATTCGTCGGCGATCCGCACCGCGGCGATATACATTTTGCACTGCTGGAGGACCTGGTGCTCGGTGAGGTCGGTCTCCTCGTTGCCGCCCAGGCGGAACTGGACCCCTTTGCCTTTATACCAGTTGAAGACCCCCCAGGCCTCGTCGTCGCGGACGGTGAGCATCCGGGCGTAGAGCGACGACTGGCTGAGCCGTTCCTTGTAAACGCCGGTCTTGTGGAGGAGTTCGTCGGGAATGATCGCGTTGAACATGCCCATGCAGCCTTCGTCGAAGACTCCCATAATGGCTTTTTCGCGGCGGAACTTGCGCGCGAATTTTTTGCCGAGCGCCGCGGAGCTTTCCGGCACATCGGCCTTCTTGAAAGGAACCACGTGCGACTCGTCGTGCTTGACCTTGCCCTTTTTCAACCAGCGGCGCAGGCCGCCGAGGAAATACTCGTCGGTGAAATCCTCGCTCCAGAGCGTGCTGTATTTCACCCCGGCCTTGGCGAGCGAGCCGTTGAGGTTGAGCATGCCCACCAGCCCCGGCCATGTGCCGCTCCAGTTGGCGAGCGTGAGGATCGGGCCCTCGTGCGAGACGAGGCCGGAAAGAACGTGGTGGCTGTATTGCCAGACCGCCTCGGCCACGATGAGCGGGGCGTCCGCCGGGATGTCCCGGAAGACCGCCATGCCATACTTCTGGCTGTCGATGAACCCGTGCCCCTTCGCCGGGTCGTAGGCGTGCGCGCGCTGGACCGACCAGCCCTCTTTTTCCAGCGCGGCAGTGATCTGCTGCTCCATCGCAGCCTGCGCCGCTTCGCATTTTTGGTTGGCCGAGGCGCGGAGGTCGCCGCTGGCGACGAGATAGACGGTGTTCATAATCGGGAGATAATCAGGATTGGATCATAGCGGTTCTGTGTGCAAAATGAAATGGTATTTCTGCCATGCCTTCGTTTTCCGTCTCTCCTGCGCTGCGTTCCTGGGTCGAAGTGGACCCCGGTGCCCTCCGCCACAACCTGGCCTTCGTCCGCCGCGTCATCGGGCCGAAGCCGGAGATCCTCGCGGTCATCAAAGCGAACGCCTACGGCCACGGCACCGGGCAGGCCGCCAAGGCGCTGGCGCACGATGTGGCGGTCTTCGGGGTGGCCAACCTCACCGAGGCACAGGCCGTCCAGGCCGCGGAGACCGGATGCCGGATCATGCTCCTGAGCCCGTGCCTGCCCTCGGAGCGCGAGGAAGCCGTGGCGGGCGGGTTCATTGTCACCGTGTCCAGCGCGGAGGAGGCGGAGGGCTTCGCGGCCTTTGGAAGGCCGGCTGTGAATTTCAAAATCGACACCGGGATGGGCCGCGTCGGGTTCTGGGGCGGGTCCGCCGCCGCCGAAATCGCCCGGATCGCCGGACGCGTGGATCTCCACAGCGTCTCGACCCACCTGCCCTGCTCGGATGAGGACGAGCCGTTCACGCGCGCCCAGCTCGAAAATTTTTCCCGGACGGTTGCCGGGATCCGCCGGATTACGCCCGGGGCGAAAATCCACTCGCTCAACAGCGCGGGCATCCTGCGGTTTCCGGAGCACGCGGAAGACATCGTGCGGGCGGGGCTCGTCCTCTACGGCATCTCGCCGCTCCCGGAGTTCCAAGGCGAATTCCGGCCGGCGCTGTCCTGGAAAACGCGCGTGACGCTCGTGAAGGATCTCCCGCCAGGCGCGGGCGTCTGCTACGGCCGGACGTTCATCACCTCCCGCCCGACCCGTTCGGCTGTCCTCGCCGTCGGCTACGCGGATGGCTTTCCCCGCCAGGTTTCCGGAAAAGGCGCCGCCGTCCTGATCCGCGGATCGCGCTGCCCGCTGCTCGGCCGCGTCACGATGGATCAGATCGTCGCGGACGTGACCGGGGCCGGGGATATCCGCCCGGGCGAGGAGGCGGTCATCATCGGCAGCCAGGGCCGCGAAACCATCGCCGCCGGAGACCTCGCCGCCCGGGCCGACACGATCGCCTGGGATATCCTCACCGGCATCAAAGGCCGCGTCGCAAGGGTCTACCCCTGAATCGGCGTCACCGCGACATCACGCGGATCCGATGAGGATGCCGGTAATGAAGACCAGCACTCCGCCGACGACGACCTGAAACGCGGCAGCGAGGAGCGGGGTGTCCATGTATTTGTGGCGGACCCACGAGATGGCAGCGAGTTCCACGGCGACGACTGCGACCGCCACGATCATGGCGATGTGGAAGTCCGCGATGAGGAACGGCAGGGTGTGGCCGATCCCGCCCATGGTGGTCATGATCCCGCAGACGATCCCGCGCGCCCACGGATGTCCGCGTCCGCTGATCACGCCGTCATCGGAAAGCGCCTCGGCAAACCCCATGCTGATCCCCGCGCCGATCGACGCCGCCATGCCGACGAGAAAGGCATCCCGGCTGTGCCCCGTCGCGTAGGCCGCCGCAAAAACCGGGGCGAGCGTGGAGACCGAGCCGTCCATCAGGCCCGCGAGTCCCGGCTGGATCACCTGGAGGACAAAAAGCCGGCGAGCCGCCTCGTCCTCGGATTTTTCAGCGCCCGAGGACTCAAGATTTTCCTGCATCCCCGCCGCCAGGTTTTCATGCTCCTGCTCGACTGCGGCGAGTTCATCAAGAAGCATGCGGACAGCGAGATCGGTCGTCAGTTTTGCGGCGGACTGGTAAAACCGCATCGACTCCTCCTCCATGACTTCGACCGTTTCTCGGACCTGTCGGACGTTCAGCGTGCGGGCGAGCCAGAGCGGCTTTCGGCGGATGAACCCCTTGACGTCCTCACGCTGGATAAACGGGATGTGATCCCCGTATCGCTGGCGGTGCAATTCCATGAGCCGCGCGGCGTGCGTGCGTTCCTCGTCGCGCATTTTCTCCAGCATCTCCGCCGTGGAGGGAAAAGTGTCCTTCAGCCGGCTCGCGAAATCCCCGTAGATGCGGGCGTCATCTTCTTCGAGCGAAATCGCGAGCGCCAGCACTTCGCTCGGCGAAAGGTCTTTGAACGATCTGGCCATCCCGTTCTTGTGACGCCTACGCCCGCCGCAGGGCAAGGATCAAATTTCAAAAAGTCGCCACATGCGCGGGTGTCGCGCGGAGTTCTGTCGGACTCTGAAATTGACTGGTGGTCCTTTCTACACTATGAATCCGAGCGCCGGGAGCCGGCGGTTGACGACGGCGCTGGCGCGCGACCACGGGATCAAAGTGAATCGGAAACGGGATCTGCCCCAGGTCATGAAAATCATGCGCGACCCTTGCATCGCCCAAGGGCCGGACGGCACCTTTCACATGGTCTGGACGAATAGCTGGGAAAGCCAGACTATCGGATACGCCTTGTCCAAGGATCTCATCACTTGGAACAAGGAGCCATCGCCGATGAAGAATCTGCGTCTTGCCGTGGCGGATCGTATCTCAGGCCCATACCGCCTTCAGGCCGATCCGATCAACCCGCCCGGAAGCTGGGTCGAAGGTCCTTCTGCCCTCCAGGTGGGCGACACCACATATCTCTATTTCGATGCTTACGCGAAGGGTTCCTACGCCGCGCTGCGATCTCGCGACATGAAGACCTGGGAGGACGTCACCGCGCAACTGGATTTGCCGAAAGGCACAAGACATGGCACCGCCTTCCCGGTGAAGGCCGGGATATTGAAACGCCTCCTCGACAACGACAATAAGCCCGCCTGCTGAGCCGTCAAGCCACGGCCACCGTAAAGACCTGCCCTGGCATGGTATCCCATGCGAGCACCTTGCCCGTTCGCGTAACAGAGATCTTCTGGCCTCTGCTCTGGTCAATGACCTTCACATCAGCGCCAGGCAGCTCCAGTCGCAATCGCCCGCCCCGCTCGCTGTGAATCGTCAGCGTTTCGATCCGGCCTTCGCCGCACGCCGCGCTGACCAGATAACCGCCTTTGGTGCGCAGGTCGCGGAATCGCGCCCGCTTCTCCAGCGGCCAGCAGGGGAAGACCCGCACGACCCCGTCCCACGCGGTTACCAGCAGCTCGTTGACGACATATGACCAACCGCCCGCCGTCCCCAACTTAAGCGCCCACCAGGGACAATAACTTTTCTCGAGATACCCCGGGAATCGGTCCCAGAGTTCCCGCTGCATACCGAGGCGGATCATCGCCATCGCCTCGCGAAAGACATCGTTCTTCCAGCCTACGTTGACGGTGTTCCGGGCTATATGGCGCAGTCGGGGATCGGCGACAACGTCCGGATCTTCGGCAGGCCACAGCGGCGTCAGCGGATTGGGTATGTTGTCATAATCGGGGCGCTCTTTCAGCCCCGCCACATCGACAAACTCCTCTTTCCCGCTGATCGTCAGCGTCGGGTAGGCCGGCAAATTGACCAGCAGCTTGCGCCAGGCGGGACGCTGCTCCGCATCAGCCGCGAGGATCTCCGATGCCTCAAGCACCGCGCGCAGCAGGAATTTTACGTGCGCCAGGTCGTCAATGTTGTTCTTGTTGAACGCGAAATCTTTGGTCCACCCACGTATTTCGCCGGTGATCGTGGGCCAGAGCGTATAATCGCCCGGCGCATTCTTCTTGACCAGTTCCGTAAACAAATTGGCGCAGGCGCGCATCACCGGGTAACCGGTTTCCTCCAGGAACTTGCGATCGCCGAAGTATTGGTAATGCCACCAGCAGTTCTGGGCATGCACCGCGGTGATATACAGGCTGTAACTCCAGGTAAAATGAAAAAGGTACTGGCTCGATCCGTCGACGTAGCAAAGCGGATAGGCCGCGCCCGCGGGAACCTCGTAGATTTCGCGCGCGATGCGCTGCGCCGTGGGCAGATATCCGTGCACAAACTCGCTGTAATTGCGCGCCTGTTCTTCGTGGTTCGAGCCGAATGCTCCCCAGAAACGAATCGCGTATTCCGGCCAGTTGTTATGGCGGTCCCCGGACCATGGCGGGCGGTCAAACCAGGTCGAAACGCCAAAAAGCGCGGGCGCCGGCCGTTTGGAGCGCGCGTTAATTCCCAGCGAATAAATCGAATGGACCCATTCGCGTTCGAGATTACGCTCTTCCAGTTCGATGGCCGACTTGCACCAGAAGCTGCGCCAGGCTGCGGCATGCTCCTCATAGAGCGTTTCATAACCGTCCCGGGCCGCTTCCTGCGCAAGCCGGCTGGCGCGTTCGCGCGACCCCGGCGCCTCGAACTCGCTCGCCATGCCCACAAAAACGGTGAACTCATCGCGGCCAAACGCCGAGACCACCGCCTGCCCGCTGGGTTCGAGTGTGAAATCAGCACCATCGGCGCAACACGCCGTGACCGCAAAACCGCGCGCGGGACAATCCGCGTCCCCGGGAATCACCTGCCACAGCGACGCGGTGTTTCCTTGAACGGTGAGTTCGGACGGGGGCAGCATCCCTTCGCGCGGGTCCTGCAACGCCGGATAGTGTTCGCGGCCGTAGCCCTGCGCCGCATTTGTTTCCCAGCTCCGTCCGCCGAACGGATCGCGCCATAGGCCGACCTTGACGTGGCGACCCTGCGCGGCAACGGCCATCTTGAAACGCAACACCAGGACGTTGCGCTGCCAACTGACAAACGCCCGGCAAGTCATTTTAGGAGATGGATGGAACCAACCCAACGGGATTTCCGTTTCAAATGAACCGTCCTCCAGTCGCAAGTATTGTTTCGGTGCCAGCGGCATCGCTTGGCCCATTGCCACGCGCACCAGGATGTCGGCGCCCATGCGCATACAGGGGTAAATCTTTTCTTTCCCCTTCCACGCGTCGTCGCGTCCCAGCGGGAACGGCTCTTTGTCCAATCCGCTGCCCAGCTTATAAATAAGCTCCTTGAGCTTGGAAATCGGCAAAGGATGCTGATAATTTTCCGCATTCCAGCGCGCATCCCACAGGTCCATCTTCCCCAGGCGGAACACCAGCCGCTCCGGCGGGCCGAAAATCGTCGCCCCCATGTCAGCGTTGCCGATCACCAGCCCTTCGTAGGGCGAGGCCACCGGCCGGTCGAAGACGATTTCGTGCCGTTTGAGAATGGGCTTGATTTCATCCCACCCCAGTGTGCTCACGACATTTCCAGCCTCGTTCGATCTCTTTTGTGTTTGCATGAAAAAGTCCCTTCAGGGTTAATACATTTTACAACGCATAGACAGCCTCACCTGCCCTGACTGGAATTGCTGGCGATCGCCGCCAATAGTCCCCACCCAAAGATCATGTCCGCCATCGGCCAAGTCACCGTGAATTCGTTCAGTTGCGCGGCGATGTCATCAAAGTAGGATTCCGTGCCCGGCCAACTTTCCAGGGCGGGATAGACTCCTGCTGCGCGAATGATCTCTCCGCATTGTGTCGTCGCATGCTGGTTTGAAGGACTGACGCCGAAAAAGGCGGGGATGCCGTCCGGCACATCCAGCCCACGATAGGGGCCATCTTTGTATTGAGGCCGGACCTGCCGGCTGCCGATCCCCTTCATGAAACTGATATTCATGGGGTTCGCCCCCATGGCATAATGCGCGCCCCGGGCAATCGCATCCAGATACCGGTGGTCGCCGCTCAGGATGGCCGCATAGCCCAGGCCAAGGGGACTGAAACTGTGTGAGCAGCCATGGGCCTTACCGTTTTCTATGATCGAATACGTCGCCGTTTTCGCTTGTCGGTCAAGCAGGGTTTCCGCGAACTTCAGCACAAGCTCCTTGGCTTTGGCTTTCAGTCCTGCGTGAGTTGGGCGCGGGCTTGCCGCATAGAGGTAAGGCCCGATGAGGTCCAGATCGAGAAAGAACACGTCGCTCCAGTGATTCGGAGCAAGGGCGATGCCGCTGATCGCACCGGGCATCGTTTCCGCAAACAGCCGCTCCCATTTCTCTTCGCCGGTGAGATTATAGAGCGCAGCGAAGGCGAAGTTCTTTACGGCCTGGAAAGCGTGCGGGGCCTTCAAAAAAAACACCGGCACATCCGGACGGGTCTCGGCCCAGGCTGCGGCGTGCAGGGCTGCCGAACGATAACAAGCGGCTTTTTCGCCGTCATACTTTTCCAGCGCCAGCGCCAGATGCGCCGCGGTGCCGGCGAATTGCCATGCCGATTCCGGGATGGGCGGGGTAATCGCCGTGGGCAGCGAATTCAGCCAACTCGTCTCCCCCGCCTTGGGGTGTTCAATACTCTCCACCTGGAACGGCACGCCACCGTCAGGACGTTGGATCCGCAAAAACAGGTCCGCGCACCACAGCGCTTCATTGAGAATATCGGGGATGCCATTGCCGCTCTCAGGAATGTTGAGGGAGAGCTTTTCGAAATATCCGGGATTGATCGTCAGAAGATCAATCATGCAATTCACCGGCCAGAGGTGCATCCCGTAAAGAATACTGCGGTCAAAGTCGGCCGCATCGTGCCAGCCGCCGAACGCGCCCGGCTCGGTTCGGTCCATGCAAATGCTTTCCTGGATGCGCTTGAAACTGTGGTCTCCGGGAGTATTGAAGAACAGATCATCGTCGCAGACGTATGTCTTATTGCCGTCATCGGAATGAAAGTCGCGCGGCCGCACAAACGTGGAATAGGGCGGTCCCAGTTCGATGCCGGAGCGTTGGTGATAGTAACCTTTCATTCCCACTTTGAAGGCGGACTCCCAGCGGTCAGCGGTGACAGCAAATGGCATGGAAGCTCCGATGCCGGGAATCCGAACCCGATAGCGCCCAGGCATCTTCAGTTCCGAAAAATCGAGCGCATAGACCGACGTCTTGCTGTTGGAGATCGGCGTCTTTCCACCGTCTTCAGCATCTTGATAGAATTCCACCTGGCCATGGGCGGCGCGCAACGCCGGCGTGCCGGCAAGAACCGCTTTGCCGCTTTCGTCGATGATCTGAAATTGGTTCGCATCCGGATAACTCACCTCTCCGCCATCGCCCATCCACGTTGACAGGAATGCGAGTTTTGGAGACTCCACCTGATAGCCGTGTTGATTCACCTGCACGGCTTCGCTGACCGTCTTGCGGTCGTCGAAAGTCAGGGTGATATCCGCCAGTTGGGTGCCGAGTTTGCCTGGTTGTGAGGCGAAGTGGATCGTATAGGTCTTGCCGGATATCAGCCGTTTCGGAAGGCAAAGGTAAATCTCGTGGGTATGGGTATGTCGGGTTAAACAGTATGCCCACTCGACATCCTTGGGGTTGGGAGTTCGGACCCGACGGAAGGGCCGGGTCTTGCGGTGAACCTGTGTCGGGTTGAGCATCCGTCGGAACGCGGGGTCGTCATTTGAGCTGATACTGTAACTCGCCGGATTCATGGCCCATTCTTCATCAAGAGGCGCGCCGACGAGTTGGTCAAAAGGCCACAGTTGGTCCTGCTTGGGCCCGATCCTATAGCCGACAGGGTTGCCGCCGCGCAAAACCACGGAAAACACCGCCACCTCGCCCTTGGCCTCCATCTCGGGCGTGACAAATTCTTTCACCCCGGTCGCTTCCGCCAGATTCATGGGAATTCTGTAACCGGACAACGCTATTTGGTCGTCGGCCTGCCGCGCGTATGGCTGGATGACGCCGGGGATGACGGCCTGCGCGTGAATCGTCAGCGCCAGCACATCCGGTTTGACCGGATACGCCGCGCGCACCAGCGGTTCGCGCACAGCCGGTGTGTCGGATGCGTTCACGATGCGCTCCGGGCCGCCGATGAGGACACGGATGTCATGGCCGTCGGCATCGACAGCGGCAACGGTGACTGGCGGTATTGCCGTAGGGTTCATGCGTTTCGCTCCACGTTCGAGAGTATCATCGTTAACGTCATTTCAGGAAGGTCAAGGCGTGTCCCTTTTCGGTAGTGGCGATCAACAGCCGCCCAGGCACAAGACCGAGCCGCCGGACCCGCTGACGAAGCGGACCGCCAGCAGATGGTTCCCTTTCTTGACGGCCTTCTTCTCCACCGCCAGGGTCGTGCAAACCGTGTGCTCACGGATCAGCGATGGGGCGATCGCGTTCACTGGCTCGATCGAGCTGTGCAGTCTTTCACCGTCCAGAAAGGCTTCGAACCAGTAGTCAGCGCCGACGTTCAGGGTGATCACACGTTCGACAGCGAGGTGAAAGGGCACATAGACCAAAGCGCTGTGTCCATTCGCCGTGCCTCCGATATACGGCGCCATGTCCAGCCGTCCGTCCTCCGCTTGGACTTTTCGCGGCACAAGCGTCACACCGCGCGCTTCAAAACGCGCGGGGACCGCTTTCAGAAGGTCCGTTGACAGAGGGTCGTTTCTTTCAATGGGGCCGAAGACATGCCATTCATCCGGCAGTGAGAACTTCGGTCCCGAGAAGCTTTCGCGTTGACCATCGGACCGATGCAATAGCGCACGACCTTCGTCCGCCGCCTCGTGCTGTGGCAGCGGGGCCGGGACGATTCCAAACTCGTATTCTCCGGAACCGACCTGCACGACGGTCCACCCCGCTTCCACGCGAACGGCACGGCCGGTCGCCAACAGAGGCTTACCGTTCTCCTCGATCGTGGAGGCCTCGGCCGTCGGCAGATAGATCTCGGCCTCGGCATTAGCGGGAATACCCGCCTTCATCACGAGCCGGCCGTTTTCCCGCCGCCATTCGGAAACAACAAGCCCCTTCGCTGTTTCGACCTGCGCCTTGACGTTAAATAGCGGCGCGGCAACCCAGGGGCGAATTCTGACTTTGGCGTAGCCCGGCTCCATGATCTGGATGCCGGCGAGATGCCGGTAGAACCAGGTGTCCAGTCCGCCGGCCAGAAACGCGTGGTTCTGCGAGTTGACGACGAGACCGTAGAAGCCTTCCACAGCCGTGGTCGCGCCGAGCGTCAACCAATGTCCCCAGTTCCCTTCGCGCGTGCTGCCGATCAACCGCAGGGCAAGGTCGTTGCGACCATAATCGCTCAGCACGTCAAGGATGACTTTGGCACCAAAGCATCCGCAGCGCATGGCGCCATGTCGCTCGATGTCTTCGGCCAGACAGCGGAAGGTTCCCGCCCGGGCCTGTTCCGGCACGAATCCGGACGCCAAGGCCAAGGCGTTCGCCGTCTGCGAGCCGACGTCATAGCCACCGTCGGTTCGCAGGAATACACGATTGAGCCCTTCGGCGCTGGATTGCGCCTGTTGGGCGAAGCGCGCTGCATCGCCGGGTTCATTCAGCGCCGTGGCGATCATCTGCAAACGGGACAGGCACTGGTAATAGAACGCCGTGGCCAGGAACGCGCCCGTCTCCGGTTGACGGTTGGGGGCATGGTTGCACCAGTCGCCCCAGATCACATCGTGTTGCAGCAGGTGATCCCCGTCACGGTCGCCGGAGAGAGAGTCGATCCAGAGGCGCATGGCGGGATAGTGGCGGCGAAGAAATGCCACATCGCCGGTGGCCTCGTAGTAGTCCCAAGGCACAAGCACCATCGTCGACATAAAGGGCACATCCACCACGCCGTTCCATGCCCCGGTGTCCGGCGCAACCCATGGGATTGCCCCGTCCGTGCCTTGAAAGTCGGCGATGTCGGTCAGCCATTTATCGTAGAAGTTTCCCATCCGGAAATTGAGGCAGTCGGCTTCGCTGTGACAATGGGCGTCGCCAGTCCAGCCTTTGCGCTCCCGTCCCGGGCAGTCGGTGGGAACGGAAACCAGGTTGGATCGAAACGCCCACAACGCGGCGCGATGCAGACGATTCAGGCGCTCGTCGGAACAGGAGAACGCGCTCGCGGCAAGTATGTCGCTATGGACCGTGCGCGCTTCGATCTGTTCGGGCCGCAGTTCCCCCGGCCACCCCTTCACTTCCACATAGCGGAAGGCGTGCGTGGCGAAGTGCGGCTGATAGGTCTCTTCACCGCCGCCGCGTAGAATGTATTCGTCCTGTTCTGGAGCACCCAGGCTGCGCGGATCCAGGGCACCGTCCGCGTGAAGCCGTTCGCCATAGCGCAGCACGATCCGCCTGCCGGCCTCCCCCTTCACGCGAAAGCGGATCACGCCATGCTGGTTCTGCCCGAAATCCAGAATATACGAACCGTCGGCGCCGCGCTGCAGCGAACGCGGCGCAAAGGTATCCAGGGCAACCACCCGATCCTGCTGGGCGTCGAGGAAGCGCGGGCCCAAGTCTTTCGTCAGATTCCACGGTGCCGCAAACGCGAATTCGGTCCATGTGCGGTCATCGAAACCAGGCCGGTCCCAACCGGTGGGCTCCAGTTGCGCATCGTATGTTTCGCCCTTGCCGTCCGAACGCAAGGCAACGAAGGGCCCGTCTTGGCGCTGGCGCCATCCCTTTCCCGGGAAGACCGCCTGGCAGGATCCGTCGTCAAAACCGATCTCCAACTGGAACATCAAGCTGCTGGTGTGGATGATCGCCACGGCGTTGTCACCCGCCTGCAGCAGGTCGGCCACGTCATGCGTCCGGTAACGGGCGCGCTTGGGCGAAGTCTGCCCCGGAGACATGATGTCGTCGCCGACGCGTCGTCCGTTGATCCACAATTCGTAGGTATTGGCCTTGTCCCCGGTGGCGCCGATATAGGCCCTGGCCCGGATCACGCGCTTCTCCGATGGAATTTCGAACTCGCGGCGCAGATACACCGGTTTCCCGGCACCGGACGCCCACCAGCCAAGCCAACTGTCGCGTTTGAAGATGCCCGTCTCGAAGGTGGCTGGCTCACTGCCTATGTCCATCGTCACGTTTCCGGGCACGGTGACCCGCGCCATCACTTTCCACCAACAGGAGGTTTTCTCCGGCAGCGGAGGCCCGGCATGTTCGACGCTAAATTGCGTTGGTGACTTCACCCATCCGCTGTCCCACAAATCACCCGCGTCCGACGCCAGTTTTTCGGGCGACGCCGCAACCAGAACGCGGTACGCCGTCTGACGCAAACATCGTTCGCCGCAGGATAGACGCCAGCCATAGCAGGGAGTTCCTGTCCCAATTCCGAGTGGATTGGTTCTTCCCTCGCAGGTCAATGAACCGATGGAAATGGATGTTTTCGGCATATTCTCCGATTTGGCTATTGATTTCGTCTTCATATGGAACCTCAAGAACGCCCCTTATTTTTTGACCCTGCATGAACATCGTCACGAAAACAAGGCTCCCTGAGCAGCATGGAGTGGAGGAACGCCCAGCAGTAGACCAGGTGACCTTCGTAACCGGCAGGTTTGCCGTTCCAGTCAAAGACTTCGGCTCCACTCCCCATTTTATCGACGAACCCGTTCTGGAACCCGCCGCCGTTCGGAAAGACGCCATCCTTCTGACGTTTCAGCATTGCTTCAAGGATCATGTCCGCCTCTTGCGTCATCCCTACGATGTAGAGCGCGTCAAGCAAGTACGATGTGTTGGCCACCCCGCATCCGCCGTTCAGGAACTGTTGGAACTCGGTGTAGTGCTCCATCTCCTCACGGGGTACCGGTCGAAGGTTCAGAGGAACACCCAGGTCGAAGCGTTTGAAACCTGTCTGTTGCAGGGCGCGCCAGTAACGGTCGAGCATCTCACGCCCCTTGTCTCTGTCAACGACACCACAATCGATGGCGAAACTCGTAGGTGCATCCATGTGGAGATCGTGGAGCTTCCCGTCCCGGCTCCGCCACAGACCGAGCCAGCCGGTCTCCGGGTTTTGGAAGGCGGAGAGAAATGCGCCCTTCAACCGGTCCGCCAGTTCGCCATAGTGCCTGGCCTGCTCGTGCCGCCCCAGCCGTCCCTCGATGTCGGCCAACCCCCACCACGCCCGGTAAGACATGGCGTTCTTGTGGCCGCTCATGTAGCAGTCCCAGCAACAATCCGGGTTGCGAGGAGGCCGTGATCCGCTGTTGCCGCTTTGTTTTGACTCGATCAATCCATCGCCGTCCACGTCGCGGTTTTCCATGAAGGTCGAAATCAACTCCAGTTTGGCAATTCGCCGTTTGAGCCACTCAATGTCACCGCTGGCCTTCACGTAGCACCAGGCGCCGATCAGCACGCCCGGATTGGCATCCATCGAGTCGGTCGCCTTTTGGGTTTCCGGATCATCGGCGCGAATTTTGTGATTCGCGCAGTAGGCGACTTGCCCTTCCTCGCTGATCTTGAAATCGATCCAATAGTCCAGCGCCCGACGAAGAATCGGCGCCATGGTCACGCCAGGGGCCAGTTCCGGAACCAGCAGTGTCGCATCACCCAGCATGTACAACAGGCAACTCACGGGATCGCTGAGCACGTTGTTGGCCCAGACCCCGATGACATTTCGGCCTCCACCGGTAGCACCGCAGCTCGTCTGGATGAGGTTGAACCATCCCCGCCGGGCCGCCGCCCAGCGTTGTTCGTCCTTGAATCCGACCGGCATGGGCAACACTACCGGCGAGAACTCCAGGTTGACGGCCGAGGCTGGAGCGGGAACCGGCAGTTCGAAGGTCGCCGTGATAAATGGGTCGCCACCCCAACGTCTTCCTTCAATGCGTCCCGTGAGCTCCGGCCGCTCCGGGCCCTTCACCAGCATCTGCCCCAAGTCCGGAGCGCTGATGATGGCGGGTAGCCGGAACTTGCCCACCTCCGTCCATGTGCTGCTGATGACAGAGGTGACCGCGGTTCTCGGGTCAAACGGGAAGACCAGCTCCAGCCTGTCTACCTCCACGGAAAGTTCGGCGTTACACGACACCCGCATCCGCATTCCGCCGGAGTGCGCGGCGATGGCCCATGTCAATTGCTTACCGTCCGACACCGCGCAGTCGTATTGAACCGTCCGGGCATCCGGCGTTCTGACGCGCACTGCTGGCGTCAACACACGGTTGTCTTTGATCAGGCGCAGCTCGACAGGCGCTTGGAGGAGATTGATCCCGGCCCGGCCGGTGCCTTCCGTATCCCACCCCAGTCTCGTCAGCCGTGCAGACCCACGGTCCGCTTCAAACAACAAGGACTCGCCCTGTTGAACAAGGATCGGTCGATTGTCATCGGTCTTCTCGTTCTTCATGTTTGAACTACCTCTCTGCCGCCTTGGCGAGCGTATTGAAGAACGACATCATTGCCACGGTTGAGGAAACATCGGATCCGTTGCCGGATCATAGCCGGGTCGCTGCATGCGCAGGCAGAAACCCCAGGCGCGGCCATTGTTCAGTGCCATCAGCACCGTGACCGGCGACCGGCCGGGTTTCAGCCGTACCGCTATGCGATGGGCGTCAGGAACAATAGGATTGGTGCCATGCGGGTCGGCATACACTTCCTGCGTGCCGACCCACACACGAACCGGGCCATCGTAGCCGAAATGGAACTCGGCATCCATGTCCTCACCGGCGATGACATCGCCGAAGAAGGCAACATGGCCGCTCTTTCCAACCCATTCCGGATGCACCGTGACGAATTTATCGCGAAACTCCCGGTCAATCGCCTGATCATCCTCCGAGGGCCGCGGCATATCGGCGATAGCTTCACCTGGGCACACCGGCGTCACCCTCCATTTCAGCACGAAATCGGAGAACGGCGGCAAGCCGGTAATCGCCAGCGGCCCGAACGCCGGAATCGCCATGCCGCGTCCATCGCAAACATTGCAGACCGGGTTCTGGCCGTAACCATACATCACCCGCATGAGCGACACGGCCTCGCCGTCCAGGTAGAGTCGCGCCCGATCGCCCGCGAGAAGCGTCTTGTAGATTCGTTGTAAGGATCGCCCGGCGCGATCGACGAGGGCGAACCCCTGCGGTAATCCCGATGACGTCAGTCCTTCGACAATGTTCTTGAAACGGACCTCCACCTCCGCGCCGTTGCCCCGCGCGGCATCGAAAAAACGCGCCGACACCGGTTGCGGCGCCGGTTTTTCGGCGCGATCGCCATAGGCAAGCCTTGCCGCGACCCGCGCCATGCGCTGGGCGAGCACGGGAAAGGCGCGCGCACTCACGTGCCCTGTGTCCTCGATTTCAAGATCGATGGTCGGGACAACGTCACACTGCGCGATCGATTCGGGGAATCGGCGTTGCTGTTCCTGCACGCGGCTTACCCAAGGCGCGGGCAGATCCTGGTAGGGGCCTACTGACCGGCCGATCTGCGCGATGATCCACGGGAGTTTCGGTTGTCCCAGATCGCGGCGCACGGCAGACACCAACTCCTGCATTTTGGCCGTGTAGACAGCCACCCGACCCTCCCGGCAGTCATCTTCGCCCTGAAACCAAAGTACGCCGCTGATCGGCTGACCTATGGCCGTGAGGCTGAGGGTCATCGAGCCGTAGAGCGAACTGCCGCCGCGATCCTTCAGCGCCGGAGCCCAATCGTCCATCGAGGTTCCGCCATGAGCGGTCGCGATCAGGCCCTGCGGCACCCTGGTGCGTTGCAGCATCAGTTTGCCGAAGGGCACGCCGACGCCGACCCCTTTGACCGCGCGCTTCTTGGCGCGGCTCGCCTCCCGTGGGCTCAGGGGCAAAGCACAATGAACCGGGTCGGGGGATTCTTCGAGAAAGTGCAGCGGATCACGCGCAAGTTCCCAGCGGCGAGCCATGGAGAAGTTTCTGACCAGCGGGTGCGGGCTGTCGGCATCGGCCACATTCCCCATGCCCTGCATGTTGCTCTGTCCGGCCATCAACCACAGATCGCCGACGAAGACATCATCGACCACAATCCGTGCACCGCCGCACGCAAGTTCAACGGTATAAGGTCCGCCGGCTGGCAGGCCGGATATCGTGGCAGTAAAGCGCCCGGCTTCCGATTGGCCGGCTGCTTTTTTATTGAACCCTCGCGCAATCTTCTCTTTTCGATATACCGTGACGGTTACCGTTCCGCTGCAATTGCAGGAGCCTGTGACAACTGTGCGAGCGCCGTTTGGTTGACGCTGCAGAACATGTCCGCAAAGAAGCCCTGAGCCGATACGCATAGAATTCATGGATCCGGGTTTATTCCTGCATTTTCACGAGGCATTCCTGGAGGAAGCCGTAGAAGCTGATCTGGAAGAGGGCGATCGAGCGGGGGTCCGAAGTGTCCGGGGAGATCTCTTCGGACATGTCCTTTTCTCCGAAATGGTTTTCCTCGGCGATGGCGAGCCTCGCCTGGTTGAGGGCGCTGAGCCAGGCGTCCATGTGGTCCGGCGGAATTTCCATCGAGAATCCCTCATCGAGTTCCGAGGTGCCGAGGAGGTCTGCCAGCACGACTTCGCGGGCGGAGAGAAAGGTTGCCTGGAGTTCGGGTTGAACGAAGGATTTCCAATCCTCTGCCAGAAGCTCGTCCAGCGCCGGGTCCGGAAAGAACCGGCTTTCCACGCGGGGATCACTGGAGGCCGCCTGGAGAGGGACGGCATTCAACAGCTCGTAAAGGAACGGAGGGATTTCCTCGAGGTCGAGCGCGCCTTCTTCTGTCGCGGTGAGTTTCATTTGTCCTGCGGGGCGGGTTCGAGGGTGGCGAGCAGGAGGTGGGAGTGGAGCTGCTGCACGTAGAATTCCGCCTTCTCCCGGCCGCCGGTCCAGACGATCGAGCGGCCCTTGTGATGGACTTCGAGCATGTGCCTTTGCGCTTTGTCCTTGGAAAACCCCAGGACTTTTCTGAAGACGAGCGCGACATAGCTCATGAGGTTGACCGGATCGTTGTGGACCACCACATTCCACGGGGCGGCCAGCCCGGCTTTCTCGCGCGTCTCTGTTTCGGGGATGTCAACGGCAGGCATTCTGGGGGGATCAGGCGGCTCTGAGCAGATGTGCGCCCGGCGGAACGGAACGCAGGCAGTCCTCCACGCATGTCCAGAACATCGCGGAAGGTGCCGCGCGCATTTCCAGGAACACGAGCGCTGCGACCGCCATCTGGGGCGGGATGTGAAAAACGGCCGCCCTCGCGGAGAGAACCGTCGCGAGGTGCCCGGAGGATTCTCTGGATTCCACGGCCGCGAAGTAGCGCTTGAGCGCGCGCTCGGCAGCCGGCGGCCGGACATCCGTGGCGACGAGCCGGCCCGCGGCGCGGCTGTCCCGTGCGGTCGGACCCGCCAGCCCGGAATCGAGGAAGGCATCGACTGCGAGAAGTTCCCGGAATCCGAAGTTGCTCGTCGCGACGTGCGCGGATGAGATGGCGGGCATGAGGCGGTTGACCAGCACCGAAGCACACCACTGCGCCCGCAGCGGTTCGTTCAGCGGCGAAGCCTGGTAGGTCATCGCTCCCAGCCGGTCCATGCACGGCGCGCACATCCTTGCCGCGCGGAAAATCTCCGCGCGCATCGGATGGTCGCAGGATGGATCCAGCTCGTGCATCGGGCCTGTTTAGCGCGAATCCTCAGCGGACGCCACGAAAGAAAAAACTACCTCCGGCAGAAATACACGAATGCCGGAGGGAAATTCGCGAGAACAACCGGTGTTTTCCCGACCTCGCGAAAATGCTGGTCGAGCTTTTTGCGGAACGCCCTGCCCGCTTTCAGCCGGTGGGGGCCGAAATACGCGAAGGTCGCAAAAATGCCGCCCTCGGCGATGGAGGAAGTGATTTCCTTGAGGATGGCCTCCTGGAGCGGCTCCCCGAATGCCGCCCACGGGAGTCCGGAGACGATCGAGTCCGGGTTCCCGTGATCCTTCAAATGGGCCGTGAGTTCGGTCGCGCACCCGGCGACAACGCGGGCGCCAGGGAATTTTTCCGAGACGGCTTTAGCGAGTTCCGGGCACTTTTCGACAGCCAGGAAGCGGGCCTCGGAACGGAGGTTTTTCAAAATCGGCCCGGTGAACGCGCCGCTGCCGGGGCCGATCTCGAGCACGAACTCGGCGGAGCGGACGCGCGCCGCGCGGACCATCATCACCGCCAGCGCCGGGGACGACGGCCAGACCGCTCCCACCATGCCGGGGGATTTCAGGAACTCGCGGACGAAGTGGAGGGACACGGCTTAGCCCGGAAGGCCCTTGAGCATTTCGGCGTTGGTCGGATACTTGCGGATGAAGAACAGGAGCCGCTCGATGGCTTCGATCGGCTTGTGGCCGGCGAGCCCGCGGCGGATGACGTTGATTTTTTGCAGGTCTTCGGCGGGCAGGAGGAGCTCTTCGCGGCGCGTGCCCGAGAGGAAGATGTCCACCGCCGGGTAAATCCGCTGGTCGCTGATCTTGCGGTCGAGGACGAGCTCCATGTTTCCCGTGCCCTTGAATTCCTGGAAAATCAGCTCGTCCATGCGGCTGTTTGTCTCGATCAACGCGGTGGCCATGATCGTCAGCGAGCCGGCCTCCTCGGTGTTCCGCGCGGCCGCGAAAAGCTTGCGGGGGATTTCGAGGGCGCGGGCATCCACGCCGCCGGACATGGTCCGTCCGCCGCCGCCCTGCGCGTTGTTGAACGCGCGGCCGATGCGGGTGAGCGAGTCCATGAGGACAAAGACATCCTTGCCCATCTCGACAAGGCGTTTGGCGCGCTCGATGGCGAGCTGTGCGATGCGGGTGTGGGTCTTGATGTCGCAGTCGTTCGAGCTGGCCATGAGCTCGGCCGAGGGCACCGTGCGTCGGATCTCGGTGACCTCTTCCGGGCGTTCATCAACAAGGAGGATGATCAGCTTCATCTCCTTGTGGTTTTTGATCACGGCATCGGCGATGTGCTGGAGGAGCGTGGTTTTTCCGGTGCGCGGGGGGGCGACGATGAGCCCGCGCTGGCCCTTGCCGACCGGCGTCATGAGATCCATGATGCGGGTCGTGTAGCGCTCGGGCACGGTTTCCAGCCGGATGCGCTTGTTCGGGTTGATCGTCGTGAGTTCCTCGAAGACCGGGAGGTTCTGGAAAGTGTCCGGGTCGGCTCCCTCGAGTTCGGTGAGACGGAAGAGCTGGGGCCCGCGATTGCCGCGGCGGGTTTCCCCGCGGATCCACATGCCGTCGCGAAGGCCGTATTTGCGGACGATCTCGGGGGTGACGAAAATATCGTTGTTCGACTGGGCGAAGTTCCGTCGCGCCTCGCGGAGAAAGCCGAACCCCTTTCCAGAGACTTCCACAATCCCTTCCGCGTAGGTCGCGGAGGCGGGTGGCGGCGGAGGAGTGGCCGCCGGAGCCGGAACTTCGCCGGTAGCGGGAGCCGGGGGAACGGCCGGCTCGGAGGCAACAGGGAGAGCGGAGGGGTCCGCCGGGGAGGGATCTCCGAGCGGTTCCGAATTGGGCTGTGACGCCGCGCCGCGATGCCGTGGAGGCCGGGCTGTGCGGGGGCGCCTCGATCGGGCGGGAGCCTTGGTATCGGGTTCTGTTTCGGGGGATTCCGCTGTGGAAGCGGACAGGGTCGGTTCGTCTGTCATGTGTGATTTCAGTTGAGGAGCGGCTCCTCGGGGATTTCAAAATTTGGCGAGAACCAGTTGTTGTGGCCGGCCATGAAATGATCTCTTCGGATTCAATTGGTCCGCCCTCGGGAAGTTTCCCCCATGAGCGGACAAAAAAAGTTAATACAATGTCTTGCGACGTTTGCGGGTTTCGAAAGTCGGGGTCCGGGGAAATTCCCGCCCCTGTATCGAATAACGCCGCACACTAAAGCTGTGAATCCTCCTGTTGTCAAATACTTTTCTCCGGGTCCATCCATCCGGGTGCAGGCAATCTCCCGCGAACCGATCGCCGATGCCAATTTCAAAATTCCCGACGGCTACCGCAAAATGGAGATCCCGCAGATCCCTGGCATGCCGGCCGGCCGATAAGTTTTTTTCGAAAATCCCGCAACTTGGCACGGGGGCTGCTATATATCCCTTTGTTCTGGGGGGAACAGCAGGCCGTCGTGGCACTCGTCGCGGCGGCCTGCAATTTTTCCCGGCAGGAATATTTCAGCGATTCCCTTGCGGACGCGCTGGCAATCCGCCTTTCCAGAAGCTAGAACCCGCGGAATGCATTTTCATTTCGTGTTTCCGCGATGGCAGAAGCTTCTCGAGGACCACCCGGCCCTGCGGGATGTCGTGAGCGGATACGACGTGGGGAATTTCCGCATGGCGGGATTGGGTCTGGCGACCGCTGCCGGTGCCGTCCCACCCGGGCACACGGTCTCGCTTTTCGACCAGAATGTCGGAGACCCGCAATTCGGCATCGATGCGGACCTTGTGTGCGTCGGTTTTTTCACTCCGCAGGCCACAAATGCCTACGCGCTTGCCGATGCCTTCCGCCGCGCAGGAAAGACGGTGATCGGCGGCGGCATCCACCCGACGGTTGCAACCGGGGATGCCCTTCCGCACTTTGATGCCATTCTGCGAGGGCCGGCCGAGGGAGCCTGGGAGGAAATCATCCGGGATTTTGAGGCCGGGGAATTGAAGCCGGTCTATGATGGAGATCCCTGCGCCCCGTTTGCCAGGCCGCGCCGGGAACTTTTCAAGGATTCGGGATATCTGCGTGCCGGCGTTGTCCAGACGGCCAGAGGTTGTCCCGGCGCCTGCCCGTATTGCGTTCTTCCGGGCCATGCCGGCGCACAGATCGTCTTCCGGCCGCTCGACGAAGTGCTCGAAGACATCGCAAGCCTCCCGTTCCCGTGTTTCTTTTTTGCGGACGAGAACCTGCTTTTTCCGGACGCGGAGAACCGGGGATACCGGATGCAGCTTTTCAGGCGGCTCGTGGAAGCCCGGAACCGGCGGATTTCGTTCATTGCAGGCTACCCCCAGTTTGTCCGCCAGCTTCGCTCCGACGAGATCGCTCTCCTGGCCCGCGCCCGAATGCAGCAAATCTACCTCGTGCTCGGGCTCAAGCAGCCGCTGGCCAGCGATTTGAAGGACGAGGGGCTGACGGCAAAGATCGTGGAGCTGAAAGCCGCCGGAATCGAGGTCATGGCCTCCTTCAATCTGGGAAACGACGAGGACGCCCTTCCCGTGGAGGAGGGGATCGCCGGGTTCTGCGCCGCGACGAAAACCAACCTGGCGGAGTTCGTTATTCACACCCCATTTCCTGGAACCCCCCAATTCGCGCAGATGGAGAGCGAAGGCAGGCTGCTCACCAGGGACTGGAGCAAATACAACGGGGCCAATGTCGTCTTTTCCCCGCTGCACGAATCCTCCGAATCCCTCCTCGACCGGTATCTCGCCCTCTGGCGATGGTTCTACAGCGACATCAACCAGGATCAGGTGAGCGCCCGTTACGTCCGGGCCTTCGGAGGCGGATTCATGCGGGCAGGATCCCCGGCGCACGCGGGTGCCTGAATGATTTTGACCACAGGCGCGACGGAGACGAGAATGGAAAAAACCAGATCCCAGACCGTGTTAGAGCATCTGCCGAAATCAATTTCCGAAATGGAGGGACGACCGCCGTGTCGTCCCTTGAATAAGTCGGACCGGACAGCGCCGGTCCCTCTAGCAATCCGGCCCGCGTCACGGGCTTTGGCCCGCGCCCCGCTCAGGCCGGTCCTGCTGGTTGTTGTTTTTTTGACTGGGAGCGCCCTGCTGGCCGTTCCGCCCGCCAAACCTCTGGATCTTTCTCCGGTCAAGGCATGGCTTCTCGCGCAGAAAGACGTCCGCTCGGTCTCCGCGGATTTCACCCAAACGCGCGCGTTGCGGACGCTCCGCAGCCCGCTCACAAGCAAAGGCCGGCTCTGGTTGAAGTCCCCGAATTGGTTTCGCTGGGAGCTGGGAGATCCCCCGAAAACCATCATTATCGGAACGCCCGGCGGCCTGACCGTTATCCAGCCGGGGAAAAAACGCGCGGAAAGAAAACCGCTTGCGACGGCCGATGGCGCGCCCGGCGACTCCGAGGCGCTCGGGATGATCCGTTTTCCCGGGGGGGGCAGCTTCGAGGATTTCCAGCGCCGGGTTCAAGTGCTTGGCATCGAGGTCTCCGGTTCGAAGTGCCATCTCGAAATGCTGCCGCGTGACGCCCAGTCGGCCCGCAGGCTGTCCGCGATCAAAATGGACTTTGACACCGTGACCGGCCACTGGCTCAGCTTTGAAATTGTCACGCGAGAAGGCTCGTCAATCCGCAACGAGTTCAGCAACGTCGAGATCAACCCGAAGATCGACAACGCGCTCTTCGATTACGATTTGACCGGATTCAGGATCAGCGATGAGGAGAATTAAGTTTCTCTGGATTCTGTTGGCGGTCGCCGCGGTCGCCTACATCGCCGCCGGGCTGTCCCGTGTCAGCTTCAACGTGGACATCCTGCGCCTGCTCCCCTCCCATCTGCGCCAGGTCGAGGGCCTGTCCATTTTTCTCAAGAACTTCGCGCTTCCCAACGAGCTGATCGTCACCGTCGAGGCATCCGATCCCGGGGTTGCGGAGGAGGCCGCCGACAAGCTCGCCATGACGCTGCGGGCGCGGCCCGACCTCGCGAGCCGGGCCATGGCGCGATCCCCTTGGGAGGACGATCCGTCAAGCCTCTCGGAGTTTCTGACATTTCTTCTCCTGAACCAGCCTGCCGACAAGATGGGCGAGATCCAGAGGAAACTCGCCCCCGGCCGGGTCCGGGAAACCCTGCAGGAGACAAAAGACACGCTCGGCGCGAGCGTCTCGCCCGCCGACATCGCGCTCCTGAGCTACGATCCCTTCGGCCTTTCCTCGTCGCTCTCGGGGTCCGGGATGCCCGGCGGGATGCGGAAATCCGAATTCTCCTCGGCCGATGGAAAATTCCGGGTCGTCTATGTCGAGGCCGCGCACCCGTTTTCAAACTACAAGCAGACCGCCGGGTGGTTGAAGCAGGTCCGCGAAATCTGTTCCGGCTCGGTTGCCGGCATGCCGGTCCGCCTGGGCTTCACCGGCGAGCCCGCATTTGTCGCCGAGATCTCGACGGGAATGGAATGGGACATGGCCACTTCCGCGATCTCCACGCTCGTGCTCATCAGCCTGATTTTCTGGGTTTGCTACGGGCAGATCGCGCCGCTTCGCTGGCTCATGTTCATGCTGCTTCTGACCTTCGTGCTTTCTCTCGCGACGGCCGGGCTGTTTTTCAGCCAGATCACCATCATCGGGGTCGGCTTCGCGTCGGTGATGATCGGGCTGAGCGTGGATTACGGGTATTTGATTTACCAGCAATCGCTGCGCAACGCGGGGACGGTGCGCCAGCTTCAGTGGCAGTGTCTCCAGAATATCACCTGGACCGCCAGCACGACCGCCGCAGCCTTTTTTGCCCTTAACCTGAGCAGTCTGCCCGGGCTCTCGCAGCTTGGAAACATGGTGGGGATCGGCGTCTGCATCGGCGCGTTTGTGATGATCGGGGTCTTCGCGCCGATTTCCATGCGGCTCCGTCATGGGCCCGCGCAGTCCCGGCCCTCGCGGCTCGACCCGCTCTTCGCATCCCCGCGCTTTGCCGTGGCCGGCGAGCGGGTCGCCGTGGGGATGGTTGTCCTGCTGTTGGGCGCGCTGCTTCTCAAGGGATTCCCGGAAACCGATTTTTCCCCGTCCACATTCCGGGCGCGGAAGAGCGGTGCCCAAGCCTCACTGGAGGAACTCTATAGCCGACTGACCGACGACCGGGGGCTCCTCAGCCTGATCGTCACGGGCAGAAATGAAGCCGAGGTACTGGCCAGGTTGCAGGGCGTTCAACCCCGCTTGGACGACGCCGTCAAGCGGGGGGACTTGAAACACTGCTTTTCGCCCCTTTCCCTGTGGCCCGATGCCGCCCGCCAGCGCGAAAACCTTGCCATCCTCGGATCGCTGGCCGGCGAACTCCCCCGCTTGAAGCGGGCCCTGGACGAAAGCGGGTTCACCGGCGAGGCTGCCGCTCTCACTACCGCGGTTTTCGAGCGGGCCGGTTCCTGGCAGCATCGCCCGGTTCCGATCTGGCCGGAAAACGAAACCAGCCGGTGGATTTTCCGGCGGCTGGCCCGCCACCAGGAGGGGAATTTTCTCGCGCTCGGGATGGTCGAACCGGTTCCGGGCCGGGAGAACGAGCTCGCCTCCTCGATCCAGGGGGAAGGCGTTTTCCTCGTCAGTTGGGGCGCGCTCGGGGCGGAGTTGAAACGCACGATGCCCCGCGAAATCCTTCTGGTCTCTCTCGGCCTCATCGCCGGGATCCTCCTGATTTTGGCAGTCGGCCTGCGGGATTTGCGGGCTCTTCTGTTATTTGTCGCCACGACCGTCCTCGTGCTTGTTTGCCTCGCCGGGGCGATGTCCCTGCTGGGCATGACGTGGGGGTTTTTCAACCTGGCCGCCGTGCTTCTTCTTCTGGGAACAGGCACCGATTACAGCATCCTTCTCCTTCTCGCTCTGAGGCGCAACGGCGGGGACACCGCGGGCGCGAGGAGGGAGCTGGGGCTCGTGATCTTCCTGTGCTGCACCTCCGCCGCCGCGGGGTTTGGCTCGCTCGGCTGGGCCAGCAACACCGGGCTCTCGACCCTCGGAAAAACCTGCGCGCTCGGGCTGCTCATCGACGGGATGATCTCCCTGTTTCTCCTGCCGCAGGCCTGGGATATTTTCCTGCCGCGCCGGGCCGCGCCCCGCTCTACTGTCGCTTGATTTTTCCGCTGGCGGTCCGGGTGATTTCCTCCACGAAAGCGATCTCGACAGGAACTTTGTAGCGGGCTATCCGGCTCCTGCAAAACGAGAGGATCTCCCGCGGTGTCGGCGGTGTCGCGCCCCGCACGGGCACGAGCTCCGCGGCGGGAACCATGCCGAATGTGGGATGCGGGCGGCCGAAAACGCGGGCATCGGCGATGGCGGGGTGCTTGCGCAGAACCTCCTCGACCTCTTCGGGGAAAAATTTCATCCCGCCGACGCTGATGACCGAACGGCTGCGGCCGACGAGGTAAAGGCGGCCGTCGGCATCCGTGCGCGCGATATCTCCGGTCGAAAACCAGCCGTCTTTCGTGGCCGCGGCGCGGTTCTGCCATGGCTCTATGTAGGCATCAAACATGCCGGGCCCTTTCAGAAAAAGTTCCCCTTGCTCGCCGGTTCGCACGACATCCCCCTGCGGGTTGCGCAATTCCGATTCGAAGGCCGGCTGCACCGGCCCGACCGACGCAGGGCTGATCCGTGCGTCCGGAACATTCAGGCAGGGAAGACCGACCTCTATGATGCCGAGCGCCTGCGAAGGATACACCCCGAAAGCCCTGTCGAAAGCCTCTCCCGTTTCCGGCGCGAGCGACGTGGTCGTCGAGACCGCAAGCCGCAGCGACGGCCAGCGGGTTTGGCCGGCATCGGTCGCCAGCAATTCATAGTGGAATGGCGCGGCATAAATGACTGTCGCCCGATGGCGCGTGGCAGCCTCCAGAATGTCTCCCGCCAAATGCGATGCGGGCAGGACCACCGTGGCACCATTCCAGAGATAGAGAATAATCGAGACCGCGAAGTGATGCGACATCGCGAGCACCCAGAGCACGCGGTCCCCCGGGCCGATCTTCAAACCTGCGTTGGCGGCTTCCACTCGCTCCCGGAGGCTGTCGTGAGAGAGCACGACGCCCTTGCTTTGTCCCGTCGTGCCGGAACTGAAGCGGATAAACGCGGGGTTGAGCGCGGCGAGCGCATCCGCCCACGCGGGCGCGACGCCACGGCTCAGGGCAACAAGGTCGAATGCGAGCGTTCCTTCCCCCTCGTGCCCCGAAAGGACCAGGAATTCCAGGCCGATCGTCGAGGCCAGCGATTCCCGCTCGGAAGGCGCGAGCTCGGGGGCGATGGGCACAAAACACGCGCCGGCACGCAGGATGCCCAATGCCAGCGCAATGTAGGCGGCCCCGTCCCGCGATTGCAGCCCGATGCGCGGGGCCGCCCGTCCGGCAATGGCTTCGCGCAGCCGGGTCGCAACCGCCGCGCTCCGCTCGTCGAGATCCCGATACGACGTGGCCGCGGTCCCCTCGACCACCGCGATGCTCTCCGGATTTGCCCGGGCAAAAATGCTTTCGGCGATATTGAAACGCCCGTTCATTCCGGTCGAAAAACCGCTCTCGGCGGGTAATGTGTCCATACAGATGCCCCCAATTCCTAGCTTCTCCCACACCCGATTGGGAACATTTTCTTGCACTCTTCGGAGCAACCAATTTTTCCTTGCACGTCCTTCCATGACCGCATAATAGTGTCCGCATGGACGCGCTGCGAGATACCGCGGAAATATTTCCGGCCTACGAACAGTTGCTGGATGCGCGCAATATCCCGGCCAAAGCATGGATCACCACCGCCGAACCGGAAACACGCCGACGATCTCGCGGGCGGATGTGGGGACGTTCACATGCCCGAAGCCCAGAAAATACCCCAACGCCTCCCGCGAATAGCCCTGGCAGTTCCTCTTCCCCTCCGCAACCCTTTGCAAGACCTGCTCGGACATACCGACGTGTCCACCACCATGATTTCCCTCCGTTCATTAACTGCAATTGCTTGGTTCTGCATTGTCGGAGAGATTTTTTGTTCGCCTGTCACCGATTTGAGTTCACCGTCGCAGGAGATTAGAGACTCGGCTGCTAAAGTTCTTCGTGATGACTACCATATGCCCAGTCGTAAGCGCTGGGAACCTATTCTTGCAGCGATCAAGATTGGAGATCACTACGAGAAGATTATGGAGATAATACGCCCTTTCAAAGCCACTCCAGAAATGTGTGTGGCAGGCGGCAGCACTTCGTCTGAAAATTATCGCCTCGACGATTTATGGCTATTATCATGTCTGTTTCGAACTTCCGAGCACACGCTCATTCGATGTGGCTTGACTGATTTCTGGCGAAATATTTGGGTTGCACCACCACCTCATTTTACTGGTATTTGGACTACATATTACGCTAATGGTCAACGAAGCCATGAAATCCATTATGTGAATGGAGCCTATGAAGGAGCGTTTACTACGTACGGCCCAGACGGTTCCAGCACCTCCGTTACGCAAGAGCATAATAAACCATGAAACAAACAATGCCTAACGGTAAGGGGTGTAGCGGAGGCGAGGCACGAGCCCTCCGACTGAGTGGAAATGGGAAATGGGGTCAGTCAAAGATATCTGACAGAATCTTTTTCGCCTTCTCGTATTTTTTCCGTCGCGGCCCCTTTGCGCTGCGGATCCGACGGAGTTGCTGGGAGACATTAGCCGCGCTTTTCATTTTTAATTCCCTGGCAGTCCAGGCTTGTGGCGCGCTGGTTTTGGTCGAGAGCAATTCCGCCAGTGCGACTTTGCTGGCATCCGAGCCGGACACCTTGTCGAGGTCCGCAACTTTGAGTTGAAGGAGTTTCATCCCCTTCTTGAGAATCCGCTCCGCTTCCTCCGCGTCGTGGGCCCGATAAACCAAGCCGGAGCGGTAGGCGGCGTTTCGGCGCGACTTGATGAGGCCCTTGCCGAGAGCGAGCGCCTTTTCGGCGAACGCCTGCGAACCCCAATACCAGCCCCGCCGCAAATGGCTCAAGCGCGCATCCATTGTCGCCGGCGCAGGCACGACGCCGGCGGATTCCATTTCTTCTCTCGCGCGTTTGTCAAGCCGCTCCACAAACTCCCTTCGTCCGGCCGCCGTATCCCTCAGGCCGAACGCCTCGAAACCGGCTGCCACACACGCCCACGGAAATCGCTTTCTGTCTCCACCCGCATAGACCGTTCGTACGCTGCTCCAAGGGTAATCCCCGACGCTGCCGCCATCAGCTACTTTCACCGCCCTGGCACGTGCCGGATTGAGGTGAATGTAATCGAGCAATGCCGTGAAATAATCCACGCTCCCGCCCTCAACCAGCACGGCCTTGTAGCGGTCACCGAAAACCCGCCCCCAGAGCCCGTGCTTCGTGTTGAGGCGGCGGGTGTAGGTGTTCTGGAGCCATTTCATTCCCTCCACAAGATTCGGTTCCGGCGTCTCGATCAGAAGGTGGTAATGATTGCTCATCAGAACCCAGGCATGCACCCTCCAACCGGTCCGCCCGCAGGCGTCCGATAGAGTTTTGAGGAAAAATCGGCGGTCGTCGTCGTTGAAATAAATATCCTCCCGGCGGTTGCCGCGCGCCATCACGTGATAATACGCTCCCGCAAATTCCACCCGGATGCCTCTTGCCATGCGCAAAACCTGAACCAATTCCAGAAACTGTCAAGAATCTTTGACTGACCCCTTTCGCTCTTTCCTTTCGTGACCCCTTTCGCTCTTTCGCTCGACCGCCTGCCCTCAAGGTGCGCGTTTCTTTCGACGAGCACCACGCGGGCACCGGTCCGCGCCGCTGCGACGGCTGCGGCAATCCCGGCGCTCCCTCCGCCGACAACGGCTACGTCGGCGCGCGTTCCGCGTGTTTGCTTTGCCGGATATCCGGGCCGTCCCGGCCGAGGAGATCGTCCCGCAACCTGGCGAGGACCGCGTCCACCTCCCCCTCCGAGACAGAGCCTTCCCTCCACGAAAAAGTCGCATTGAGCCGGCCGTTGAAGAGCCCGAAAAAGAGGCCGGAGCCCGGCGGTGCCGACACCGAAGGGATATGGTATGCGTTCGTGACGGACGCGCCAAACACGCTTTCGAGATTTGCCGAAAACTCCCCGGTGAACGAGTGGAAGAACGAGGTGATTTCTCCCCGGAATTGTTGCGCCAGGAACCGGATGTAAACAGGAGCCGGGACGATGCTCATGAGCTCCAGCACCGCCGTGAACGAGCGGTCCAGCCGGGCGCGGGTCATCTCCTCAAATTGCCTCTGGGCGCACATTGCTGCCGTCTCGATGGATTTCAAATCCTCCCGCTCCAGCGCGAAAAACAGGATGGTCACGCAGTTCTGGAACGGCGAGTTTCCTCGCCCTTTTTTGCGCACCTGGACGGGAATGCTCACGACGTAGTGCTCGGGGTCTTCCCCGCGCAGGAGGAATGCCTCGCGGTGGGCGCGCAGCGCGCAGGCCAGATAGAACCCCAGGCTGAACAGCGGCCCGGTCGTCTCCTCCATCCGGGCCTGGATCCTCTTCGTGGAATCCCGGTCAAAATTCAGCATCCGGAATTTGAGGCGGCCCGGGCGCGGGCGCGGGCCGGCGAGAGAAGCGTAGTGGTTTCGCGTGAGCTCTGAAAACCGCGCGACGACCGGTCCCGCCTCCGAAACGAGATCCCGGAGGCGCAGCACGGGGTGGCGGGGACTCGCGGCGGCAGGAGGAGCCGCGCCGGGCGCGGTGCCGAGGGGCGGCCTGTTCACCAGCGCGTCAACCAGAAATTCCGCGCCCTTGCCATCAAAGAGGAGGTGGGTCCAGGTGAGAACCAGCAGGCTCCCTCCGCCGCGCAGGAAAATCAGATCGATGTGCAGGTTCCTGAGCCCGTCCCGGAAGCCGAGAGGCTGGTTCAGGACATGATCCACCCAGTCCCCTTCCGAAAGGACTTCCGTCGCCTGCCGGCCTTCGGGGACGCGTGCCCCTTTTTCGGCCCAGAGATTGACCGGCAGTTTGCCTCCGGTCACCCGTTTGTCCTCGCGCCATGTCACCAGAAGATTGAGTGGATTACGCCGGGCCCTGGCGTTCAGCAAGGGGTAGGCCGCCGCGAGCCGTGCCGCCGATTCCTCGAGGCGGGCGATGTCGGGAACCGAGTCCAGCCGGAGATGGGTCTGGCCGATCAGCCCGTGCTGGCCATTCCGGCGCATCATGCTTTCGAGAGTGTGGACGAAACAGTCGGCTCCCGTCAAACGGGCGAGCGCCTTGCTGAAGAAATTGCCCGGCATCAGAAGTGGTCCCCGGTCATGGAGACCGATCAGCCGGCGGCCTCCGAGTCCATCAGGCGCGCCAGGTCGTCGATCGAGGAAAAATGTTCCCGCGTGAGCTTCGCCGCCGGAAGCTGCACCCCGAAATTCTGCTCGATGAGGAGCAGAAGCTGCATGATGGCCATGGAATCCAGCCCCGCATCAAAGAGGTTCGATTGCGCGTTGAAGCCCGGGCCGACTTCCAGAATATCCTGGGAGACGATTTCCAGAAGCTTCGTCTTCCTTGAACACTGAGGGTCATCTGATATAGCCATGGCTGGAATGAATCGCTTGCAGAGTTCAAAAATCCGCCCTCCAAGTCAACTGATTAGGCGTCTATGAGCGGCCCGCCCGAGGGTGCCGGCGGCGGGGAACTGGCCGTTTGTCTGTCATCTTCACACGCCGGGTTTCTGGTGCACGCGGGATTTCTCGGCGGGTTGGACAGGCTCGGCATGCATCCCCGGCACATCAGCGGGGCCTCCTCGGGAGCCTTTGTCGGCGGCCTTTATGCGGCCGGATTTTCGCCGGAGAAAATCAAGGCGATCCTGAGCGACCGGGCGATGAACCGCGCGTTTTGGGAATGGAGGGGACCCCTGCGCGCCCTGGCCATGCTGGCAAACCTCGGCGGGTTCACCGGATTTCTCACCGGGAAACATGTCGCGCGCTACCTGGGAAAGTTTCTCGGGGACCTGCGCATCGAAGACTGTCGCGAGGCCGAGCTTTCCATCGCTGTCACCAACCTGACACAGCATTGCACCGAGATTGTGCGCCGCGGCCCGCTCAAGGAATTCATCATAGCCAGCTGTGCCGTCCCCTGTATTTTTCGCGCCTATCGAATCGGGGCGAACCTCTACTGGGACGGGGCGGTCGCCAATTCGTCCCCGCTCTCCCATCTCGTCGAAGATCCCCGCATCGGCACCATCGTCGTCCATGTCGTCAACCATCCGGACCATCCCCCGGACAAGCGCGCGCGGACAATTTCAGACGCGCTCGGCCGCTCGCACCAGATCGTCACCGACCGGCTGCTCGCGATCGGCGTCGAGAGCGGCCTCCGCCAGGGGAAGCGGATGGTTGTCCTGACAAGCGAGGTCCCGCGTTTTCGTTTCGGCTCCCGGAAGGCCGTCGAGCCGTTCTTCTCCGCCGGGCAGTCCCTCGCGGAAAACAGCCGGGAGGTGCTCCTGGAGGCTGTCCGGAGCCGCCGGGGCGGGGCATTCGCGGAATAAACCCGAGCCTTGCGGCGGACGGGGAAATGGGCTATGCAGAGGGGCTTGCCCGATGATCAAAGTGGAACAACTGACAAAGTGCTACGGCCCGGTGAAGGCCGTGGACTCGATTGATTTCGAGGTGGCCAAAGGCGAGATCGTCGGGTTTCTCGGGCCGAACGGGGCGGGGAAAAGCACGACGATGAAAATCCTGGCCGGCTTCCTCCCTCCGACCTCCGGGCGCGCGGAGGTGGCCGGGCGGGATGTCTTCAGCGAGTCCCTCCGGGCGCGCGAGCACATCGGGTATCTGCCGGAGAATGTCCCGCTGTATCCCGACATGCGGGTGCACGAATATCTCCGCTACCGCGCGGCGCTCAAGGGTGTTCCCGGCCGCCGGATGAACGAGCGGGTGGGGGATGTCCTCGAACTGTGCGGCCTCGGCGACGTGGAAAAAAAAATCATCGGGAGGCTCTCGAAAGGATACCGCCAGCGGGTCGGGCTGGCCGACGCCATGGTCCACGAGCCGGATCTGCTGATCCTCGACGAGCCGACGATCGGGCTGGACCCGAACCAGATCCGGCTGGTGAGGGACTTGATCCGCAATCTCAAGCGGCACCACACGATCCTTCTTTCCACCCACATTCTCCCCGAGGTCGAGATGCTTTGCTCGCGGGTGATCATCATCAACAAGGGCCGGATCGAAGCGCTCGACAGCCCGCAGAACCTGCGGGCCAGGCTCGGGGTGGCCGGCCAGATCTTTCTGGAGGCCCGCGTGCCCGATGCCAAGGCGGCGGCGGCGGAGATCCGGCGGATTGCGGGGGTGGATTCCGTGACTGCCCGCGCGGACGGTGCCTGGGCGATTTTCACGATTCAACCCGCCCCGGGGGCTGATCCGAGGGAGGCGCTCTACGAGCATGCCGTGGCGGCGAAGTGGCCGCTGCGCGAGCTCAGCCGGTCGGCGGTCTCGCTGGAACAGGTCTTCGCGGAAGTCACCCACGCGGAGGAAAACTGAGACGATGCGAAGATTCCTGACACTGCTCGGCCGCGAAGTGGGAAGCGCCTTCCACCAGCCACTCGCCTATGTCGTCCTGTTTTTTTTCCTTTTGATCAGCGGGTTCAACTTCCACGCGGGGGTCACCCTGCTCAACAAGTCCGCCGGTTCGACCACGATGGTCGAGGCGTTTTTCAACACGGTTTACTTCTGGTTCGCGTTCGTCCTCGTCTTCCCGCTGATCACGATGCGGGTCTTCGCGGAGGAGGTGAAACTGGGGACGATCGAGACCCTGATGACCGCTCCGGTGCGGGACGGTCAGGTGGTCTTCGCAAAATATTTCGGCGCGCTGTTCTTTTATTTGGTCCTCTGGGTCCCGAGCCTTCTTTACTTTTTTGTTTTCCAGTGGATCACGGCCATGAGCGCCGCCGGCGCAGCGGGCTCGTATCTCGGGGCGTATTCGATGCTCGTCCTGATCGGCATGTTCTACACGGCGATCGGGTGCCTGGCCTCGGCGCTGACCGACAACCAGATCGTCGCCGCGGTGATCGCCTTCGCGGGGATCCTCGCGCTTTTCTTCCTCGGGCTTCTCTCGCTTTTTCTCCCGGGTGCCGGGCCGTTCGTCCGCGAGCTGACCTACTATGTTTCTCCCGTCCAGCACATGATGGATTTTTCCCGCGGGATCTTTGACACTCGACCGGTCGTCTTTTATCTCAGCTCGACCCTGCTCGTCCTGTTCGCGGTCTTCCAGGTTTTCAAATACCGGCGATGGAAGTCATGAACCGCATCCCCCGCACAGGCATCAGGATCAGCATCGGGCTCCAGGTTCTCGCGATGCTGGTCCTGTTCGCGGCCGTGAACTACCTCGGCTTCGAATACTACACGCGGGCCGACTGTTCGAGGTCGCAGAAATTCGCCCTCTCCCCCCAGACCCGGCGGGTCATCCGGGAATTCAAGAAGCCGGTGAACATCCTCGTGATCTCGTCGCCGACGTTCCTATCCCCGGTGACTCAGATCCTGGGGGACGTGCGGAATCTCCTCGCCGAGATCCAGTATTCCGGCCGCGAGCGGATCGCCATCGAGTTTGTCGACCCGACACGCGACCTCGCCCGCATGCGCGAGCTGCAGGGAAAATACAAATTCACCAATGCCGACAGCCTCATCATCCTGGACTGCGACGGGCGCACCCGGTTCTTGAACATCGGGGACATGGCGGATTTCGACATGCGTCCCGCGGCGCAGGGAGAGGCCCCGCGGCTGATTGCCTTCCGGGGCGAGCAAGTTCTCACCGGGGCCATGATCGGCCTGCTGCAGCCGGAATCGCAGGTGGTTTATTTTTTGCAGGGACACGGGGAGCCCCCGCTGGGATCCGCGTCGCCGGTGGCCGTCCTCGCCGATTACATCCGGAAGCAAAACGCGAAAGTCGATGCGCTCTCGCTGGCCTCCGCCGATGCGGTGCCCGCTGATGCCGCGGCGCTGGTGGTCTTGTCGCCGAAGTTTGATCTGGACGAGAGGGAAACGGCGGTTCTGTCGGCATGGCTCAAGCTCCGTGGCAGGCTGCTCGTTCTTCTGGATCCGGATGCGAAGACCCCCCGCCTGCATTCCCTTCTCGCAGCGGACGGGATCGTTCCCCAGGATGACCGGGTTCTCCGGACCGTGAAACTTCCGTTCGCGACAGGGATCTTGCGGGAGGTGACCGGCGAAATTCTGCCTACCACGGAATTCACGCGGAGACTGGAAGGCGCGACGGTCCTCTTCGCGGGCGCGACCCAGTCCCTCAAGCTGGAGCAGGAAATGGCGGAAAAGCAAAAAATCCTCATCAGGCCGCTGATCCAGGCCGCGGAGGAATTCTGGGGCGAAACCAACTACGCTCCCAACCAGCCCCAAGGGGTGCATTACGACGACGGCATTGACCACGGCCAACCGCTCTACGTGGCTGCCTCGGCCGACCGCGGCGGGGTCGAGGACGACCGCGTCAAGGTCCAGACATCCCGGCTCATCGTTGTGGGAAGCTCGCAATTTGCATTCGACGCCTCGGCCACTCCCCCAGGCATGGATTTCCTCCTTTCCTCGATCAATTCGCTTCTGGATCGCGGCAAGCTTTCCGGCGTCACCGCGAAGTCGGTGACGCACTTCGCTCTCAACCTCACGGATGAGCAGCTCGGCCGCATCGCGCTTTGCACGATGGTTATCTTGCCGGGGCTCTGCGGCTTGGCCGGGATTCTCGTCTGGTGGAGGCGCAGAAAATGAACCGCTGGGCGACGGGGTTCCTGCTCGTTGCCGCGGTCGCGGCGGTTGTTTGCGCGGTCGTTTTTGTCCCGCTCAAGGCGCGCGGGGGGAAGGCCGTTGGCTCGGCGCTTTTTGATTTCGACCCGGATGACATCAGCCAGATCAAAATCACCAACGGGGACGACGTGATCGAGTTCCGGCGCACCGAGGACGGCTGGTATATCGGCCCCGAGCCAAAAGACCGTGCCTCCGTCGATGCCGTCCGACGCTTGTTCGAAACGGCGCTCAGCACGCCGATCCTCGACAAAATCGATGCCGGGGAGATCGGCGGCGACCGCGACCGCCTCGCCCTTTACGGGCTGAAAAAAAGCCGCGTGCAATTTGATTTCATCGGCGACCGGGATCTCTCTCTCCTCATCGGAAAGGACGCCGCCGACGAGAGCCGCTCGTATGTCCGGTTTGAGGGTTCGCGGGATATCTATCTCATCCCCGATGCCTTGGTGAACCTGATCCTGAGCCCCCCTCAGGATTTCCGCGACCGGATGCTGGCGCGGCTCCGTCCGGACCGGGTGGACCGGATTGTCATCAGCCGGCCGGCCGGAGAGATCGAGCTGAGGAGGGAGGCCTCGGGGTGGCAGATTCTCAAGCCGCTTTCGGCGCCGGGGAGCACAGCCGCGATCGATGCCCTGCTGGAAAAAATTTTGAAATTGCGGATCGAGGGGTTCGCATTGAGTGCCGATCCGGGAGTGGCGGGGCTTTCCGAGCCGGCCGCCGAGATCCAGCTCTTCGGCGAGGGAGGGAGCACGCCCGAGACGATCCGGGTGGGCTCCTCTTCACCGCAGGGCGGTGTCTATGCCCGCCTGGAGCCCCGGGGAGTGACCGTGCGGCTCCCTTCCTCGATCCATGACATGCTGGGCTTCGACCTCGCTTCGCTGCGCGACAACGCCCTGGCCCGCATCAACCTCGATCTCGTCGATATGATCCGCGTGACAACATCCACCTCGAGCTTCGCATTGAAACGCAGGGACAAAGGCTGGGTCATCGGGGACAAGCCCGCGAATGCCGCGGCCGTTCAAAACATGGTGGATGCCTTCGCGTCGGTCCAATCCGCGCGATTCGAGCCCGCGACCACGGGAGTTCTCGACCAGACCGGGTTGTCCCATCCGCCGCTCGCCGTGGAATTTTTCGCGGTGGTCTCGGAAAACACGCCGGAGACAGCCGCCGGCAGCCAGCTTGTGGCCGGGCTGAAATTCGGGGCGAAACAGGCGGACGGCCTCGTGCCGGCCCTCAAAACGGGATCGCCCGAAATCGCCTTCGTCCCCGAAAAACTCCTCGAGGCCGTCCCGCCCGAAGAATCTTCTTGGCTGGCACCGTAGGCGCTTGTCAATCCCGCCCGATCCCTTTTTCCTTCCACCATGACATCCGCCCAAATCCGCCAGTCGTTCCTGGATTTTTTCCGCGAGAAGCAGCACACGATCGTCCCGTCGTCGTCGCTGATGCCCGACAGCCCGAATCTCCTCTTCACCAATGCGGGCATGAACCAGTTCGTGCCCGTTTTCCTCGGGGAGAAGAAAGCCGACGTGAGCCGGTGGGGCGGGGCCATCGCGGGCAGCGACACCCGGGCGGCCGACACCCAGAAATGCATCCGCGCCGGCGGCAAGCACAACGACCTCGACGACGTCGGGCTCGACACTTACCACCACACGTTTTTCGAGATGCTCGGGAACTGGAGCTTCGGCGACTACTTCAAAAAGGAGGCGGTCGAGTGGGCGTGGGAGCTGGTGGTCGGGCGGTGGAAATTTCCGCCACAGCGTCTCTACGCGACGATTTACCAGCCCGACAAATCCCTCGGGGATCCCGCGGAGCGCGATGAGGAAGCCTTCAATTTCTGGGCGGAAAAATTCCGGGGCGCCGGCCTCGACCCGGCGGTCCACATCATCAACGGCAACAAGAAAGACAATTTCTGGATGATGGGCGAGACCGGCCCGTGCGGCCCATGCTCCGAGCTGCATATGGACCTGACGCCCGCTGGCGACACCAAGGGTGCGCTCGTGAATAAAGGCAGCGCCGAGTGCATCGAGATCTGGAACCTCGTGTTCATCCAGTTCAACGCCAACCCGGACGGCTCGTTCACGCCGCTCCCCGCGCAGCATGTCGATACTGGTCTGGGATTCGAGCGCGTCGCCTCGATCATCCAAGGGACGAAAGGCTTCAGCGATTTCGCGAATGCGAAGATCTCGAATTACGAGACCGACATTTTCCGCCCGATTTTCGACGTGATCGAGACGCTGAGCGGAAAAACCTATGGGTCCACACTTCCTGCAGCAGGCAGCACGGGCGAAAGCGAGCAGGAAAAAATCGACGTGGCCTTCCGCGTCATCGGCGATCATATCCGCACGCTCGGCTTCGCCATCGCCGACGGTATCCAGCCCGGCAACACCGACCGCAATTACGTCCTGCGCCGCATCCTCCGCCGCGCGGTCAAATACGGGCGCACGCTCGGCTTCCACGAACCGTTCTTTTACAAGCTTGTCGATGTCCTGGCCCGGAACATGGGCGATGTCTTTCCGGAAATCCGCGCGAAGCAGAAGCATGTCGAGGAAGTGCTGAAGCGCGAAGAGGAGGCGTTCAACAGGACTCTGGACAAGGGGATCGCTTTGTTCGAGGTCGAAGCCGCACAATTGCTGGGGAGCGCGCGCGACCCGCGTGCAGTTTTCGGCGACCCGCCGGAAACTTTGTCTCAATCCGCCGAAGGCACACTTTATTCCAAGCGACGCCTCCCGCACTTCGAGCGCCCATGGGGAAAATACGCCGTCTCCTATTCCACGCACGAAAGACATCCCCTGTCAGATCCCGAGCGCGACATCGTCCTTGAGTGCCTCAAATTCCCGCATCAGCAGGGAAAATATCTCCTCTATGTGGCCTGCGTGATGCCCGATCACGTCCACCTGATTTTTGAACCCCAGGTGAAAGAAAACGACCCGGACGGCAACCCCGTCTTCCATTCCTTGGCCGAGATTTTGCAGAGCATCAAATCGGTCTCGGCGCACCGGATCAACAAGCTCAGGGGCCTCGAAGGGCCGGTCTGGGACAAGGAATCATTTGACCGTCTGATCCGATCGGAATCGGATCTGCAGGAAAAGTTTTCCTATATTTGCCGAAATCCCTGGGAGGCGAAGGTTGTTGGTGGACGGCAGGATTATCGTTGGTTGTGGACGTTGGAGGGGGGGCCGTCGGGCGGGTCGCCCGACGGGGCACGCGAGTCGCGTGCGCTCCCCGGAATTTCCGGCGCGTTCGCGTTCCGGCTTTACGACGAGCAGGGGTTTCCGCTCGATCTCACCGAACTGATGGCGCGGGAACGCGGGCTCACTGTGGATGTCGCGGGTTTTGAGAAACTCATGAACGAGCAGCGGGTGCGCGCGCGGGCCGCGCAGAAGAAGCAGGTGATCGAGCTCTCGGAAATCGAGACGAAGGAGCCGACGAAGTTTGTCGGATACGATTTGCTTTCGACGCCTGCAAAGGTTCTTGAAGTCGTCAGTCTCAAGGACAAGACCGCCGTGGTCCTGGATGCGAGTGCGGCGTATGCCGAGATGGGCGGCCAAGTGGGCGACACCGGCGAACTCGCCCACGGTGCCGATGTCTGGCGCATCGCCGGCACGCAGAAGACCGGCCATACATGGCTGCATTTTCTGGATTCGGACGACGCGCCGCCGATCGGGGCTGCGGTGACGCTCACTGTCGATGTGCCGCGGCGTGCAGCGATCCAGCGGCACCACTCGGCGACCCACCTGCTGCACTGGGCGCTGCACGAGGCCGTCTCGCGCGATGCCACGCAGAAGGGTTCGTTTGTCGGCCCGGAAAAACTGACATTCGATTTCAATGGCCAGGCGCTCACGCCCGCGCAGGTGCGCGACATCGAGCGGCTCGTGAACGAGCGCATCGTCGAAAATTCTGCCGTCTCGTGGATCGAGGTGCCATATGCGGACGTGCGCGGACGCGCGGACATCATGCAATTTTTCGGCGACAAATACGGCGAGGCCGTGCGAGTCGTTCAGATCGGCGGGGCCTCTCATGCGCTCGACGGGTATTCGATGGAGCTCTGTGCCGGGACACACACGAGGGCGACCGGCGAGATCGGGTTGTTCCGCATCCTCGGGGAATCCGCCATCGCGGCCGGTGTCCGCCGCATCGAAGCGATCGCCGGTCTGGAGGCCAGCGCCCATGCGGTCCGGGACGGCGAACGGCTTGTTTCCATCGCGGGCCAACTCAACAGCCCGGTTGCTGAGGTCGAGAAAAAAATCGAGGCTCTGCTTGCCCACCACAAAGACTTGGAAAAAGCGCTGAAGGCCGCCCGCGCCCGCGAGGCGGCTGCCCGCGCCAAGGATCTTGTCGGACGCACGGAGAAGGTCGGAGAGATTCCGTTTCTCGCTGTTGACCTCGGTCCGGTCGATGGCGACTACCTGCAAGCGGTCGCCGATGCGCTCAAAGGGGAATTCTCCGGCGTTTGCCTTTTTGCGGGAACCGCCAACAACGCCGTCGCGCTCGTCGCCACCGTCTCTCCGGAGTTCACTTCGAGGGTGCAGGCGGGAAAGGTCATCCAGGCTGTCGCACCGCTTGTCGGCGGAAAAGGCGGAGGCAAGCCCGATGCCGCGCGCGGCGGAGGAAAAGACCCCGCGATGGTGCCGCAGGCGCTCGCGCACGCGAGGACCCTGCTTGCTTGAATGCCCAATCCTTACGAAACAGAAAAGCTCGTCGCGGAGTATCTCTTCTTTCATTACGCGGATGAAGACGAGGTTTCCGGTGGACGCCCGGTCCCACGTGAGGCTCTCAGCTTCCCCGTCCGCGTCGTGACCGAACTGGCCGATCCGTCGCGGGCTCCCCGCACGGCGCTGGACCTCGGATGCGCTGTTGGACGCTCGTCGTTCGAGTTGGCGCGCATCGCACAGTCGGTGGTCGGCATTGATTTCTCGTCCGCGTTCATCCGCTCCGCTGAAACTCTGAAGCGCGAGGGACGGCTGGCCTATCAGGTGTTGGTCGAGGGCGAGCGCACGGTGCCGTTCACCGCCCGCGTCCCGGCCGGCGTCGATGTTTCCCGCGTCAGTTTTGAGACCGGAGACGCGACGGCTTTGCGGGCGGATCTGGGAAGCTTCGACCTCGTGCTTGCCGCCAACCTGCTCTGCCGGCTGCCGGAGCCCGCGAAATTTCTCCGGTTCCTTCCCGGTCTGGTGGCGCCGGGCGGACAACTCCTCCTGACCACCCCGTTTTCATGGCTTCCGGAATTCACTGCGCCCGAGCAATGGATTGGCGGCAGGCCGGCGACGGGACCGTCATGGGATGCGCTTTGCAAAGCCCTCGAACCGCATTTCGAATTGCAACTCTCGAAAGACATGCCCTTCTTGATCCGTGAACACGCCAGAAAATTCCAATACGGAGTCCCTCTCGGATCCCGGTGGATCCGCAGGCCGTGACTGGGAGGCCCGCTACCAGGCGGGCGACACGCCGTGGGACAAAGGCCGCGCCCACCCCGCGCTGGTCCAGTGGCTTTCCGAAAACCGCCTGACCGGTTCGATCCTCGTTCCGGGCAGCGGGCCGGGACATGATGTGAGGGTCCTTGCGGCAGACCCGCAGGCGAAGGTGATCGGGTTGGACATTGCGCCGTCTGCAAAGGCGACCGCCGATCGGTTTCCAAAAGCGGGGAACGAGATCTTCCTGACCGCGGATTTTCTTTCCGGCTCCGCGTTTGCCGCGGGTTCGTTCGATGCGGTTTTCGAACACACCTGCTTCTGCGCGATTTCGCCGGAGAGACGGGCCGACTACGCCCGCGCGGTTTCGATGGCCCTCAAGCCGGGCGGGTTGTTCCTGGCGATCTTCTACAGGAATCCTTCGGATCGCGGAGAACCCGGCCCGCCTTTTGGCTGCACGATGGATGAAGTGGATGCCTTGTTCGGAAAGGAATTCGTGCCCCTCGACGAAAGAACCAACATCCCGACATTCGAAGGCCGCGAAGACCGCGAGGTCCTGCGCCTGATGAGGCGAGCTGATCAGGGTGCTCCCTCGCGGATTTTCGGATTCGAAGTCCGGGATTGAATGATGCGCCGCTTTGGGGTTTAACTGGCGGGAGGATGCCTCCTTCCCCGCGCCTCACCGTGATTGTCCTGAATTTTCGGACGCCGGATGTGACGGTTGACTGCCTGCGGACACTGGCGGCGGAAGCAGAAGCGAACCCCGGAATGCGCGTGATCCTCGTGGACAACGCATCCGGTGACGACTCGGTGCCGCGCATCGGGGCGGCGATCAGCGAGAATGGCTGGGCCGGGGGCTGGCTGGATTTTCGGCCGCTGGACAAGAACCTCGGGTTTGCCGGCGGGAACAACCTGGTCCTGCGCGAGCAGATGGCCGAAAAAAATCCGCCGGATTATCTCGTGCTGCTGAACAGCGACACGCTGGTGCGTCCGGGCTGCATCGCCTACTGCACGAAAATCATGGGAGCGGACCCGAAGATCGGAGCCATGAGCTGCATGCTCCGGAACCGCGACGGCACGGTGCAGAACGTCTGCCGGAAATTCCCGCACCCGCTCCGCGAGTCGGCGCGCGCGTTCGGGCTGCCGTGGTTCCTGCCCGCGCTTTTCCGCTGGGCGGATCTCGAAGATTCCGGCTGGGACAGGACGGCGGGGCCGCGCGATGTGGGCTGGATCGGCGGGGCGTTCTTTTTTGCGCGGACAGCCGCGCTGCGCGAAGCCGGGGTTCTCGACCAGGAATTTTTCTTTTACGGCGAGGACTGCGAGTGGTGCCACCGGCTTTGGAAATACGGCTGGCGGATCCGGTTCGACCCCGGTGCCGAGACCGTGCACCTCGGCGGGGCCTCGTCGGATTCCACCCGCGTCCGGAACCGCCAGCGCGAAATCTACACTTGGAAGGCGCGGTTTTTGATCCAGCGGAAATGCTACGGGCCGCTCGCGGAGAAATTCGTGCGCGGCAGCTACACCGCGATGTTCGCGTTGCGGCTGGGGTTCCAGAAGATCACCGGCAGGGGGCGTTCGGAAAAAGCCGCCGAACTGCGCGAGGGGCTCGCGATGCTGCTCGGTCCGCTGGACAAATGAAAATCCTCATGGCACTGCCGGGCCTCCACCGCGTGAGCCGCGGCGCGGAAGTCGCGTTCGAGTCGGTCGCGGCGGGACTGGCGCAGGACCGGGAGTTCGAAGTCACCGTTGCCGGATCGGGGCCGGAGATCCCCGGACGGCCCTACCAGTTCCTCCATGCCGGGATGATCCCGCGCGAGCGGTTTGAAAAATTCCCGAAATTCCCCCCGGTGCGCAGCGAGTTCCGCTGGGAGGAACTGACGTTCGCGTGGTCGTTGCGCAAGGCGGCGCGGGCGCTCCGCCCGGATGTCACCGTGACGTGCAGCTACCCTTTTGTGAGCTGGGTGCTGCGCGGGATGCAGGACCGCCACGGCCGCCGGGCGCGCCACGTGTTCGTCACGCAAAACGGCGACCATCCGGCGAGGCGCACGAATTCCGAATACAAGCTCTTCCGTTGCGACGGGCTCATCTGCACGAACCCGGAGTTCTACGAGTCCAACAAATCGGCGTGGCGCGCGGCGCTCATCCCGAACGGCGTCGATGTCGGCCGGTTCACGCCCGGCCCGGGCGTGCGCGAGGAACTCGGTCTGCCTCGCGACGCCAAAGTCGTCGTGATGGCCAGCGCGCTGATCCCGTCAAAAAATGTTGCGCTCGCCATCGAGGCCGTCGCGCTGCTCGACGGCGTGGCGCTGGCGGTGGCGGGCGACGGCCCGTGCCGGGACGAGGTGGACCGCCTCGGGCTCTCGCTGCTCGGCCCGCGGTATTTCCGCACGGCTCTGGCCGCCGACAAGATGCCCGGCTTTTACCGTTCGGGCGATGTCTTCCTGCACCTGAGCCGCGAGGAGTCGTTCGGCAATGTCTATATCGAGGCCATGTCGTGCGGGGTTCCGGTGGTTGCCCACGACTACGGGGCCACGCGATGGATTCTCGGCGACCGGGCCACGCTGCTCGACACCTCGGATCCGAAAGCCACCGCGCAAGCGATCCGCCGGGTCCTCGACGGGCCGCCTCCCGACAAGCAGGCCCTCCACAGAGCGGCCAGCGAACGGTTTTCCTGGCCGGTCGTCACCGCGGAATACGCCCGGTTTTTGAAGGCACTCCCGGAGGTGCAAAAATGAACGGGGTCGGATTCGTGGCGATCGGAAGAAACGAGGGCGAGCGCCTGAAGCTCTGCCTGCACTCGCTTTGCAGAGAGAGCGGGCGCATCGTCTATGTGGATTCCGGCTCGACCGACGGCAGCGCCGGGTTCGCGCGCTCGCTCGGCGTCGAGGTGGTGCCGCTGGACACCTCGGTCACGTTCACGATGTCGCGGGCGCGCAATGCCGGATGGAACCGGCTTTTCGCGCGCTGGCCGGATACCGGGTTCGTGCATTTTGTGGACGGCGACTGCGAGCTGATCGAAGGCTGGCTGCCCGCGGCATTGGATTTTCTTGCCGCCCATCCGCCGGCCGCCGCCGTCTGCGGGCGGCGGCGCGAACGGTTCCCGGGGAAATCCGTTTTCAACCGCCTCTGCGAAACCGAATGGAACACGCCCGTCGGCGAGGCGAAATCGTGCGGCGGGGATTCGCTCATGCGGCGCGGCGCGCTGGTCGCTGTTGGAGGTTTCAACGAGTCGCTCATCGCGGGGGAGGAACCGGAGCTGTGCCTGCGCCTGCGCCGGGCGGGATGGAAAATCCACCGCATCGAAAAAGACATGACCCGGCACGACGCGAACATCCTTCACTGGAGCCAGTGGTGGCGGAGAAACATGCGGGGTGGTTACGGGGCGGCGGATGTGGCCGCGCGCACGGCCGCCGATCCCTCTCTGGGCGAGGTGCTCTTCGGCGGACAGGTCGCGAGCGCGAAGCGTTGGGTCCGGGGCATCGCCTGCGCTCTTGCGGCGGCGCTGGTCGCCTCGCTCGCCGGCTTTTGGTGGGCGGGCCTCGCCATCGCAATCGGCGCTTGTGGCGCGCCCGTCCTCCAGGCGGCACGCATCGCGCGCGGCGCCGGCCGACGCTGTCCGGATTGGCGTTCCGCCCTGGAATACGGAACTCTCACGGTCCTCGCCAAGCTCCCGCAATTTCTCGGAATCCGGAAATACGAGAGGGATCGGCGCAGCAACACCGAGGCAAAACTCATCGAATACAAGACATGAAAATCCCCGACCTTGACGCCGACCGCGCGCGCTATCCGGAATCCGCCTGGGTGCGCGAACAATCACTCTGGGCGATCGCGGTTTACCGTTTCGGCCGCTGGAACGACTCCCGCCCGCCGGGGTTTTCGCAGAAGCTGTGCGACCGGCTTTACTGGTTCCTCTTCCGCGTCGTCGAGACGCTCACCGGCGTGAGCTTCACGAAGGCCGCCGAGATCGGGCCAGGGCTGAGGATCCATCACTTCGGCAACATCTTCATCCACTCGGGCGTGAAGATCGGCTCGAACTGCACGCTGCGGCAAGGCGTCACCATCGGCAACCGGCACGAGGGAGGCGGCGTCCCGGTCCTCGGCGACCATGTCGAACTCGGCGCCTACGCGCAGGTCTTGGGGGAGATCCGCGTCGGCAGCGGCGCCCGCATCGGCGCGCTTAGCGTGGTTCTCCAAGATGTTCCGCCGGGCGCCACCGCCGTCGGGATTCCCGCGAACATCCTGCCCGCGAAGACCGCCGAATGAGAGTCCTGTATCTCAGTTCCGTCCTGCCCAAACGCTCGGAGACATTTGTTTACAAGGAAGTCCTCGGCCTCCAGGCGCGCGGCTTCGACGTCGGCGTGGCTTCGCTTTACCCGCCGGAGAAGGAGCTTGGCGAAGAAGAGCTTGACCGGATGGCCGCCGGGGCCGTGACGGTTTACGGATCCGGGATCGGGCGGCTTCTGCGTGACGCGCTCGCATTTTTTGTGCGTCACCCCTTGCGCTCGACCGCGGTCATGGCAGTTGCCAAAATAGACGCGCTCTTTGCCGCAGACTTAAAATGGAAAGACCGCCCGAAGGTTGTCTTCCAAGGGCTCGCGGCGCTGGCGCTGGCGCGGCGGCTGTCGCGGCATGGGCATCCTGCCCATGCGAAGAGTTCAGACACGGGCAGGATGCCCGTGCCACGGGAAAACTACACGCACATCCACATCCACATGGCCCATGCGGCCACAACCGTGGGCATGTATGCGGCGAAGGCGCTCGGCATCCCGTTCAGCTTCACCGGTCACGCCGCTGATCTCTTCCGCGAGCGCTGCCTGCTGGAGCAAAAAATCCGCCGCGCCGTTTTTGTCGCCTGCATCAGCGAGTGGCACAGGGATTGGTATCGGACGATCTGCCGGCGCCCGGATTCTGAATACCCGGTGATCCGCTGCGGGGTGGCCGTGCCGGATGTCCCCGCCCCCGTGCGCTCCGGGCCTCCTCTGACCCTGCTCGGGCTCGGGCGGTTTGTGCCCAAGAAGGGTTTCGACGTGCTGGTCAAGGCCTGCCGCATTCTGGCCGGCGAAGGCGTCGCGCTCGAATGCACGATCGCGGGAGACGGCCCAGAAATGCCGCAGCTCCAAAAGCTCGCCGCCGGCCTGCCGGTCAAATTTCCCGGGGCCGTGGCCAACCGCGATGTCCCCGCACTTCTCCGGGAGACGGAGATTTTTGTCCTGCCTTGCCAGATCAGCGAGGACGGGGATCGCGACGGCATCCCGGTGGTTCTGATGGAAGCCATGGCGCAGGGAATCTGCGCGGTGAGCGGCGACCTTCCGACGATCCGGGAGTTGATTTGCGATAACAGGAACGGCTGCCTCGTGCCGCCCGGCGACCCGGAATCCCTCGCCGCCTGCCTCCGCATGCTGGCAGCCAACCCCGCGCTCCGCTCCTCGCTCGCCGCCGGAGGCCGCAAACGCGTAGAAGAAGAGTTTTCTTCCGCAAAAAATCTTGATAGGCTCATTTTGGCTTTAACCGCCCACCTTAACTCATGACGTCCCATGGCTCCGCCATCCAGCCTGCTTCTCCGCTGGGAAAATATGTCCTGATCACCCCCTGCCGCGACGAGGCGAAATACGCGCGGCGCTGCATCGAGAGCGTTCTGGCACAATCCGTCCTCCCGTCGCTCTGGGTCGTGGTGGACGACGGATCGAGCGACGAAACCCCGGCCATCCTCGCGGAATATGCCGCGAAGCATCCGTGGATCAGGGTTGTCCGCCGCGAGGACCGGGGCAAACGCGCGGTCGGCCCGGGGGTCGTGGATGCGTTCTACGCCGGGATGGAAACCATCCGCCCGCTGGACTTCGATTTTCTCTGCAAGTTCGACCTCGACCTCGACCTGCCGGGAAAATATTTCGAAACCCTGATGCGCCGGATGGGTGAAAATCCGCGCCTGGGCACCTGCAGCGGAAAGCCGTATTTCGAGGAGGGCGGCCGGCTTGTCAGCGAGAAGTGCGGCGATGAGATGTCGGTCGGCATGACGAAGTTTTACCGCGTCGCCTGCTTTCTGGAGATCGGGGGATTTGTGCGCGAGGTGATGTGGGACGGGATCGACTGCCACCGCTGCCGGATGCTCGGCTGGATCGCGCGCAGTTGGGACGACGCGGGCCTGCGGTTCATCCACCTGCGCCCGATGGGGTCCAGCCAGAAGAGCATCCTGACGGGACGGATGCGCCACGGATTCGGGCAATACTTCATGGGGACCGATCTGTTCTATATGACGGTCAGTTCGGCTTACCGGCTGGCCCACCCGCCTTATGTGATCGGCGGGCTGGCGATGTGGTGGGGCTACGTCAAAAGCGCCCTGGCGGGAAAACCGCGTTACCCCGACCTCGCGTTCCGGAAATTTCTCAACACCTACCAGCACCGCTGCCTCCGTGTCGGCAAAGCCCGCGCGACGGAGGAACTCGATGCGCAGGCCGCTCTCCGCTCCCGCAAATCCCCCTCGATTTCGTGAGCCGCTTCACCACACATATTTCCGCCGCGACGACCCTGGCGGTTCTCTGCTGCCTCGCCGGCTGCACGAGCATACCGATCAAGGAAGGCGTGTATGAGGAGGGCAAGAAAGCCGACACCTACGTGCCCGCGAAAGGCCTCAAGCCGGGACAATACTTCACCGCGGAAATGAAGACGTCCTCCAGAGACTTCGCAGGCGGGGACAAAATCAAGGACGAGTCAGCAAAGATCGACAACGCCTACCGCCTCGGCCCCGGAGACCATTTCGCGTTCCTCGTGCGGGGACGCGAGGACATTTCGCGCGAGGAGATCATTGTCGCGCCCGACGGCCAAGTCGCCCTGCCCCGGGTGGGCATCATGAACGTGAAGGGCCGGACGCTGCGCGAGCTCACGGACGAATTCACCAAGGCGCTGGGCGCCTATTACGACAAGCCCGAAGTCACGCTGGTGATGAAGGCCTACAACAACAACCGCGTCTTCGTGCTCGGGCGCGTGGCCAATCCGGGGGCGGTCCACTTCCAGGGACAGGGCACGCTTCTCGAGGCCCTCTCGCTCGCCGGCGGGCTTCCCGCCGACACCGCCAAGTCGTTTTTAAGCCGGTGCATGATCGTCCGCGGCAAGGACCTCGTCATGTGGATCGACCTCAAGGAGCTTCTCGAACAGGGCAACATGAACCTCAACGCGCGCCTCCAGAACGGCGATGTGATCTTTATCCCGCAAAGCGAAGATCAGATCGCGTTTGTGCTGGGCGAGGTCAAGACCCCCGGCATCGTCCCGCTCCGCTCGCAGCTCACCCTCATGGACGCCGTCATGACCGCGGGCGGTCCGACCAAGGGTGCCAACATGAGTGACATCTTCCTCGTGCGGCAGATCGACAACAAGGGGGTCGTCGAGCGGATCAACTTCAAGGAACTCATCGGCCACGCCAACTTCAGCAAAAACTACGTTCTGCGCGCGGGCGATCTGATCTACATTCCGGAAACCGGGCTGAGCAAGTTCAACTACTTCACCTCGCAGATCGCGCCGTTTTTCACTGTCGTCGGCGTCACGGCGAACATGATCAGCGGGTTCGGGTTCCTCAACGGGCTGTCGGCCACCCTCTACGGGGGCGCCCTCAACGGCGGCGGTGGCGGCTCGAACAACAGCAGCAGTTCGAGCAGCGGAGGAGGCCATTGAGCGCGGAGCCCACGGCTTCCCGCCGCTCGGCACCGCTCGAACGCGGCACGCTTGAGAACGCGAAAAAATCCAAGCCGTTCCGGATTGTTGATTTTCTTTGGCGGCGCGGCCCTCTCATCTTCGGCCTCGGCATCCCGGCGTTTGTCCTGCTGAGCCTTCTGCTCGCCCTGTTCGTCCACCCCATCTACAGGGTGGACGGCACTCTCCTGATCAAGCAAACCAAGGAGCCAACGATCACGGGCCGCGAGCGCGAGTCGATCCAGGGGGACATCGGTGTTTTTCAAAGGACGCTCGTGCTGAGGCTATTGGATCGCGAGGTGCTTCAAACCGCCCTGGAAAAAATTCCCGATGACAAACGTCCGGACTTCCTCAAAGGCCTCGGTTCTTCCGACCGGGCGATCTACAGCCTCATGTCGCGGCTTGCCGCCAAGGAGGTCGAGCGGACGTATTTGATCCATGTCTCCCTCGATGCCGGGGAATCCCGGGGCCTGGCCCTCACCCTTTACGAGGTGCTCTCCAGCCTGATCGACAAGCTACAGGCCGAGCAGGAAAAACAATACGCTTCGCGGCTCAACTACCTCCGCTCCGAGAGGGACAAAATCTCGGCGAGGGGAGCCGAGGAAAAAAAACGGATCCTGGACCTTGCCGGGCACTTCAGCAACCGCTCGTTCCTTCGCGCCGATTACGCGACCGACCTCGGCAAGATGAACCTCATCCAGAAGCTCTATTGGGATGCGCAGGCGGACACGCTTTCGAAAGCCGCCGTGCTCGACGAGGCGGAAAAAGACCGCCAAACCCTCGCCAAGGCCAGCCTGGAGCCTTTCGCCGAGGAGCGCGTTGCCGACAATTTCGGCATCAACCAGATCACGCAGTGGACCTACGGGAAATCCCAGGAGCTGCGCGCCACGATCGACGGGCTCAAGCCGGAAAACCCGGACCGCAAATACATCGAGGAACGCATGGCCTCGATGAACGAATACATGGCCAACTACAAAAAGCGCGTCGGCGAGGAGACGATCAAGAACCTGACCGAGAAGCGCGCGTTCGAGCTCGATACCGCCGTCATCAAGGCCCGCAATGCCTACGACGCCGTGCGCCAGACTTCCGACAAACTTGGCCGCGAGCTGGCCACCGCCAACGAGGAGGCCACGCAGATCTCCGAGGGGATCTTCGAGGCGAACGAGCTCACGTTCGGGCTCGGCCAGCTCCGCGACCGGCTCGCGTCGATCAACACGCGCATCGACGATGTCGAGCTCGAAGCCAAATCCCCGCTCCCCGTCACCATCGACCAGCTCCCGGTCCCGCCGGAGAAGCCCGCTTCGAGCAACTCTTCCAAGCTGCGGCTCATTGTTTTTGTCCTGTCGTTCGGGTTCGTCGGCGGCATCTGCCTCCTCTTCGATTTTCTGGATGCCCGCATCCGGTCCCGCGAGGAGCTCGGTGCCGCGATCGGCGGGGCGGGCGCGGAGCCGGTTCCCGCCACGGCTGCCGGCGAAGAGGATCCCTCGTTCGCAAAAATCCTGCTCGACCAGCCCGGCCACCCCGCCTCGCTCGCATTGAGAGATCTCGCCCTCCGGCTCATCCTCGAGCACCAGCGGTGTGGCGCGAAGGTTTTCGCGTTTGTGGGCTCGCATCCTCGGGCCGGCAACACCGCCATCGCGCTCAACATCGCCCGCGCCATCTCCGCCCACGGGTTCAAGGTTCTCCTCGCCGAGTTCCCGACGCCTGCCCCCGGCCTTGCCGCGGCCGCCGCGCTCGCCGCCAAACCCGCCCCGCCATCCCCGTGGGGCAACAAAGAAACGGACCCCGAGAGCGCCGTGGAAATGATTCCCTGGGTCGCGGGTGTTTCCGAGGACCGTATCCGTTCCACGTTCGACGCTTTTCTGGCGAGCGCCTCGAAGGCCTACGACGCCGTCGTGCTGGACCTTGTTTCCTTTGCCCGCTCGGACATCGCCAACGAGGCCGCGCTCAAATCCGATGTGGTCGTCGTCACGGCCCGACAGCACGTGGCCCGATTCAGCGAAGCCCGGAGCATCGTCGAATCGGCCGCCGCAGGAGGAGTGCCCGCCGTGACGGCGCTGCTTAATTTCTGCCGGCCTGACCCGTTGCGCCTCCGCGCCCTCGCCCTGCTGGCGACGGCCCAGGCGTCCATCTCGGCTCTCCACGAGCAATTCAGCGCCAGGTCGCGCGAAACCGGCATTTCTCTCCTGGAAAAAATCCGCCGGAGGATCGGAAAAAACCCCGCTGCGCCGGCTGCAGACTCGCCCTCGCCCGGGACAACGGAAGAAAAGAAATGAAGGTCGGGCTGGTCACCGTCGTCATCGGGCCGAAATACGCGGAGCTTTTCGACCAGTTCTCGCGCTCGCGCTTCGAGAATTACGCGCGCCGCCACGGCTACGAGACCCTGGTGGTGGACCGGCCGATCCGCGAGCTGCCGGGCAAGAAGCTGACCTGGCAGAAGTGCTGCCTGCACGATCTCGAATGGGTGCGGTCGATGGACATGGTCGCCTTTCTCGACTCCGACATCCTCATCGCAAAAGACGCGCCGGCCCTGCCTCTGGTCGAACCCGGAAAGGTCGGTGGCGTAATGGACAAACCCCCGGCGGGACTCAACAGCGGGGTCCTTCTTTTCCGCCCCGGAAAGGAAGTCGCCGCGATGTTCGAGGAGTCGCTCCTCGACCCGGACCCGTTCTGGGACCAGGTGGCGGTCGACCGCGTCCTGAAAAAAAACAGCGCGCTCCAGCTCATCGATCCGCGGTTTCACTGCATGTTCTACGTGCGGAGCCGGAGGATTTTCGGTGCCGTATTCGGCCGCAACTGGATCTACCACTCGCTCCACGGAAAATCAAAATTGGCCCTCATCAGCCGCCTCCTGGCCATCCAGGGCCGGTGACGCGGGCCGTTGCCGCCCAAATCCGCGAAGTGGTGACAGAAAACGCTATGAACGCAAAATCGAAAAGCCGCATGGATTTCAGCACCGCCTATGACGTCGTCGTCTGTGGCGGAGGGATCGCGGGAGTCGCCGCCGCTCTCTCCTCCGCAAGGCGCGGCCTGAAAACCTGCCTTATTGAAAAAACCGTCTTCACCGGAGGCCTTGCCACCACGGGAAACGTCTTGATTTATCTGCCGCTCAGCAACCGGGCGGGATGCCAGACCACCTTCGGGATCGCGGAGGAACTCATGAGGGAAAGCGTCTGCTACGGCCCGGGCGAATGCCACACGATCAACGACTGGAGCAAAGGCCACGCCAGCGTCTTCACCCCGGCGGCCTTTGTTCTGCGTCTGGACGAAATCCTCCAGCAAGACGGAGTCGATGTTTGGTTCGACACCTTGGTTTGCCGCACGCGAAGCTCGCGGGGGAATGTTCGCGGGATCGAAGTCGAAAACAAGAGCGGTCGCGGACTGATCAAAGGGAAATGTTTTGTCGATGCAACCGGCGATGCCGACGTCGCCTTCCGCTCGGGGGCCCCGTGCGCGACTCAACTCAATTTTTTGTCGCTATGGGCCGTTGGCATGAAGCCTGGATGCGCCGAGGACCTGCTCGCGGACGGGTGTCGCGCAAATCGTCTGCTGATGCCTGTGGGTGCCTGGGACGACGGCTCGAATGCACCCGGTGGGATGAGGAAATTTTCGGGGGTCGATTCCAAAGATGTCTCGGAATTCATTCTCACCGGGCGGCGACTCCTCCGGGAGAAATACCAAGCCGAGCAAGCCAAACTCGGGCCGGACGGTCGAAAAAAGATATTTCCGATGGGGCTCCCCGCGATGGCCAACTTCCGAACCACGCGGCGCATCGAAGCGATATATACCCTCGGTGATCACGAAGAGTTCAAGCATTTTGACGACAGCGTCGGCGCCGTCACCGACTGGAAGAAAGGGAAGGCTCTCTGGGAACTTCCCTATCGCGCGCTCATCCCAAAAAATGCCGGAGCCCTGCTGGCCGCAGGACGTTGCATCGGAGCGCGCGACGAGGCATGGTCGGTCTTCCGGGTCATCCAGGCGGCGGCGATGAGCGGCGAAGTTGCCGGTCTGGCGGCCTCAATGTGCGCAGAACGCGGAATGGACCCCGCCGCACTCCCCATCCGGGACATCCAGTCCGAGTTGAAGAAACGATCATTTGTCCTCGACGTCCGCGAATTGAACCCGGCGGCAATTTCCAGCGGGTCGTGAAGCAGCGTGGCGAGGCTCTTCCTGCCGGTGAAGCCGATTTCATCGCTCGGATAAATTCCTTTGTTGTCTTGGCCACGTTCCTCTACCAGCGGAGCCGGCCGGCTTTCACGTCGCCCTGGCACACAGCGCAGACGGCCACGTTGAGCGCAGAGCGCAGGAGGGCGACGGGGAGAGCAAGGATCCGCTTGGGGAGAGCAAGGCGCGCAAGTTTTTTCAGCGGCTCGGATACGAAATCCGCGGCACCCGGCAGCGGGCCACGGTAGGACTTGGCCATGTCGGCGACCCACGAGGGGTTGGCCTCGTTGTTCGCGCGGATCACCTCTCCCGGATTTTTCCCCTGCGCGACCAGGTCCTGGATGTGGGAGAAAAGCAGGATGTTCACCGCAGTTCCGTTGACCAGCCGGCGCTCGTGTTGGAACCAGGCCCGGAATCCGGTGACGGCCTCGAAATAATGAGTGGCCCCGGCGGCCCGGACGATGGCATCCGTTTTCTCAGGCTGGCGGAAGCTGTCGGTCAACAGCATCGCTTTAACAAAACCATCCTCGACGATGAGACCCAGCGGCATCCAAAACCCTCGCAGGGCCTTGGCGCGAGCAAGGTAGAGGCTCCCCGCGATTTTCGGAGCGCCTGCGAGCTGGAGGCGGGAAGCGGAGACCGACATCTGTTCGCGCAGCGTGAGATTTTTTTTTGCGGTGATGTCCTTGAGCGGCAGATCCACGGCCACGACGGCCTGCGGGTTTGCGACGAGAGCCCCGACCACTCGCGCGAGGCATTCCCGCTCGCCGAACTGGATGTCCGCATCGAGCAGCAGCAACGCCTCGGCGTCCCGCGGGCTGAAGCCGTGCACGAAGTGATTCCAGGCATTCGCCTTGCCCGCCTGCTCGACTTCGTTCACCTCGGCGCGGGCACGCGGATGCTCAGCCGCAAACACCCCGAGCGCCTCGTTTGCCCGCGCGGCAGTCGCGTCCTTGCAGCCGTTCGGCACCGCGTGCACCGAGACCGCGTGCTCCGGCATCTCGAACAGCGTCTGCTCGGACAGCGAGGAAATCATGGCGCCGATGTTGCGCTCCTCGTTGTAAGCCATGATCCCGATCGCGATCTTCATGGGTCAACCCTGACATCCGCCCCGGTCTTCTGCAATCCCGTTAACCCGGTTTGTCCGGGAATTCGAATTCCCGGAGATGGGAGCACAAAGTTTGAAAGGCGGACTGGGCGGAGGGCAGAAGTTCGGCGAGGCGCGGGAGGTTGTTCGCCTTTCCGGCATCCTGCATGTCTGCGGCGATCCGGCTGAAGATTTGTCCTCCCATGTTCGCGCTCGAACCCTTGAGGGTATGGGCGCATTTCCCCGCCGTCTCGGCATCTCCTGCGGCGATCGACTCAGAGAGCTTTTTGAGAAGCGTGAGAGAGTCGGCGAAGAAGGCGGCCACAACCTCGGAGGCGAGACCCTGGTCCCCCAGCGTCCTTTCGAGGAAGCCCTCGCGGTCAAAATCGCGCGGGGTGGCATCGGTTACGGTCGCCGCCTGGCCGCCCCCGGAAACCCCGGCGATGCATCGCTCGATGGCCGCGGCGAGATCGTGCGTGTTGGTCGGTTTCGAGACGTAGTCGTTCATCCCGACCTCGATGCAGAGTTCCCGGTCTCCCTTCATGGCGTGCGCGGTCAGCGCGATGATCGGAATGCGCGGGTTAAGGACATTTGATCCGGGCTCGCGGATGACCCGCGTCGCGCGGAAGCCGTCCATGACCGGCATCTGGCAATCCATGATAACGAGGTCGTAGGGGATCCGGCGCAGGGAATCGACGACCTCCTCCCCGTTGGCGACGGCCTCGGCCACATGGCCGAGCTTTTCGAGCATTTTGACCGCGATGATCCGGTTTGTCGTGTTGTCCTCCGCCACAAGAACGCGGAGCCTTCTCCGGGCGGTCTCCGCCACCGTGTGGCGGGTGATGAGATCCATGTCGGAGCCTGAGGCCTCCTCCCGGCCGAGCACGAGAGCGAGGCATTTGCGCAGCAGCGCGGGGCGGATCGGTTTCGGGAGGTATCCGGAAAAGCCGACCCCGGCCAGGCGTTCGGCATCGCCCCGTTTGCCCAGCGACGTGAGCATCACGAGCCGGGTGGATTTGATCGCGCTGTCGCCCTTGATCCGGCGGCCGAGTTCCGCGCCGTCCATGAGTGGCATTTGCATGTCCAGAAGAGCCGCGACGAACGGGTCCCCCTCTCGGGCGGCCTGTTGGAGCAGGGCGAGAGCGGAGGCGCCATCGGGAGCGTCGGCGAACCGGCACCCCCATCTTTCCAGCAGGTTGGTCACGAGGACCCTGTTGGTGATGAAGTCGTCGGTCACCAGCACCTTCACCCCCGAGAGGTCCGCCTCCTTCGGTGTCGGCCGGATGGTTCCGGTGGCGGGTTTTTCGAACACCGCGGTGAAGGAGAATGCGGACCCCTTGCCCTCTTCGCTGGTCACTTGGATTTCCCCATGAAACAGGTGAATGAGCTGCCGGCAAATGGCGAGCCCCAGGCCCGTGCCTCCGAATTGCCGGGTCGTGGACGGATCCGCCTGGATGAATTTTGCAAAGACCGCCTCCTGCTTGTCCGGGGCGATCCCGATCCCGGTATCCGTCACGGCGATGTGGAGCGTCACGGCGGCATCCGTCTCTTGCTGGAGATCCACCTGGACGGTGACGCCGCCGTGAAGGGTGAACTTGATGGCATTGCCGACCAGGTTGAACAGGACCTGCCGGAGCCGCCCCGGATCCCCGCGCAGGATTTCCGGAACGTCCTCGGAAATCATGCAGACGACATCGATGCCCTTCTGCTGGGCCTTCAGGGCAAGGATCTCCAGGGAGTCCTCGATTGTCGTGCGGATATCGAAGTCAAGGGATTCGAGGGTGAGCTGCCCGGCCTCGACTTTGGAAAAGTCGAGGATGTCGTTGATGAGGGAAAGGAGCGAGTCCCCGCAGGCGTGGATGGACTCGGCATACTCGCGCTGTTCCGGGGTCTGTGGGGTGTCGAGAAGCAAGTCGGTCATCCCCATGATGCCGTTGATCGGGGTTCGGATCTCATGGCTCATGTTTGCGAGGAATTCGCTTTTGGCGAGGGTGGCCTCCTCGGCGCGGTCGAGGGCATCGCGCAGGCTGCCCTCCATGGTTTTCAGCTCGTTGATGTCCTCCTGGATCCCGATAAATCGGACGATCTCGCCGCGGTCGTTGAGCACCGGGGAGATCGTTGCCGAGACCCAGGAGAGAGAGCCGTCCTTGCACCTGTTGTGGAGCTGGCCCTTCCAGATCTGGCCCGAGGAGATGGTTGCCCAGAGGTCGGCATAAAACGAGGCGTCCTGCTCTCCGGATTTGAGGATGCGGGGGGTCTGCCCGAACACCTCGGAGGCGGAATAGCCTGTGTTTTTTTGAAAGGCGGGGTTGACATACTCGATGACGCCTTTCTTGTCGGTGATGAGGATGGTGTTGGCGCTTTGCTCGACAGCGGTCCGCAGCTTGAGAACCTCCTCCTGGGCAAGCCTGCGCTCGGTGATATCGGTGACGAAGACGGTGAGCCCGAAAATTTTGCCTGCCTCATCGCGGAGCGGGCTGTAGCGGTTTTCGTAGAACGTGCGGTGGAGGGATTTGTCTCCGTATTCCTCCTCCACCAGCAGGTTTTCGCCCTGCAGGGCGCGGTCGAAATGGTGCCTGGCCCTTTCGCGGTCGCCCGGGTTGGCAAGGACGTCCAGCAGGCACATGCCCAGGGCGATCTCGACGCCCCAGATCTTTTTCATCGTCTCCCGGTGGGCGTTGGTGAACTCGGTGTAGCGGTATCCGCGATCGAGGGAGAAGATGACAACCCCCTGCGGGCTCTCCAGAATGAGCTTGAGCAAGGCGGTCTGCTCCTCGGCTTTTCTTTCCGCCTCCAGCAGCGCCGCCTCCGCCCGCTTCCGCGCCTGGAGAGTCTCCCACTCGCGCAGGACGCGCCGCACGGAGCGCGGCATGTCGTCAAACGCCTCGGGGGATTTGACCAGATAGTCGAGAGCGCCGGCCTTCATCGCCGTCACGGCCATCGCCTCGCTGCCCATGCTGGTCATCACAAGCGCGGGAAACGGGTAGTCTTCCGACAGGAGGCTCAGCGATTCCTGGGGGTTGCCATCCGGCAGGTTGAGATCCATGAGGGCGATGTCCGGCGGGCTCGCATCCACCATTTCGCAAAATTCCCGCAGGCTGGAGGCCACCCGGATCTCGATCGGCTGACCGGCGGATGCAAAGGCGCGCCGGATCGCCTCGACGTGCGCCGGATCGTCTTCGAGGATGAGAAGAGAAAGGGTGTCCATTGCAGATTATTCGTGCGAGAGCGGCCGGCGGCTGACGGCCGGGGGGGGGGCGGTTTTCAGCAGCTCGGTGTAGCCTTCAAAAGTCACCGGCTTGAGCTGGTAGCTCATCGCGCCGAGGCGGAAGGCGGTCGCCAGGTCCTCGTCGGCCGCCGAGGTCGTCAGCACGACGGTGGGGATGGTTTTCAAGGTTTCGCTCGCCTGGATCTGCCGCAGCACTTCGAGCCCGTCCACCTTGGGCAGGCGCAGATCCAGGAGGATGAGGTCGGGCGGCGGGCCGGGGTTCGCGCCGAACAGATAATCGAGCGCCAGCTGGCCGTCCTCGACATGGACGATCCGGTGTGCGGCGGGGAAGATCTTCAAGTTCCGGCGCACGATTTCGGCGTGCGCCGGCTCGTCCTCCACGAGGAGAATGGTGAGGGGTTCGCGGTCGAGCGGCGGCATTTGTTTTTTCATGGGAATTTGATTTGTGTTTTTTCCAAAGTAAAGCGGAACGTGGCGCCCATGCCGGGGCCGTCGGATTGGGCATGGATCTTTCCGCCGTGGGCCTCGACGATGCGCCGCACCATCGCGAGCCCGATCCCGGACCCGGGGGTGTGCGCGTCGAGCTTTTGAAACATGCCGAAGATCTTGGGCTGGTCGCAGGGGTCAATCCCCTTGCCGTTGTCGCGGACGAAAAGGACGATTTCGCCGTCCTCCGTCTCCGCGCCGACCTCGATCCGGGGGGCCGGCTGGTCGCCGAGGAATTTCACGGCATTGTCGAGGAGGTTCTGGAAGACCGCGACAAGCTGGGGGCGGTTCCCGTGGAGCAGGACCGGCTCGGGGGTGACCTCGACGCGGACGCCCCGCTCCGCGATCTGGCCGGCCACAATGCCCAGCGCCTCCCGCACGACCTCCTGCAGCGGCAGGACAACCGGCTCATTCCGCAGATGGCCGATGCGGGCGAGCGCGAGCAGATCATCGAGCAGGCGCTTCATTTTGTCTGCCGCGCTGCGGATATACCCGAGGTCTTTGGCCCTCGCCCCGGGATCGTCCAGATCCTTCTCCAGGTAGCCGAGGAACGTCTTGACCGTCACCAGCGGGCTTTTGAGGTCGTGCGAGACCGCGGTCGTGAAGAGTTCGAGATCGGCGTTCTTCCGGGAAAGCTCATCCTGAAACTGCATGCGCTCGGTGATGTCAAAGCAATATCCGATGTAGCCGCAGAAACCGCCGGATACATCGTTGAGCGCAATGCCGGAATCGCTGATCCAGCTATAGGATCCGTCGGGGCGGCGAAGCCGGTAGTCCATCTGGAATGGCTGCCGCGCGGCAAACGCGTCCTGATAAATTTTCAGGCAGCGGTCGAGATCATCGGGATGCACTCCCTCCACCCACCCGTCGCCGAGTTCCTGCTCCATCGTGCGGCCGGTAAACTCGAGCCATGTGGTATTGAACCAGCTGCATTTCGCATCGGTCCCTGCCCTCCAAATCAATGCCGGGGCATTCCCCAGGAGCTGCTTGTGGAACTCCAACGCGACGGCGAGCTTCTCCTCCACCCGCTTGCGCTCGGTGATGTCAGCGCAAATGACAATCACGCCGATGATGTTGCCCGTTTCATCGCGACAGGGAACCTTGTCCGTCTGCACCCATCTGGTCTCGCCCGATGTGGTTGGCAACCGCTCTATGATGTTCAGCTTCGGCTTGCCGGAAGTGATCACCTCCCGGTCGTCCTCGTAATAGTGCTCCGCCTCGTTCGGCATGAGATCATAGGCGGATCTTCCCTCGGTTTCTGCGACCGTCCTCCCCATCGTCTGCGCCGCCGACCGGTTCACCCGCAAAAAATTGTTCTTGTCGTCCTTATACCAAATCATTGTTGGCACGGAATTGAAAATGGTCTCCAGCTCGGCGCTGAGCTTTGCGATGCTGTTTTCCGCCTGCTTCTTTCCAGTGATGTCGCGCGCGACTTTCGACGCGCCGATGACCGTGCCTTTGGCATCCTTGATCGGCGAGGCCGTGATGGAAACATTCAGCAACCTTCCGGCCTTGGTTTGCCGCAGCGTTTCAAAGTGATCCACTTTGTCGCCGCCCCTGATCTTCTCCAGAATGGCATGCTCCTCCTGCTGCCGGTCGGAGGGGATCAGCCGCTGGATGGATGTCCCCACGATCTCGGCGGCGGCATAGCCGAAAATCTTTTCCGCCCCCTTGTTCCAACTGGTGATGATGCCGTTCAGATCCTTGCCGATGATGGCATCCTCCGAAGATTCGACGATCTCGGCCAGCGCCTGGCGCTGCCGGTTTTCGTGCAGCAGGAGCGCGAACACCAGGGCGAGCAGGACGAGGCTTCCGGCGGCGCCGGCAACCGTCCATGCGTGGACAGAAGCCTCCCCTCTCCGGTTGACCTCGCCGCGCGCCTTGAGCAGGAGGACCTCCACGGCATCCATCTTCTCGATCACCGCTCGCACGGCCTCCATCGTCTTTCGGCCCTCCCCGCCGGCCACCAAGGCCTGCGCCGCCTCAAATCCCTGCTCCTGCCGCACCCGCACGACCTGCGCCGCCAGCTCCAGCCTGCGGTTGATCAGCGGCTCCAGCGCATCAAGGTTCTTCTGCTGCTCCGGGATGGTGGAGGTGAGGCTGCGGACCAGAAGGATCTGATTCCCGACCTGTTTGACCGCCGCGTAATACGGTTCCAAAAAGACCGGCGTGCCTGTCAGGATGTATCCGCGCGTGGCGGATGTCACCTCCTGCAGGTCCGAGAACATACGGCTGATGCTGTAGCGCACCAGGTGCGTGTGGGCGACCCAGTTCGACGCATCCTGCGAGCGGTTCTCCCGGCCCATGTTCATCCAGGTCACGCTGACGATCAGCGCGACCGACAGGGCGAATCCGGCGACCAGCTTCCGATGGGACGGGGATTTCATTTCCGTTGGGTTCTCGCGAGGGTGAAGCGGAATGTGGTGCCCTTGCCCGGGCCGTCGGACTGGGCCTCGATGCTTCCGCCGTGGGCCTCGATGATGCGGCGGGCCATCGCGAGCCCGATCCCGGAGCCTGGCGTTTGCGCGTCGAGCTTCTGAAACATGCCGAAGATCTTGGGCTGGTCGCAGGGGGCGACCCCCTTGCCGTTGTCGCGGACGAAGAGGACGATTTCGCCGTCCTCCGTCTCCGCGCCGACCTCGATCCGTGGGTCCGGCTGGTCGCCGAGGAATTTCACGGCATTGTCGAGGAGGTTCTGGAAGACCGCGACAAGCTGGTGGTGGTCCCCGTGGAGCAGGACCGGCTCGCTGGTGATCCCGACGTGGGCGCCCCGCTCCGCGATCTGGCCGGCCACAATGCCCAGCGCCTCCCGCACGACCTCCTGCAGCGGCAAAACAACCGGCTCATTCCGCAGATGGCCGATGCGGGCGAGCGCGAGCAGATCATCGAGCAGGCGCTTCATTTTGTCCGTCGCGCCGTGGATATACCCGAGGTCTTTGGCCCGCGCCACGGGATCGCCCAGATCCTTCTCCAGGTAGCCGAGGAACGTCTCGATCGTCACCAGCGGGCTTTTGAGGTCGTGCGAGACCGCGGTCGTGAAGAGTTCGAGATCGGCGTTCTTCCGGGAAAGCTCTTCCTCCACCCGCTTGCGCTCGGTGATGTCCTGCACCGTGCCGAAGATGTGGGCGGGCCGGTTTTCGGAGTCACAAATCCGCTCGCCGCGACCGCTGAGAAACCGGACCGTGCCGTCGGGCCAGACGCAGCGAAACTCAAACTCAGCGGGCTTTTCTCCTGCGCTGCAGGCGCGCACCCATTCCTGCAATATTGGCCTATCTTCAGGATGAGCCAGATTGACCAGCGCCTCGAGGGTCGGGGTGAATGTTTCCGGTGAGACGCCGTAGATGCGATACGTCTCGTCCGTCCATTGGATCGGGCCGGTGAAAGCCCAGGACCAACCGCCAATATGGGCGATGCGTTGGGACTCCGACAGCAGGCGCTCTTTCTCCTGCATTGCCGCCTCCACCTGCTTGCTCGCAGTGACATCAACCAGCGCGACGCGGCAGACGGGAGCGCCGTTCTCGTCGCGCGCGGCGGTGAAATTCAAGTGCACAAAGAATGCCGTGCCGTCCTGCCTGACCATCTGGAGGTCGCACTCCTGCGGTTGGCGCGTATCCAGGAGGTTCTTCCGACACCGGTAGTAGAGCTCCTGGCCTTCCTTGGAGATGAAGGCGGACAGCAGCCTTCCGACCAGCGCACCCCGCTCGGCGCCGAGGAGTGTGGCGGCGGTGAGGTTCGCCTCGAGGATCACCCCCTTCTCGCCGACCGTGCAGTAGCCGACCGGTGCCAGATCGTAGAGGTCGAAATATCGCTCCCGCGAGGCATCCAGGGCCGCCTGCGCCCGGAGCAGCTCCTCGTTCTGCATCTCCAGCTCGATCTGGTGGACGCGCAGCTCGTGGAGCGAGGCGCGCAGGGTCGCGGGCGACAGGGCATCGAGATCCTCCAGCGAGCCGTCGAGCATCTCCCGGAAGGCCTTTTCCGCCCGCTCGCGAAGAGTGGCCGCCTGCGGGGACTCTGGACGCCGCTCATTCATGGGATGCGGTCCTCCGGGGAGCAGGGTTTTCTCGGTGGGAAGAATGTCCAATAACCAACAAGGAATTTCCAATGTCCAAGGAAGGAGTCGCGCGGGTGGCGGCTCTGTCCTTCATCCTTGGATATTCCGCTGCTTCCGCCTGGTTCACATGAGGGTTCATGTTGTTGTTCCTGCCGGGCGTCCCCGTTCGGTTTTTGCGAGGGTGAAGCGGAATGTGGTGCCCATGCCCGGGCCGTCGGACTGGGCCTCGATGTTTCCGCCGTGGGCCTCGACGATGCGGCGCACCATCGCGAGTCCGATCCCGGAGCCGGGCGTATGCGGGTCGAGCTTTTCGAACAGGCCGAAGAGCTTCGACTTGTGGCGCGGGTCAATCCCCTTGCCATTGTCGCGGACGAAGAGGACGATTTTGCCGTCCTTCGTTTCCGCGCCGACCTCGATCCGGGGGTCCGGCTGGTCGCCGAGGAATTTCACGGCGTTGTCGAGGAGGTTCTGGAAGACCTCGACCAGACGGGGGCGGTCCCCGTGGAGGATGACCGGCTCGCTGGTGACCTCGACATGGACGCCCCGCTCCGCGATCTGGCCGGCCACAAGCGCCAGCGTCTCCTGCACGATCTCCTGCAGCGGCACCTTCACAAGAGTGCTCCGCAGGTGGCCGATGCGGGCGAGCGCGAGCAGCTCGTTCAGCAGGCGCTCCATTTTGTCCGCCGCGCCGAGGATATACCCGAGGTCATTGGCGGTCGCCGCGGGATCGTTCAGATCTTTTTCCAGGTAGCCGAGGAATGTCTTGATCGTGACCAGCGGGCTTTTGAGATCGTGCGAGACCGTGTTCGTGAAGCGCTGCAGATCGGCGTTTTTGTTCCGCAGCTCTTCCTGGGCCCGCGTGCGCCCGGTGATGTCGCGGAACGACCAGACCCGGCCGATGTGGGTGCCATCCAGAATCATCGGCAAGGAATAGCGTTCAAAAATCCGCCCGTCCTTGAACGCGAGCGTGTCCATGCTCTGTTCGTCGGAACCGTAGAGCTCGCGCACCTTTTTGAGAAATGCCTCGGGATCGGAGAGCTGGGCGGTGACGTGGTCGAGCAGTTCCTTGTCGCTGCCGCGCTCCAGGATCGGCGGGGGGATCCGCCAGAGCTCGGCAAACCGCTGGTTGGAATGGGTGACGCGCCCTATGTCGTCCACGGCGAGGATCCCATCGGCGGCCGCTTCCAACGTGGCCCGGAGCCTCGCCTCATTTTCCAGCACCAGCCTCTCGGCCCGCTTGCGCGAGGTGATATCCCTGTTGCTGACGCGCCGGCCACGGTAAGCTCCCCCCTCATCGAAAACCGGCTGGCACCCATGCTCGATATCGACCACGGAGCCGTCTTTTTTGATGATCCGAAAATTGACTTCATTGGTGCTTTGCCCGGAGCCGGACGGACTGGAAACCGGACGGTCCCGGCGACGGGGCGTGGCATCGTGCGTATGGACGGCCTCGAGATGGGCGGCAAACTTTTCCGCATCCCCGGGATGCACGATCGTTTTCAGGAGCCGTGTGTCGGCGAGAAACTCCTCGCGCGTGTAGCCGCTGACCCGCTCGCACGAGGGGGAAATGTAGACCAAGCGGCCGTCAATCCCCTGCCAGTATTCCCAGTCGTAGGTGAAGTCCGCCAAGGTGCGGAACTTTTCCTCGCTGTGGCGCAGCTCGTCGGTCTTCTGCGAGATTTCGGTGATGTCGCCCAGCGAGATCCGAAAGACGGTGGCGTAGCTTTCGTCCCGCGCAACCGAGGCGTGCATCTGGACCCAGATCTCCGAGCCGTCGGGCTTCACCATCCGCAGCTTGCATGTCTTCGGGTCGCCGGACTCGAGGAGGGATTTGCGCAAGAGATAGAAAACATCCTGATCCTCCGGGAGGATCGCGCGGGCGATCAGATGATTGATGAGCTTGCCCCGTGGCCGTCCGAGCAGGGCAGCGGCGGTGAGGTTGCCTTCCAGGATCTGCCCCGTTTCGCTGACGATGACATAGCCGACCGGGGCCATCTCAAAGAGATCGAAATAGCGGGCCCGCGATGCGGCCAGCGACGCCTGCGCCCGGCGCAGCTCCTCGTTCTGCATCTCCAGCTCGATCTGGTGAACGTGCAGTTCGTGCTGCGTCACGTCCTTGTCCCCGGCGGGCAGCCCTCCGCTTTTGGCGATAATCGCCTCGGCCTGACGCCGCAGCTCGGATGCTTCTTCGGAATGATCTTCGCTCGCGGGCACTCTCCTTTCCAGGGGGAACCGCGTGGGGGAACCGGGCCCGGCATCATCGGTCTTGTTGGTTCCCCCGCTTGCCGGGATCGCCTTTGTTGACCTCCGATGGCTTGCTTGCTTCATTGTGTGTGCCCTTCTTGCGCGCCGATAGGAACCTTCTGCGGAATCTCTTCCGCCCTGTTGACTTATGGGCCATTCCGACCATTTTTGCAAGGCGGGAGTTAAATCCCCAAATCCGTGCGTAAGCGCAAGGAATGGAGGGCGGTCGCCCCCGGCCGCCTTGCTGAGCAGCCCGGGGGCGGGCTGCCTCCCTTTATCTATCGTTTGTCGAGCCTCCCTTCCTGCGCCCGGCGTTCTTACGCGCTGATTTGGGTGAATCCTTTGCGCGAGGGCGGAAGGGGGGGATAGATCTTGATTTTCGCGCGTTCTCTCCCAACACTGGGGCCTTCGGTTTCCTGAGATTTCCATGCGATTGCCCCGCCCCCGACCATGACGCCCTTCGTGCACATCGCGATGTTCGGGATCCTGTTTTTTTCCGTGTATCTGTTCGGAAAATACCCGGCGCGCACGGCGGCGGTAGCGGTGGTGGTGGTCGGGTGGCTTTTCCTGCCGGCCTCGCAGACCGCGATCTACAGCATCCCGGGCATTCCGTTTCACATGAAGACCAATGCGCTCTGCCTGGCCGTTCTGCTGGGCATCGTGGTGAAGGATCCCGGCGTGTTCCGGACGTTCCGCTTCCATTGGATCGACGTTCCGATGGTCTGCTGGTGCCTCGCCCCGTTTTTGTCATCGATCAGCAACGGGCTCGGGCCCTACGACGGCTGCGGGGCCGCGCTCCCGATGGCGGTGGACTGGGGGATCCCGTATCTGGTCGGGCGCCTCTATTTCGGGACCTACGAAGGGCTGAAGGAGCTGGGGCTGGGGATGTTCATCGGGGCGCTGGTCATCGCTCCGCTCGCGTTGATCGAGATGGTCATCAGCCCGCAATTTCACATTGTTCTTTACGGGTATTATCCGCACGACTTCAGCCAGACCAAGCGGGGCGTGGGCTACCGGCCGTCGGTTTTTATGAAGCACGGGCTGGAGCTGGCGATCTACAACGCGTCCGCGGTGGTAATGGGGTGGCAGTTGTTCCTGCGCAAATCGATTGTGCGCGTGGTCCCGCTGCTGAAGGTCCCGCTGTTTGCGGCGGTGCTCGGGCTTTCGGTCATCCTGATCATCTCGCGTTCCTCGGGGGCGCTCATGCTGTGCATTTTTGCGCTGGCGATGCTTCAGGTCGCCGTCTTGTTCCGGACGAAGATCCCCCTGCTTCTGCTGCTGATTCTCCCTCTGGCCTACATGAACCTCCGCGCCACGGGCGCATGGGACGGACAGAATTTGATCGAGGCCTCGAAGAAGCTGACCGGAAACGAGGAGCGGGTCGGATCGCTTTCCTTCCGGCTTTTCAACGAAAATCTTCTGGTCGAGAAAGCCCGCCTGCGCCCGGTTTTCGGATGGGCCGGCTACCAGAGATCGTTCGTTACCGATGAGAACGGGCGGTTCATATCCGTGCCAGACGGCATGTGGATCCTCACGCTCGGAAAGAACGGGCTCTTCGGGCTCACCGCCCTTGGCGCGAGTATTCTTCTCGCCCCATTCCTGTTTTTTTGGAAATGTCCCTCGAGGCGTTTCGGGGATCCGCTGGTGGCACCGGCGGCGGCATTCGCGACATGCCTCTGCATATTTATGGCCGACAGCCTCTTCAATGCGTTCTACAACCCCGTCCTGATGGTGGCGGCTGGCGGCCTGTCCGCCCTGCTCATTTCTCCCGCCGCGTTTTCGGCGACCGGCCATGAGGAGGACGCCCGGACGCCCGCGCCGGAGCTGGCACCTGCAACCCGCGTCATCTGATGGCCGCTCCTGAAACACGAAAAAAGGCCCTCGCCGGTTCGGCTTGGACGCTATTCGGCTACGGCAGCGCGCAGGTCATCCGGCTCGGGAGCAACCTGATCCTCGCCCACATGCTGTATCCGGCGGCGTTTGGCGTGATGGCGCTGGTGACGGTGTTCATGCAGGGCCTGCAGATGTTTTCCGAGGTCGGGATCGGCCCCAGCATCATCCAGAACCGCCGCGGCGACGACCCGGCGTTTCTGGACACGGCGTGGACGATCCAGGTTCTGCGCGGGTTCGGCCTGTGGGTCTTCACGTGCGTGCTCGCGTGGCCGACGGCCGCGTTTTTCGGCCAGAACGATCCGCTGGCAAAAGAGCTTCTCTACATCCTGCCGGTGATCGGGCTTTCGTCCATTCTCGGGGGCTTCAATTCCACCGCCGTCTTTTCGCTCAACCGCCACCTCGAGGTCGGCAAGGCGACGCTGCTCGAGCTGGTCCCGCAACTGGTCTCGGTGGCCGCGATGATCGTGTGGGCGTGGGTCGCGCCGAGCGTCTGGGCCTTGGTCGGCGGGTGGCTGTTCTACAGCATCGTCCGGCTGCCGATGAGCCATTTTCTCAACCGTCCGATGAGGAACCGGTTCGCGTGGGAATCCGCCGCCGCGCAGAACCTGCTGCATTTCGGAAAGTGGATATTTCTCGGGACGATCGTGGCGTTTCTGGCCGGGAGCCTGGACCGG